>JACDJA010001097.1_pt1 | contig 24360 bp, 21 predicted proteins | sample 7449241 | NCBI WGS metagenome assembly JACDJA01 (sample SAMN14253289, study PRJNA609438) | sludge metagenome | isolation source: initial anaerobic sludge | collected 2018-12-20 | reverse complement strand
GCCATGCATCGACGACCGCGGCCAGCGGCTCGTAGTCGACGAAGATCGCATCGCGCGCTTCCTCGGCGATCGCCTGCGTCTCGGCGACGATCGCCGCGACCGCTTCGCCGACGAAGCGCACGCGGTCGACGGCGAGCGCGCGTCTCGGCGGCGACGCGGTGGGCGTTCCGTCGGGGCGTTCGAAGGCAGCGCAGGGAAATGCCGCGACGCCGGCGGCGACGAGGTCTTCACCGACGAAGACGGCGACGACGCCCGGCATGCGCCGGGCCGCTTCGGCGTCGATCGAGACGATCCGCGCGTGCGCGTGCGGCGAGCGCAACAGGCACAACTGTGCCTGTTGCGGCGCATGGAAATCGTCGGCGAAGGCGCCGCGGCCGGTGACCAGCGTGTAGTCCTCGAGCCGTCGTACGGCCTGGCCGCTGCCGTAGCGGCCGTAGCGGGCCGAACTCACTGTCGTGTCCTCCGGCAAAGCGCGATCGGTCGCTCGATGCTACTGCGAAGCCGGCCCGGCGGCTGGCCGGGGCAACCCCACGGCTTGCACGGGGCGGCGAATCGGAAGACGATTGCCTTCCGCGAAACCACCGATCGACCCGACATGCGCCCGACCGTTGCAGGCTTGGCCGCCGGCTGCGCCGCGCTCGTGCTTTCGAGTGCCGGCAGCGCCGCTGCTTTCGAGCTTTCGAGTCCCGAACTGAAGCCCAACGGGACGATCTCCGAAAAGAACGTCTACAACGGCTTCGGCTGCAAGGGAGACAACCTCTCCCCGGCACTGTCGTGGAAGGACGCACCCAAGGGCACGAAGAGCTTCGCTCTGCTGGTTCACGATCCGGACGCGCCCACCGGCGGCGCCGGGTGGTGGCACTGGGTCGTCTACAACCTTCCCGCCGATACGACGTCGCTGCCCGACGGCGCCGGCTCGGTCGACGGCAAGAACCTTCCGCAAGGCGCCGTGCAGCAGACCACCGACTTCGGCGTACCGGGCTGGGGTGGCCCGTGCCCGCCGGCCGGCGACAAGCCGCACCGCTACGTCTTCACGATCTACGCGCTGAAGGTCGACAGGCTCGATCTCCCGGTCGGCGCCAGCGCGTCGTTCGTCGGCTTCATGGTCAACGCCAATGCGCTCGGAAAGGCGCGGCTGACGGCGAAGTACGGGCGCACGAAGTAGGGCGTCAAAGCAGCGGCGCACCGCAGCGGCGCACCGCGCCGAGCGCGCGCCGCCCGCAATTTTTTCGGAAGAAGTTCGCACCCCGGGCGGTGCGACGGTCGTTCTGCCCGCGTTTGCCGGGCATCCCGTTTGAGACGGTTCGCGATTGTCGTCCGGCGCTTCGCCGCGCATTCTGCGCCGGGCGCCGCCGCCGTCTTCCTCACCGGCCGCCGCACCCCGATGACCGCCGACGCGCCTGCCTTCGGGCGCAACAACCTGATCATCGACACGCTGTGGAGCGTGCTGCGCCGCCATCGGCGCGCTGCGCTGCTCGCCGCGCTGCTGCTGGTCCTCGCGAAGGTCGCGAGCGTGGCCGTGCCGCTCGTGCTCAAGCGCATCGTCGACGAGTTCACCGTCGCCGAAGCCGCGCGCAACGCCGCGCTGGCCGGACAGCCCCCTGCGATCGCGCCGCTGGTTGCCGTGCCGGTGTTCCTGCTGATCGGCTACAGCCTGCTGCGCTTCTCGAGCACGCTGTTCGTCGAGTTGCGCGACATGAGCTTCGTGCGCGTGACGCTCGAATCGATCACCGGAACCGCCGAACGCTCGCTGCTGCACCTGCTGCGGCTGGCACCGCCGTTTCACGGCAGTCGCAACTCGGGGTCGCTGCTGCACGACGTCAACCGTGGAACGGCTGCCGTCGGCTTCCTGCTCGGCGCGGCGCTGTTCACGCTGCTGCCCACGCTGGTGGAGATCGGCGGGGTGCTGATCGTGATGATCGGCGGCTACAGCCTGTGGTTCACCGTGATCATTCTCGCGACCTTCGGCATCTACGCCTTCTACACGTTCGCGATGACGAAGCGGCGCGTCGAGTTCGAGGCGCGGGTGAACGCGACCGGCGCACGCGCCGAGGGCAGCCTGCTCGACAGCCTGCTCAACTACGAGGCGGTGAAGGTCAACGTGCGCGAGCGCCACGAGTCTCGTCGCTACGCGGCGCTGATGCACGAGTGGTCGCAGCTCAGCGTGCAGAGCCAGTACGCGCTGTCTCGGCTGCACATCGGGCAGGGCGCGATCATCGCTGCGGGGGTGGCGGCGATCATGCTGCTCGCCGGCGAGTACACGATGCAGGGCTCGATGACCGTCGGCGACCTGGTGCTGGTGAACGCGTACGTGCTGCAGATCTGCATGCCGCTGAACGCGCTCGGCTTCCTGTTCCGCGAGACGCGTGACGCGATGGTCGACATCGACCGGCTCTCGGCGGTGCTGCGCAACCCGCCCGAGCCCGACGAGGATCCGCCGCACCGGGCGCTGCTCGAAGGCAACCGCCCGCGCGTGAGCTTCGAGAACGTCGAGTTCGCCTACGAACCCGGTCGGCCGATCCTGCAGGGCCTGAGCTTCACGATCGAGCCCGGCAGGACCGCGGCGGTCGTCGGCGGAAGCGGTTCGGGGAAGTCGACGCTGGCTCGCCTGCTGATGCGCATGCACGAGGTCGACGGCGGGCGCATCCTGGTCGACGGCACCGACATCCGCCGCATCGGCCTGCCGAGCCTGCGCGCGGCGATCGGCATGGTGCCGCAGGACACGGTGCTGTTCAACGACACGGTCGCCTACAACATCGCGTATGGACGCGCGGGGGCGTCGCACGCCGAGGTGATCGAGGCGGCGAAGGCGGCGCAACTGCATGAGCTGATCATGTCGTTGCCGCAGCAGTACGAAACGGCGGTGGGCGAGCGCGGGCTGCTGCTGTCCGGCGGCGAACGCCAGCGGCTGGCAATCGCGCGCGCGCTGCTGAAGGATCCGCCGATCCTGATCTTCGACGAGGCGACCTCGGCGCTCGACAGTCGCGCCGAACGTGCGATCCAGGGCGAGATCGATCGCATCGCGCGTGATCGAACGACGTTGATCATCGCGCACCGGCTTTCGACGATCGTCGACGCCGACGAGATCCTCGTGCTCGATCGCGGTCGCATCGTCGAACGTGGCAGGCACGACGAACTGCTCGCACGACGCGGGTTGTACGCGCAGTTGTGGAACCTGCAGCAGCAGCAACTCGACGTCGAGCGCACCGAGCGGCGACTCGCGCGCCAGCCGGTCGATCTTGCCGTCGTGCTCGCCAGCGTGCTCGACGGCGTGCGCGGGATCGTCGACGAGCGCTCGATCCAGATCTTCACCGACGTCGAGTTCGCGCCGGCGCGCATCACCGGCGATCCGAGCGTTCTGTCGCAGGCCTTGTGGGACTTGACGCTGCACGCGCTGAACGCGACGCCCGACGGCGGACGCATCGAATGGACGCTGGTGCGCCACGAAGGCTCGGCACGGCTCGTCCTCGCCGACGGATCGCATTCGGCGGCCGAACTGCCGGCACCGCCGCCCGACGGCGTCGCGTCGGCCGATCCGCTGCAGTTGCGCAGCGTGTTCGAGCGCCACGGCGGAGCTTTCTCGATCGAGCCGCCCGGGTCCGGGCACGGAACGCGGTACGTCGTGGAGCTTCCGCTGCGTGCCCTCGACGCCGGCGGCGCCGCGATCGCCGCGGCGCAGGACCGGACGCCGCCGCACGCGGCGCAGGACCGGACGCCGCCGCACGCGGCGCGGCGCCTGGACCGCCTGTGCATCGTTTCGATCGACGACTCCTCCGACGTGCGCGAAATGCTGCAGCTGACGCTCGATCATGAGGGCGCCGACGTCGTCACCTTCGAACACGGCTTCGAGGCGCTCGAATGGCTGTCTTCGATCCCGCCTGCGCGCTGGCCCGACGTGATGCTGTGCGACATCGCGCTGGGCGACGAAGACGGACACGACGTCGTGCGCGGGCTGCGCCACCTGGAGGCGCGCCTGGGGATCGGCCTGGACGACCGGATGCCCGCGATCGCGCTGACCGGCATGTCGAAACCGGAGCATCGGCTGCGCGCGCTGATGGCGGGCTTCCAGGCGCACCTGGCCAAGCCCGTCGACGTCGACGAACTGGTTTCGACGATCCGCAGGCTCGTGCCGACGCCCCGGCGGGCGCCGGCACAAGGGGTTCCGTCCGCCCGCGAGCAGGCGGGGTCCACCGCTTCCGATCCGACAGGAGACAACCGATGACGACGCCCTCCACTCCCGCGGTGCTGCGCACCGAACTCGGCGTGCGCGGCAGCTGGTACGCCGACCGCGCCTGCGCGCAACGGGCGATCGAGATGGCGCTGCCCGCGATCGAGGCGGCCGTCGCGCGGCGCGAGGTGAGCGGCGGCGGCTTTCTTTCGATCGTCGTCGTCGATCCCGCCTTGTCGCCGGGCGACTGCACTTTCGAGGAGGCGATCCTTGCCGAGCATCGGATCGGCGACCGTGCGCAATGGGACGTCGACTACGGCGCGTTCGCGCGCGCAAAGGCGCGGCAGGCCTGGCTGCACGGCACCGATACGCATCGGCTGCAGGCGTTGCAGCCGCATCGGCTGCGGGTCGGCGACGTGGCGGTGTGGGGCGCCGTCTGCCTCGACGGCATCGTCGTCGGCGCGAGCGGCGCGCAACCGTGGTACGACGAAGCCTTCGCGACGATGGTCGCCGCTGCGTTGCGCGCACTCGTCAAGGAGGCCGCTGCAACGCAACGCGATCCGTTCGTCGGGCCGCGCCCGGCCGGCGACGACGCAACGAGCGAGCGCGCCCGTCGAACGGACGAGGGCGCTGCCTCGCACGGCGCCGCACCGCAGTAGGAATTGCGGCACGGAAGGACTTGCCGCGCCCGCCGCGCAAACGCTTCGGTAAGGCGGGTGCGACGCGCACGGCGAAGGCATCCGCGTACGGGCACGTTCTCTGCTTCGCACGGTGACGGCGGGTCCCGCCTTTCCGGACTCTGTCACCGACAAGAGAAAACGAATGCGAAGCATCGCGATCGTCAGCGAGCACGCGTCGCCGCTCCGTGCGGCAGGCGGTGTCGACGCCGGCGGGCAGAACATCTACGTGGCCAACGTCGCGCGCGAACTCGCCCGGCTCGGGTTGCAGGTGGACGTCTACACGCGCAGCGACGGCGCTGCGCTCGCACCCGTCGTGTGCGTCGCGCCCGGCGTGCGCGTGGTGCACGTGCGCGCCGGGCCTGCGACGGAGCTGCCGAAGGAGAAGCTGCTCGCGCACATGCCGTCGTTCTCGGCCGCGATGCACGCCTTCGTGCGGCGTCACAAGCTGCGCTACGACATCGTGCACGCGAACTTCTTCATGTCGGGATGGGTCGGGCTGCGCTTCGCGCGAAGCTTTCGCACGGCGCTGGTCACCACTTTCCATGCGCTCGGGCGCGTGCGTCGTCTGCACCAGGGCGCCGACGACGGCTTTCCCGACGTGCGCTTCGAGATCGAAGAGCAGCTGGTGCGCGAGTCGCACCGCATCGTCGCGGAATGCCCGCAGGATCTGCGCGACATGATCGAGCACTACGGCGCCGACGCGTCGCGCATCGACATCGTGCCTTGCGGTTTCGATCCGGCCGAGCTCGGCCCGGTCGATCGGCTGGCGGCACGCGCGCAACTGCAGTGGCCCGCCGACGCGTTCACCGTGCTGCAGCTCGGACGCATGGTGCCGCGCAAGGGCGTCGACAACGTGATCCGCTCGATCGCGGTACTGAAGAATCGCTTCGGCCGGGACGCCCGGCTCGTGATCGCAGGAGGCAATTCCGCCGATCCGGCGACCGATCGCACGCCGGAGCTCGAGCGGCTGGCCGGCATCGCGCAGGCCGAGGGCGTCGCCGATCGCGTCGAGTTCATCGGGCGTTGCGACCGCGACCGGCTGCGCACCGTCTACAGCGCAGCGGACGTCTTCGTCACGACGCCGTGGTACGAGCCCTTCGGCATCACGCCGGTCGAAGCGATGGCCTGCGCATGTCCGGTGGTCGGTGCCGCCGTCGGCGGCATCCAGGACACCGTCGTCGACGGGCGCACCGGCTTTCTCGTGCCGCCGAACGACCCCGAAGCGCTGGCCGAGCGACTCCTGCGGCTCGCCGCGAACCCGGCGTTGGGGCAGCGCATGGGGCGTGCAGGGCTGGCGCGCGCCAGGGCGCTGTTCACCTGGGAACGCGTCGCGCAGGCGCTGCTCGACGTCTATCGCCGTGCGGCGGTATGCGCGCGCAGTCCGGTACGTGCGTCGCGCAGCGGCAGGGCGCCGGCGGCCGTCGCGCACCTGCCGCTACGCACGACACCTGCGCAAGCCGTAGCGGCATCCACGGCAGAACGGGGGAGGAACGATGCAGCAGTCGTCGGTTGGGAGTGATCCGGCGCCTGGCGCGTCTGGCGCGCCCGCGGTCGCCAGCCTCGACAAGCGGGTCGTCGTCGTGACCGGCGGCGCGAGCGGGCTCGGTGCGGCGACCTGCACCGAGCTGGGTGCGGCCGGAGCGCGCATCGTCGTCGCCGATCTGGCGTTGCAGCGCGCGCAGCGATGCGCCGAGCAACTGGGCAACGACGGCGTCGAGGCGATCGCCGCAGCGGTCGACGTCGGCGACGAAGAGCAGGTGCAGCGCCTGTTCGACACGGCGATCGATCGCTTCGGCGCCGTCGACGCCGTCGTCAACAGTGCGGCGATCGACGTAACCGCGCCGATCGCCGAGCTGTCCGCCGCCGACTGGGAACGCATCGTGCGCACCAACCTCAACGGCGTGTTCCTCGTCGCGCGGCAGGCCTGCGCTGCGATGCGCGAACGGGGCGGCGCGATCGTCAACATCGCGTCGACGGCATCCAAGCGCGCGTGGCCGAACGCGAGCGCGTACCACGCGACCAAGTGGGGGGTGCTCGGGCTGTCGCACGCGCTGCACGCCGAACTGCGGCCGCAGGGGATCAAGGTCTGCGCGATCGTCGCCGGCGGCATGCGCACGCCGTTCCTGCTCGATCGATTCCCCGACATCGACCCCTCGCTGCTGCAGGACCCGCGCAACGTCGCGCGCGCGATCCGCTTCGTCCTCGAGCAGCCCGCCGAGACCGTCGTCCCCGAAATGATGGTCCTGCCGATGCGCGAGACGTCGTGGCCGTGACTGCGCTGCGGCCGGCGATCTTTCTCGACAAGGACGGCACCCTGCTCGTCGACGTTCCGTTCAATGTCGATCCGCGACGCATGCGCCTGGCCGCCGGCGTGCCGCGTGCGCTCGCTCGTTTCGCCGCGCTCGGCGTTCCGTTGATCGTCGTCAGCAACCAGGCGGGCGTCGCGCTCGGGCGCTTCGGCGCGTCGCAGCTCGACGGCGTGCGCGCGCGGCTGGCCGCGATGTTCGCGCAGCACGGGGCGTCGCTCACCGCGGCGTATTTCTGCACGCATCATCCGCAGGGCAGCGTCGCCGCGCACGCCATGGCCTGCGACTGTCGCAAGCCGCTGCCGGGGCTGCTGCATCGTGCGGCGCGCGAGCACTCGATCGACCTGCAGCGCTCGTGGATGATCGGCGACATTCTCGACGACGTCGAGGCCGGCAAGCGTGCCGGCTGCCGCGCGGTGCTGCTGTGCAACGGCAACGAAACCGAATGGCTCGGCGGCGCCTTCCGACGGCCCGATCACCTCGTGCGCGACCTGGACGAAGCGGCCGCGCTCGTCGATACGGCGGCTGCGGCGAACGGCGTGCCGGTGACCGCATGAACGAAGCCTGGCCGAAGGCCGAACGCGTGCTGTGCGTGCGGCTCGACAACATGGGCGACGTGCTGATGACGACGCCGGCGATCCGCGCGATCCGCGCGGCGAAGCCGTCGCGGCGCATCACGCTGCTGGCGTCGTCGTCGGGCGCGCGCGTGGCCGCACACGTACCGGAGATCGACACGGTGATCCGCTACGAGGCGCCGTGGGTGAAGAACGCGCGCACCGACGAATCGGGCACCGCCGTCGACCGCGCGCTGATCGAGGTTCTCGCCGCGCATCGCTTCGACGCTGCGGTGATCTTCACCGCGTACAGCCAGAGCCCGATCGCCTGCGCACTCGTCTGCCGGATGGCGGGCATCCCGCTGCGGCTCGCGCATTGCCGGGAGAATCCGTACCTGCTGCTCAGCGACTGGCTGCCCGAGACCGAACCCGGCCAGCAGCTGCGCCACGAGGTCGACCGCCAGCTCGACCTGGTGGCGGGGTTCGCGCCCCGGCCGGCCGATCTCCGACTGTCGTTTCGCGTGCGCGATGCGGATCGCACGGCGCTTGCGACGAAGCTGCGCGGGGCCGGTATCGATCCCGCGGCGGCACGCATCGTCGTGCATCCGGGGGCGAGCGCGCCGTCGCGTCGATGGCCGGCTGCGCATTTCGCGCAGGCGCTGCGCGAGCTCGCGCACTGCCAGCAGCGCGACATCGTGCTCACCGGCGACGCCGGCGAAGCCGCGCTGGTGGCCGCCGTCGTCTCGCAGGCGGGCGCCCCCGCGCGTGTGCACGACTTCGCCGGCCGGCTGTCGCTGGGCGAATTCGGCGCACTGCTCGACGGTGCGGACCTGCTGATCGCGAACAACACCGGGCCCGTGCACATCGCCGCCGCGCTCGGCACGCCGGTGGTCGACCTCTACGCGCTGACGAATCCGCAGCACGGCCCATGGCGCGTGCCCGCGCGCGTGCTGAGCCACGACGTGCCCTGCCGCAATTGCTACAAGAGCGTGTGCCCGAGCGGCACGCACGCGTGCCTCGTCGCAGTGCAGCCGCACGAGGCCGTCGAAGCCGCGCTCGCGCTGCTGGCGGCGCGGCGCGCGATGCGTGCTCTCGAAGAACGCTTCACCGACCAGGAGCACTGAACCGGATGGCAGCCTTGCCGCTCGAAGCGACGGTTCCTCGCCGTCCGCAACGCATCGCGGTGTTTCGCGCACTGCAACTCGGCGACCTGCTTTGCGCGGTGCCGGTGTTGCGCGCATTGCGGCGCGGTTATCCGCACGCGCACGTCACGCTGGTCGGCCTGCCCTCGTGCGAAGCCTTCGCGCGGCGCTTCGACCGCTACGTCGACGACTGGCTGGCCTTTCCGGGTGCCCGCGGCCTGCCCGAGCAGCCGCCGGCAGGCGCGCGGCTGCCCGGATTCTTCGCCGAAGCCCGTGCGCGTCGCTTCGATCTGGCGCTGCAACTGCACGGCAGTGGCGAACGCACCAACGGCATCGTGCGCATGATGGGCGCCCGGCGCAGCTGCGGATTCGCGCCGACGCACGGCGTGGTCGAGGCCGGTGCCGATTTCGTCGCGTGGCCCGAAGACGGGTCGGAGATCGAGCGGCTGCTGCGGATCGTCGATCACCTCGGCATCGAGCGATGCGGCAGCGAGCTCGAGTTTCCGGTGAGCGAGCACGAGCGGCGCGCGTGGCGACGCATCGCGCAACGTCACGGGCTCGACCCCGAGCGTCTCGTGCTCGTTCACCCCGGGGCCCGGTTTCCGTCGCGACGCTGGCCGGTCGAGCGTTTTGCCGAGCTTGCCGATCGGCTGGCCTTGCGCGGCTGGCAGATCGCGATCACCGGCAGCGTGCAGGAGCGCGCGCTGGCGGCATCGATGCGTCGTTCGATGCGAACGACGGCGGCCGACCTGAGCGGCGCGACCGGGCTCGGCGAACTGGGCGCGGCGATCGGCAGCTGCCGCCTGCTCGTGTGCAACGACACCGGGGTCTCGCACGTTGCCGTGGGCGTGGGCACGCGCAGCGTCGTCGTCGCCAGCGGCAGCGAGATCCGTCGCTGGCGGCCGCTCGACCGGCGGATCCATCCGATGATCGCCGTCGACGTCGAGTGCCGTCCGTGTTTGCACCGCATCTGCCCTCGCGCCGGACATCCCTGCGCGTCGGCGATCGGCGTCGATGCGGTTTTCGGACTGGCGCTGCACCAGTTGGCGGTCGATGCGCGTCGACCGTCGCCTGCGCTCGCGACGCCGGGCGTCTGAGCGCGCGATGCCGACGCTGCCCGACGGCGCACGGCTGCAGGTGCTCACCTGGCACGTGCACGGCAACTACCTGTACTACCTGAGCCAGGCGGCGCACGACTTCCACCTGGTCACGCTGCCGGGTCATCCGCCCGGACACGCCGGGCGCGTCGGTGCCTTGCCGTGGGGACCGAACGTGCACGAAGTCGCCGCCGACGAGGTCGCGCAGCGCCGCTTCGACTGCGTGCTGTACCAGTCGCGCCGCCACTGGGACGAGGATCGCTTCCGCTGGCTGAGCCAGGCGCAGCGCGCGCTGCCTGCCGTGTATCTCGAGCACGACCCGCCGCAGCAGCATCCGACCGCGACGCGCCACCCGGCGGCCGACAGCGACGCGAGCATCGTGCACGTGACGCCGTTCAACGCGCTGATGTGGGACAACGGCGCCGCGCGCACGCGCGTCATCGAGCACGGCGTGCTCGTGCCCGAAGCCGTCCGCTATCGCGGCGACCGCGACGAAGGCGTGGTCGTCGTCAACCATCTGCGCGAGCGGGGTCGCCGGCTCGGCTTCGACGTGTTCGCGCAAGTGCGCGAACGCGTTGCGCTGACGCTGGTCGGCATGGGCTCGGCGGCGATCGGCGGCGTCGGCGAGATCGCGAACCTCGGGCTGCCGGCCTTCGTCTCGCGCTTCCGCTTCTTCTTCAATCCGATCCGCTATACGAGCCTCGGGCTGTCGGTGCTCGAAGCGATGACCGTCGGTGTGCCGGTGGTCGCACTCGCCACGACCGAGATGCCGACGGTGATCCGCAACGGCGTGAACGGCTATGCAGACACCGACGTCGACGTCCTGGTCGACGTGATGCACACGCTGATCGCCGATCCGGAACTCGCGCGTCGATGGGGCGAGGCTGCGCGTGCCGACGCGCTCGCGCGCTTCTCGATCGAGCGCTTCGCGAGCGACTGGACGCAGTTCCTGCTCGGCGTCGTGCGCGAGGCGTGAATCGACCGCGCCGATCGGGCACGCGGCCGCGGCGATCCGGGCTCGGCGCGGTTGCCTTCAGGTTGCCTCGGCGGGAACCGCGCTGGCGATCAGCGATTGCCAGCCGGCCGCGTCGGCCGGCCACGCACGTTCGCCGTTCGACTGCAACTGGCGCAGGATCTGGCCGAGCTGCCAGGTCGGCGGTTGTCCCAATGCCGCGGGGCGCTCGCGCCAGATCCGTCGCACGACGTTGTCGCCGACCGCGAAGCGCTGCGCGAGCGCTTCGATCGTCGCACGATCCTGGCCGGCGTCGATCGCGCGTTTCAGCGCCGCGGCCCAGTACAGGCTGTGCGCGCTGCGCTGGCGCGCCGCGATCGGACGCAGCTCGAAGGTTGCCTGCGCGCCGCTCGCCGGCGCAGCGCGATCGTCGTATCGAGGCTCGTCGAGCGCGTCGCGTTCGGGCGCGCACGCGTCGAGCGGCAGGAGCGCGTCGGCGAAGAAATTCGCGAACGACGGCAGCCTGGCGAGCAGGTGCGCGCGCGGCGCGGCGTGCCGCGGATCGATGCGCAGCCAGTTGTAGCAGCCGAGGTGCAGTCCGGCGCCGGTCTTCGACAGCTTGGCCAACGCGATCGGGTCGAGCGCCGATTCGAGTACTGCGCGCACGCGCGCGTCGATCGCGTCCTCGCGCAGGTCGACCGAGCGCAGCGTGCGACCGTAGAAATCGACGTCGACGATTTCGTCGCGCAGCGCCGCGCGCAGGCTGGCGAGGAAATCCGGATGGCGGCCGGCGCGGTCGAACAGCGAGCCCGCGACGTGCGACTCGATCCGGTGCTCGCGGTCGAGATGCCGGCCCCAGTCGTCGCGTCGGCGATCGAGCGTGGTGAGCATCTCGTCGGCGAGCAACGCGAAGAGCAGGTCGAGCGCGTCGTTGTCGGGGCGCGTGCCCGGCGCCGTCTCGCTGCGCGCGAGCACGTCGACCAGCAGGCGCAGCGTGCGGTCCGACAGCAGCGCGCGGAAGTCGTAGACGAGCTGGTCGTGGTCGACGCCGACGAAGCGCACGTTCAGCCCCCACGCGCGCGTCAGGTGCGCGAAAATCGGATTCGTCATCAGCGACAGCCGCGACGCCAGCGGCAGCAGCACGACGAACAGCCGCCAGTCGGAGGACGGATCGCGAACGACGATCGCGCGCGGACTGTTGGCGTAGCTCGCCGCCAGCTGTGCGAGCTCGGGGCCGGTGTTGCCGGCGTCCTGCAGCTCGCCGTCGATCGGCACCGCGTCGACCGTGAAAAACTCGACGTCCTTCAAGGCGGAAAGCGCGCCTAGTCGGCCTGCTTGGCGAGGAACAGCAGGCCCCCGCCGAACAACAGCAGCGCGGTGGCCATCAGGATGCGCGCGATCGATCCGCGCCACAGCGCTTCGGCTGCGAACAGGACTCCCGCCGTGAGGACGATGCGTGCGGTGCCGGCGGTGCGTTGCGCGGGACTGAGGCGCGTCATGTCGGTAATCTACCGTAGAACCGGTGGCGATGCCGCGGATCCGTCGACGGTGCGGATTTCGAGTCCGGGCAGTTCGACACCGTCGACGCGGCTGGTCCAGTGCTGGCCGACGAATAGCGGTTGCGCGTCGGTGAGCGTGCCGGTGGTGACGAGCGAGCCCGCCTCGATCGAATGCCCGCGCAGCGCCAGTTCGTGCACCAGGTGGGCGACCGCCTGCAGCGGCCCGTCGAGCGCCGCGCTGCCGCGTCCGTGCGCCACCGGCACGCCGTCGCGCCGCAGTTCGACGCCGATCGCGGCGAGCCGGTCGATCACCTGCCGCGGGCGCTCGCCCAGCGTGCGCAGCGGGCGGCGCGGACCGAGCAGCAGTGCGCCGTGCAGGCTTTGCGCGGCGACTGCCTCGGCCGCCGTGAAGCGCCACTCGGGGTAGGGGCACTGCACGATCTCGAAACCGTGGGCGAACCAGTCGGCGGCGTCGCAGACCGCCTCGGCGCTCGGCTCACGCGGCGTTGCGCGCAGGCCGATGACGATTTCCGGCTCGAGCCTCGGCTGCGCGAAGCGCGAGAGGTCGACATCGAGGCACGCGTCGCTTGCCGCTTCGACGACGCGCAGCGTCGAGTCCCAGACCGGCCCCCAGATCGGCTGGAACACGCCGTACAGAGGCCAGATCGATCGATTGGTGAAGCCGATCTTGTATCCGACCGCACGTTCGCCGCGCGCGATGCGTGCCACGGCGATGCCGGTCTGCATCGCCTCGGCATGCGCAAGATCGCGCAGCGGCGCGTACGAGCCGTGCGCGAGCGTGCGCGCGTGGTCGCAGGCGTCGAGCAGCACTTCCGCGGACAATTCGGCAGGCATACGGCATTATCCTGCGCGCGCGCGGCAGCCCTCGTCGATCCGGAGGCGAAGCTGGGAATCATCGACATCCTCGTCATCGTCGTCGCCGGCTTTCTCGCCGGCGCGGTGAATTCGGTCGCAGGGGGCGGCACTTTTTTCTCGTTTCCCGCGCTGCTCGCCGTCGGCGTGCCGCCGGTGATCGCCAACGCGAGCAACGCGGTCGCGCTGTGGCCGGGCAGCCTGGCGGGCGCCTGGGCCTTTCGTCGCGAATTGCGTCGCTTCCTGCCGAGCCTGCCGTTGCTGTCGGTGATTGCTTTCGTCGGCGGACTGGCGGGCGGGCTGCTGTTGCTGCGCACGTCGAACAACCGCTTCTCGTCGCTGGTGCCGTGGCTGCTGTTGCTCGCGACGCTGCTTTTTGCCTTCAGCGGTCCGTTGTCGAGCGGCATGCGCGCGCTGCTGCGCCGCGCGCACGAGCATCGGCAGGCACGGCCGGGTCCGCCTGCGGCGCGCCGCTTCGGCATCGGCGGCTATTCGTTCCAGGCAGTGGTATCGGTCTACGGGGGCTTCTTCGGTGCCGGGATGGGGATCCTGATGATCGCGTCTCTGGCGATCCAGGGCTTCGAGGACCTGAACGAGATCAACGCGCTGAAGAACTGGCTGTCGGCGGTGATCTACAGCGTCGCGGTGGCGACCTTCGTGCTTGCCGACGCCGTGTCGTGGCCGCACACGCTGGTGATGCTCGTCGCCGCTACGGTCGGCGGCTATCTGGGTGCCGCGTGGGCCCGCCGGATTCCGGCGCTGTGGCTGCGCCGGTTCATCATCGGATTCGGCGCGTTGCTCACGGCCTGGTATTTCCCCGACGCATTCGCGTGAACGTCGTTCGAAGCCGATGCCGTGCGCGCCGGGCGTGCCCGTCGTCGCGCTGCACGTCCGGTGTAGACTTGACGATCCTTGTCTTGATGGCCCTTGTTGCGCCGGGATCCTGCCTCGGCGGCACGCTCCGAGGCCCGAGGCCGCGGCCCTGATGGCCGCCGATGCCCCGAGATCCCGGCCGCCGCGTTTGCGGCTTGCGGAGCCGCGTGCCGAACCGGCCGAGAACAATTTGCAGCGCTTTTCGCCGCGCAGGCGCGGGCAATGCCGATCGGCAAGGCCCGCGCCGTTGCCCGGGGATTCGCGTCCAGGAGCTTGATCCATGTCCCAGCTTCGCGCCGAAGCGCCCTCGAATCGACCGTCGCCCGCCGCAGCAGGCCGGCAGGGTTCCGACGCAACGCTCGAAGCGCTGCGCTCACGTCTGGGCGCACCCGCCTGGATCCGCAACCGACGGCTGCTCGAGTGGGTCGGCCGCATCGCCGGGCTTGCGAAACCCGAGCGCCTGCACTGGTGCGACGGCTCGCAGGCCGAATACGACCGGCTGTGCGATGCGATGGTCGAAGCGGGTACGCTGCAAAGGCTCGACCCGGCGAAGCGGCCGAACTCGTTCCTCGCGCTGTCCGATCCCGGCGACGTCGCGCGCGTCGAAGACCGCACCTTCATCTGCAGCGACCGGCGCGAAGACGCCGGGCCGACCAACCACTGGATCGATCCGGACGAAATGCGCGCAACGCTCGAGCGGCTGTTCGACGGCTGCATGCGCGGGCGAACGCTGTACGTGATCCCGTTCTCGATGGGCCCGCTCGGCAGCCATATCGCGCACATCGGCGTCGAGCTCACCGACAGTCCGTACGTGGTCGCGAGCATGCGCACGATGACGCGCATCGGGCGTGACGTGGCCGAGTTGCTCGGCGAGGACGGCGGCTTCGTGCCGTGCGTGCACTCGGTGGGCGCCCCGCTCGAGCCGGGCCAGGCCGACGTGCCGTGGCCGTGCAACGACACGAAGTACATCGTGCATTTCCCGCAGACCCGCGAGATCTGGTCGTACGGCTCCGGCTACGGCGGCAACGCGCTGCTGGGCAAGAAATGCTTTGCGCTGCGCATCGCCTCGAACATGGGCCGCCAGGATGCCGAGCGGGGCGGCACGGGCTGGCTCGCCGAGCACATGCTGATCCTCGCGGTGACATCCCCCGAAGGCAGGCGCTATCACGTTGCCGCCGCGTTTCCGTCGGCATGCGGCAAGACGAACTTCGCGATGCTCATCCCGCCGAAGGGCTTCGACGGCTGGAAGGTGTCCACGATCGGCGACGACATCGCCTGGATCAAGCCGCACGCCGATGGGCGCCTGTACGCGATCAATCCGGAGGCCGGCTTCTTCGGCGTCGCTCCGGGCACCAGCGAGAAGACGAACCCGAACTGCATCGCGATGCTGCGCGAGAACACGATCTTCACCAACGTCGCGTCGACCGACGACGGCGACGTCTGGTGGGAGGGTCTGTCGGAACCGCCGGAGCATCTCGTCGACTGGCGAGGCAACGACTGGACGCCGGCCGACGGCAAGGCCGGACGCAAGGCGGCCCACCCGAATTCCCGGTTCACCGTGGCCGCCGCGCAGTGCCCGTCGATCGACCCGAACTGGGACAGCGTCGACGGCGTGCCGATCGACGCATTCATTTTCGGCGGGCGGCGTTCCACCACGGTGCCGCTGGTCACGCAGGCGCGCGACTGGACCGAAGGCGTCTACATGGCGGCGACGATGGGGTCGGAGACCACCGCCGCGCAGGCCGGTGCCACCGGCGTCGTGCGCCGCGATCCGTTCGCGATGCTGCCGTTCTGCGGCTATCACATGGGCGACTACTTCGCACATTGGCTGGCGCTGGGCGAGCGGCTCCAGGCCGGCGGCGCGAAGCTGCCGGCGATCTTCTGCGTCAACTGGTTCCGAACCGACGAGAACGGCAAGTTCGTCTGGCCCGGGTTCGGCGAGAACATGCGCGTGCTCAAGTGGATGATCGACCGCATCGAAGGGCGCGCGGGCGGCTTCGAGCACGTGTTCGGCACGACGCCGCGCTACGACGACCTGCACTGGGACGGGCTCTCGTTCTCGCGCGAGGCCTACGAGCGCATCACGTCGATCGACCGCGGCGCCTGGGAGCAGGAGTTCCGGCTGCACGGCGAACTGTTCGAGCGCCTCGCTCCGCGCCTGCCGCAGGCGCTGGCGCAGACGAAGAGGCGGTTCGAGGAACGGCTCGACGGCTGACCGGCGGCGGTCAGCGCCGGGCCAGGTAATAGGCTTCGTCGAAGAGCCGCATCGTGCCCGGCGCGAACACGACGATCAGCGTCGTGAGCATCCCCTCGATCCAGGCTTCACCGGCCGACAGAAGCAAAGCGTAGGGCAGCGCGAGCCGCAGGTACTGCGCCAGCGCGTGGCCGGCGGCCGCGTCGCCGCTGGCGTCCGGCGGCGACGCGCCGAGCATCCACGCGTCGATGCCGGCGGCGACGAGCAGCGGCAACGTGTACGCGGCGAACAAGCCCAGGAAGCCCACGCCGATCAGGAAAACGAACGGGTTCGGCGGGAGGTGGCGGCGACAGAAGTGAGCGATCGCCCACATCAACCACGCCGGGGTCACGGCGAACAGCAGGATTCCCAGCCCGAGCGTGGTTGCCGCGCGGGCACCCGCCAGCGCTTCGATCGCCATGACGGCGGCGACCGAGACGACGGCACGCGGGTAGCCGAGCAGCAGCGTCAGCCACGCGGCACCGAGATACTGCAGCGTGAAGCCGCCGGGCATCGTCACGGCAGCCTGGCGCGCCAGCAGGAACGCTGCCGTAGCGAGCGCCCACATCAGTTGCTCCCGCGGCGACGCCTTCGTGCCGGCGCGCCGGCCGGCATCGATCAGCGCGGCTGCGGCGAGCGCCGAGCCCCCCAGCACGATTGCGGCGGAGAGCGCGTTTGCCGGCAATCGTGCGCTCTCACGCTCCGGTGCCGGAGGCCGTTGCGCAGAGGCGTTCGGCCTGGCGGATCGCCGCGACCAGGCTGGCCGGGTCGGCCAGGCCCCGGCCATCGGAACCCGGCCGTCCGGCCTTGTCGAAAGCCGTCCCGTGATCGGGGCTCGTACGCACGAACGGAAGCCCGAGCGTGACGTTCACGCCGTCGTCGATGCCGAGGTACTTCACCGGAATGAGCCCCTGATCGTGGTACATCGCGACCACCAGATCGAATTCCCGCAAGCCGCGAGCGCGCATGAACACGGTGTCTGGCGCGAAGGGGCCGCTCACTTCGATACCTTGGGCGCGAGCGTCTGCAATCGCCGGCGCGATGATCTCGATCTCCTCGCGCCCGAACAGCCCGCCTTCGCCGGCGTGCGGATTCAGGCCGGCCACGGCGATGCGCGGACGCGCGAGGCCGGCGCGACGCATCGACTCGTGTGCGATGACGATGGTGCGCCGTACGACGTCGCGCTCGAGCTTCGCGATGGCTTCGCGCAGCGCGACGTGGATCGAAACGAGCACGACGCGCAACTCCGGATTCGCCAGCATCATCCGCACGTCGGCGCCGCCGGCCAGCTCGGCGAGCAGTTCGGTGTGACCGGGGAAGCGATGCCCGGCGGCGTGCATGGCTTCCTTGGCGATCGGAGCGGTGACGACGGCGCGTACCTCGCGCTGCAGGGCCAGTTCCGCAGCGCGGACGATGCAGCGGTACGCGGCATCGCCGGCACGCGCATCGATCCGGCCCACGGGCAGGTCGTCGGGCAGCGCGACCGTGTCGTCGATGTCGGCGGGCAGCGGCAGCGACAGCCGCGCGGCCTCGCGCGCGAGCCAGCGTGCGTCGCCGACGACGCGCAGCGGCGCGCCGATCGACGGATCGGCGCACGCCTTCAGCACGATCTCCGGTCCGATGCCGCACGCATCGCCCATCGTGACGGCGATCGGAAGCGGGCGGGGCGAGGAGGGCATCGATCGATTCTACGGCTGCGATGGCGGTCGGGACATCCGTCCGCAGCTTGGACCGCAGCTTAGACTTGAGGCCGCGACGCACGCATCGCGCATGCTCGGCACGATCGCCGGGCGGAGGTGCTCGCGCAGCGCAAGGAGACGGTGTTGAACAGCGGAAACGACGGACCCGGAACCGGCCGACGGACGGCGCGCGAAGCGCCGGCTGCCGCGGGCAGCGCGCAGGCGCCGGTCGAGGTGGGGCACTGGATCGACGGCGCAGTCGCGCCGCCGCGCGCCGATCCGCGCTACGCTACGCTGTGGAACCCGGCGACGGGTCGCGAGCGCGGCCGCGTGGCGATGGCAGACGCCGCAGAGGTCGACGCCGCGGTGCAGGCGGCGTCGAAGGCCTTCCGCGCCTGGGCGGCGACGCCGCCGGCGCGCCGCGCGCGCGTGATGTTCCGTTTTCGCGAACTCGTCGAGGCGCACCTGGACGAGCTGGCCGGCATCATCGTCGACGAGCACGGCAAGATTTTCTCCGACGCCAGGGGGGAGGTGCAGCGCGGGCTCGACGTGGTCGAATTCGCCTGCGGCATCGCGCAACTGCTCAAGGGCGAGTTCAGCGAGCAGGCCGGTCCGGGCATCGACGCGCATTCGGTGCGCCAGCCGCTGGGCGTGTGCGTCGGCATCACGCCCTTCAACTTCCCGGCGATGGTCCCGATGTGGATGTTCCCGATCGCGATCGCCTGCGGGAACACCTTCGTGCTCAAGCCTTCCGAGCGCGACCCCTCGGCTTCGTTGCTGATCGCGCAGTTGCTGCGCCGTGCCGGACTGCCCGACGGCGTGTTCAACGTCGTGCAGGGCGACCGTGATGCCGTCGAGGCCCTGCTTGCCCACCCGAAGGTCGCGGCGGTGAGCTTCGTCGGCTCGACCGCGATTGCGCGTTCGGTGCACGAGACCGCGTCGCGCCACGGCAAGCGGGTGCAGGCGCTGGGCGGTGCGAAAAACCATCTGGTCGTGATGCCCGATGCCGATCTCGACCAGGTCATCGACGCGCTGATCGGGGCGGCCTACGGCTCGGCGGGCGAGCGCTGCATGGCGGTGTCGGTGGCGGTCGTCGTCGGCGAGATTGCCGATGCGCTGGTCGCCCGGCTGGCCGAGCGCGTGGCGCGCATCCGCGTGGGCGCGGGAACCGATCCGGACGCCGAGATGGGGCCGCTGGTCACGGCCGCGCATCGCGAGCGCGTGTTGCGCTACATCGAGGCGGGCGTGGGCGAAGGCGCGACGCTGGTGGTCGACGGACGCTCGACGGCGGCTCCCGACGGCGGTGACGGTTTCTTCGTCGGCGGCACGCTGTTCGACCGCGTCGAACCGGAGATGGCGATTTATCGCGACGAGATTTTCGGTCCGGTGCTGTCGATCGTGCGGGTCGATTCGTTCGAGCAGGCGCTCGCGCTCGTCGACGCGCACGAGTACGGCAACGGCGTCGCGATCTTCACGCGCGACGGCGACGCGGCGCGCGAGTTCGCGGGCCGAGTCCAGGCCGGCATGGTCGGCGTGAACGTGCCGATTCCCGTGCCGATGGCCTTTCACTCGTTCGGCGGCTGGAAGGCGTCGCTGTTCGGCGATCACCACGTCTACGGACCCGAGGGCGTTCGCTTCTACACGAAGCTGAAGTCGGTGATGCAGCGCTGGCCCACCGGGATCCGCGCCGGCGCCGACTTCTCGATGCCGACCTCGGAATGATTCGATGAGCGCAGCGAAGGCGTGGGCGCTGCTCGCGGTGGCCGGACTGTTCGAGATCGTCTGGGCGCTCGGCCTGAAGTACAGCGACGGCTTCTCGCGGCTCGTGCCGTCGGCGATCGTCGTGCTCGGTGCGGCGGTGAGCTTCTGGTTGCTGGCGCTCGCGATGCGCGTGCTTCCGGCCGGCACCGCGTACGCGGTGTGGACCGGGATCGGCGCCGCAGGCACGGCACTGCTGGGCATTGCGCTGCTCGGCGAATCGGCGAACGCGACGCGGCTGTTCTGCATCGGGTTGATCATCGCGGGCGTGCTCGGCCTGAAGGCCGCCTCCGGGTGATGCGCATGGAAACCCTCGATCGGGAGAGATGGCGATGACGATTCAGTTGAAGGACATGCGGCTGCTCGCGCGAAACGGCTACGTCGACGGCCAGTGGGTCGCCGCGGACTCCGGCAAGAGCTTTCGCGTCACCGATCCGGCGAGCGGCCAGGCGATCGCCGAGGTGAGCGACATGGGCGTTGCCGAAACGAAGCGGGCGATCGCGGCCGCTTCCCGTGCGCTGCCGGCGTGGCGCGCGAAGAGCGCAAAGGAACGCGGCGCGATCCTGCGTCGCTGGTACGACCTGGTGCTCGCCAACGCCGAAGATCTCGCGCTGCTGATGACCACCGAGCAGGGCAAGCCGCTGGCCGAGGCGCGCGGCGAGGTCGCCTACGGCGCATCGTTCATCGAGTGGTTTGCCGAAGAGGGGCGCCGCGTCTACGGTGACATCATTCCCGCCACCGCGTCCGACCGGCGCCTGCTCGCGATCAAGCAGGGGATCGGCGTGTGCGCGGCGATCACGCCGTGGAACTTCCCGATCGCGATGATCACGCGCAAGGTGGCACCGGCCTTCGCGGCGGGCTGCACCGTCGTGGCGAAGCCGGCCGGCGCGACACCGCTGTCGGCGCTGGCGCTCGTCGAACTTGCCGAGCGGGCCGGCTTCCCGCCGGGCGTCTTCAACATGATCGTCACCGGGACCCAATCGTCGAAGATCGGCGAGGAGATGTGCACGAACCCGGTCGTGCGCAAGCTGTCGTTCACCGGCTCCACCGAGGTCGGCCGCATCCTGCTGCGGCAGTCGGCCGACACGATCAAGAAACTCTCGCTGGAACTCGGCGGAAACGCGCCTTTCATCGTCTTCGACGATGCCGACCTGGACGCGGCGGTCGAAGGCGCGATCGCATCGAAGTACCGCAACGCCGGGCAGACCTGCGTGTGCGCGAATCGCATCTACGTGCAGGCCGGCGTCTACGATGCCTTCGCGCGCAAGCTCGCCGAGCGCGTGTCGCAGTTCAAGGTGGGGGCCGGTGTCGAGGATGGCGTCGTCATCGGCCCGCTGATCGACGACAAGGCGGTCGAGAAGGTCGAGGAGCACGTCGCCGACGCGCTCGCGCAGGGCGCGAAGATCGCGCTCGGCGGCAAGCGACATTCGCGCGGGGGCCTGTTCTTCGAGCCGACGATCCTCACCGGCGTTCGCTCTTCGATGCGCGTGGCGCGCGAGGAGACCTTCGGTCCGGTGGCACCGCTGTTTCGCTTCGAGACCGACGACGAGGCGATCGCGATGGCGAACGACACCGAGTTCGGCCTGGCCGCGTATTTCTACTCGCGCGACATCGGCCGGATCTTCCGTGCCGCCGAGGCAATCGAGTCGGGAATGATCGGCGTGAACACCGGACTCATCTCGACGGCGGAGGCGCCCTTCGGTGGCGTCAAGCAGTCCGGGCTGGGGCGCGAGGGATCGCATTACGGCATCGACGAGTATCTCGAAATCAAGTATCTGTGCCTGGCCGGCATCTGAAAAACGGGGCGCGAAGGGGCGATGCCGACCCGCCGCTTCCGAGCGCCGCACGCGTTTCGCGAAGCGAACGGCGCCCAACGCCCGGCAGGAGACGACGATGACGATCCGGATGCGCGCGGCGGTGCTGCGTGAGATCGGGCTGCCTGCGCCGTATGCGCAGAGCCGTCCGCTGTCGATCGAGGAGGTCGAACTCGACGGACCCGGCAACGGGGAAATCCTGGTGCGGATCCACGCGGCGGGTCTTTGCCATTCGGACCTTTCGGCGATCAACGGCGACCGGCCGTGGCCGCTTCCGATCGTGCTCGGCCACGAGGCGGCGGGCGAAGTCGTCGAACGGGGCGAAGGCGTCGACGACCTGTCGATCGGCGATCACGTCGTGCTCGTCTTTCGACCGGGTTGCGGCCACTGCGCGCGTTGTGCGGTCGGCCGCCCGGCGCTGTGCATTCCCGGCGGAAAGGCGAACGCCGACGGTTCGCTGCTCGGCGGACACCGACGTCTGCGGGCGCTGGCGCGCAGCGCAAAGGGCGACGGCGCGCGTGCGGATGCGCCATTGCACCATCACCTCGGATGCGCGGCGTTCGCCGAGTACGCCACGGTGTCGCGGCGATCGGCGGTCCGAATCGATCGCGCGCTTGCGTGGGAGGAGGCGGCGCTGTTCGGCTGCGCGGTGATCACGGGCGCCGGCGCCGTCGTCAATACCGCGAGGGTACAGGCGGGCTCGACGGTCGCGATCGTCGGCCTGGGCGGCGTCGGCTTTTCGGCGTTGCTCGCGGCGCAAAGCGCGGGCGCCCGCACCGTCATCGCAGTGGACACGCGTGCAGCGAAGCTGATCAAAGCGCAGGAACTGGGCGCAACTCACTGCTTCGATGCGTCATCTCCCGACATCGTCGGCGAAATCAAAGAGTTGACCGATGGCGGCGTGGAGTACGCGTTCGAAATGGCGGGCAGCGTCGACGCGCTCGAACTGGCGTATCGGCTCACCTGTACCGGCGGCACCACCGTCACCGCGGGCCTTCCGAATCTCGGCGCGCGCTGGTCGCTGCAGGCGGTTTCGCTCATCGGCGAAGAGCGGACGGTCAAGGGCAGCTATCTCGGTTCGTGCGTGCCGACGCGCGACATTCCCCGGTTCATCGCACTGTATCGAGCGGGGAAGCTGCCGGTCGATCGATTGTTGTCGGAGCGGATCACGCTCGACGAGATCCACCCGGCCCTCGATCGGCTCGCGCGAGGCGAGTCGGTGCGTCAGGTCATTCGAATGGCATGAGCGGCAGGCGGGTTCGGGCAAGGCGCCGGCGTTTCACGTGAAACGTTCGCGAATCCGACGCTGACCATCGAGGCCGGACGGATGGATCGAATCGAGTCGGTCGTCGTCGGCGCGGGGGTGGTCGGGCTCGCCGTTGCCCGAAGCCTCGCTGCGTCCGGTCGGGAAGTGGTCGTCGTCGAGCGCGCGCACACCTTCGGCACCGGAACGAGTTCGCGCAATAGCGAAGTGATTCATGCCGGCTTGTACTACCCGGCCGGGACGCTGAAGGCTCGTCTCTGCATCGACGGCGCGCAACGTCTCTATGCCTACTGCCGTGAACGGGCCGTCCCGCACCGTCGGTGCGGCAAGTGGATCGTCGCCTGCAGCGAGCGCGAAATCGAAGCCTTGACGCCGATCGCGCAGAGCGCCTCCCGCAATGGAGCCGGCGAACTGCAGTGGCTCGATCGCCGCGACATGCGGGCAGCGGAGCCCTCGCTGCGCGCAACCGCCGCGCTGGCGTCGCCGAACACCGGAATCGTCGACAGCCATGCGTTGATGCGCGCACTGCTCGGCGACGCCGAGAGCCACGGCGCTACGCTCGCGGTCGACAGCGAATTGGTCGGCGCGGTGGCGAATTCGGGCCATTTCGATTTGCGCGTCGCCTCGTCGGGCGAGGAGCTGCGGGTGCGAGCGCGCGAACTGATCATTGCTGCAGGCCTGGAGGCACAAGGCGTCGCGATGCGCGTCGACGGACTGCCTGCCGACAGCATTCCGCCGCGGCACCTGGCAAAAGGGAGCTACTTCACGCTGGCGAAGCGGGCCCCGTTTTCGCGCCTGATCTATCCGGTGCCGGTGGACGGCGGTCTCGGGATTCATCTGACACCGGACCTTTCGGGGAGAGCCCGCTTCGGTCCGGATGTCGAATGGGTCGACTCGGTCGACTACCGCGTCGACGCGAAACGTGCCGGGGCGTTCGAAGAGCAGGTGCGCCGGTACTGGCCGTCGCTGCCCGCCGGGTCGCTGTCGCCGGACTACGCCGGCATCCGGCCCAAGCTCGTGCCGGCAGGGGTCCCCGCTGCCGACTTCCGTATCGACGGAGTCTCGCGGCACGGGGTCGGCGGGTTGGTCGCGTTGTACGGCATCGAGTCGCCGGGGTTGACGGCCGCGCTCGCGATCGCGGAGATAGTTCGGGAAGAACTCGACGCCTGCCGGTAGCCGTGAGGTCGGCGTTGCAGGAAGGCAGGTGCTGCGGCGAGTGGGCCGCCCGCAGGAAGGCAGGTGCTGCGGCGCGACGGCCGCGCGCAGGAAGGCAGGCGCTGCGGCGCGGCGGCCGCGTTTAGGAAGGCAGGTGCTGGAAGACAGTGCTGGAAGGCAGGTGCTGGAAGACAGTGCTGGAAGGCAGGTGCTGCGGCGAGTGGGCCGCGCCGGAGTTCAACCGCACCACGGCGGAGGTCACGACCGGCGCGCGGGCAGGTGGGCCGGGTTCGCTTCGAAACGCCAGTGCCCG
>JACDJA010001094.1_pt1 | contig 24447 bp, 24 predicted proteins | sample 7449241 | NCBI WGS metagenome assembly JACDJA01 (sample SAMN14253289, study PRJNA609438) | sludge metagenome | isolation source: initial anaerobic sludge | collected 2018-12-20 | reverse complement strand
CGATGCCAACCGCACAATTATCATTAAATGAGACAACGCTATCTGCTAGTAAACGGCAAGATTGCAAAAAGTTATAAGCGATGAGGGGTTTAAAAACATTTAACTGAAAATTACCTTGAGATGCTGCAAAACCAATGGTAGTATCATTTCCCATAACTTGAGCCGCAACCATCGTAACTGCTTCACTTTGAGTTGGATTTACCTTGCCTGGCATTATAGATGAGCCTGGTTCATTTTCTGGTATGGTGATCTCGCCTATTCCACATCTAGGACCAGAAGCCAACCATCTAACATCATTTGCTATTTTCATCATATCAGCAGCTAATGCTTTTAGTGCACCATGAGCAAAAACAAGAGCATCGTGGCTAGTTAGTGCATGAAATTTATTTGGAGCTGTTATAAAATTGTGCCCTGTTAGTTCACTTAGTTTTTTAGCAACTCTCTCTCCTAGCTCTGGGTGAGCATTTAGCCCCGTTCCAACCGCAGTTCCACCAAGAGCTAACTCTCTAACTGGATCAATGGAATCTTTTATCATTTTTTCACACTTATCTAACATCTCAACCCAACCACTTATCTCTTGCCCTAGCGTTAGTGGAGTTGCATCTTGAAGGTGAGTTCTACCTATTTTTACTATATGAGCAAAATCTTGTGATTTTTTATGAAGTGTTGCCCTTAGTTTGGCAATAGCTGGTAAAACTCTTTGCTCTAGTGATATAACACTTGCAACATGGAGTGCTGTTGGATAGGTGTCATTTGAGCTTTGAGATTTATTTACATCATCATTTGGATGAACAAGTTTCTCTTTTTTAAAATCCCCGCCTAGTATCTGGGTGGCACGATTTGCTAAAACCTCGTTGTTGTTCATGTTTGATTGCGTACCTGAACCTGTTTGCCAAACCACAAGTGGGTAGTAAGCATCAAGTTTTCCCTCTAGCATCTCATCGGCAGCTTTTGCTATGGCATCAGCTTTTGTGGCATCTAGTTTTCCTAGATCTTTATTAACAAGAGCAACTGCTTTTTTTAGGTATGAAAATGCTCTTGTGATCTCATAGGGCATCTTCTCTTCGCCAATAGCAAAGTTTTGAAGTGATCTTTGTGTTTGAGCACCCCAGTAGGCATCTAATGGAACCTCGATTTCACCCATTGTATCTTTTTCTATTCTAACTCTCAATTAAACCCTCCTTTTGTTTTAGTTATTGAAAAAATTGTTTTTATTTAGCGTATCTATTAGAGTTTTAACAGAGTTGCAAGAGCCGCTAAACATTCTTTTTTCATCATCATTTAAACTCATCTGAACTATCTTCTCAGCCCCATTTGCTCCTAACATAACAGGAACTCCAGAAACCACACCACTATGTCCATACTCGCCATTTAGATAAACTGCACATGGGTGGATCTGTTTAGCATCTTTTAATATCGCCTCAACCATGATGGCAGTAGCTTTAGCAGGAGCATAATAAGCCGAACCTGTTTTTAAATAGCCAACAATTTCAGCTCCACCATTTCTAGTTCTAGTTACTATCTCATCAATCTCATCTTTACTTAAAAGATCAGCAACCGGAACTCCAGCAACTGTTGTGTATCTAGGAAGTGGAACCATATCATCACCATGTCCACCCATAACAGAAGCTCTGATTTGTCCACCACCATAGCCTAGCTTATCTTGGATAAAACTAGCCATTCTAGCACTATCTAATATCCCAGCCATCCCGATAACACGGCTTCTATCAAATCCACTCTCTCTAAGAGCTACATAAGTCATAGCATCTAGGGGGTTTGAAACCATTATAATAATGGCATTTGGTGAGTATTTTGCAATGCCACTTACTACCTCTTTTGTAATATTTGCGTTTATCATAAGCAAATCATCTCTGCTCATGCCAGGTAGTCTTGGGCTACCAGCGGTTACAACTACAACATCACAATTTGTAAGCTCTGACATATCATCAGCCACACTAACAACAGAGTGACTTCTAACAGCTGCTGCTGCTTGAGACATATCTAGTGCTTTTCCTTTTGCTACATCTATTTTATTATCGCGAAGAATTATCTCATGACAAGAACCAAGCATGGCTAGGGAGTAAGCAACCGTTGCTCCAACATTTCCTGCACCTACTATCCCTACTCTTTTACCTTGATTCATACACACTCCTTAACATAAAAAATTTAACTATTTTACCTAAGTACACTTAAGTTAAAGATACTAACACCCCTAAATTAAGCATACAATACCCACCCGCATATATTGCAAGTGGGTAATTTTTATATATTATCTACTATTTTATTTAGCGTAGCAGATGGTCTCATAGCACTATTTGCTTTTGCATCATCAGGACGATAGTAACCACCTATATCTTGAGCTTTACCTTCAGCTGCCATTAACTCTTCTAAAATCTTAGCTTCGTTATCTTTTAGCTCTTTTGCTATTGGTGCAAATTTAGCTGCTAAAGATGCAGATTTACTCTGCTTAGCAAGTGCATCTGCCCAGTATTGTGCTAAGTAGAAGTGACTTGCTTTGTTATCTGGCTCACCAACACTTCTTCCAGGTGCTTTGTTGTTATCTAAATAACCAGCATTTGCAACATCAAGTGCCTCTGTCACAGCTTCTAGCTCTACTGAGTTGTGTTTTTGAGCTATAAATCTTAACGACTCAGCAAGAGCCAAAAACTCTCCAAGCGAATCCCATCTTAAATGCCCCTCATTAACAAACTGCTCAACATGCTTTGGAGCTGATCCACCAGCACCAGTTTCAAACACACCGCCACCAGCTAAAAGTGGAACGATAGACAACATCTTAGCACTAGTTCCTAGCTCTAAAATTGGGAAAAGGTCTGTCAAATAGTCTCTTAAAACATTCCCTGTTGCACTAATAGTATCCAGTCCTGCTCTAACTCTTCTTAATGAGTATCTCATAGCTTGTTTTGGAGCTAATATCTCATACTCTATTGAAGTTTTAGCTAAATATTCTGGTAAATAAGTCATAAGTTTTTTGATAAGATTTGCATCATGTGGTCTAAATGAGTCTAACCAAAACACAACTGGTGAACCTGTTATCACTCCTCTTTCATGTGAAAGTCTTACCCAGTCTTTAATAGCAGCATCTTTTGCTCTACTCATTCTCCAGATGTCACCTTTTTCAACATTGTGGCTCATTAGCACATTGCCTTTGCTATCTTTTACCTCTACAACACCATCTTCTTCTATCTCAAAAGTTGTTGGGTGAGAGCCATACTCCTCTGCTTTTTGTGCCATCAAACCAACATTTGATACATTACCCATAGTAGTAACATCAAATTGTCCGTTTTTAACACAATCATCTACTATCTCTTTATAAAAAGTAGCATAAGTTCTATCTGGGATCACCGATACACAAGTTTGAACTTTGCCATCTTTGTTCCACATTTTCCCGCCATCTCTTACAACTACTGGCATAGAAGCATCGATGATAATATCATTTGAAGCGTGTAGGTTTGTTATGCCTTTATCAGAATCAACCATCGCCATATTTGGTTGTGTTGCATAAACAGCCTCGATCGCCGCTTCTATTTCAGCTTTTTTAGATGAGTTTTGTAGTTTTTTATAAAGATCACCTAAACCTAAGTTAGGATTTACTCCTAGAGTTTTAAACTCGTCTGCATATTTTTCAAATACATCTTTAAAAAACACACCAACAGCATGTCCAAACATAATAGGATCTGAAACTTTCATCATAGTAGCTTTTAGGTGAAGTGACCATAAAACACCTTGCACTTTTGCATCATCTAATGTTTTTTGTATAAAAGCTCTAAGTGCTTTAGCTGACATAAAAGTACCATCCAAGATCTCGCCATCAACTGCATCGATCTCTTTGAGCAACTTACCATTTAAGCTAATAGTTACTTTTTCATTGCCATCTTTTATGATTGATTGCTCATTTTCATAAAAATCATCACCCATCATATGTGCAACACTAGCTTTTGAGTTCTCTTCAAATGCTCTTAGTTTGTGTGGGTTGTTTTTAGCGAAGTTTTTAACAGCAGCTGCTGCTCTTCTATCTGAGTTACCTTCTCTTAAAACTGGATTTACCGCTGAACCTAAACAAGCAGAAAATCTCTCTTTTAGAGCCTTTTGTTCATCTGTTTTTGGATCTTCTGGATATTCTGGTATATCATAACCTTGAGACCTAAGCTCTGCTATACAAGCTTTTAGCTGCGGTATAGATGCTGAAATATTTGGCAATTTTATGATATTGCAGTTAGCATCTAAAACTAATTTACCAAGCTCACCTAGAGCATCAGCTTGTTTTTGTTCTGGTTTTAATCTATCTGAAAAAGTTGCAATAACTCTACCTGAAAGCGATATATCGCTTAGCTCTACATCAACACCTGCATTTTTAGTAAAAGCTCTTACTATCGGTAAAAGCGAATAAGTTGCTAAAGCTGGAGCTTCATCTATCTTTGACCAAACTATTTTTGACATCTGTTTTCCTTAGTTAAAATTGCAAAAGGTAACACCTTTTTAAAATTTACTCTAACATCTTACCATTCTAGGTAAATAATGAGTGTAACTAATAAAAAATATTGAAAAAAAATTAAAAGTGTGTTACTTAAAGTTACACAATTATTTGTTAATATTGCTTAAGTGTGTAGAATAGTTACACGAAAAGTCGTGAGTACCATTTTTGTTTTTTACAAAATATAGATAATCACTCTTAGCTGGAAAAACCGCAGCTTTTATTGCATCAAAACTAACATTGCACACAGGGTAAGGTGGAAGTGCTGGGATTTTGTAGGTGTTATATGGTGATTCATCTTCTCTTATCATAGCGGCAGTTACTTTAGTGTGCGAAAATTGTGCATAATTTAAAGTACCATCCATTTGTAATCGCATTTTCTTTTTTAGGCGGTTTTGTATCACCGATGATACTAGCGGCATCTCCTCTATCGAGGCGGACTCTTTTTGGATTATGGAGGCGATTGTTACAATTTGTAACCATTTTTTTTCATTAAAATCATTAAAAAATTTATAAGAGACTCTCTCAAATTGCTCTTTTGATTGCAAAAACAGAGTTTTTAGAACCATTTTTTCACTTATACCTATGGGAAGTGCATATGTATTTGGCACAAATTGCCCCTCAGGAATGCTACTTAGGTTATCATACTCCTCTTGAAGTTTATCTCTATCTAGGTCTAAACTTTTGGCTAAAATATCCAAAAAAACATATGTAGTTTCACCTGGAATTAGTGTTACACTCCTTAGAGCAGCTTTTGAGGTTGTTAGTTTATATAGAAAATCAGCCTTTGCATTTTTATTTGATTTTATATCAATCCAGCCACTTTGAGCACTTCCTAAAACCCTAATTATATACTTATCAAACGGTGTTACATCATAGCCGCTTGAGCTTAGTTGTGTTATAATGTTAGATATTGAACCCTTGGGAATATATATAACTTTAGGAGAGCTAATTGGCTCATTTAGGTAGTACATGAGTGATAGTAAGATTATAAAAGTTATATCTAAAACCCATTTTGCCATAATATCTATTGTCGTTTTCATCGCTATAGTATCTCTAACTTTTTTCATTGTTGTAAAAAATGGTCTATATATACAAAAGATAAATTTGCCAAATTTTTATATAAGCAAATTATACATCAAATGGGATGAAAAGATAGACTTATGGGCCGATGAGATAGCCATAACAAAAAGCAAGAAAAGTGGTGCAACAAGTAAAAAAAATTTAATAAAATCGCTAGAAATTGCTCTGAGTTCGCTTGGTTATTTTGAAAATATCTACATAAATAAGCTAAGATTTAATGATCACAACTTCATTGTAAACTACAACTTTGATCTAAAAACTCTCGATATTGACTCAGACATATTTATACTATCAAGTGATGTTGATTATGTAGATAAAAACATAAACATTAACATAAAAAGTCTCTACTTTGAGCCAGAAAATATGGGCATAAAAGGGAGGATAGTGGCAAATTTTAGCGGTGATGTTTTAAGTGCATCAGATCTTGAGATAAGCATAAAAGATGAGCTACTAAAAGCCAAAACATATAGCATAAATGATAAATTATATTATTTAGCATCAGGCGATGGTGAGCTACTCAACCACAAGGATATAGTAAAAATTCTCTCCCTTGATGATGAGTTGAAATATTGGATAGATGATGCCATTATGGCTAAGAGTGTTGAACTAGAAACACTTAGTGGTTTTGTTGATTTTAATGAGATCTCAAATGCCTATAAAAACCTCTACGCAAAAGCAAATGTTTATGATGCAACCTACATTTATGACCCACTTTTAGATGGCATAAAAAGTAAAAAAGTTGCACTTGAGTTTAGAGATGGTGTTCTTCACATAGACCCACAAAATGCCAAAAGCTATGGCTTTGATCTTGCAAAGTCGCATCTAAATATAGATTTTAACAACTTTTTACTAACTCTTTGGCTGGATTTTGAGGCAAGATTAGATGAGAATATTTTAGCACTATTAAAGCACTATGAAATAGAACTTCCCATAAAACAGCTAAGCGGAAGCACAAAAACAGATCTTGTACTAAAAATAGATCTACAAAACCTAGATGTAAAAGCCAAAGGAGTGTTTGAGCCAAAAGATAGCAAAATAGAGTATCTAGCTCATACTTTTGATGTACAAAAAGCAAAAGTAGATCTTGTTGGCACTCACATAAAAACAGATAAATTTTTAGCCACTTTTGAAGATAAGATCTTCTCAAGTGTAGAAATAGATCTAGATATTGCAAATAATAGCGGCAAAATAGCACTTGATGCAACAAAGTTTAACCTAGCTGATCTTACACTTAAAACAAATCCACTAAAAGCGACATACCACATAACCCCTAATGGCGATAATATAGAGGCTCAAAGCTCCTCTTGGAATTATAATGGTGAGGAAATTTTAGTCGATGAGATTAAAAATCTCTCTTTTGACATTAACACATATGAAGCAGATCTTAAACCAACTTTTGTTCGCATCAAAGATTATACCGCTATGATGTTAAGTGGCAAAATAAACTTTGAGACAAAAAAAGCAGCTCTTGAAGCTAAACTCATAAGAAGTGAACTAGGTGGCATAAAACTGCTAAATGATAGAGAGATCTTAGATATAACACATGATAAATCTACGACAATCTCCTCAAAAGAGCCCATACCACTTGAGATATTAGGGTATAAAAGCACTCTTAGTAGGCTAAATATAGCACTTGATGATAATGGCATAAGAGCAAAAAACATCTCAATTTTTATGAACGATCTTTTATCGGCTAAGTTTGATATGACAAGCGATCAATTTAGCACAAAGTTACATCTAAATGATATTAAAATATTTGATGGTATATACAAAAATAGTGATGGTTTAGATGTGGACATAAAAAAGATCTCAAGCGGGTTTATGCTAAGTTCTAGCGGACTTTTTAAGACTTTTATAGGCAAAAATGAGACGAGTACCAAGATAGATAACTTAGCCAATTTGACTAAACATAGCCCAAAATATGGTGGCTTAAAAAAGGGTGACATACTCATCCAAACCCAAAACCTACCAAATGAGCTAAAGTTTAACATAAACATAAAAGATACCTATGCGATCTTAACGCATTACAATGAACTACTTACATCATATGTCATAAGTGGTACAAAAAAAGATGACAAAACCTCACTAAGCATAGATGATAAAATCTATATGGATATAGGCAAAGATATACGCATAAAAGCCCATGATGTCGGGCTAAATATGCTAGAATTTTTAGATATGCTAGATCGCATAAAAGATGATGAACAAAAAAGCAGCACAAAAATAGTAGCAGATGCCACAAACTCCTATATATACATCTCGCCAGATCGTTTTATCATCTCCGATAGTATTAAAGCCATAACAAAAAATGATTGGTTAAGTGTTACACTAAAACACAAAAACGGTGAAGCAAATCTAAAGTTTAGAGATAAAAATTTTCAATTTTATGGAGATGGTTTTGGGGGTGAGTTTATGAGTAAACTCTTTGCAAAATCAAAGTTTGAAAAAGGTGTGCTAAAGTTCTCCATGAGTGGTCTTAGTGATGACTTTAGTGGGATCATTTATGCACAAGATACCATTTTGCACGATTATAAAGTGCTAAATAACATTTTAGCTTTTATAAATACAATTCCCTCACTTTTTACATTTTCGCTCCCAGGTTATAGCTCTAAGGGGTTAAATATTCAAAACTCATACATGCAGTTTCACTACAAAGACCAAACCTACAACATAAGTGACTTTTATCTAAAATCCAAAGAGATACAAATGCAAGGCAAAGGCAGAGCAAGTGTGCTAAAAAATAGCATAGATATGGATCTAAGTCTAAAGAGTGACATAGGAAGTGCGGTTTCAAAAATCCCAATAGTTGGCTACATACTTATGGGCAACGACACGGTTTCAACAACTCTAAAACTAGATGGCAAACTAGATGACCCGACCATACACACGCAAATCGCAAAAGACATTATGGTGGCACCCATAAACATCATAAAGCGAACACTTATGTTACCTTTTGGTGGGAGTGATGATTAGTTTTTAAGCGTGGTTTATTAAGAGAGAACCACGCACATAGCTCAATCAACTCTATGTTTTAGTAGTTGTGAGCACCTTTTGCTTCTATTTGCTCTTTTGTTATCTTTGTTTTGTCCATAGCATACCAAGCATAAGCTATATAAGCCAAAACAAAAGGCACCATAAGAGAAACATAAGCCATAACCATAAGAGTATAGTGACTTCCTGATGAGTTCATAATGGTTAGTGAACTTTGCAGATCATACACCGATGGATAATAAACACTATGATTTAACCCAATACTAGCAAGTAACGATGTGACAGTTAGCACAATCCCTGCTCCACCTATTTTTATGCAACACATCTTTTTAAATATAACAGTGTTAAAAACTGAAGCTATAACCATAATAACTCCGATGAGAAAAGTTACCAAAAGAAGTGGCATATCTATAAAGTTTATTAGGTATTTGTAAGATTGCATATAAACTATGCCATTTGCATCAACCGCAAAACCATCTTTGGTAAAAATCCATCCGCTAAAAGCAAAGAAGCTGATCAAAAACAAAACCATATCTTGCTTTACAGAGGCGATGGCTCGTTCTCTTATAGCATTGTGATCTATAACATTTATGATATACATTGCTCCACTTATGCGAGATAAAAAAACGAGGGTAAACCCCAAAAGATAGTTAAAAGGGTTTAAAAGTGCTTCTAGTCCGCGAAGTGGGTTTTGCCAATGTGAAAAATTATTTGAATCAAGCACAAATTCACTTCCACTAAAAAAAGTAGATATGACAACTCCTAGTAAAAAAACGCCCAAAGTCCCATTTATAAACAAAAAATACTCATATGTTTTTTGCCCTAAAAAGTTATCTGGCTTTAATCTAAACTCATAGCTCACCGCTTGGATGATAAAACAAAAAAGCACTGCAAGCCAAGCCCAATAAGCTCCGCCAAAACTAGTAGCATAAAAGAGTGGAAAAGCAGCAAATAACGCCCCACCAAAAAGCACAAGCGTTGTAAAACCTAGCTCCCATTTTCTACCAATAGCATTTATGATCATACTCTTTTCGCTCTCATTTGTTGAGAGCTTAAAGAGTAGCGATTGCCCACCTTGAACAAACATAATAAATACAAAAAGTCCGCCTATTAAAGAGACTATTATCCACCAATATTGCTGAAGCGTTATTAGCTCTAAATCTTCAAATCCCATCATATCAATCTCCTAACTTTGAGCCGATTTTTATCTGTTTTATCATAATTTTTATCTCCGCTATTAAAAGCAGGGTAAATAAAATGGCAAACAAAAAGAAGCTAACCATAACATTTGTAGTGGCTATGTGTGTAGCTGCTACTCCAACAGGCATTAAACCCTCTATAGCCCAAGGTTGTCTGCCAACTTCAGCCACAACCCATCCAGCTTCACCAGCTATATATACAAGCGGAAGGCTCCAAAGTGCACTTTTTAAAACCATCGTGTGATTTATGATATTACGCTTTTTAAGATAAAAAAGAGTGATAGCAAAAAGAGCCATAAACCAAGCACCAAGCCAAACCATTATATGAAAAGCATAAAAAGTAAGCCCAACAGGCGGCACAATATCTTCTGGTTTTTTAAGATACCCATAGCCAAAATCACCCATATGTTCCATCAAAACACTATAAGCCTCTTTTGCTTTTTTAGTATCATCTGCTTTTTTAGCCTCTTTATAAGATGCTAGGGCATTTATGGCTAGTTTTCCGTTATCTATTTTGGTTTGAGCACCTATGATATTTTTCTCACTATTACCATAAACATAATCCTCCAAGCCACCAACGTAAGCACTACTATCATAAAAACTAAGAAGCGACAATAACTTTGGAAGCTCTATCTTAAAATAGTACTCATCTTCATCATTAAAGACTTTTTTGTTTGGATTTAGCACTCCAAAAGCAACAATTCCAGCACCATTTTCACCTTTATACATTCCCTCCATAGCAGCTAGTTTTACAGGCTGTTTTTGGGCTATTTCATAGGCTGATTTATCACCTGTTATAACTAAAAATATCGAGCTAACTAGTCCAAATATAGCACCTATGTACATAGATTTTTTAGCAAAATTTGTCTCTGTTTTTTTAAGTAAAAACCAAGCACTAATAGCCACCACAAAAACACCGGCTGTTACATATCCACTTCCAACTGTATGAAAAAACTTACTCATAGCAATAGGGGAAAATAGCACCTCCCAAAAGTTATCCATCTCATTTCTAACACTATCTGGATTAAATTTCATACCAACTGGGTACTGCATCCAAGCATTTGCCACAAGAATCCAAAGTGCCGATAAGTTCGAGCCAATGGCAACCAACCAAGTAGATAAGAGATGAAAACCCTTAGAGACTCTATCCCATCCAAAAAACATAACTGCAAAAAATGTACTCTCCATAAAAAAGGCTAAGATCCCCTCTATGGCAAGTGGTGCACCAAATATATCTCCAACAAACCAGCTATAATTTGCCCAATTTGTTCCAAACTCAAACTCCATAATTATCCCAGTTGCAACACCTATTGCAAAGTTGATTGCAAAGAGTCCCATCCAAAATTTTGTAGTTTTTTTCCAAAAATCGCTATTCGTTTTAACATACATAGTGTGCATAATAGCGACAATAAATCCAAGCCCAAGAGTAAGTGGCACAAACAACCAATGATACATAGCTGTTAGTGCAAATTGTGCCCTACTCCAATCAACCAAAGACTCCTCCATAGTATCTTCCTTATTTTAATCTCATATTTTCATAAACCAAATTGGCTCTTTGTTCTTCTGTTTTATACTCACTTTTTAAACTTTTATCATCTATAAAATAGTTCAAAAAGATTAGTATAATCGCAAGTTTTATAAAGATCACTCTCCAAAGCGTCTTACCTACACTCATATTTGCAAAACCATCATAATAAAAATCAAAAATCTTCCTAAAACTCATAACAAGCCCTCAATTTTTCTGTTTTTTAAGTTCACCTGCTAGATATTTTTTCACAAGCTCACTAGCTACAACCCCATCATCTTTTGAGACTCTCATAGTGGCTATACCAACCTCATCCAAAGCCTCCTTTATATGTTCACCAGCTGCTACTACGAGCATAATATCGCAACCTCTTAAGTTCTCTATGTCATCTCTATGGTGGTTTTTACCATCATGGTGGTGGTGATGCTCATCGTGTCCATCATCTTCTAGGGCATGTTTATTTTGCACATATGTAACATTTTCGCCATCATATACAGCGAAAAAATCAGCTCTTCCCGTTCGTTTAGCTATGGTTGTTTTATCAACATTTACCGGAACAACAACTCTCATAATAACTCCTTAAAATATAAAATAATATTAAATCACATAAAATCATAGCGAACATATGTTCAAATGTCAATTAAAATTTCTAACATTTTAAGCCACACTTTGATATAGTTGTTAAATTTAAACTGGAGTTAAGAAAGTGGCTAGGAAAAAAGCAGAGAAAGAGTTATCGCTAAAGCCAAAATATAGACATTTTTTACCAAAAAACAGTAGTGGTGAGTCCATTTTGTTGCTTCATGAAGAGATTGAAGCACTTTGGCTGATCGATTATCAAGATATGTACCAAGAGGATGCGGCTAAAAAAATGGATATATCTCGCCCAACTCTCTCAAGGATCATAAAAAAAGCTAGAAACAAAGTAGCCGCTGCACTAATTGGCGGCAAAGAGATCATCATTCAAGATGAAAAAAATGAGTATAAAATCGCTTTTATATGCGATGAGTATGCCCAAAAATCTACACTAAACATAAAAGGCAAAACCCTAGTTATAGTAGATATAAAAGATGGCAAGATAGCAGATGTAAAAACTATGCAAAACCCAGCTAAAGATGAAACTCATCACATAGGAAACGCTCTTTTACCCACACTTTATGAGCAAAATATCAATCTTTTCATAACCAACAAGATAGGTGAAGGACTAAAAAACTCACTTTTAAATCATGGAGTTTTTAGTGTTACAAAAGATAAAATCTCGCTAGATGAGCTAAAAATTATATATAAAACTATCTAGTTTAAATGGCTCTCTTAGTATAAAATTCAGACTTAAAAGCATCAAATCTATCTTCCATTATCGCCTCTCTAGCCTCTCTCATAAGATTTAAATAGTAGTGAAGATTATGCAAAGTAGCTAATCTAAAGTAGCTAATCTCCCTGCTTCTAAAAAGGTGATTTAAGTAGGCTCTTGAGTACCTTTTACAGGTCAAACATTCACACTCGCTATCTAGTGGAAGCGGATCCTCTTTATAGATGGCGGATTTGATGTTTACTCTACCAAATGATGTAAAAAGTGTACCATTTCTTGCATTTCTAGTTGGCATAACACAATCAAACATATCAACACCTCTAGCGATGTTTTCCACTAAATCCTCAGGTGTTCCAACACCCATGAGGTACCTTGGTTTATCTTGTGGCATAAACTGTGTTGTAAACTCTACAGTGTCGTACATATCGACATTTGCCTCGCCAACACTAAGCCCACCTATGGCAAACCCATCAAAATCAAGCTCACAAAGCTCAGTGGCACTTTTTTGCCTAAACTCTTTGTCTATGCCACCTTGAATGATGGCAAATATGTTCTGATGAGTCCCAACTCCCTCTTGCTGTTTTGCTCTAAAATACTCAATACTCTGCTTTGCCCAAGCGGTAGTTCGCTCAATGCTAAGTGCGATTCGCTCTTTTGTTGCAGGAAGGGCCACTAGATCATCTAGTATCATCATAATGTCGCTTCCAAGATTCAGTTGTATATCTATAACTTTTTTGGGTGTAAAAAAGTGCTTACTTCCATCAATATGGCTTCTAAACTCGATCCCATCCTCTTTTGGTTTTGACATAGAACTAAGTGAAAAAGCTTGAAAACCACCGCTATCTGTTAAAAAACTCTTAGGATATGTGCTAAAACCATGCAATCCGCCCATTTTAGCCACAACTTTGTCACTAGGTTGCAGGTACATATGGTAGGTATTTGCCAAAATTATCTCAGCACCTAGTAGCTCTAAAACATCTTGCATATCGAGTGATTTTACACTCCCTAGTGTTCCAACAGGCATAAAAACAGGAGTTTTTATGGTAGAGTGAGCTGTTTTTATTGTACAAGCCCTTGCTTTTTTACTTTGTGCATCTATGTTAAATTCCATAAAATCCCTATCTATTTAATTTTTTCAATCACACATCGCATTGATCAATCTATCTAAAGCATCAATATCATCACTACCTAGTCGCCCTAGTTTTGTGATTATAAAATCTTTTTGAATAGTTACTATGGCTGATTTAAATATTGATGGTTTTAAAAGTCCTGCTTTATGCCACTCTTTGATCTTAGGTTCAATATTCAAAGCATTTAAACCACTGCTTGAAATGGCAAGAATTAGCAAAGTTTCTCTGCTGTTATTGTTATATAATTCAGAAGATACAACAACCGCTGGTCTTGCTTTATACTTTAAGCTACTAGCAAAGGGAAACTTCACAACGACAACATCATACTTATAGATATTTATCATAAATATCATCCTCTTTATTGTCCCAAATTTCACATAAAGTACTATTAGACAACTCCATTAAGCTCTTCAATTCCGCATCTTCAGGAGTGGCTGTTTTACTATCTTCTACAATCTGTAATTCATCTGTCTTTAGGTTTTTTAAAAAAAACATCAAATGAGCATATATACTATCGCCAACTTTTAATTTAACTGTGTGCATAAAGAGCTCCTTAGCTATAAAATATTATAGCATAAGTATAATCCATCAATTAAAATTGCGGTTGCAAAAACGGTATAACCTGCTTTTTACGACTAAGAACACCATCTAGCCAAGCTTCATTGTTTTGTACTTTAACATTAAAAGCACTCTCAACTTTAGATATATCATCGCTTAACACCAAAAGTCTTGAACCCTCTTTCATGATGTCAGTTAGGAGTATGAGTATGGAGTGAAGATTATCCTCTTCTTTTATAAGTTTCATATCTGCAAAAAGCTCATCTACGCGGTTATCTAGTGCCGATATGTCCACCATCTCAAGTTGTCCCACTCCAACTTTAGTGCCATTCATATCAAAAGCTTTATAATCACGAGTGTTAAGCTCTCTTGCACTAGCTCCTGTTATGGCTGATTTTGCTATAAACATCTCCATAGCAAGTGCTTTATAATCCTCTATACCACAAATCAAGCTAAGCTCTTTTACCGCTTTTGTATCAACTTTTGTACAAGTTGGTGATTTAAATATAACAGTATCGCTTAGTATGGCACACATCATCATCCCAGCGATCTGTTTTGGTATCTCAACTTTATGATAATCATACATCTCTTTTATAACGGTGTTTGAGCAACCTATTGGGCGGATCCAGCACTCAAGCGGAGTGTCGGTTGTGATGTCACCTAGTTTGTGATGATCGACAATGCCTAAAATTGTCGCTTCTTTTATATCTTTTGGAGCTTGAGCTAAGTCTGAGAAATCTACTAAGTAAACTTTTTCATTTGCATAAGAGCTCTTTAGCATCGGGGCTTCGAAGTCAAATTTATTTAGTATAAACTGCGTCTCAGGCGAGATTTCACCTTGTCTTGTGGCAACACAATCTTCACCTATTGCATTTTTAAGATATGCTAAGCTTATAGCACCTACTATTGAGTCTGAGTCTGGGTTTGTGTGACCAAATATATATGTTGACATTTTTTACCTTATCTATCTATTTTTTTTGCAATTATACAGATTTTTTGAGTATGAGCAAAATCTTATCTTTTGTATCATAGAGCGAAAATGGAAGTTTTTGCAAAAGCTTTAACCCCTCTACTCTCTCAAAACTTCTTGTTTTGTGAAAATATTGAGTTATATCTTCTTTGGTTTTAATGTAGCAGTTTTTATCATTTTTCTCAAAAAAACTAAAAGTTGTTATAAGCTTTTCATCTTCATATATGGCATCAACAACCAAAAACTCATCGCCCTCATCAACACTCATACACCCAACAGCAACATCTCTAAAACCGCTAAGTGAGTTTATATCTGCTAAAAAAACTCCGCCATCATTTAGTTTAGAAACCACACTAGCTAAAAACCGACTAAGCGAGTCTTGATCAAAAAAGTTTAACACATCAAATATGCAAACAATAGCATCAAAACAACCCTCAACCTCATCTATGTTCTTATGATAAACCTCAAGATTATCATCTTGACACTCCTTTACCATAACTTCACTAGCATCAATGCCAACACAGCTCACGCCCTCTTGTTGCATAAGCTTCATAAAACCACCTCTACCACAACCAACATCAAGCAGGGTTTTTGGAGCAAACTCTTCTAGTTCTCCTAAAAAAAGGTGATGAAGTTTATCGGTGGCCTCTTCAATGCCTAAAAGATGCTCAACCTTAGCATAAAGCTCAAGTGCCTTACTCACCTTTTATGACTCCATTTATCTTCTCATATATATCAAGAACTTCATTCTTTTTTTGTATGAAGCTATTTTTATTGCATATGAGGTAAGTCGATGAACCCATAATATCCTCAACCACCTCCAAGCCATTTTGCTTCATAGTAGCACCAGTTTCTACAACATCAACTATCATATCGGCTAGTCCTATTAGTGGGGCTAACTCAATAGAGCCATATAGTTTTATGATCTCAACAGGAACCGCTTTTTCATCAAAATATCGCTTTGTTATATTTACCATTTTTGTAGCAACTCTTAACTCACTTTTGCTAAGATCTAGTTTTTCACCCTTTTTCATACCGATGCTAACTTTACAAATCCCTTTTTTAAGATCAAGCAATCTTATAACATCAAGTCCTTGCTCTTCAAGAGTATCAAGCCCAACTACACCAATATCTGCTGCTTGATGGTAAACATAAGTTGCTACATCTTGATTTCTTACAAGTAAAAACTTAAAATCTGGAGTCTCGAGAATGAGTTTTCTATCATCAAAAGCAAAGCTGCTACCAAAGATTTTCTCAAAAATCTCTAGTGTCTCTTTTGCTATCCTACCTTTTGGAAGTGCTACACTTAACATATACTACCCTTTATAAATTTTTTCATACCCCTAAAAACAAGCTCATCATCAACTATGGCATCTTTAAAGATTTTACTAAACTCCAAAGCATCGCCGCCACAAAGATATATCTGTTTTTTATGGCTCATAGCTTCGCTATATAGTGGTTTTATAAAGCCATAACTTATGGCATCTTCACTATTTTTTGGCATTTTATCCAAATCAAGCTCAAAGTTAAATGAGTAAGCAAGGAGTGGTGATATACTCTCATAAGCTTTGTGCATCGCTCTTTTGCCAGGGTAGATAAACCCACCTTTATAGACTCCATTTTCAACAATATCTAGCGTTATTGCACTTCCTGCATCTATAACAACTCCATCATTTATAGCTTCACTGACCATTATCCTATCAATACCCATTGTTGGGTAGTATTTACTCATATCTACTCTACTAGATATATCTATCCAGTTATCTAGCTCCCTTAGGTGCTGTTTTATGAGAGGATTTACACATATGTAAAAAACCTCCTCTTTTATGGTTGAAGCATCAAAATACTCAACAAATTTTCTAAAAACTCCATCACTTGAGTAAAAAGTATAGTTTGTATTTCCAACATCACAAAGCATCATAACTTAACACTCCAGCCACGCTCTTTTAGAAGCGGTTTTACTTTTGAGCAAAGTGGTGCTTTTAAAAATAGGATCTTATACTTAAAACCATGATCACAAAATATCATCAGTTTTTCTAAGAGTTCATCTAGTTTTTTTATATCTTTTACAAAAAATTTACTCTTTTGCTCTATAACAAAAATAACACTAAAATAGCCATCAACACTGATAGCATCGTAGATTTTTAACCTATTTTTACTACCTAGCTGCTTTGGTGCTATCTCTTGCATTTTTTTATAAATCTTACCCTCTCTTCTGAGGCTATCTACTACTAATTGCATCTCTTTACTCTATTTTTATTGCTAAAATCTTAACAAATTTAACCTTTATCTGTAGATAAGATGATAAAATATCAAGCATGAATAAGATGGAACTAGATATTTTCAACCCAGACTCACTAAAAATTGGTGATATTATTTTATTTGATCTTTTTGCAGATCAAAACAACCAAATGAAGTTAATCGCCTCAAATGGTGACATATTTGATGATAATCTTGAGTTAAAACTCAAAAACCTTGAACCTATCTTCATTAAAAAAGCAGACAACTTTGAACTAACTAAAAGCACATTAAAACTTCACATCAGACAAAACAAAGACAGCACATTAAATTCGCTTGAACTACTCTACATGGTTAGTTCAAAGTTTTATGAAAAGTTTTACAACTCCAGTGATGATAAGATCGATATGGAGTGTGTTAACTCCATTGTAAGTTCCATACTCTTGCTGCTAAGATATAACGATAAATTTTCAAATGAGGCTATGAACTACTTTGTAAAAGAGCATACTCTCTCAACTCATTCACTTCAAGTTTGCATCTACTCACTAAGACTTGGGATGCTTTTAAAGCTAGATGAAAATGATCTTATACTTTTAGGCATAGCTTCATTTTTGCACGATATTGGCTACAAAAAACTCCCATTTGATCCCATAGAAAAAGATAACAAATTAAACGATGAAGAGTTTAGCATTATGAAAAAACATACTCTATATGGAGTTGAGATTTTAGAAAAAAACAACATCAAAAACCCACTCATATTAAATGGCATAAAAAACCATCATGAGAGATGCAATGGTAGCGGATACCCAAATGGACTCAAAAACAACAAGATAGATAGCCTCTCATCCATCATCGCTATATGTGATACTTTTGAGGCACTAACAAACAGTAGAAAACACTACAAACAAAGATACAAAACATTTCAAGCTCTAAAACTTATGCTTGAATCTTCTGAGTTTAATGTAGCCTATCTAAAAACCGCCATCGCTTCGCTAAAGTAGGAAAAATATGCAGATACCAAACAATCTTTTAAAAGATAAAAAAATCGTACTTTGTGTAACAGGCTCCATTGCCATCTACAAAAGTTTAGAGCTAACTAGGATGTTAATAAAAAGTGGTGCAAAAGTTAGAGTCATTATGAGCGAGGCTGCTAAAAAGTTCATAACTCCACTTACTTTTGAAACCATTTCGCAAAATAGAGTCTTAGATGATACAAATGAGTCTTGGGCGGATGATTTTAACCATATAGGTTTTGCTAAATGGGCGGATATTTTCATCATAGCTCCAGCAACCGCTAACACCATAGCAAAAATGGCAAATGCCATAGCCGATAATATCTTGCTTCAAAGTGTACTAGCTTTTGATGGGCTAAAACTTTTAGCTCCAGCGGCAAATACTAAAATGATAGAAAATCCCATAACAAAAGCAAACCTAAAGATGTTAGCCATAGCAAACTTTGAGCTAATAAACCCACAAGTAAAAGAACTTGCTTGTCGTGATGTTGGAAATGGTGCTATGGCGGAGCCGCTAGAGCTGTTTTACTCGTGTGCAAAAGCACTGCTAAGAGATGATTTTTGGCACAACCGCAGAGTTATAGTAACGGGTGGTGGCACCACAGAGAAGATTGATGATGTTAGGTATATCTCAAACTTTTCAAGCGGAAAAATGGCATCTTCACTAGCAACTGCTCTATATATGCTAGGTGCTGATGTAAACTTAATAGCAACCCGTTTTGAGAGTGATTTACCAAAAGATCTATACCTACTAGATGTTAAAGACACAAAAGAGATGAATGAGTACTTAGTGGACTCCATAAGAGTTGCAAAAAAGGGCAAACTCTCAAAGCCAACACTAATGAGTGATGAGCCAATTAGACTCATACAAAAAAAGCCCTATTTGTTTATGGCAGCAGCTGTTAGTGATTATGTTAGCAAATACCCTCAAAGTGGCAAACTAAAAAAAGCTCAACTAGGAGATGAGTGGAGTTTGGAGCTTATAAAAAACATTGACATACTATCAAACATAGATAAAGATGGCATATTTACCATCGGTTTTAAAGCTGAACTAGATGATGCAAATGCCGCCGCCAATGCAAAAATGATGTTAGAGCAAAAAAATCTTGATGGAGTTGCTCTAAATGTTTTAAAAGATTCATCTAGCTTTGGAAGCGACACTAACCAGATAGATTTCATAACAAAAGATGGCACAAAAAACACAATATGTAGCGATAAGCTAAGTGTTGCATTTGAGCTACTAAGCTTTGCAAAAGGGCTAGAGTGCAACTAAACAAACCCTCACATATAGCGATCATTATGGATGGCAATGGCAGATGGGCAAAAGAGCGTGGCAAAAAAAGAACGCATGGGCATAAAGAGGGTGCAAAAGTAGTAAGAGAGATTACAGAGTTTTGTGCCAAAGAGAAAGATATAAAGAGATTGACTCTTTATGCTTTTTCAACTGAAAATTGGAAGCGACCTAGATTGGAAGTTGAGTACCTTATGAAGCTTTTGAAAAAATACCTAGAAGATGAGTTAGAAACATACCTTAAAAATAACATCAAATTTGAAGCAATTGGTGATCTTAGAGCCTTTAGTGAAGATCTTAGAAAAACCATAGAGATGCTTGAGCAAAAAACAAGCTCTTGCGATGGACTTGTACAATCTTTAGCACTAAATTATGGCTCAAGAGATGAGATCATAAGAGCCATAAAAAGCCTAAATAGTACCGACATAACAGAACAGATGCTAAGTAATGCACTAGATTCAAAAGAGGATGTTGACATAGTAGTACGAACAGGTGGGCAAAAAAGGCTATCTAACTTTTTGTTGTGGCAAAGTTCCTATGCAGAGCTATTTTTCATAGATAAACTTTGGCCAGATTTTAACAGTGATGATTTAGCTAAAATCTTAAAAGAGTATAGAAAAATTGAGCGAAGATTTGGGGGAGTTAAATCTTGATAGCACTACTATATTTCATACTTGGAGCTATTTTTGGCTCATTTTTAAATGTTGTCATAATCAGGATTCCAGAAGACAAAAGTATAATATTTGGCTCTTCAAGTTGCACAAAATGCAACACTAAGCTAAAACCTTGGCATAATATTCCGCTACTTTCGTGGGTTTTTCTAAGAGCAAAATGTGCTTATTGCAAAGAGAGCATCTCTGCACAATACCCACTTATAGAGCTCTTAAGCGGAATTATATTTGTTTTAGTTTTTACAAAACTCTCACTTAGTGCTCCTGCTTTTTTAGTAGCTTTTAGTTTTTTATGCCTTTTAGCACTTAGCTCTATTGACATAAAGTACCAAATGGTACCCGATTCGCTAAATTTACTAGCGATTTTATTTGCAATATTTGGAGCATTTGGCTATGAGGATATTTCACAAAACTTCATAAATGCACTTTTAGGTGCTGGTGGATTTACTCTGCTTAGATTTTCTCTTTCGTACATATTAACCGCAAAACAAAGGTACATAGCATTAAAAAATAGAGCCTCTTGGAGCAAAGAGTACAATACATACCCATTTGTTGAAGTTATGGGAGAGGGTGACATAATGGTAGCTGCCACGATGGCGGCACTTCTTGGTATAAAACTTATGCTAGTTGCTGTTTTTTTATCAGCTCTTTTAGCCTTGCCAGTGCTACTTTATTTGCAAAACAAACGAAGTCAAAACAGAGTTGCATTTGTGCCATTTTTATCAGTAGCAACTTTTTTAGTATATATATTTGACTCAACATTTTATGAAATTTTAGTGAGCCTTTACCAATGAAAATAGCAAAAAACTATCTACTTTTTAACCTTTCTACTCTATTTTTATCCATATTTTTACCACTCTTTGGAGTAGCTGCTATAGTTTTTCTCATAAAAATAGCAACCTATACCGCCATAATAGAACTTAGCTTTTTGGATATGTCAAAACTCTTTTTATTTACCATACCAGAGCTACTTTTTTACACCATTCCCATATCATTTTTCATAGCTTTAACTCTAACTCTTTTTAAGCTCTCAAACGACAATGAGATGGTCATATTTTTCTCACTTGGCATAAAACCAAGTTTTATCATAAAAACCCTATTCACCCCCTCCTTTATGCTTACACTCTTGCTTATATTTGACTTTTTCATACTTTTTCCACATGCAAAAACACTATCTCACAACTTTTTATCATATAAAAAAAGTGAGGCAAAATTTAATCTCTCTGCTAGTGAGTTTGGACATAAGTTTGGTGATTGGCTACTCTATTTGGCTAAAGAAAACAGTGATGGCTCATATAGCGATGCGGTACTTTTTAATAAAGACAAAAATGATGAGATCTTCATTGAGTCAAAAAGAGCAGATGTCATAAATGATGGCGGAGTTTTAAAATTAAAACTAAGCGATGGAAGTGCTTATAGCTACTCACTAGAGAAACTAACTCAAACAAATTTTGCACAAATGTTCATTAATGACACAATGCAAACTTCGCTAGAGGAGCATTCGGAGCCATTTGAGTACTGGTTTGATGGCACAAAAAGTAAAAATAAAAAGATATTTAGTGTCAATATGCTCATAAGCATATTTGCCCCTCTTAGCATATTTTTAGCTATGAGCATAGGTGTTATAAACTCAAGACACCAAAAAACTAAGGTCTATTTATATCTATTTTCTAGCATCATCATCTACTATGTATTAGCAATCACGCTTGAGAAATACCTCTCTTACTATACCACAATAGTTATGGCAACCATATGGCTTGGAGCCACTTTTGCTATTTATAAAAATAGTGTGGCTAAGAGATTTTAGATGCGATGCAAGGCAACACTAAGTTATAATGGTGCTGATTTTTATGGTTCACAAAGCCAAAAAGTTCAAAAGCCAACAATCAACAAAACCATAGAAGAAGCATTAGCGAAGCTAAATATTTCAAGTAAAATAGTAGCAAGTGGGCGAACCGATCGCGGTGTTCATGCATTAAATCAAGTTTGTCATTTTGAGCTTCCACATTTTTGGAACAACCTAGATAAGCTAAAAAACAGACTAAACATCATCCTTCCTCCATCTATACTTATAAAAAAACTAGAGCCAATTAGCGATGATTTTCATGCAAGATATAGTGCAAAAAGAAGAGTCTATAGATATATTTTTAAAAAAACTCCGCCCTCACCTTTTGAAGAGAAATTTATAACTTATGTCAAAGATTTGCAGTATAAAAAGATAAAAAATAATATCTCGCTATTTATAGGTGAGCATAATTTTGCTAATTTTTTAAAAAATGGGAGTGGAGAAAAAAGTACAATAAGAGAGATCTTTAGGGCTTTTGCTTATGAACACAAAGGCTATTTTGTGCTATATTTTGAAGCGAACGGATTTTTAAGATCACAAATAAGGCTAATGACTCAAGCACTCCTAACTTTAGAAAAAGATGAGATCATAGATATGTTAGAGCTAAAAAGCAAGAAAAAACTCTCTCTAGCCCCGCCAAATGGGCTATATCTACATAAAATTAAGTATAATATATAAGCAAAAATTTATCTTAGGGTTTAAAAATGGATGCACTTATCAAAAAAGCTACCAAAATTATAAACAAATATGAACATCATGTAGCTCATAACTATAACGACAAAAAAGATCTCATAAAGATAGATCAAGAGTTAGCACATATGCTTCTTGATATGATTTTAGATGATCAAAAAAAGGTTTTAGTAGCAAAATACCTTATAAAAAAGACATTTGATCTGCTAGATAGCGACATCGTTTTTATAAGACAAAATGAGATCTTTATAAAATTATTTAACCCAAAAAGTGCAAATATTGCCAAGTGTGATGAGGGAACCATAAACTGTAGATACAATGGCATCGATGAGTCCGAACTTGAGTCATTTTATAACAACTTTTTCATAAAAGATATCGATAGTGGCTTTTTTTATACTTGTGCTAAAGAATTTGTAAATACATATCTCTTAGGTAAAAAAATAGATAATGCAGCTTATGAGAAGTATGTTTTTTCACTTATTCAAACAATCATTAAAGATAAACTAAGTCTGCAGTTTGACCATAGTGAGGAGTTTTTTAAGGGCTTTTCTGGATATATCTTTAGAATCCACTTTAAAGAGGTTTTTGAACACATAGCTGAGCTTATACTACATGAACTTAGCACTTCAAATAGATTTATTATGGATTTTTTAAAGTACTACTCACTAAATGTCATCTCACAAAATGGCATAAAGTACAAAGTCCCAGAGTTAGAGGCTCAAAGTGGACATAAGTGGAGTGTTACCTCAATGATGTCTATTGTGAAAATCTACATAAAAGCAATACTAAACATAAAAAATCTAACCAAAGAGATGGAGCCCTTGAAAGAGCAACTTCAAAAACAAAACATCAATAACATCTCACCAATAGAGCATAACAATGAGATAAAAAAATCGATCGAGGAGATATACTTTGAGCATCAATATCTAGCTAGAAAACAGAGTGCCTACATAGCTTCGCACACTCAAAGTAAAAACAAAAGTGAAAAAGAGAGACTAGCCAAAGAGATAAAAAACATAAAAGATATGATACACGAACTCTCACTAAAAAAAGAGCAGCTTCAAGAGAGGCTCATCTTGCCAATAAGATTAAAAGAGTACAATGAACTTAAAAAAAGCATAGACTCCCTAGAGAGAGAAATCTCAAGAGATGAGCGAACAATAACACTAAACAAAGATGCCTTTTTATCCATAAAATACTCACTCATAAAGGCTCTAACATCCAAAAAAAGTGCTATAAAATCAGATTTTTAATCTAGCTCAAAGTACCTAATAGAAGCAAACCCAAAAGCACCACTTTTGCTAACATTTGCTACTTGCTCAACACTTATAATGCCACCTAATGCAAAAACTTTTATGTCACACTCTTTTATTAGCTCCTCTAGAGCTTCCACACCTTTTGGTTCACCTTTATTTGGTGAGTGAAAAATCGGGCTAAAAGT
>JACDJA010001092.1_pt1 | contig 24479 bp, 15 predicted proteins | sample 7449241 | NCBI WGS metagenome assembly JACDJA01 (sample SAMN14253289, study PRJNA609438) | sludge metagenome | isolation source: initial anaerobic sludge | collected 2018-12-20 | reverse complement strand
TCAATAATATCGCGACCATACCCATAAAGAATCCGCACCCCGGCCGAATCTCAGAAATCTCACTTAGTTTAGTTTAAAATGTTGGCAGGGACCTGTAACGGCCCCCGCCTACGCTGTCAATTTCAATATCTCAATGAACTTATGTTTCTTTTTTTGCCGCCTGCACAACCCGTGTTTTGAAGTCACTCGTTGTTTTAGCGGGTGCAAAGATACAACCTTTTTTCATTCCCACAATACTTTTGGAAAAAATATTTGAAAGAATTTGAAAGAGCTTTTTTCGACTCGCGAAACCAACCGAGGTTGTTATCTTAAGCGGGTGCAAATATAGAACGCTTTTCTGTTGCGCCAAATTTATTTCGAGGTTTTTTTACATTATCTTTTCCATAATTCCTCAAGTGTCTGAGATCGCAAGACTTAACCGATAAAATAATTTTTAGGTGGTCTATACCTTAATATATATACGCTTAAATTCAAACAAACGGCATTTTCACCAACTGCAAAATTAAAAACCACAGAATAAGGTTTACCAAGCCCTAACTATCCACTAGGGTTCGGTGAAACAATTGGCTCCAGAACAAGCAATACTTAGAGCCTTGCGCCCCATCCCATACCTTCAGGCCCCACCAAACTCGCTTCTTTGGACCCTTGGACAAATGCTTGGCAGCAGGCTGTTTCCCATCTGATAAATGGCCCAAAATACCAGCTGTCAATCCTCAAAACAACCCCCTGCCTCTTTTCTGCAACTTAAAACCATAGCCCTGTCGCAGTAGCTATCCTTTCAATAATTTGAGAATCAAAAGAAGCCAAGGGTGAGCTTCTGCTACAAACCTTTAAAAAAGTGGAAATTACAACGACGTAATTAGACAAAGAACAAGGGAATTTTCTTAATATTAATACGAATACCCTTTAGGGTATATTGCAAACTGCCGAAAGTAACACTATCTTTGCACCCTAAATTTTTTTGAGTATATGATAGCCATTACCCTACCCGACGGAAGCGTAAAACATTTTGAGGCCGGAATTACCCCGATGGAAGTTGCCAAAAGCATCAGTGAAGGGTTCGCACGGAATGTGATTTCGGCGTCCTTTAACGATGTTACCATAGAGACCTCTACCGCTCTAACCGAGGATGGCAATCTCATACTTTACACCTGGAACAACGACGAGGGAAAAAAAGCCTTTTGGCATTCTTCCGCACATATTCTTGCCCAAGCACTGGAAGAATTGTATCCCGGAATTAAATTGACCATAGGGCCGGCTATTGAAAACGGGTTTTACTACGATGTCGATTTTGGCGATAAGACCATTACAGAAAAAGACCTTAAAGAGGTAGAGGACAAAATGCTGTCGATAGCACGGGGAAAACACGAATTCACCATGCGTGAATCCTCAAAGGAAGATGCGTTGGACTATTATAAGAAACAGGGAAACGAATACAAGGTAGAGTTAATTGAAAACCTTGAGGACGGCACTATTACCTTTTGCGATCACGACACTTTTACCGATCTGTGCCGAGGAGGGCATATTCCCAACACCGGGATTGTTAAGGCCATAAAATTGACGAATATTGCGGGTGCCTATTGGCGCGGGGATGAAAAAAATACGCAGCTTACCCGTATTTACGGGATCAGTTTCCCAAAGCAGAAAGATCTTACCGAATACCTTCAATTGCTGGAGGAAGCAAAGAAGCGCGACCACCGGAAACTGGGCAGGGAACTCGAGCTGTTCACCTTCTCGCAAAAAGTAGGACAAGGATTGCCCCTATGGCTGCCCAAGGGTGCGGCCTTGCGCGAACGTCTGGAAAATTTCTTGAAAAAGGCGCAAAAAAAAGCTGGGTACGAAATGGTGATCAGCCCCCATATCGGGCAAAAAGAGCTTTATGTCACCTCGGGTCATTACGCGAAATACGGGGCCGATAGCTTTCAGCCCATAAAGACCCCCAGTGAGGGAGAAGAGTTTTTATTAAAGCCGATGAACTGCCCCCACCACTGTGAAATATTCAACAGCAGTGCCTGGTCCTATAAAGACCTTCCCAAGCGTTTTGCGGAATTTGGCACCGTGTATCGATATGAGCAAAGTGGCGAACTTCACGGTTTGACGAGGGTTCGTGGCTTTACCCAAGACGACGCCCATATTTTCTGTACTCCAGATCAGTTGGATGGGGAATTTAAAAAGGTAATTGATTTGGTCCTGTACGTCTTCGGCTCGTTGGGCTTTGAAAACTTTTACACCCAAGTCTCGCTAAGGGATCCAAACAAGCCCGAAAAATATATCGGCAGTCTGGAAAACTGGGAGAAAGCGGAAAGAGCGATCATCGATGCCGCCGAGTCAAAAGGGTTGGACTATAAGGTGGAATACGGGGAAGCGGCCTTTTACGGCCCCAAACTCGATTTCATGGTAAAAGATGCCTTGGGAAGAAGCTGGCAGCTGGGTACCATCCAGGTAGATTACAATCTGCCGGAACGATTTGAGCTTGAATACAAGGGCAGTGACAATGAGATGCACCGTCCGGTTATGATCCACCGTGCCCCCTTTGGAAGCATGGAGCGGTTTGTGGCCATTTTACTGGAACACACCGGAGGAAACTTCCCTCTTTGGCTCACTCCACAACAAGTAAGTATTCTATCATTAAGTGAAAAATATGAAAAATACTCCCAAAAAGTTTTAGATTTGCTTGAAAATGACGAAATTCGCGCCCTTGTTGACCACAGGAACGAGACCATCGGCAAGAAAATCCGGGAGGCTGAAATGAACAAAATCCCGTATATGCTCATCGTCGGTGAGCAGGAAGAAAAAGATGGAATGGTTTCTGTACGTAAACACGGGGAAGGCGATTTGGGCACTATGACTCCCGAATCCTTTTCAGAATTGATTCGTCAGGAAACCAAAAAGGAATCAAAAGAATTTATTGTTTAATTAAAATTATATAAGCCATAGCAATACGAAGAAAAAGAAGTAGAGGGCCTGCAAGGGTTATTAAAGAGGATCAGCACAGGATCAACAATAAAATCCGTGCCGAGGAGGTCCGTCTTGTAGGTGACAATGTTGAAATAGGGATATATCCCCTTAAAAAGGCAAGGGAAATTGCAGAGGAGCAGGAATTGGACCTCGTAGAGATTTCTCCCAATGCCAATCCACCTGTTTGTAAGGTAATAGATTATAAGAAGTTTGTCTACGAACAGAAAAAGCGTGAAAAGGCATTAAAGGCCAAAGCATCCAAGGTTACGATCAAGGAGATTCGATTTGGTCCGAACACCGACGATCACGATTACGAGTTCAAGAAAAAACACGCCGAGAAATTCTTGCAGGAAGGCGCCAAACTGAAAGCATACGTTTTCTTTAAGGGCCGGTCCATTATTTACAAGGATCAGGGAGAGATTCTCCTGTTGCGCCTGGCACGTGATCTTGAGGAGTTCGGCAAAGTGGAACAAATGCCAAAATTGGAAGGGAAGCGGATGATTATGTTCCTAGCCCCAAAAAAGAAGTAGGCAGTAGCAGTGTTCAGTGAAAAAAAATAAAAATCCCTCGACTCCGCTCGGGATCCGTGATTTAATAATAAAGCGAAATAATAAAAAAAAGTAGGAAAACATGCCAAAGCAAAAAACAAAATCCAGTGCCAAAAAGCGCTTTAAGCTTACCGCTACTGGAAAAATCAAAAGAAAGCATGCGTTTAAAAGCCACATCTTGACAAAGAAGAGCAAAAAACGCAAGCGCGCATTGACCAAAACCGGATTGGTGGATAAGGCCGATGAGAATAATGTTAAGCTGATGCTTCGATTGAAGTAATCGAGCTTAACCGGTTAAACTATTATTTAAACCCTGGAGCCAGGCAAAAATAATTTTAGATTGACGATTTACGATTGCCGATTTAAGAGGTATGAAAAAAGTTCCCGAAGCAAGTTCGGGGCGCCTGCTACAAAAAACAATTAAAATTATGCCAAGATCAGTTAATTCAGTTGCGAAGAGAGCCCGCAGAAAAAAGGTTCTTAAACAGGCCAAAGGGTACTTTGGCCGTCGTAAAAATGTATGGACCGTAGCGAAGAACGCCGTGGACAAAGCAATGCTCTACAGCTATCGCGACCGCCGTACCAAAAAGAGAAATTTCAGATCCCTATGGATTACCCGTATAAATGCGGGCGCCAGACAGCATGGAATGTCTTATTCACAGTTTATGGGAGGTTTAAAAAGCAATGGAATTGAACTTAACCGAAAGGTTTTGGCCGATTTGGCTATGAATCACCCAGAAGCTTTTGAAGCTATTGTAAAGAAAGTTAAATAAGACATAAACTATATTATTTCGCCCAAGAAACCGCTTCAGCAATGAGGCGGTTTTTTTTATGGAAAAGATAAAAAGCAAAGTTTTCAGTATCTTGGAGAAAACTTTTAAGATGCGAAGGTCTAGGTTTCTCATTTTGCTCGTTCCTTGGATATGGGCCAATATATCATTTGCGCAGGAGAAGACGGGCAAACACTATAAGATTGACCGTTACAACTCCATATACCTTCCCCTGGGAAGGATTTCTTTTGCCGACAGATTGGTGGACTTTCAAGTGGGATCTCCTCCGCCCATCCAAAAATATCGGGATAGTCTCCAGTGCCTTCATGAACCCAATTACACAAGTTATCACACACCCAATTTCCTTTCCCTGGGCTGTGGGGGCGTACTTGTAGTGGAATTTACCGACAATGGATTTATGAACCTTCCGGGGGATGACCTCTATATCTTTGAGGTGGGGCCTTCCCGTGAATCAGCAAAAGTGGAAATTTCTGAAAATGGAAAAGACTGGTTATACGCGGGGAAAATTGACGGTGGAAAATCAGCAATCAATTTGAGCGATGCGGATATAGATCGAGAGACCGTCTTCTATTTCCTGCGCATTACTGACTTAAAGGACGTATGTAGAAGCATAAGCGCCGGGGCGGATATCGATGCCATTGGCGCGATCAACAGTGTGATAAAGATTACCATCGATGCCGATGTGCTTTTTGACGTGGCAAAATACAACTTAAAGGAAACTGCCCTGCACAGTATTGATTCCTTGGCAAATACCATTAAAAAGGTGGACAAGGCCACCATTGTCATAGAAGGGCATACCGATAGCGACGGCAGTGCGGCAATGAACATGGAACTCGCAAGAAACAGATCAAATTCTGTCAGGGAACGGTTAAAGGAAATCTTCGGAAAGGAGGCCATGTACGATTACGAAATAAGGGTCTATGGGGAAAGCAGACCCCGCGTGCCCAATGACACCGATGAAAACAAACAACTGAACCGGAGGGTAGAGATTACGGTTTTGCCCCCCAAAGACTATTATGAGGGATTAGAGATTAGGGATTAGGGATTAGAAATATAGCTGAAAATTGATTATTGATTATTGAACAATAGACAAACTACAACTTACAAAAAGATCAACTACCTATCACTAATCAACCCATGACTCTTCATCTATCGAGAAACCATTGCTATCACCAACCAAGGCAGAGCTCCAAATCAAGTTTTCTGTTTTTTCTTCTTCGCTGCGGGAAATAATACGTTGTTCAAAATAAGCCGATATCCGGGTGAATTTGGATGTAGCGCAAGTTCGGTTGGGGCGTCCCCTACCCTGTGCTGGTAATCCTCGGGATCGTGGCCGCCGTAGAAAGTAAAAAAGCCCTTCCCTTTAATTCCATGGATATAACGGGCTTCCCCATTGGTCTTGTTCTCACCCATCACAAGCACATTGACCTTTATTTGATCCCGGGAAAAGGCGGTAGTCTGGCCCATAAAGCCCTTGACCAAAGCAGTGTGGTTTTGGCACAACATGGTTGGGATAGGATCCCACTTGGCTGAAAAGTCCATCAAGGTAAAGTAGTCAGATTCTTTGGGAATACGACGTTTGTCCGTGGTATCGATACTGGAAAACTCGTAGATCATGGGATTGCGTTCCAGGATAAAATCGGTAAAGGCAAAGGTCTTGCTGTAATCGATTTTGCTCTGGTAGTTCGGCTCGCTGGGGTCCCCGTCGAACATGGGTTCGCAAATATCCACTCCTTCTGCTGAAAGGGCGATGTCAAAACTGTCGGTGGCGCTGCACATGGCAAACATAAATCCGCCGCCGATCACGTAGTCGCGGATCTTCTTGGCCACTGCCAATTTCTCTTCCGAAACCTTATCAAAACCCAGCTTTGCCGCAAGGGCCTCTGCTTTTTTCTTTTCCTCTATATACCAAGGGGCCGAACGGGATGCGCGGTAAAACTTACCATACTGCCCGGTAAAGTCCTCATGGTGCAGGTGGAGCCAATCGTATAATATCAGTTGGTCGGCCAGTACTTCTTCATCATAGATCACCGTATAGGGAATTTCGGCATAGGTAAGCACCATGGTTACGGCATCGTCCCAGGGAAGATTGCTCTTGGGGGAATAAACGGCGATTTTAGGCGCTTTTTCCAGGGCCACGGCATCCATGTTTTTGGAGGGGCTGCTTATTTCGGTGAGTATTTCTTCGGTTTTGCTGTTGGAAAGCACTTCAAAGGAAACCCCGCGTATCTGGCATTCCCTTCGGATTTCAGGAGAATCGGGCATCAAAAAGGAGCCCCCGCGATAGTTCAGCAGCCACTTTACCTTTTGTTGCTTTTCCAGCACCCAATAGGTGATGCCATACGCCTTGAGATGTTCTTTCTGGCCCTCTGCATCCATGGGAATAAGAAGGTAAGAAGCGGAGACATTCAGTGAAAAGAAGAAAACAAATACGGTAAATAAAATTCGTGACATCATCTTGCGAAGATAACGAGAATTTTCAAGCTAAATTATACATACGTGCCATCAAAAGGGGACATCGCTATCCCCTCCGGAAAAATCGTCGTTCATAGAGCTTCCGAAGGCCTCGTCAGGCGAAGGAAAGCTCTTGTTCCTAAAGGTATCGTCATTGGCGGCATCGTTCATTTTGGAATGAATCTCGGTAGGGATATCGAACGTATCCAGGCTTTCAAACTTCCCTAGATTGCCGATAAATTTCAAGCGAATTTCGGCCAGGCCCCCATTCCGGTGCTTGGCCACTATCAGTTCTGCCTGTCCGGCAGTGGGGGTGTGCTCTTCATCATCCCACTCGTCTATTTTATAGTATTCCGGTCTGTAGATAAAGGATACGATATCGGCGTCCTGCTCAATGGCTCCCGATTCCCTGAGGTCGGACAGCAAGGGGCGCTTGCTGCCTCCACGAGTTTCCACCGCCCGTGACAATTGCGACAGGGCAATTACCGGAATGCCCAATTCCTTGGCCAGGGCCTTCAGGTTTCGCGAGATGGTAGAAATCTCCTGTTCCCGGTTTCCTCCTTTTTGGCTTCCTCCGGCGGTCATCAGTTGTAAATAATCCACCACAATAAGTTGGATACCGTGCTGGCTGGAGAGGCGCCTTGCCTTGGCACGAAGGTCGAATATGGAAAGTGAGGGGGTGTCGTCGATAAAAAGGGGGGCTTTCTCCAAGCTTTTTACCTTGACGTTCAACTGCTCCCACTCGTGTTTTTCCAATTTTCCTGTCCGCAGTTTTTCTGAACTCAGGTGCGTCTCGGAGGAGATCAACCGGGTGATGAGCTGTACGGACGACATTTCCAGAGAGAAAAATGCAACGGGGATATTGTGGTCCACGGCGATATTTCGCGCCATGGAGAGGGTGAGGGCAGTTTTCCCCATCCCGGGGCGGGCGGCGATGATGATCAGGTCGCTGGGTTGCCATCCAGAGGTGAGTTCGTCCAGCTTTATAAAGCCAGAGGGCACCCCGGAAAGCCCTTCCTTATTCGCTATTTCCTCGATACGTTTCTTGGCTTGTATCACCAAGCTTTGGGCCGTCTCGGACGATCTTTTAATATTTCCCTGGGTTACTTCGTACAGTTTGGCTTCGGCATTGTCCAGCAAGTCAAAAACATCGGTGCCTTCATCATAGGAAGCCTCGATAATCTCGTTGGAGATTTTTATCAGGCTTCGCTGTATGTATTTCTGGAGAATGATTCGCGCGTGGAACTCGATATGTGCCGAGGAAGACACCTTTTGGGTGAGTTGGATCAAATAAAACTCCCCTCCCACGATTTCCAATTTTCCTTCCTTCTTAAGCTGGGCCGAAACGGTTAATAAGTCCACCGGCTGGCTGTTCTCGAACAGATTATGGATGGCGTCAAATATAAATTGGTGTGCGGGTTTATAAAATACCTCTGCGTGTAGGATATCTATTACTTCGTCCACACCTTTCTTGTCGATCATCAAGGCTCCGAGAACAACTTCTTCTAAATCAATAGCTTGCGGGGGAACCTTGCCCTTTTCGAGCGAAATAACCTGCGAACTGCGGTTTGAAAAACTAGTTTGGGCTTTGATTTTTTCCATAGGGCGAAAGTAAAGAAAATGTTAAGATGAAGTCACTTTTTTTTGGGGTTCACTATTCACAGGTAATGAACAAATGGTGTGTTGACAAGTTAGGAATTATGTTGATAAGTCACAAAAAAATCCGAAGCCCAAACCACGGATTTGTTTAAAGGTATGCTATTGTTAGTACTACCCTTTAAAGGTTCCCATTTCCAAATATTTATCCATTCGTTTTTTTACCAATTCGGTTGGGGATAACATTTTTAATTCCTCATAAGTCTTTTTGATAACCTCTTTTACGGTCAAAAAGGTAGTTTCCCGATCACTGTGGGCACCGCCCAAGGGCTCTTTTACGATCTCATCGATAAGCTTGAGTTTTTTCATGTCGGTAGCGGTAAGTTTTAGGGCCTCTGCGGCCTGTTCCTTAAATTCCCAGCTTCTCCAGAGGATGGAGGAGCAGCTTTCGGGGGAGATTACGGAATACCAAGTGTTTTCCAGCATCAACACTCTGTCGCCCACACCGATTCCCAGCGCGCCTCCACTGGCGCCCTCTCCGATGATCACGACGATAATAGGAACCTTAAGCCGGGTCATTTCCAGGATGTTTCTGGCAATGGCTTCCCCCTGTCCTCTCTCTTCGGCTTCCAAGCCGGGAAAAGCGCCGGGAGTGTCGATAAAGGTCACAACGGGAAGACCAAACTTTTCGGCAGACTTCATCAAACGCAATGCTTTTCTATATCCTTCCGGATTTGCCATCCCAAAATTCCGATATTGTCGGGACTTGGTATTATATCCCTTTTGCTGGCCCAGGAACATATAGCTTTGATCGCCGATTTTTCCCAAACCACCCACCATGGCCTTGTCGTCCTTAAAGTTTCGGTCACCGTGCAGTTCCAGGAACGAATCGCCGCAAATGGCCGTAATATAATCCATGGTATAGGGCCGATCGGGATGTCTGGAAAGCTGGACGCGTTGCCAGGGAGTGAGGTTTTTGTAGATTTCCTTCTTTTTCTCCTTTAGTTTCTTTTCAATCTGTTTACAGGTATTGCTAACATCCACTTCGCTCTCCTCTCCAATCAGGCAGGCCTTTTCGTATTGTTCCTGCAGTTCCTTTATAGGCAATTCAAAGTCCAGATATTCCATAATAATTACCTCTATTTAATTTTTGATTAATCTACAAAGATAAAATTTTGTTGTTATGAGTTTGGCAATCTTCTTCGTTTTCTTTTTTGGGTGACCTTTATTACGCCATTGGCAATCACGGTAGTGAGTATAATAAGGGCCCCATAGTAAAACTGCGATCCCATTTTCTCTGATTCACCCAGGATTAGCAGGGCCAGGATGATCCCATAGACCGGCTCCATATTAATGGTAAGCATCACCGTATAAGGGCTTATCCACTTCATCACATGCACCGAGGCGATAAAGGCATAAGCGGTACATGCCGAGGCCAATATAGCGAGATAGAGCCAATCATCCCACGAAACGGTAAAAAATTCTTTATCGAACCTACCCGTAAGCAACAGGAAAATAGTTATTCCCAGTACGCCGAACATCAGCTCATAGAAGGAGATGGCCGACGCCTTGTGTTTGAGCACAAGTTTTCCATTGATCACCGAGAAAAGCGCACTGAGGAAGGCCGATATCAAGGCCAGTCCGATACCTAGGGCATACGACGACTCCACATCGAAAATAATATAGAGCCCTGCCACCACGATGAGCCCAAAGAATACTTCATAGAGAATGATCTTCCTTCCATACAGAAGGGGTTCCAAAAGTGAGGCAAAAAACGCACCTGTGGAAAGCACTGCCAAGGTCACCGATACATTGGAAGCTTTGATAGCGCCAAAGAAGGTAAGCCAGTGCAAGGCGATGATAATTCCACTTAAGGCGAAGTTAGAGAGGGTTTTAAGGGAAAACCGCAGGTGTTCTTTCCTAAACTTCAGGTAAAGGAATATAAACCCCGTTGCCAATAGCATCCTATACCACACCAAGGGGATGGCTTCCAGGCTTATCAGGGCGCCCAGGACGGCGGTAAATCCCCAGATAAAGACTATAAAGTGGAGATGGAGGTAGTTGAGCAGCTTATCGTTTCGCATTTCTTAAAAGATAGATTGCCAGGATTCCGAATACAATATTGGGAAACCAGGTGGCGATAAAGGGGGAAAAGGAACTCTGTTCGGCCATAGTGCCAAAGATCTTATCAAAGAAGATAAAGACCATCCCAATCCCGATTCCGATAGCCAGGTTAACGCCCATTCCTCCCCGTCGCTTTACCGAGGAAACCGCCACTGCAATGATGGTGAGGATATACGCTGATACGGGCAGGCTCCAGCGTTTGTAGCGCACCACCTCATATCTGTTTATATAGGAGGAACCTCGAGCCTTTTCTTTTTTAATAAAGTCGTTGAGCTCGGTGAAGTTTAGGGTTTCGGCTATGTACATCACCGGGGTGAGGTCTTCCATGGTAAAAGAAAAGGTGGTATCCAGTCTTTGTTTTCGCTCCAGGATGTCGTCCTTCTCTCCTATGGTTCTTTTGGCATATCTAAAAAGGGTGTAGGTGCTGTCGTTTTCATTAAACTTGATCTGGGCGGCAGAGATCTTGTATTTCATTTCGTTTCCCTCAAAATGTTCCAGGGTAAAATTGCTGCCCAATCGTTCCGATACGTTGAAGTAGCTTACGTATATATAGTCATTTTTGTTGATCTGGGTGTAGACATTGCTCTGTTCCCGATCCTTTCTCCCTTTTTTAAGATAGGTATAGGAAAACTCATTGAAACCCAGGCTGGCCTTGGGCGCCAGATACATACTAAAGATAAGCGCCGCAACGCAAACGATGGTCGCACCGATTAAATAGGGGCGCAAAAAGCGATAGTAGGACACCCCGCTACTCAAAAAGGCAATCACCTCGGTGTTGTTGGCGAGTTTGGAGGTGAACCAGATTACCGACAGAAAGAGGAACAGAGGGAACAGTAGGTTGGCGAAATAGATGGTAAAATCATAGAGGTATTTCATCACCTCCATAAAGGGGACCTCATTCTCGAGGATCTTGTCGATCTTTTCGGCCAGGTGCACGGTAATCCCAATGGGAATGAACAATAGCAACAGCAGTACAAAGGTGCCAAGGTATTTTCGCAGTATGTATCGATCGAGTATACTCAGCATATTACAGTCGTTGTTCCAATTTGGGGACCAGGGTGTTTTTCCACTGGGCAAAATCTCCCGCTAAGATATGTTTTCTCGCTTCGCGAACCAACCAGAGATAAAAACCCAAGTTGTGGATGGTAGCGATCTGCCTTCCCAACATTTCGTTCACCGTAAAAAGATGGCGCAGGTAGGCTTTGCTGTGTTCGGTATCTACCCAAGTAATTCCCATGGGATCAATTTCAGACAGGTCTGCCTCCCATTTTTTATTTTTGATGTTGATAATGCCCTCAGAGGTAAATAGCATGCCGTTGCGGCCATTGCGGGTGGGCATCACACAGTCGAACATATCGATTCCCAGGGCGATATTTTCCAGAATATTGGCCGGGGTGCCCACTCCCATTAAGTATCGGGGCTTGTCTTTGGGAAGGATTTCGGTTACTACGGACGTCATTTCGTACATTTCCTCGGCCGGTTCGCCCACGGACAGACCGCCAATAGCATTGCCCTCTGCCCCTACCGAGGCTATGTATTCTGCAGATTGGCGGCGGAGATCTTTATAGGTACTTCCCTGGACTATGGGGAAAAAAGACTGGCCGTAATCGTATTTCAAGGGGGTTTTTTCCAAGTGGGTTAGGCAGCGGTCCAACCAGCGATGGGTCATCTTCATGGATCGCTTGGCATAGTTGTATTCACAGGGATAGGGGGTGCACTCGTCAAAGGCCATGATAATATCGGCACCGATGGTGCGTTGAATTTCCATAACCTTTTCGGGAGTGAACACGTGGTAACTGCCGTCAATATGGCTTTTGAACTTTACCCCTTCCTCCTTGATTTTTCGGTTTGCCGAGAGGGAATACACTTGATACCCTCCGCTATCGGTGAGTATATTTCTATCCCAATTAATGAATTTATGTAGGCCACCGGCTTTTTCCAGGACAGGTGTCTGGGGCCTGAGATATAGGTGATAGGTATTTCCCAAGATAATATCGGGGTTGATATCTTCCCGCAATTCCCGTTGGTGCACGCCCTTGACCGTGCCCACGGTACCCACTGGCATAAAGATGGGGGTCTGAATAGTCCCGTGGTCGGTGGTGATAGTGCCAGCTCGAGCGCTGCTGTCCATATCCGTGGCTTCTAGGTGAAAGTGCATTCGCAATTTTTTGTTAGGCGGGCAAAGATACGGGTAAATTGGTTAAATATTTGGGTTTTATTGATCCGCGATTCTGCTTCGGCAGAGTGTATCCCCACCTGCACAGGGTGGGGCCATTGATAAAAGGAAGTTGGAACACGGATGCAACGGAGCCGAAGCAAGCTTATGGAGTCCAAGCTTATCCCCCTGCCCCAGCCCTAAAGAGTAGGTTTTTGGGGAAGAGCGAAGTGGGAAGTGCAAAACTACAAAGAGCACAAAGAAGGCACGGAGGGTGCGGAGGCCCTTCGGTATATCCGCCTGGGGCGGATACTCAGGGACCTTTGGACGGGAGTTTTTTGGAGGGTACCGAGTGGGGAGAATGAATAGAACGCGGATACAGCCGAGTGGAGCGGATTTTTGGGGAGGGTTTCTCGCGGAGAGTGAAATTCGTTAATTGGGGAATCGTTAATTGGTTAATCTGGTTATCGGTTATCGGTTTGACAAGGTTAAACCACAGGGGCACGGAGGATTTTATTGATTATTGTTTGTTATTTATTGCTATTGTTTATTGTTTAGGTTTTGGCACTTCGGCCTTTCGGCTTCGCTCAAGACGACGCTCCGCTCAGGGTGACAAATTTGGGGATTGGTATTTGGTGTTTGGTATTTTGCCCAGGGGTTTTGAAGGGTTTTGAGGAATCACGGCAGGCAAATCGACTAAGGATCAAATACTTGCCCTCGCAGGCCTAAATTCTCACAACGGAGTAATTCCTTGAAAGCCAGTATATGTTATGGTTTCATTGTAACCTCAGTTTTGGATTAGACTATAGGAATTCTTGGTTTAATGGTAATTTTTGTATAGGTTTGGGAAATACATATCATTAATCATTGTCTAAATTTAATTATGAAATGAAAAAACTACTTTTAATGGCCGCCTTTGTTGCCGGCCCCATTCTTTATGCGCAACAAAAACCAATTTCCGCTAAGGAACTCCAAAAGGATGAGGTTCTTCAAACGGAACAACGTATGACTACCAAGGCTTCACAGGATGCTCGAGCCACAAAAGCCAAATCGCGCCAAGTGGGCGAAACCAAGGCTATCAAAGGAAAAGCAACGAAACGCGATGCCAGGGCATCAAGCCTTAAAAACTCTCTTGAGGATTAACTGTCTCTATTCATTACGTCCCATCTACTCGATAACAATCAATAGGGTTGTCAATTAAGAGTAGGACACCTTTAAGTTTAACGCAAAACTATATATCAGTAAGCTGCTGCTTAGTGACGCATAATTTATTAAAATTTTTAAATCAAAACTATTCAATTATGAAAATTAAATTACCTAAGTATTTATATGCTCCCTGGCTTTTGACATTGGCCCTGCTCCTTGCAGTGTCGGTGCCCCTTTCGGCTCAGTCTGAAAGAAAAACCGATGTGCAAAAGGAAGCAGAACGAATGGCACAACAATCTTTAGGGCCGGTTGGAATGATTGCCGGTCAAAACTCCAATAGGCCCATGGCATTCCCAGATCCCTATTGTGAAATAGCTGATGCTTCAGAAGTTTTAGTCGAAGAAATTACTGTTGTTGAATTCGCAGGAACACAAATTACCAATGACGACGAAGACACTGTCCTAATTGATAAAACAGATGTTGTTGTCAATATTACAGCGGGCGACACCTATACCATTTCAGTAGAAGGAAATACCGATGGCGATTTTGAAGACAAAATTGTTGCCTTTATCGATTGGAATCAAAATGGTATTTTAGACGATGCAGGTGAAATTTATGAGGTTGGGATTTTAGAAAACTCAACAGGATATGATGGAGTTTCGGTAAGCATGGATATTACTGTGCCGGCAGATGCTGTTGCAGGGCAAACTCGTGTAAGAATTACAAAAACATATTTCGATGAAGATTCCGACCCAATTATCAATCCGTGTGGGATTGAATTTGATCCTTGGGGTATGGGAATTTATCCAGGTTATGGGCAAGCATTAGACTTTACCGTTGATGTTAGTGGCGGAGGTGGTGGAACTGCCGGGGAAACCTGTGACGATCCTCTTGTAGTGAGCTCCTTACCTTTTGACGACGCTGGAAACACGGGTGATTATGGTAATTTCTACTCCAATGGAGATGTTCCTGATCTTGCACCAGATGCGGTGACAACTGGAACCGGCTCCCCTTATTACCTATCGGGAGACGAAGTGGTGTATGCCTATACGCCTGCCGAGAATGAGGTTTTAAACATCTCTACCACCAATGATGATGATTGGATTGGACTTTGGGCTTTCACCGGATGTCCCTTTACTTCTACGGTAGGATATCATACTTCCACGAGCGGCAGTACACGTTTAATAGAAGAGCTTCCAGTAACTGCTGGAGAAACCTATTATTTTGTTATCTCGACATGGGCAGCACCGGATAGTACTGATTATACCATCCATATTGAAAAAGTTGGCGGTACTGGCGGCGGTTTTGTCTGCGACGACCAGTTCAACGTGAGCAATGGAATAGAGAATGGATTGTTCTTTATTGGAGCTACCAATCAGCAATTGGCTATAGATGTTGTTGTTGGGGATGATGGCTTTACGGCCTACGGTTCCAATCTGAATATATTCCTTGATGCAAATCAATCGCCAGGTGATTTGACCTTTGATTTTACTTTTTATGACGACCAAGCTGGTCTTCCGGGAGGTCAGGTACATAGCTCAGCGGGCACAGTGAAGGGATCGGAATTTGTCGGTTCAAACTTCGGATATGACGTTTACACTTTTGAAATAGCCTTTGACGATCCTGCAGATTTTGATGCCAACCAAACCTATTGGATGGAAGTGGAATCCAATGGGGTAGCTTGGGAATCGACATCCTCAGGAATTTTCGGTGCCGGGATGGCATTCTTCAATGACAATACTGGAGGAGACTGGGTAGTTGACCCAGCAGAAGATTTGGTGTACAGTCTGATCTGTGAGGAATTTGAGGATACCGTTTACTGTATCCCAGAAGGGACCAATCCAGATCGTTATATCGACAATTTTGCCACTACGGGCGGAACCCAAGACATATCCAATATGGGCTCTGGTTTTTCCCCCGACGGGTACGGCGACTTCTACGATACCCATACCGTTGCGCAGGAGCAAGGCGAAAGTGTTGAATTTACAGTGGATATCGTGGGCGGAATCTCGGGCTTTAGGGTCTGGGTAGACTGGAACCAGGATGGCGTATTCGATACCACCGAGGAAGTAGCTTATGCTTCAAGTGGTTATGCCAATAGCCACACAGGCACCATAACGGTTCCTGCCGATGCGCTGGAAGGGGACACCCGAATGCGAATCGTGAGCCATTGGTTGAGCACAACAGGCGAGGTAGACCCTTGTGAGACCGGCTTCACCTATGGAGAATTTGAGGACTATAAATTTACCGTAGGAGAAGGTACAGGAGGCGGCGGAACCGCTTGTGAACAAGTGTTTTTTGATGAGGTTCAGCCAACGGGCATCGGATTTTCCAGCGGCAATATGGTTGCCAACGACATTACCGTAGCTGCGGACGGAAGTTTTACCTTACAGACCATGACTTTTGATGTTGTGAACCTGGACGGAGAGCCCAGCGAATTTGACCTGGAAATCTTTGAGGACAATGGAAGTGGTGGAGTAGGTACAAGCACTGGGATCACGCATCATTTCGACAGTTCGAACATGACTTTTGTCGAAAATGGAACCTTTAGTATTTATACACAATACACGGTTACTTTAGAATTGCCGGATATTGAATTGACCGCAGATGCCTCTGGAGATGCACGCTACTGGTTAGCCATAGCTTCAGAGCTCTCTACAACAGGCGATTTTACCTATTGGGTATCTTACGATTACGTAACCAATCCCGATTCGTATCCAGCCTGGCAATACAACTCCACGGATGGCTGGTTTGAATATGTAGATTCAGGCAACCTCACCAAGGAAGGAATCATGACCGTATCAGGACTCTGTACCGGCGATGGTGGAGATCCTGATCCTTGTGATGCTGCGGATGTACCTTATGTACAAGACTTCGAAACAGCTACTCCTCCGGATATGCCAGAGTGTACTACGGTTGTAAACGCAGGAACTGGAAACAATTGGAAAACCTCTACAGATGAGTATGGAGGCTTTACAGGAACATTCTTGGAATATGAGTACCACCCAAGCAATCCAGCTGATTCTTGGTTCTTTACGCAAGGAATTAACCTGGAAGCTGGAACGCAGTATGAAATCACTTACGGTTATGGTTCAAGAGCCGCAGCTGCATTCCCCGAAAACCTGAAAATTGCTTATGGAGACGACAACGATCCCAATGCAATGACAGAAGTACTTGCAGAACATGTAGGTATTTTGAGCGGGGGTGATAAACTTATGAATACCGTAGAGTTTACCGTTCCCGATTCTGGAGTATATTACTTCGGTTTCAATGCATTTTCCAATGCCAATGAGTGGTACTTATATGTAGATGACATTGAAATCAAGGCAGCTACCGTAGGTATCGAGGACAACTCCAGCACAGCGTTTACGTATTATCCAAACCCAACCAGAGGTGTTGTTAGCATTTCAGCCAACAAGGATATCAGTACTATAGCGGTCTTTAACCTCCTTGGACAACAGGTCTTGACAATGGATCGTCCGGAAAACGGACAGGTTAATCTGTCAGACCTTACCACAGGAACCTATTTGTTCCGTGTTATGTTTGAGGACGGAGGTTTGGAAACCTTTAAGGTTTTAAAACAATAGTCGTTTAAAACAAAAAATCGACTATAGCTTTTATAGTTGAAAGGGCCTCTTGGGAAACCGAGGGGCCCTTTTTTTATTGGTTCATTTGTCAATTCGGGCTTCGGTACCTCCGCCTGTAGCGGATACTCAGCCACCACCTCAATCTTGCACTTCGTCCCTCGTATTTCCCACTTCGTACTTCGAAAAATGACTACCGGCACCCTGTCCCAATTTTTCATCGGGAACCGACTAACAACTTATGAACAGGGCACATACACCCCTTTCACCCATCACTATTCATTCCTCTCAGCGACTATCGAAGCATCCCCCCAGCCCCTTCGAAGGGGGAGTTGGATTGTTGGCTAATTGCTAATACCTTGTCTAATGCCTAATGCCTCGAAACTAGAGAATAGAGACTAAAGACTGAGGGAGAAAATTCCTTACCTTTAGACGAATATGAAGCACCTATTTTCAATATTGCTCCTCTTTTCCACAGCAATATTTACTCCCCAGGAAAAAGACAGTCCTGCGCTATTGGAGGAGGCTGTACAAACTCTTACCCTCTTGGCGACGGATGCTGAAACTGCTTTTGCAGAAGCAAAAACAATTGAATCCAAAGCAAAAAAAATAAACGCAGAGCAGGCAGAACTGAAAGCTATTCAAATTCAATGTGAATATTATAAAATGAAGACCGACTTTATAAAGATGATGGAGTCGGCGAAAAGGTTATCGGGGCAGGCCACAAAATTCCATGCGCCCTATTATCAAGTGATCGCCAAAAGATATCTTTTTGAGTCGTATCTATTTACAGGGTTACCGGAAAAAGCTTTCAACGAACTGGAAATAGGAAAGGAATTTGTAAATAAACTGGATAGGAAGGATTCGGTTCAAGCGATAGAACGGATCAATTTTTATATAGCCTACTCCAATTTCTACCTGCTTAACGAGGACTACAAGAACCAGCTGGAATATATTCGCCTGGCAGGGGTGGAACTTGAAAACCTTTCCGAAAGCGATTATAAAAACAAATTACTTTCAATCCACTATTCAAATCTCGCCTCCTCTTTTATTAAAAACACGGAGATGGATTCTGCCCAATACTATGCGAGAGAATCGCAAAAGCTTCACAAAGAGACCGGGCGGCGTGAGGTAAAATTCAATAATCTCATGGTGCTGGGGAAGGTGGGTTTGGACAAGGGGAATTATGAAGAGGCATTACATTATCTGCGGCAGGCCGAAGAAATCCCCGGATATAAGAACCATTTGGATATTGAAATTTTATTCGAAAGTATGGTCGCTGCATACGAAGGGCTTCACGATAAAGATCTAGCCAAGGCCTATCGGGCAAAACAGGACTCGCTAAAATTGGTTATTTCCCAAAGTCAAAACAAATCGCTTCACAATTTATTAAAGAACAAAAAAGAGGGCAACATCAGTCGGTACTTATATATACTGGTAATTTCAATCCTTATATTGATTGTCATAATATTTCTCGTCGTCAGAAAAAACAAGGTTCTCAGGGAGCAGGAGAACAAAAGCACCCAATTTTTGGAAGAATTTGCCAGAAATCCAAGTGGGGAGGATTTTTCCAGATTGTTAGCGCTGGTAAAGGAAAACGATCCTGCATTTATGGTTTATTTCGAAAAATCCTTTCCGGGGTTCTCTAATCGACTTTTGGATATCAACCCCAAGTTATCCCCTTCGGATATCGAATTTTGTGCACTTTTAAAGTTGAAAATATCCACCAAAGAGATCGCACAGTACAAATTTCGCGCCCCACAAACCATTCGAAACAAAAAACACATCATAAAAAAGAAATTGGGAATTCCGAAGGAGATGGATATCTATGAGTGGTTTGACACGTTGAAGAGTTAAGATCGCGTCCAGTGCCAGTTTTCCTGAGTCGGTACACTTTCGGTATATAGAATATTAGGGTTTATTTATTTTTTTCTCTAAACTTGTCTATCAATCCGTAAACACATAAACGATGAAAAAACCTTACTCAAAAAACAGAATGTCTTTATGGTTGCCGTTCCCTTCATGGATAGAAAAATCTGTCCAGTTCTGCAAAAAAGGTACTTCCCCCCTTCTTTCTTTGGTGACTATCAAGCATCAAACACTTTTCTCCTGGCCGTTGGTATTGGGATTTTTGGTATTTTTCACGATGTCCCATTCATTGAATGCCCAGTCGTGTGAGACGCCAACCAATGTACAGATGGAGTTTGAAAACGAAATGCCCACGGCCCAGGTGAGCTGGGACGGGGATGTTCCAGAAAATGGGTGGATCCTTTTATATGGGATGGAAGGGGTAGTCAATGTTCAGGAATTTATGGACGATCCGGAAAATTACGAAAACCCGGAAGCGCGGATCCAATACGGCAGTACCAAGCCCACCTTTATCTATATGAATATGTTACAACCGGGTCAATATGAATTATACGTGGTTGCGGATTGTGGCACAAATGGAATGGAGGCCTCTGATATGTTTCAATTTATGATGGAAGATCGTGCTGAGGAACAAATTGACCCGGGATGTGAAACCCCTTATAATATGACCGTAGTTCAAAGTGGGGAGGCCGCGGTGGATGTTTCCTGGGAACCACAGGATGGGGAATTATACCATATTGCATGGGGGCCCGAAGGTCTTGAAATGAATGAAGATTTCTTTAATGACCCCCAAACGGGAAGTGTAATGGTTTCAGAAAATCCATATCATCTAATCTTTACCGGACCGGAGCGCTTCCAGCCACATTCCTTGTTTCTGCGTAAATTCTGTGGAGACAATCTTTTCAGCGAATGGGTGGAACCGGTATGTATAGAGCCTTCGGATTTAGCTAGCAGCCAAGAGGAGGAGGACATCATACTTACCTGGACCCCAGGCGCCTCGGAGAACAGCTGGCGGATAGCTTATGGACCCGAAGGGTTTGACGTGAATGACCAAAGCAATCCCGATGTAACGCGAGTAAATACCTATACTACGCCTTCTTATACCATTTCTGTATATGACGTAGAACTGGGAATGCCCTATGATTTTTACGTGTTATCCCGGTGTTCGGAACAAAATTACAGTGAATGGGTAGGCCCGGGATCCTTCACTCCTGAGTTGGCACCGTGTTTTTCGGTAACCGACACCGAGGCGAGGCACCTTACCTATATGACCGCCGATATTTATTGGACTCCCACTGGAGGGGAATCTGAGTGGACGGTCACCTACGGGGTTTCTCCGCTAGATCCCAATGAGGCCCTTACCCTAACGGTGTCGGGCAATCCAAAGACCACCTTGACCGGTCTGGATGCCACCACCGAATACGAGGTGTACGTTACTGCCATTTGTATGGCTGGACAGACTGCCGAGGGTGAAACCATCAGTTTTACCACTACGGCCGGAAGTACGGGAGGGTATTGTACACCCATATTTCAAAATGGCTGTGAGTACGGTGTTGTGATCGACCATTTTGTGCTCACAGGAGAAAACGAAACAGAGATCTATGACCTGAACACGGGATGTACAGACAGCAATTACGACGATAGAACCGACGAATCGGTAGATTTTGCTCCGGGATCTGAGTATCTTGCCTGGGTAACTTCCGGTTCCATTTCGGGGGACCACTGTGTGATTTGGATCGATCTTAACGACGATGGGGTTTTTGAGGAATCGGAGCGGGTGGCCGTCCAAACTATGGATTCCCCTGCAGAGACGGTCCTGATACACATTCCTGAATCTGCCACCGCGGGAGAGCGGCGCATGCGGGTTATGGTAGGTTTTGCCGCCTATCCCGAGGATTTAACCCCTTGTGCTGAAACAAATAGTTCAAACGGAGAAGTACACGATTATACAGTGAATATATTGGAACTTACAGCTTGCAGCAGTGCCATCGCCGGGGAGCCTATGGACAATTTTGTAATATGTAAGGATGAAACCTTTTCAATTTCGGTAACGGGGGCCTCTGGCCCGGCCGAAGGAATGGAGCGAACCTGGCAGTCCTCCCCTGCCGGACAAAACAATTGGGCGGACATAGCGGGATCGGCCCTGCCCAGTCTCACCCTGTATGGCGGCATAGAGCAGGCAACGGATTTTAGATATAAGGTAACCTGCACCAACAGTGGCGAAACGGATACGTCAGACATCCTTGAAGTAGGGATGTCCACCTATTGCTATTGCGTCCCCATCCCCTCCAATTGCGGTGGTCCCAGCGGACTTCAGATCAACAATGTTTATTTGGAAGGAGAAACCGTAACCCTTGACAACGACTCCACCGGAGGAGGTTCCTGCTATGAGGACTACACCCTTAAGTTCGCGCCTGACCTAAACCCAGGAGAAGATTACACGCTTTCGGTTACGGCTGACAATGCCACCTTGAATGAGGACAAAATGATAGCTTGGATCGATTTTAACGGCAATAAAAGTTTTGAGACCGAAGAAATAGTTTTGGATTTCACCTATGGAATGGACACCCACACGGTTATTGGCAATTTTACGGTACCAGCGGAAACACCACCTGGGGATTATAGAATGCGAATACGAGTGGGATGGCTGTTCTCTACCCTAGGGCCCTGTAACGGAATAGGTTGGGGTGAAACGGAGGACTATGTCGTTACCGTGAGGGAAATAGTTGGCGTGGAGGAAAATGAGAAGTCGCAGTTTACCTATTTCCCAAACCCTGTAACGGAAATACTTACCCTTACAGCCACCCAGGATATAGTGTCTGTATCCGCCTATAATCTCTTGGGACAGAAAGTTTTGGACAACAAGATGGTGTCGTCTGATGGAAATGTGGATGTTTCTTCCTTGGAAGCTGGAATCTTTATTTTCCAAGTGACTTTTGATGGCGGGCGAGTGGAGAACTTTAAGGTTGTTAAGAGGTGATTTTGGGAGAGGTGATTTTGGGAGAGGTGATTGGTGAATTGGTTGATTGGTTAATTGGGGATTCGGGATTCGTTAATTGGTGATTGGAATTTGGAATTTGGTGCTTGGTGGGTTTCACGCAGAGGGCGCGGAGGGGACGCGGAGATCGTGGAGGATTATTATTATTTATTGGTATTGTTTATTGTTTGGAATTTGGTGCTTCGGCCTTTCGGCTTCGCTCAAGACGGCGCTCCGCTCCGTGTGACAAATTTGGTGCTTGGTGGGTTTCACGCAGAGGGCGCGGAGGGGACGCGGAGATCGCGGAGGATTATTATTATTTATTGGTATTGTTTATTGTTTGGAATTTGGTGCTTGGTGCTTGGTTAATTGGGGATTGGTTGATTGATTAATTCGGTTATCGGTTATCGGTTGTGGGGTTAAACCACAAAGACACAGAGGGCACGGAGGATTTTATTGATTATTGTTTGTTGTTTGGAATTTGGTGCTTGGTGCTTATTGTTTGAGTCTTCAGTTTAGGGTGAATTGTGATTAAAAACCCAAGATTTCTGAACATTTGGTATAGGAAGAGTTCAAAAAAGGCTGAGTCCATATCCTTATTAAAACGATTTTTTAATTCGATTTTTTCGGAATCAAAGGCAATTTAAATTAAAAGATATTAGCCCTTATCGGTCATCTCTCAAACCACAATTCCGGCAATACGATTTTTATTTCCTTTTGTTCCCCCGTATCTTCATTGATACTTTCCCAAAACAAAATGAATCTTATTCTTGATTGGGTTAGTTGATAGCTCTGTTTTTCCAATGTTTCCCTTACTTCTTGAAAGGTCTTTGAGAATTTAACTATTTGGTCGTTGGATGAATTTACCAGGCCTTTTTCGTTAACATTTAATGGATCCCCGCTTTTTAAGGAAGTCAGTCTTCGCTGAATAAAGTTAAAATAGCCTAGGTTAATGTCTTTATGGGTTAGGTGATATACTAGATGCTTGGCGGGAGTCGGTGTTCCCGGATAGTTTTTATGATGCAACTGGTCAACTTTGATTGTATCCAGATAGTGGCCATTATAGTGGATGGTCAGATTTTGTTTTGCACGCGTCATGGCCACATATAATTGGCGTTTTGCATCCTCCGAATGCTCTTTGAAATTATCGAGCATAAGGAAGACATTGTCAAATTCTTTTCCCTTGGCTTTATGGATTGTGGAAACGATAATTGTTTCGCCAGATTTAGAAATAAAGTCCTCCAATTTTGATTCCTTGATAAATATCTCAAAATCTGAACTGTATTTTGCCTTTGGGTTCGTTTCCTGAAAATCCACCAGCAGGTTTTTACAGAGATCATAATTTGCGCTTTGCTTATGTTTTTGTTCAAATTTCCGCTTTGCATTATTCCAGGCATCTATACTTATTATCGGTGTCGTTTTGTCTAAACCCAAGTCTTCAATAAACGATCTGACCTCAAATAGATTAAAAAGACTAAACCCATCATTGGATTGGATTAATTTTGCGGGGATTCCCTTTTTAAGAAGCAAACCGGTAATTTGTAATGCCTCATTATTTGTTGTGGTTAAAACTCCCGTGGAGCCCGATAAATCGGTGGAAAGTATATCGGCCACCAAGGGAACTATAAAGTTGCCATCATTGTACTTAATAATCCGAATGTTTCCATTCTCTTTTTGAATAGGGACAATTGGAATTGTTTTAAAACGATGCTGTATGCGCTCAACATATTGATTGGTACACGCTACAAGATTGCTTTTACTCCTGTAATTCTCTACCAGCTCGTATTTTGTTGAGCTCTTTTCCTTAATAAATTGCTCAAAATATTTCGAGTCCGCTCCCCTGAAAGTATAAATATTCTGGTCGTCGTCCCCCACGGCTACTATCCTCATTTCCTCATTCTTTTCCATCAGGCATTTTATCAAACCAAATTCGTGCATATCCATATCTTGTGCTTCGTCAATCACAAGTACACTCTTGGCGATTCGGTTTGGCTCAACTTCGCCATTTCTTATCTTTTCAATGGTGAGCGGGATGATTTCGTCGGACATCTCAATACTTCCAACTCTACCGAGCAAGTCAAAACAGTAGGAATGGAATGTTTTTATTTCAATGAAATGGGCGGCGTTACCGATCAGTCCAATCAATCTTTTCTTAAACTCTGTAGTTGCGGCACGGGAAAAGGTCAACATCAATAATTGTTCGTGCTTCACATCTTCCATCAACAAAAGAGAGGCCAATTTATGGACCAATACCCTGGTTTTTCCACTACCGGGACC
>JACDJA010001091.1_pt1 | contig 24504 bp, 15 predicted proteins | sample 7449241 | NCBI WGS metagenome assembly JACDJA01 (sample SAMN14253289, study PRJNA609438) | sludge metagenome | isolation source: initial anaerobic sludge | collected 2018-12-20 | reverse complement strand
CGTGCGCGCCGGGCTGAGCCAAACGCTCGTGCCCTCGGCTGTCTTGCCGAACTTGCTGCCGTCGGCTCGCGTCAGCAATGGGTAGACTAGCCCATGCGCCTTCCGGCCGCGCACACGACGGATCAGCTCCACTCCGGCAACGATATTGCCCCACTGATCGCTGCCGCCGGCTTGCAGGGCGCAGTCCAGGGTGTCGAAGAGGTGCAGAAAGTCATGTGACTGGAGCAGCATATAGCTGAACTCGGTGTAGGAGATGCCGCTGTCATCCCGCTCCATGCGTGACTTGACCGAGTCCTTGGCCAGCATGTAATTGACCGTGAAGTGCTTGCCGGTGTCACGCAAAAAATCGACGAGCGATAGACGCCGCAGCCAGTCGGCGTTGTTGACGACTCGCGCCGGGTTGCTCCCGGCTTCAAAGTCGAGGATGCTTGCCAGTTGGACCTTGATCTGCTCCACGTTGGCGTCGATCACGTCCAGCGTCAGCAAGTTGCGCTCGCTGCTCCGGCCGCTGGGGTCACCGATCATCCCCGTGCCGCCGCCGGCCAATGCAATAGGCGTGTGGCCGAATCGCTGCCAACGGGCCAACTGCATCATCGGCACCAGATGACCAATGTGGAGCGAATCGGCCGTGGGGTCGAAGCCGTTGTAGAGCGTGATCTTCCGGTGGTCTACCAGTTCATCTACCCCGTCGGTCTTGTCGTAGATGAGGCCGCGCCAGCGTAGCTCATCGATTATTGTCGTCGCCATATTCTTCTCCAAATGGTGTAGTCCGGGTTGATTCGCGGGATACCATCCCACGCCTACAAATAACAACAAAAAAGACGCGGGGATGCCGCGTCTCTTGCTCTCCTGTTGGCCGTCGTCGATCAGCCGGTGACAACCGTCGAGCGCGCCAAGAGCGCGGCAGGGATCGATTGCCGACGATAATATGTGTGAAAAACGCTTCGCTGCTTCACAGTAAGCGCATCATAACATGCGGCCCAACGCGCGTCAAGCGCCGGCCATCAGCTTGTCGACGGCGGCCGAAAGCTGGGCCAGGTTGCGAACCATGTACACTTGATCGCACAGGGGGGCGTATGCCGGCATATCGCTGTCGCCCGTGCCCCACTGGCGCGGCGCTTCCGGATTCAGCCAGATCAGCCGGCGCGCGCGCTGCTGCATATCCTTCACCAGATCGAGCCGGGGGTCGTTGTAATTGTTGCGGCCGTCGCCCAGGATCACAACAGTCGTACGATTGTTGATGCTGTCGAGCCAGTTGTCATAGAGCGTCTGCAAGCTGCGGCCCAGGTCGGTAGCATAGTGCTGCGGTGCGCGGCCGTAGAACGCCTCCATGACGCCGTCCACAGCCTCGGCCGCCCGGTTGCCCGCCATCACCAGGCTGATCTCCTCCATGTCTCCGTAAAAACCAAAGCTGCGCGTCCTGGCCACCTGATCCTGCAATTCATAGGTCAGCCGCAGCATGAACTCGGCAACCGAGAGCATCGAGCGAGAGATGTCACAAATGAGAACGAGGCTCGGCTTCAGCTTCTTCCGCTTGAACTTCAACTCCATCGGCACGCCGCCATAGCGCTGGTTGGCGCGGATCGTGCTTTTCGAGTCGAACCGGCCCTCCTTGCCACGCTTGCGACGCAGGGCGGCCCGGCTGCGGAGCTGGGTCACCAGCCGTTGCACTTCCTTGCGCAACAGATTGGCTTCCTCCTGGGTCAGGTTCTCGAACGGCTTGTGCATCAGGTCGGAGCCGAACAACTCATCCGGTCGATTGGCGCGCTGCTCGGCGATCTGCCGGCCGACACTCTGGGCCACCTGCTCCGTCAGCGCCTCCCGATTGGCCTCAACAACACCCATCAGCTTCTCGATGGCCTCCTGGCTCATACCCATCTCGGTCAACCGCTCCATCAACTCGCGCAGCTGATCCTCCAGTTGGCCCATGCCCATTTGCTGCAACATACGTCGCGTGATCCAGCGCGCATCCTGCGGGGTATTGGCCCACTGAATCCCGGCACGCTCGGCCAATTGCTCCAGCTCCTCTTTGGTCGGGCCTTCACCGCTGGTCAGCCAGTCCAGAAGGTCTTGCAGCCGGCCGCTCAACGCCTGGAGGGCAGCCTTGAGCATCTCCTGCTCGTCCTCGCTCAAATCCTCCATAGCGTTCTGCAGTGGTGGGCCGTTCGTGCCAAAGTAAAGCGGAAATAGTTGCTCAAAAACGGCGAAGTCGTCCGATTCCTTCACCAGTGTCGCGCGGAGCGATTGGCGGAACAACTCCTTATCGGCCACGCCCAGCACCTCGACGGCGCGCATGGCGTCGGCCGATTCGGCCATCGACACACGCACGCCCGCCGCTCGCATCCCGCGCACGAATTCAATGATCCGGTCGTCCATCTCGCTGCCTCTCCGGTTCCGGCTTGCCACGCACCCGCGCGCTACCGATTGCTCGGTCCGCGGCGGCCGCCGTTGCCCATCATGCGCTTGGCCTTCTGCACATCGGCTTCATATTTCAGCAACACGGTCAGTGTATTGTTCATTGTCTGCTCGTCGATGGCGCGGGCATTGAGAGCCACAAGGGCGCGCGCCCAGTCGAGCGTCTCGCTGATGCTCGGTACTTTACGCAAATCCATGTTGCGCAATTGCTGCACCACTGCCACCGCCTGCCGCGCCAGTTCGGGCCGCAGGTCAGGGACCTTCAGCCGGACGATGTCGAGTTCCGCTTCCAGATTGGGGTAGCCGACGTAGAGATAGAGGCAGCGCCGCTTGAGGGCTTCGCTCAGTTCGCGGGTATTGTTGCTGGTCAGGAGAACCATCGGCTGATGTTTGGCCTGGATGGTGCCCAGTTCCGGCACACTCACCTGAAAGTCGCTGAGAACTTCGAGCAGAAAAGCCTCGAACTCAACGTCTGCCCGATCGATCTCGTCGATGAGCAATACAACAGGTTCATCAGACGTAAGCGCTTTCAACAAGGGACGGGGCAGCAGGAAGTTCTCCGAGAAGAATACGTCCTCCTCTTTTGCCAGACGACTCGCCGCCTCGGCCAGACTGCCGACGTCGCCCAGTACGTTGCGAAGGGTGTCACGCAGCAACTGGGTATAGAGCATCTGCTTGGCATACTCCCATTCATAGAGCGCCTTGCTCTCATCCAGCCCCTCGTAGCACTGGAGACGCACCAGCGGCGCGCCCAACGCGGCCGCCCATGCCTTTGCCAGTTCCGTCTTGCCCACCCCCGCGGGTCCTTCAGCCAGCACCGGCTTGCAAAGCGATTGCGCCAGATAGATCACCGTAGCAATCTCGTCGTTGGCGATGTATTGCTGCTTGCCCAGACGCCGGCCCACATCGGCCCTATCTTTGAACATCATTCGCGTGGTCTCCGTTTTTAACTTGCGGTCCGGCCGCAGCCGGACGAACCACCAATACAAGTGCAATGGATTGTAAGGACAAAAAGCCGGCGCGCAAAGGGTTGGCGGCCGTTCTTAATTTGCTTTCAATCCCGCAGTGAGCAAGCCAAATAATACCAGTTCGCGACCTCCGAAAAACCTAGACTTTTATACAGGTTCATGGCAACTGCGTTAACTCGCCACAAGCCGATCTCCACAACGCCCACCCGCTGCCGGCGAAAGTCGTGGAGCGCCGCCAGCAACAGGGCGCGGCCGTAGCCCCGACCCTGATGCTCTCCTGAAACGGCCAGCGGTTCGATTCGTCCGCGGCCGTCGGGCAACTGCTCGTGCCAGACGACGCCTACCGGTCGGTCGCCTCGCGCGATAAACAGCAGGTCCTCCGCCCGGATGAGAGCCAGGTCTACCTCGTCGGCGGTGTAAGGCTGTGACCACGGCTTGCTGTCGAAGGCCTCACCGTATACCTGAAGAAATGCGGGAATAGCCCGCTCGCGCGGCAGTCTGATCAGCCGGACGGCCGGGTCAGGCGCAGGATGCGGCAACTCTTCGAGCGCGGTCAATTCCAGAAGGCATTCTTCATGCTCCACAGAAAAGCCGCGATGCAGCAAAAACGCGGCCGCCTCATCCTCCAAACGTTCCACCCGGCAAGAGAGTTGATCGACGCCCATCTCGCGCGCCGCTTCCCGGATGCGGCCCAGCAAACGGCCACCCAGGCCCCGGCGGCGACAGGCGACCGCCACGCCCCCGCTCAGGTCGCAGACACCCGGCAGCCCCGGCAACGAGTCGATCAGCCCATATCCCGCCAGACGTCGGCCGCGAGCCGCCGCCCAGACGCGCGCGCCCGTCTCCAGTTTCGCCTCCATCTCCTGTGTCCAGGGCAACAGTTGGCTTGCATCGGTCGGCATGATGGCCGCGCGGAGGATAAACAACGCGGCCGCCTCATCCGGCCCGACCTCTCGAATCTCATACTCGTGAATCACACGACCTCCAAACTAATGCCGCACATCGTTTATTCTAACAGCCCTTCCCGCCAATCGACAGGTACGAGCGCACGAATCTCGCAATCTCCTTCCAAACCGTTTGACCGGTAGCCTTCGGGATGCTAAAATTCCTTTCCGTTGCCCTCATCGTCTAGGGGACCAGGACGTGGCCCTTTCAAGGCCGAAACCGGGGTTCGAATCCCCGTGAGGGCACAGTTGATCATGAGAAAGCCAGCCGCGCCAGCCGACTGGCTTTCTCATTCCTTCGACGAACGCAATTCGATTGCGTCGAATCCATCACCTTAGCCGCTCTCGTCGCGGAATCCTTGAACTTCCTACTTCGAGATTCGGCAACATCGGAAAAATCTACAACGTGGCCGAGCCGGTATCTATCCGCAACCGAGCGTTATCAGAGTTACAGCGCCTAGTCGCAACTCACTTCGATATGGATGAGTTGCAGATGGTCGCCTTTGCGTTGGGGGTCGATTGGGATGAGTTGAAAGGCACGACCAAATCCCTCAAGACGGTCGCCCTGATCCAATACGTCGATCGGCGGGGTGAGATGAGCGACCTGCTGGCGCTGCTCAGTGACGAGCGACCGGCTCTCGTTTTTCCTGTCGTTCCACCGGCCCCCGCACCCACTCCCATCAATGAGGAGCCGGGCAATCAATTAACCGGCATCCACGTGCAAAACCGGAGCGGCGGCACAATTAACGTCGGCAACATCATCACCGGCCACGTCGACGGGGACATTGTCCAGGGCGACAAGGTGACCGGCGGCATTGTCATCACCGGTTCGGTCAGTGGCGATGTTCACATCAACTATACCGTCCGACCGGATGTGCCTCACCCTCCACCACCTGCCGCCATTCCAGAAACGCCCCTGTTCGTTGGCCGCGAATCGGAGTTAACCTACTTTGAGACGATGCTCGATCGGTCGGGACTGGCGGTCATTAGCGGCATGGCCGGCATGGGCAAAACCGCGCTGGCGGCCGTCATGGCCCGCCGCCTGGCCGCCCCGGAACGCACTTTCTGGCACATATTCCACGAGGGTGAAGGCGTCGAGAGCGTCATCTGGCGACTGGCCGGTTTCCTCGCCTTCCGCGGCCAGGATGAACTGTGGCGCTTGCTCCAGAATGCCCGATTGAGCAACGGCCGGCCACCGCCACCCGAGTCCTTGTTCGATTACCTCACCCAACTTCTGCGCGGACGCGACTACCTGCTATGTTTTGACGATTTTCAGCACGTTGACGAGGACCCGCTGCTCCATCAACTGGTCGAGCAGTTGCGCGTGTTGCTGGGCGGCGGGGAACTGCGCATGATCATTACCACGCGCCGCATCCCCGAATTCGTCCAGCGGGTCGTCGCCTTCGAACCGTTGGGCGGTATGACGCAGGCCGATACACGCCGGCTGATGGAAGCGCAGTCGATCACCCTATCTGCCGAGCGAGTGGAACAACTCTACACCTACACCGGCGGCAACACTCAACTCCTGTCGCTGGCCGTCGATGTTCTGCGCGATGCCGGCGGCGCGACCGCGCTCCTGGATCGCCTCATCGATGTCGACAATATCGAGCGCTACCTGTTGGATGAGGTCGATGGGCGGCTGACACGCGACGAGCGTCAGCTAATGAGCGCGGTAGCTGTGCTCCAGGGTTATCCGGCAGGCCGCAACGCGCTCGAGGCCGTGCTCGATGGCCGTAGCGCCCGCCGCGTCTTGCGCGACCTGGCAGATCGCTCCCTGTTGACCGTCAGTCGCGTCGACGGGGAAAGGCTCTATGTTCAACACGCCATCGTGCGGGACTTTTATTACAGTTCGCTGGGTCGGGCGCAACGGCAGGAGATGCACCTGCGGGCCGGGCAATTTTATCGAGCCCAGGGGATGGATATGTTGCTGGCCGCCCGCCATTATCTCCTGGGCAATTCGTTCGCTGAAGCGGCCGACCTGGCTACAACCGACGTTTATGCGTTGATCAATCGCGGCCAGACCCAACAACTGGGCCGGCTTCTGGCCGAGTTCGAGAGTGGTCAACTGGACGCCGCGCGCTGGGCAGCGGTTAAAAACGCCCAGGGTCAGGTCTTTCTCTACCTGGGCGAAAGCCAACCGGCCCGTGAGGCTTTTCTGGCCGCTATCGCCATGCTTGAACCATTGCCCGATTCCACCGAGATTCGATCGGTGATAGCTCACGCCTGTCTGGGTATGGGCGAGTTGTTGACCCAGCAATCGCCTGAGGAAGCGCTGGGCTGGCTGGAGCGCGGCCTGGCGACCGCGGCGGGGCTTGACGCCACTCTGCAGGCGGCGCTGACGCTGCAGAGCGGCGAGATATACATGTTCACCGGCCGCTACGGAGAAGCCCAGGTAGCGCTGGAACACGGGCTGGCCGCACTACCGCCGGGAGTTAGCCAATGGCGAGCGTCGGCGCTGGAAAACCTGGGCGCCGTGGCCGTCATGTCGCGCGGAGATGTGGCCACCGCCACCGATCTGGTCGAGCAAGCCCTGACGGTCAATGAGGAGCTGGAAGATTCCTTCCGCATCGCCCGGTTGAAGAGCATGATGGGCGGCCTGTGCCAGATGAGCGACGATTGGCCGGCGGCTCGAAGCTACCTGGAGGAAGCGGTTGAAATCGCCAAACGCCTGGGAAATCGCAAAATACTGGCGCAGGCGGCCATGAACGAGGGGGTGTTGCTCGTCTATCTGGGCGACTATGACGCCGCCCGGCAACGGTTGTCGGTGGCGCTGGCCGCCGCCCGTCAGACGGAGCAACTGTACGGCGTTGTGCTGGCGCTGTTGAGCCTGGCCGACGTGGCCGTCCTCACGACGGACTGGAACGCGGCGATCACCTTCATCGACGAAGCGCAACGGCTGGCTCAGGATTTGCAATTGCATTTTCAGATGCCGCGAATCCGGCAATTGCAGGCGTCGCTCGCCCTGGGCCTGGGCGATAACGAAACGGCTCTCAACCGAGCCGATGAATCAATCGCGGCCGCCCATGCCAACGGCGGCGATCAGTCGTCGGTCGGCGTCAGCCAGAGGATTCGCGGACAAGCGCTCGACGCCTTGGGACGCCGGCCGGAAGCCGAAGCCGCTTTCCAACAGAGCGTGGAGTTGCTGGGACAGGATGATCGCTACGAGACGGCACGAACCCAGGCTGTGTGGGGGGTAGCGCTGGCGCGACAAGGGAAACATGAGGAGGCGGCGATACAGATAGCACAAGCCCAAGCCTCTTTCGAGGCGTTGGGGGCGCGCGGGGAGCTTGATCGTCTGGAAAAGTCAATAAAGGGGAGCGTGGGCTGGATTAGCCCGGGACGAAACAAAGTGACGTAGACTATCGCTCAGGAGGGATATTCAGATGAAACGCTTGCCGCTTGTGTTCCTGTCGCTTTTTATTCTTGTCACGTGTCTATGGATCGCCAGTTCGAACCCGAGTGCTGGAAAGGCCGCACCGACCAAGGCAATACCGTGGTGGTTTGGAGATTATAATGATGATTTTTACCATGAATATGCGTGTGTTGACGGTATGAACTTATGGGTCATAGCAATTGAGGGTCAAGACGTCGAAGATCCAGTATTTAGACTTATCGGAGACCTGTGGATATCAGAAGACATCGAACTCGAGTTCGTAAACGTTCTGCTCCCTTTTCAATTCACAGCGGCAGCACCATACGAAGGCGCGCCTTATGCTGAGCATACAATCATGTGGGATCAAGAGCTGGAACCCGGATCCGTCGTCTATTTTCGGGCTTACTCAAATGCATTCTTATATGGATTGTACGACCCATACGAATGGCGTGCTTACATTAGAGATTGCAGGGTACCCACGCCTCCTGTTCCCAGCCAATATCGAAGAGTATATGCAAGAGATTATGAAGACGGAGAGTGGTGGGATCTGGAACTTTCCATTCCCGCTAATGGTTGTGTTGCCGATCAGAGATTAATAGGAAACGCGCAAAATATCGTTATTGGAGATGTAGATGTTTCTATCCATGTAGAGTCTGACAGTCCAGCGTTGTTAACAGCTACCCTTACTTCACCTGGAGGAACGTCGCTGAAATTTATCGATGAAAACCACTCTCCAAGCGATTCGTTTGGAGGGTCCTGGGATGATGAGTCAAGCCGCATAAATGTTGCCGGGGCGCAGCGAGATTGGAAATGGCCTGGCTTTGCCAATACATTGATATTTGATGATGACAGTGTCTTTGAATTGGAGGATATGGAAGACCCATACTACACCAGCATGGTGGTTAAACCATGGCCCGACAAGCTAAACACCTTGAATGGTGAGGAATCGGCCGGATACTGGACTCTTGAGGTGTGTAACGGCATGTCTAGTGGCAACGCCACGCTACAGAAATGGGCGATTATCCTGGAGAAGGACAGCACTCCACCCACAATCACTGATGTCGCCACCACTGTCTTGTCACCGAATTCGGCCGTCATCGAGTGGCAAACCGACGAACCGGCCGACAGCCGCGTCTCCTATGGCACATCCTCCGGCGTCCATCCGCTGGAAGAGAGCGACAGCGCTCTGGTTACCGATCACGCCCTCACCCTCACCGGTCTAACGCCGGGCACAACTTACTACTTCAAGGTCTCCTCCGCTGACGACGCCGGGAACACCGCCCAAAGCCCGGAAGGGTCCTTCGTCACCGATTCCGTTGAGGTTGAATATTCCCTCGCTGTGGCATCCAGTGGTCAGGGAACGGTACAGATAAACCCCAACAAGCCGACCTACCAAAGCGGCGAGGTAGTCACCCTGACCGCCATCCCAGACAGCGGCTACCAGTTCACCGGCTGGAGCGGCGACGCAAGCGGGACGGCGAATCCCATCCAGATCACGATGGACAGCAACAAGTCCGTCACGACCTTCTTCGAGTTGGTCGAACCCGGTACTTACACACTGGAAACACTAACTTCCGGCGGTGGTTCCATCGACCGGAATCCAGACAAACCAGTCTATCAGAGCGGCGAGACGGTCATCCTGTCAGCTATAGCTGATGTGGGCTACCAGTTCACAGGCTGGAGTGGTGATACCGGTGGCGACGGCAATCCACTCCAACTCGTCATGAACGACAATAAAGCCATCACGGCCAACTTTGAACTGATCGACCTATCGGACCCCTATTATCTCTATACGCCTGTGGTGGTCAGATAGATGGTTATGACAAACTGGATGGGGATGAGTTCAAGTAATGAATTGAAGGCCTATTCCTAATCAAACCGGGGTTCGAATCCCCGTGAGGGCATGGTGCAGCCGCTCTTTTTCGCAAGAGCGGCTGTTTTGCTTTTCAGCGCTTGACTTCTACTTCCCAGTAATATACATTACCTATATACATCGTCATGGCAGGTTAAACAATGATGGAACGAACCCAAATATACTTGACGCAGAAAGAGCGAAAGGCGTTGCAGAAACTTGCCGAACGGGACAACAAATCACAGAGCGAGATTATCCGTGAGGCTCTTGACCGGTATATTGATGAAGAATTGAAAGAAGAGAATGTGGAGGAATTGCTGAATAAGTCGTTCGGTATTTGGGCTGATCGAGATGATCTGGATGATTTTCTTAAGAATCTGCGCCGCGAATTTGATGAGCGAATCCCATCATGGCACTAGACCGCTACATACTGGATTCCGATATTCTGATCGAACATTTGCGCGGTCGTCTACAAGCGCGTTCCTATATCACCGATCTGAAATCCAAGGGCGATCTACTCGCATCGGCGATAACAGTGGCGGAGTTATTTGCCGGCGCACGCTATGAGGGAGAAAAGGACGCCATTGGTGCACTCTTACGCTTGGTAAGGATCATACCGGTTGACGAGACGATCGCTATAAAGGGAGGTCTATATCGTCAACAATATGGCAATAGCCACGGCACCGGCTTGATGGATGCCCTCATCGCGGCTACGGCCGAAGTAATGGGCGCGAACCTGGTCACCTTCAACCGCCGTCACTTCCCCATGATCGCCGATCTTCAAGTTCCCTACGAGAGGTAAATCATGCGCCTGGGTCTCATGCTCGGCTACGCCGCCGGGAAACTTGAACTACCGATTGAACTGGTGCGCGTGGCCGACCGGCTGGGCGTCCATGCCGTCTGGACGGCCGAAGCCTACGGCTCCGACGCCGTGACGCCGCTGGCCTGGCTGGGCGCGCTGACGGAGCGCATCAAGCTGGGCACGGCCATCATGCAGATGCCCGGCCGCACCCCGGCCAACGCGGCCATGACGGCCATGACGCTCAACCAGCTCTCCAGCGGGCGCTTCCTGATGGGGCTGGGCCTCTCCGGGCCGCAGGTGGTCGAGGGGTGGCACGGCGTCAGCTATGCCCAGCCGCTGGCCCGCACCCGCGAGTATGTCGAGATCGTCCGGCGCATCTTCTGCCGGGAAGCGCCGCTGACGTTCGAGGGCAAGCACTATCAAATCCCCTATCGAGGCGATGACGCCACCGGCTTGGGCAAACCGCTCAAGAGCACCCTGGTTGCCGCGCCCGACATCCCCATCTATCTGGCGGCCATCGGCCCGAAGAACGTCGAACTGGCGGCCGAGATCGCCGACGGTTGGCTGCCTATCTTCTTCGCTCCGCAGCAGTACGACGCCGTGTTCCGGCCGTCGGTGGAAGCAGGGCTGGCCAGGGCAGGCAAGACGATGGATAGCTTCGACATCGCCCCAACCGTCTCCGTGGTCATCAACGACAACCTCGACATCTGCTACAACATGCTGCGGCCGTTCCTGGCGCTCTACGTCGGCGGCATGGGCGCGCGTGGCAGGAATTTCTACTACGACCTGGCCGTGCGCTATGGGTTCGAGGCTGCGGCGGCCGAGATTCAGGACCTCTATCTGGCCGGGGACAAGGGCGCGGCGATGGCCCGCGTGCCGGCCGAACTAATTGACGCCGTGGCCCTCGTCGGCCCGCGCGAGCGCGTCCGCGAGCGATTGGCGATCTGGCGCGATAGTCCGGTGACAACGCTGAATATGACCGTGTTTGATGTGGAAACGCTCAAGACCATGGTCGAACTGGTCGCCGAGGTGGCATAATAGCCCCCGTGAATCCCCAGCGCGAGGCGGTCTGGCAAGCCCGCAACCAACCCATTGACGTGCATGGTCACGAGCCGGCGTTGATCGAATTGATCACAGCGCTGACGGGCCTGCATCCGTTGACCGGCAAGCGCTATAACCGCACAATGCAGACCTACGCCCGGCGCGGCCTGCCGTGGCTATCAAAAGGTCAACTGCTGGCCGCCTACGAACAGTTATGCGCCGCCGGCCGGCTGGAATTCGATCCCGATGTGCGCGCTCATCTGCAGATGAAGCCGATGCGCACGCAATCGGGCGTCTCCGTCGTCACCGTTCTGACCAAGCCCTACCCCTGCCCCGGCAAGTGCATCTTCTGCCCGACCGACGTGCGCATGCCCAAAAGTTATCTCCACGACGAGCCGGGCGCGCAACGGGCCGAGCGCCATGGCTTCGATCCCTACGAGCAAACAGCCTCGCGCTTGCGGGCGCTGGAAAAGATCGGCCACCCGACGGAAAAGATTGAATTACTTATCCTCGGCGGCACGTGGTCGAGCTACCGGCGCGATTACCAGGAGTGGTTCGTCCGGCGCTGCTTCGACGCGCTGAACGGCTTTGATTCGGCGTCGCTCGAGGAGGCACAGGCGGCCAACGCCATCGGCCGCCGTCGCAATGTCGGCCTCGTGGTCGAAACACGCCAGGATCACGTAGATGCAGACGAGTTGCGCTGGTTTCGCTATCTGGGTGTGACCAAGGTACAGGTCGGTATCCAAACGCTTGACGAGCACGTGCTGGCGCTGAACAAGCGCGGCCACGACGCACAGAGTACGCGCGATGCTTTTCGCCTGCTGCGGCTGGCCGGGTTCAAGATCCACGGCCACTGGATGGCCAACCTGCTCGGCGCGACCGTCGAGAGCGACATCGAGGATTACGGCCGCCTGTGGAGCGACCCGGCCATTCGGCCCGACGAGTTGAAGATCTACCCGTGCATGCTCGTGCCGAACGCCGAACTCCACGACTACTGGTTGCGCGGCGAATACACACCCTACTCGGAAGAAGAGGTAGTGGACGTCCTGGCCGCCTGCAAGGCCCAAACGCCGCGCTACGTCCGCCTCAACCGGGTCGTGCGCGACTTCCCGACGACGAATATCGTCGCCGGCAACAAGAAGGCCAACCTGCGTCAGGTGGCTCAGGAACGACTACGCGAACAAGGCACACCCTGTCGTTGCATCCGCTGCCGCGAAATCCGGCGCGACGCCGTCCGTTTTGAGGACCTGGAGTTGCGAGATTTGATCTATCGGACCGACGCAACCACCGAGCATTTTCTCAGCTACGAGACTACACGCGGGTTCCCGCACGACGACCGGCTGGCGGGCTTCCTGCGACTTTCGCTACCCGATCCCGGCATCGATCATCCCCTGCCCGAGTTGAACGGCTATGCCATGATCCGTGAAGTCCACGTCTACGGCCCGGCATTGAACCTGGGCGAGGACAGCCGCGGGGAAGCGCAGCACATCGGTCTGGGCACGCGCCTGATCGAACACGCCAAATCGCTGGCCCGCGCCGCCGGCCACCGGCGCATCGCCGTCATCAGCGCCGTGGGGACACGCGAATATTACGCCCGCCTCGGCTTCGCCCCCGACGGCCTCTATATGTCGGCTGAATTGATCATGGCTTGAGACGGACAATATGAATCGACGACGCACCGGCGAGCGCAACCCGCGGCCGAACCCCCAACCAACGACCCTCTACAATACCCGTCCTCGGCTGACTCTGCTGGACGAAGCGCAAAAGCAACAGGTACATCACTACGCGCTGACGTTGTTGAGCCGCACCGGCGTCCGCGTCGATTCGCCGCGCGTGCTGCGCTTCCTGGAAGGCAAGCTGGGGACGAAAGCCGAGGCCGACGTGTTGCGCTTGCCGGCCGAGGTCGTCGAGGAGGCGCTGCGCACCGCGCCCAGGACAATTGACGTCTACGATCGATCGGGCAATCACGTATTCAAATTGGGCAACGACTCGCTGCGATTCGGCATCGGTGTCACGGCCCTGTTCTATCAGGACCCGCTGACCGACGACGTCACCCCTTTCACACGCGCCCACATGCGCGACATGGTGCGCCTCGGTAGTCGGCTGCCCCATTACGACGTCATCTCGACCGTCGGCATCGTCCAGGACGTGCTCGTCGAACACACCGACCTATACGCCGGCCTGGAGATGATCGCCAACACGACCAAGGCGCTCGTCCTGCTGGTGTCCGACGAGTACAAGTTCCCGGCCGTGCTCGACATGCTGGAGACGCTCCACGGGCGCGACCTGGCCGAGCGGCCGTTCGTCATCCCCTACTTCAACCCTGTCTCGCCGCTGGTCGTCAACGAGGGCACGGCCGACAAGGTGATGGTTGCTGCCGAGCGCGGGCTGCCGTTTATCTACTCCAACTACAGCATGGCCGGCGCGTCCACACCGCTGACGCCCGCCGGCACGCTGGCCCTGTTGCTGGCCGAGTTGTTGGCCGGGCTGACCATCAGCCAGCTCATCCGCCCCGGCGCGCCGATCAGCCTGGGAATGCTGCCGGTCTACTTCGACATGAAGACCATGATGAACTTCTATGACCCGCAGAGCATCCTCATCAATCTGGCCTGTGCCGAGATGATGGCCCACTACGGCCTGCCCCATACCGGCACGTCGGGCAGCGGCACGGGCTGGGGAATGGACCTGATCGCCGCCGACACCTATTGGCTCAACACACTCACATTCAGCATGACCAAAGGCGGCCTGGCTCCATTCATCGGCGACACACTCGGCTCCAAGGCGATCTCGCCGCTCACCATCGTGCACGCGCACGAGATCATCGACCAGGCGCGACGCTTCGCGGCCGGGTTCCAGTTGGACGACGCTCACGCTGTGCTGGCAGAGATCGATGAGGTGCAGCCAGGCGGGCACTTCCTGACCGTCCCATCGACGCTGGCGCGATACAAGGACGGCTATTACACCAGCCCACTGTTTCCTCACTGGAGCATGGAGACGTGGTTGCTGGAGGGCCGGCCGTCGGCCGACCGGATGCTGCGCGAACGCACAATGGAGCTGCTGCGCGACGCCCCTGCCCCGGCCGACCATGACGATCTGATTGGCCGCGGCGAAGCTTTCATTGCCGCGCTCTGATATATATGAACACTTTTCGCTTTACACTGATCCGACTGTGGTTGCGCGGCCTGCGAGCCTTGTCCACCGACGTGGCCGACCCGGCCGACGTCTATTTCTGTTACCGGCTGCTGCTGGAACGCGAGCCGGATGCGGATGGTTGGAAGCACCATCTCAAATCCATAACCCCCAGGCGCACGCGCGAAATGCTGGTCGAAAGTTTTCTCGGCTCGACCGAGTATCAAGAGGCGCACGGCCGCACCACCCTCGTGCCTGTGGAAACCGAACGCTTCGTCATATGGGTCGACGCGAAAGACCCGCTCGTGGCGCGGGGCATCATGACGGCCAGGTCCTACGAAACACACGTCACGGCCGCCTTGCTGCGCGAGCTGCATCCCGACAGCACCTTTGTCGATATCGGAGCGAATATGGGCTGGTTTACGCTGTTGGGTGCAACGGTCGCCCGGCAGGTAATCGCCATCGAGCCAAATCCGGCCAACGTCCAACTTCTCTACCGGAGCGTGCTGGCGAATGGGTTCGAAAACGTGCGCGTGCTTCAGGGCGCGGTGACCGATGGGCCGAATCTGTTGCAACTTAATTTTCTGCATTCCAACGGATCGGTTTCATCGGTCGAAGCTTCCGCCGCCACGGCCACAATCGTCCAGGGTAATGCGCTTGATTCGTTGCTTAAAGACATCGAACGCATCGACGTGATGAAGATGGATATCGAAGGGCACGAGCCGATCGCGCTGGAGGGGATGAGGGAGACGCTGCGGCGCTTCCGGCCGGTGCTGATCTTTGAATTTCACCCGGCCGCAATCCGGCAGAACGCCGGCGGCGATCCCGAAGGTTTTCTACGGACACTGGGCGATCTCGGCTATCGGCTGGCCGTTATCCGGCTTGACGGGACGGAGTCAGACGACCTGAGCGCGGCCGGAATCATGGGCGAATGGCAGCGGATCAATGCCGAGATGGAGATGGACGGCGATATGCACCTCGATTTGATCGGGCGGACAACGTGACATCGGAATCCCTATCCCATGCGTCCGCCATGGCAGACAGCGTTATCATCCGCGAGGCGCGGCCGGAAGACGCGGCCGAGATGATCGCCTATATGCGCCGCGTCCTCGCCGAACCGGGCATCAATCTGATCACCGAGGTCGATGAATTCTCGCCGACAATCGAGGCAGAGGCGCACTGGATCCGGGAGATCGTTCGCTCCGATAACAGCCTGTTCATCGTGGCCGAGCACGAGGGTCGGCTCATTGGTCAATTAACCCTGAGAGGCGAAAAGCGGCGCAACGTGCACCACAGCGCCGTTTTGGGCATTACCGTGGCTCGCGAATGGCGGGGGCAGGGAATTGGCCGGCGACTGATCCGGCATGCAGTTGATTGGGCGCAACGAACCGGTGTCCTGACGCGCATTGAACTCCACGTTTTCGCGCGGAATGTGGGCGCGATTCGTTTGTATGAGTCATGCGGCTTTGTGCCGGAAGGGAGGCGACGCGGCGCCGTCATCCGTGACGGCGAATTGCTGGACGACCTCGTTATGGCGCTATTGCTGTAGCCAACGACGCCCCCAGGCGTGGCAAGCTCTTGCGTATCCGGTTTTGTTTTACGTCGTTGACAAGGGTGGGGTTGGAACCCACTCCTATGGTAAATTCGTCTCGCCCATCAGCCACCGATCCACCTCGCGCGCTGCCGCCCGGCCTTCGTGGATGGCCCACACGACCAGACTCTGGCCACGGCGGGCATCTCCGGCGGCGAAGACATGGGGCGCGTTGGTCTGGAAGCGGCCGTAAGGCGCGGCAATATGGGTGCGGCCATCCTGATTCACGCCCAGTTGCCGCGGCAAGTCTCCCTCTGGTCCCAGGAACCCCAGAGCCAATATCACCAATTGCGCCGGCCATTCGCGCGTTGCGCCGGGAATAGGCCGGGGCGATTGTCGCCCGTCGCCGTTGGCGCGCCACTCCACGTCGATTGTGCGCAGGCCACGCAGGCAACCGTCCTCATTGCCCAACAGCTCAGTCGTCTGGATGGCGTAGGTGCGCGGGTCGCCGCCAAAGACGGCCGCCGCCTCGGCCTGCCCGTAGTCCATCTTGTAGATGCGGGGCCATTGCGGCCAGGGATTGTCACAGGCGCGCACATCCGGCGGTTGGGGCATGATCTCAAACTGCACAAGGCTGCGGCAGCCGTGTCGCAGTGCCGTCGCCACGCAGTCGGTGCCGGTGTCGCCGCCGCCAATGACGATCACGTCCTTGTCCATGGCCGACAAGTAGCGACCATCCCGATGATCGGAATCGAGCAAGCTCTTCGTGTTGCCGCGCAGGAACTCCATCGCGAAATGAACGCCACCCAGTTCGCGGCCGGGTACAGCCAGATCGCGCGGCCGGGTCGCCCCGGTGCACAGAACAATGGCATCGAAATCGCGCTCGATGTCCTCAACCGGAACATCGACACCAACCGCGACTCCGGTGATGAACCGGATACCGCTCTGGCGCATCACCTCGATCCGGCGACAGACCAGTGTCTTGTCCAGCTTCATGTTGGGAATGCCGTACATGAGCAGTCCGCCCGGCCGGTCGGCTCGCTCAAACACAGTCACCTCGTGGCCGACGGTGTTCAGTTGTTCGGCGCAGGCCAGGCCCGCCGGGCCGGAACCGACAACGGCCACGCGCTTGCCTGTTCGCCGTGCCGGGATCGTGGGCGTCACCCAACCCTCGTCGTAGGCGCGTTCGACAATGGCGAACTCGATGCTCTTGATCGTCACCGGCGGGTCGCTAATGCCCAGCGTGCAGGCCGCCTCGCACGGCGCGGGACAGACAAGGCCGGTGAACTCGGGGAAGTTGTTGGTCTTGCGCAGCCGATCATACGCCTGCCGCCACAGCCCGCGATAGATTAGATCGTTCCATTCGGGGATCAGATTATTGACGGGGCAACCGGTCGTCATGCCGTTCAATATACGTCCCTTATGGCAGAATGGGGTGCCGCAATCCATGCAGCGCGCGGCCTGGGTTTGCAGCCGCTCCTCCGGCATGTGCAGGTGGATTGGCGCCCAGTCACCGACGCGCTCCCGAATCGGCCGCTCCCCTGGCGCTTCCCGCGCAAAGGTCATAAATCCGGTGATCTTGCTCATGATTTCCCCGCCAATTTAATTCCCGCCGACGCGGGCCAGGTTGCGACGGTTGGCCTCGAAGGCGGCCATGATGGCCTCCTCGCCGCTCAGCCCCTGCGCTCTGGCCTCATCCAGTGCGCGCATGACTCGCCCGTAATCCTTTGGCAACACCTTTATGAAGCGCGGCCACGTTGCGTCCCAATTGGCGATCATGTGCCAGGCCGGCGTGCTGCCGGTGTGAAGCGCGTGTTTCCACACCATGTCGTTGACCTCTTGGGCATCAGCCTCGTCCAGCGGTATCAAGTCAACCATCTCCTGATTGCACCGCCCGGCGAACGTCCCGTCGGGATCGTAGACGTAGGCGATGCCGCCCGACATGCCCGCGGCGAAATTGCGCCCGGTGGGGCCGAGCACGACCACGCGGCCGCCGGTCATGTATTCACACCCATGGTCCCCCACCGTCTCCACGACGATAGTCGCCCCGCTGTTGCGCACGGCGAAACGCTCGCCCGCCGCGCCGCGGATATAGGCCGCGCCCGACGTGGCCCCATAAAAGGCCACATTGCCGACGATGACGTTCTCTTCAGGAACAAAGAGCGAACTGTCCGGCGGCTTGATGGCAATGATCCCGCCGCAAAGCCCCTTGCCGATGTAGTCATTGGCGTCGCCTTCCAGCGTGAACGTGATGCCCGGGGCCAGGAACGCGCCGAAGCTCTGCCCGGCCGAACCCCGAAAAGTCAGCTGAATGGTATTTTCCGGCAGCCCCGCCGCACCATAGCGCCGAGTCACAGCGCCGCTGAGCATCGCGCCGGCGGCGCGGTGGACGTTGCGGATGGTCACAGTGGCCGCCACTGACTCTCCATTTTCCAGCGCCGGGGCGGCCAGGCCCAGCAGCACAGTCCGGTCAAAGCCGGCGTCCAGCCCGTGATCCTGGGCCATGGTGTGGCGGCGGCCCACCTCCGGCCCGACGTTCGGCCGGTACAGAAGCGCCGACAAATCCAGCCGCCCGACCTTATCTTCTCCGGCGGCCGGACGCATGCTCAGCAAATCGGCGCGACCGATCAACTCATCCAGCGAACGCGCCCCCAGCACCGCAAGATGCTCGCGCACGTCCTGGGCGACAAACCGCATGAAGTTCTCCACGTGCTCCGGCTTCCCGGAGAAACGCTTGCGGAGTTCGGGGTTCTGCGTCGCCACGCCGACCGGGCAAGTATCCAGATGGCAGACCCGCATCATGATGCAACCCATTGCCACCAGCGGGCCGGTAGCGAAGCCGAACTCCTCGGCCCCCAGCAAGGCGGCGATCACCACGTCGCGGCCGGTCTTCAGTTGCCCATCCGTCTCCAGCCGCACCCGACTGCGCAAATTATTGAGCACCAGCGTCTGATGAGTCTCGGCCAGCCCCAATTCCCACGGCAGTCCGGCGTGCTTAATGCTTGACACCGGCGACGCGCCCGTGCCGCCATCGTGGCCACTGATGAGGATGACGTCGGCATGCCCCTTGGCGACCCCGGCAGCTACCGTCCCCACACCGACCTCCGACACGAGCTTGACGTTGATCCGCGCCTCCGGGTTGGCGCACTTCAGATCGTAGATGAGTTGCGCCAGGTCTTCGATGGAGTAGATGTCATGGTGCGGCGGCGGCGAGATAAGCCCGACACCCGGCGTGGAGTGGCGCGTTTTGGCAATCCAGGGATACACCTTGTGGCCGGGCAACTGGCCGCCCTCGCCAGGCTTGGCCCCCTGGGCCATTTTGATCTGTATCTCCCGCGCCTGATTCAGATACTCGATGGTGACGCCGAACCGGCCGCTGGCCACTTGCTTGATGGCGCTATTGCGCGAGTCGCCGTTGGGGTCGGGCGCATACCGATCGGGGTCCTCGCCTCCCTCGCCGGTGTTGCTCTTGCCGCCCACGCGATTCATGGCAATCGCCAGCGTCTCGTGGGCTTCCTTGCTGATCGAGCCATAGGACATGGCGCCGGTCTTGAAGCGGGCCATGATCGCCTCCACCGGCTCGACTTCCTCCAGCGGGATCGGCGCATCGGCAAGGTTCAGATCCAGCAGGGAACGCAGGGTCGCCAGTTGCGTCTCACGGTCGTGGATCTCGGCCGCATATTGCTTGTACGCGGCGTAATCTCCTTCCCGGACGGCGTGTTGCAGTTGGTGGATGGTAGAGGGATTGAATAGATGAAACTCACCGCCCTCGCGATACTGGAAACGGCCGCCGGCCTCCAGCGCGTGGCCGTTGGCCGGACGCTCCGGGAAAGCGGAGTCGTGACGCTGTTGCGCCTCGCGGGCGATCACGTCCAGATCGGCTCCTTCAATCCGCGTCGGCGTGCCGGTGAAGTAGCGATCGACCACGCTCCGGCTCAGGCCCAACGCCTCGAAGATCTGCGCCCCGTGATAGCTCTGAACCGTGGAAATACCCATCTTCGAGATAACCTTAACCACACCCTTGGCCGCGGCCTTCAGATATTTCCTCACCGCGTCTTCGTAAGCAATGCCGGTCAGCAGGCGACGGTCGATCAGATCATGGATGGTCTCGAAAGCCAGATAAGGGTTCACGGCGTCCGCGCCGTAGCCGACCAGGCAGGCAAAGTGGTGCACCTCACGCGGCTCGCCCGACTCAACCAGCAGGCTGACGCGCGAGCGCGTGCCCCGGCGAATCAGGTGGTGATGCAGACCGGCAACGGCCAGGAGCGCGGGTATGGCGGCAAAGTCACGGCTGATGCTTCGATCGCTCAGGATGATCAGGTTGGTCCCGCCGGCGATACCCCGATCGGCCGCAGCGAACAATACCTCCAGGGCGGCCGACAATCCCGCCCCGCCGCTCCCCGACGGAAACAGCATGGGCAGGGTGACGGCGCTGAATCCCGCGCGATACGGCTTCTGCCCGCCGATGCCGCGCAGTTTGGCTAATTCGGCGTTGGTCAGGGCCGGTGACTGGAGCCTGATGCGACGGCAATCCTCCGGCCGTGGGTTCAGCAAGTCACCTTCCGAGCCTAGCAGCACGGTGCTACTGGTCACCAGTTCCTCGCGAATGGCGTCGATGGGCGGGTTGGTCACCTGGGCGAACAGTTGACGGAAGTAGTGATAGAGCAATTGCGGTCGTCGCGACAGGACGGCAATGGGAGTGTCGTCGCCCATTGACGCCAGAGGCTCGACGCCATCGCGGGCCATGGGCGTCAGAATCAGGCGCAGGTCCTCAAAGCTGTAACCGAACGCATGTTGCCGCAACACAACAGTGTCGTGGGCGGGCGTGCGCTCGCGGCCGCCCTCAGGCAGGTTCTCCAGCGCCAACAAGTTCGCGGCCAACCAATCGGTATAGGGCTGTTCGGTTGCAATGAGGCGCTTCAGTTCTTCGTCGGCCACGATGCGCCCCTCGGCCGTGTCGACCAGAAGCATCCGGCCGGGCTGGAGACGGCCCTTGAAACGCACCTGTTCCGGCGGGATGTCGAGCACGCCGACCTCGGAAGCCATGATCACCCGGTCGTCGGTCGTCACGTAATAGCGCGACGGCCGCAGGCCATTGCGATCGAGCACCGCGCCAATTATCGCGCCGTCGCTGAAAACGATTGACGCCGGGCCGTCCCACGGCTCCATGAGAGCGCTATGGTAGGCGTAGAAGTCGCGCTTTTCGGCGCTCATCTCGGCGTTTTTCTCCCACGGCTCGGGGATCATCATCATGACCGCATGGGGCAGCGAGCGACCGGCCAGAGAAAGAAACTCCAGCGCGTTGTCGAACATAGCCGAGTCGGTGCCGTCCTCGTCGATGATCGGCAGCACCTTGGGTAAATCGGCGCCGAATAAATCGGAATGGAACAGCGCCTGCCGCGCCCGCATGGCATTGACATTACCCTTGATGGTGTTGATCTCCCCGTTGTGGGCCAGAAAGCGGCTGGGATGGGCACGTTTCCAGGCCGGGAAGGTATTGGTAGAAAAACGGGAGTGAACGAGAGCGATGGCGGAATCAATCAGAGGATCGGACAGATCGGGAAAATAGCCGCGCAGTTGTTCAGCCGATAACATACCTTTGTAGACAAGGGTGCGACACGAAAGAGACGCGATGTAGAAAGCCGCGTCTCCGGCCTTCTCGCCGCAGTCGAGTTGCTTCTCGGCCAGGCGGCGAATGACGTACAGCTTGCGCTCAAAAGCGAGCGGATCGGCGGCAAGGTTATCGCCGCGGCCGATGAATACCTGGCGCACGAACGGCTCGCTGCGGGCGGCCGTTGCGCCGAGATCGCGATTGTCCGCCGGCACATCGCGCCACCCGAGCAGCTTCTGCCCTTCGGCGACGACGATGGCGGTAAAGGCTGCCTCGCAACTCGCGCGCCGGTCGGGGTCGCGCGGCAGGAATAACAGTCCGACGCCATATTCCCCCGGAGGCGGCAGATGCATGTTCAGTTGTTGAGTTTTATGGGAAAGAAGGGTGTGGGGGATCTGGATCAAGATACCCGCGCCGTCGCCGGTGTTCGATTCGGCGCCGCACGCTCCACGATGACTCATGTTTTCGAGCACGGTCAGCCCGTCGGCGATGACGGCATGCGAGCGCCGGCCCTTGATGTTGGCGATGAACCCCACGCCACAGGCTTCGTGCTCGAAGCGCGGATCGTATAGACCCTGCTGGTGAGGCTCCTTGTCGGGTTTCGCAAGGTCCTGGCCCGTTTGACCCTGTTGGTTCGATTGCTCTAAACGACCCATGTTCTCCATCTCCTTCGGCCGGCTCCGGGCCATCCCCACAGCCCGACTATGTTGGCCGCGACATGACATCGCGATAAAAGCTATTAATGTACAAAACGCATCGCGCAAATGCGTGATAGCTACAGTGTAGCGTCTTGCTTCCCGTCCGAGTTCATGCACTTTTTACAAAATATGTGGGCCGTTCATTATTGATATTCATAAGTTGACACACAGCGTCATTCGGCTATCATTGTAGATTGTGCTCATCGGGCAACCGGTGAGCCGAAAAGAATAATCGATTCAGGCCATGACGCCTCTTGCACCGCCTTCGGGTCGTGCAAAGAGGCGTTTTTCATTTTGAAAAGGCCCGGTCAACATGCTTGCCAAAAGGCATAAATTTGGAGAACAGAAAATGAAACCTGCGGATGTAATCAAGCTGATTAAGGATAAGAACATCGAGGTTGTCGATGTAAAGTTCACTGACTTGTTCGGTCAGTGGCAGCACTTCTCGCTACCGGTGGAGCACTTCGACGAGGAAGGGGCATTCGAGGAAGGTTTGGGTTTCGATGGCTCCTCCATTCGCGGCTTCCAGAGCATCGAGTCGAGCGACATGGTCCTCATCCTGGACCCCTCAACAGCCATCGTCGATCCGATTTGCGAAGCGCCGACGCTGAGCCTTGTAGGCGACGTCTACGATCCCGTTAGCCGCGAGCCTTATAGCCGCGATCCGCGCTATGTGGCCCGCAAGGCAGCGGACTACCTGAAGAGCACAGGCATCGCCGACACGGCCTATTTCGGCCCGGAGGCGGAGTTCTTTGTTTTCGACAAGGTGATGTATTCCGCGGGCGAGTACTCCTCGGCCTATCAGGTGGATAGCGTTGAGGGGCCGTGGAATACGGGCATCTTCGGCTTTGGTCACTCGGTACCCCACAAGCGCGGTTATTTCCCCGTCGCGCCCGTCGATACGCTACAGGATCTTCGCTCGGAGATGGTGCGCACCCTGATCAAATCGGGCGTGGATGTCGAGCTTCACCACCACGAAGTCGGCACGGCCGGCCAGTGTGAGATCGATATGCGGTTCGATACCATGCTGAAGATGGCCGACAACGTTCAGCTCTACAAATATATCGTCAAGAACGTGGCCCAGAAACACGGCAAGACCGCCACCTTCATGCCCAAGCCGATCTACGCCGATAACGGCTCCGGCATGCATACGCATCAGAGCCTGTGGAAAGACGGCCGGCCGCTGTTCTATGACGAGGACGGCTATGCCGGGCTGAGCCAGCTGGCCAAGTGGTATATTGGCGGGCTTCTGAAGCATATCAACGCCTTGCTGGCGATCTGCGCACCGACGACCAACTCTTATCGTCGCCTGGTGCCGGGTTACGAAGCTCCCGTCGTGGTTGCCTACTCAGCTCGCAACCGCTCGGCCGCCATCCGCATTCCGATGTACTCCAAGTCGCCAAAGGCCAAGCGCATTGAGTTTCGCTGCCCTGACCCGGCGGCCAACCCGTATCTGGCCTTTGCGGCCATGCTCATGGCTGGTCTGGACGGCATCAAGAACCGGATCGACCCCGGTGAGCCGGCCGAGATGGATCTGTTCCACGACGAAAACATGAACCAGGTGACGATGACCGTCGGCAAGCTGAACGAGGCGCTAGACGCGCTGGAAGCCGACCACGACTTCCTGCTGGAAGGCGGCGTATTCACGAAGGATGTATTGGACGCCTTCATCGCCTACAAGTATGAGACGGAAATCGGCCCGGTCAGCCTGCGGCCGCATCCGTACGAGTTTCTGCTGTACTACGGGGTCTAACGCTCGACGACCTGCTCCAAAGGGGTGTGGCCCTAATCAGCCACACCCCTTTTTGTCTATGGTGGTCCCGACGCCGTGCCAAAGCTCCAGGTATAGGTCGCGCCGTTCACGTCAACCCGAACCGAATACGTCGAATCCGGCAAGAGGGGTTGTTGGGGGATGATCACGATGGCGTCGCGCTGGTTGAGGATTTCGCGCGCCATCCGTTGGCGAAACTCGTTCGGGTGGTTGTAGTTCGTCTCGTCGAAACGGCAGTGGGCCAGATACTCACCATCCTTATAGAGGGCTGTACCCGTCACCTGGGGTACTTCGCGGCCGTCGCCGATTTGCAGGATGATCGGCGCGCCGGTTGGCTGCTGATAGCCGGCGCACGTGCTGAGGGCCTCG
>JACDJA010001089.1_pt1 | contig 24512 bp, 20 predicted proteins | sample 7449241 | NCBI WGS metagenome assembly JACDJA01 (sample SAMN14253289, study PRJNA609438) | sludge metagenome | isolation source: initial anaerobic sludge | collected 2018-12-20 | reverse complement strand
TGAGTGTTTACTCCGACGCCGACATTCAGGCGATTGAAGACAAGCTCAACCAGCGGCCTCGAAAACGTTTAGACTTCCGTACGCCACAACACGTTTTCGAGATCTCCTTCAACCGTGGTGCACTTCGTAGTTGAATCCGCCTCCCAGGATTGGCAGACCTGCACCGTATGACGATGTTGCTGCTCGCAGAGCGAGCGCCTAACAACGCACACATGCTGATTGTGGGCGCTGGTGGCGGCATGGAGACCAAGGCACTCGCTGAAGCGCAACCGGGCTGGCGCTTCACTGGCATCGATCCGTCTCCGGCCATGCTTGATCTCGCCAGCCAGACGCTCTCGTCATTTGCCAATCGGGTTGAACTGTTGGAAGTAACAGTCGATGAAGCACCGGTCGGTCCGTTTGACGGCGCCACCTGCATTCTGACGCTGCATCACGTCGATCGAGCAGAGCGACTGCGGACCTTGCGAGAGATTCGACGTCGTCTCCGCTCTGGCGCGAGCCTGGTTGTAGTAGAACATTCAGCGATCGGTGCTCACCCCACGCGTTGGATGACCCGCTCAATCGCCTTTGGCCATCGCAGCAAACTTGATTGGGCGGATGCCGCTGCCAGAGCGGAGACCATGACGGAACACTTGCACCTGCTCACGCCCGCTGAGGAAGAAGCGCTGTTGCGTCAAGCAGGCTTTTCCGATGCCGCCATTTTCTACGCTGCGTTCTCCTTTCGCGGTTGGGTTGGAACCGCTGACTGAGTCTCAGCGCCGGGAAAGACGGTTACGTACAGACATGTGCCATTTGCGGGGCGTTATAAGTTTGCAAATCTGCGACTTATTCAGCGCCAATCAAATTGCGCCGGCACCGGCCAACACCAGTTTTCGTAGTGATGCTGGCCAGCTACTGGCTCCTTCGCAGCTGCCTGATCCCTGCGAACTTGATTCACATCGTCCCTGCCGCCCGGGCGTAGCCGCGCTGGAGACTCCGCCTTAGCAGGAAGCCGACAACTCGTCACAGAGCGATCGCGTCACGCTGTCCCATGGGCGCCCCCGAAAGCGATTCAGGCAGTCGCGGCTTCGCGCGGACGCTCACGAGCGGGGGTTGCGACAACAGCTTTCGGTCCACTCAAGGACGGCTTGAGCGGGCACACCCCCGGCTCGTTGGTGCGTTCGAACAGTTCGCGGACCCATTCGATGAACGCCTGCACGCGGGCCGACAGATGCTTTTTCTGCGGGTAGACGATCCACACCGGTTTGCCGGTTGACTTGGTGTCGGTCATCACCAGTTCGAGCATGCCCTTGTCCAGCATGCATGCAGCCAGCATGTGCGGAACCTGGGTAATGCCCAAGCCGGCAGCTACCGCTTGCAATACCGACTCCCCGTCGTTGATCAGCATGTGCCCGTCGATGTCCACGCTGAGTTGTCCCCCTGGAGTATCGAACTGCCACTGTCGTGGCCGGCCATTCGGATGGACATAATTGATGCAGCGGTGCTGCTTCAGGTCCTCGATACTCTTCGGCGCACCGTAGCGGCGAAGATAGTCGGGCGAGGCGCAGACCACATTGCGCAAATAGCCAATCTTGCGGGCGATCAAGCTGGAATCCTCCAACTCGCCGACGCGGATGGCGCAATCGAGCCCTTCGCCATTGAGATCCATCGGCATGTCGCTCATCGACAGTTCCAGCCGGATGTCCGGGTACCGCTGCTCGAATTCAGTCAGGCGCGGGATCACCGCGGCACGACCCACGGACAGCGAGACGCCAACGTGCAGTTTTCCGGTCGGTTTCCGATTGGCGAAGTTCAACGCCTCGGTAGCCTCGGTCAGGTCGGCGAGAATTTCCTTGCAGCGTGCATGGAACGTGGCCCCATCGTCGGTCAACCGCAACGAACGTGTCGATCTGAACAATAGTCTGGCGCCGAGTTGAGCCTCCAATCGCGAGACGGCGCGGCTGACCCCTGACGGGCTCATCCCGAGCTGGCTTGCCGCCGCCGCGAAGCTCTTGGCCTCGACGACGCGGACAAAGGTCGATATGGCAGAAAAGTCTTCCATCACGGCGGTTCTCTCGTGATTCGTGATTTCGAGTCACGAGTGTAATGCGCAACTGCCCTATTTTCTATACCGATCGGTATACCCATTCTCTTGGCCCTTCGCGGGGGATTCGTCCCCCACCTACAAGATTCTGGGAGCGCAACATGAAAAAGCGATGGGTACTGGTGCCCCTGATTGCCGCCGCGGTACTGGGTAGCTGGGTCGCTCTGCATGGCAATGACGGCCATGCCCAAACTGCAGCGGACTCCGCCGCGCCTGAAGTGACGGTGGCCGAGGCATTGAGCCGCAAGGTCAGCGACAGCGTCGAGTTCACTGGCCGGGTCGAGGCGGTGAACACCGTGCGAGTGCAGCCGCGGGTCGGTGGTTTTGTGGAATCGGTACATTTCAAGGAAGGCGCACTGGTGCACAAGGGCGACATATTGTTCCAGCTCGACGCACGCCCCTACCAGGCTGAGGTCGATCGACTGCTGGCCAATCAGGCGCAGGCCAAAGCCGAACGGGATCTGGCCTGGACCAACCAGCACCGGGCCACAATGCTGCTGGCACAACATGCGATCGCCAAACAGGAAGTGGATCGCCAGGACACGGCCGCGCAAAGCACGAGCGCGAAGCTCGCGGCAGCCACGGCTGCCCTGACAGCGGCGCGTCTGCAGCTCGAATTTGCCACCGTGCGCTCGCCGATCGACGGCCGGGTCAGCAACGCACGGGTTACCCGCGGCAACCTGGTGACCAGCAGCGACGTGCTGACCAAGGTGGTCTCGGTGAACCCCGTGTACGTCTATTTCGACGTGGACGAACAGACCTGGCTCAAGCTCGATCGTCTGCGCGCCGACGCGGAACCGGATGGTCACACCGCGCGCATCGAGGCATCGATGGGGCTGACCGACGAGTCGGGCCATCCACATCACGGGCGCCTCGACTTCGTCGACAACGAGCTGCATTCCGGCTCCGGCACGATCCGCCTGCGGGCGGTTTTCGACAACGCCGATGGCCTCTATACGCCAGGGTTGTACGCCCGCGTGGAGTTGCAGACCGGCCCGGCACGCCAGCGCGTGCTTGTCGATGACCGGGCGATCGGTACCGACCTGGGCAACCAGTTCGTCTACGTGATCGACAAGGAGCACAAGGTGCAATACCGCAAGGTGAACACCGGAGCGTTGTTCCACGGCTTGCGCGTGATCGACAGTGGACTGCAACCGAGCGACATGGTGGTGGTGAACGGACTGCAGCGCGTGCGTCCCGGAGTCACCGTAAACGCCACCACGGTCGCCATGCTCTCGCGCCTGGACGCCAGCGACCGCGCGCTCGTCGAACGCGCCAGCGACACCCGCAAAGACAACCAGCCGCCGAATGCCGAGCTGGCCGCCACGGCTATGCCGAAGCTCCCGCAAGGTTGAGGCCACACGCATGAAAAACATTGCCCAGTTCTTCGTAGACCGGCCGATCATGGCCGCCGTACTGTCGCTGCTGTTCGTGATCACCGGCGCGCTCGCAGTGTTCCAGCTGCCGATCAGCGAATACCCCGAAGTAGTGCCGCCCACCGTGGTGGTGCGCGCCAGCTATCCCGGCGCCAACCCGCAGGTGATCGCCGAGACGGTCGCCACGCCGCTGGAGGAACAGATCAACGGCGTGGAAGGCATGCTGTACACCTCCTCGCAGGCGACCAGCGACGGCGCGCTCACCCTCACCGTGACGTTCGCGCTGGGTACCGATGTCAACAGCGCCCAGGTCGACGTGCAGAACCGCGTGGCGCAGACGCTGCCGAAGTTGCCCGAAGAGGTGCAGCGGCTTGGCGTGACCACGCAGAAGAGTTCGCCCGACCTCACCATGGTGGTGCATCTCACCTCGCCCGACCACCGCTACGACATGCTGTACCTGTCGAACTACGCGCGGTTGCACGTGAAGGACGTACTGAGCCGGCTCAACGGTATCGGCGACGTGCAGGTGTTCGGCGCCGGCGAGTATTCGATGCGCGTGTGGCTGGATCCGCAGAAACTGGCGCAGCGATCGCTCACCACCGGCGACGTGATCAAGGCGATCCGTGAGCAGAACGTGCAGGTCGCCGCCGGTGCGCTGAACGCGCCGCCCGGGCCGTCCAACTCGGCCTTCCAGCTCAACATCAACACGCAGGGCCGGCTGGTCAGCGAGGAGGATTTCCGCAACATCATCGTGCGCACCGATGCAAACGGTGGCGTCACCCATCTGAACGACGTGGCCAAAATCGACCTCGGCTCGAACAGCTACGCGCTGCGCAGCCTGCTCGACAACCAGGAAGCAGCGGCCTTGCCGATCTTTGCTCGGCCCGGCTCCAACGCGATCCAGATCTCCGACGATGTGCGCACCACCATGGCGCAGCTGAAGAAGGAATTCCCGCAGGGTCTGGACTACTCGATCGTGTACGACCCGACCGTGTTCGTGCGCGGCTCGATCGAGGCAGTGGCGCATACGTTGCTCGAAGCGATCCTGCTGGTGGTGCTGGTGGTGATCCTGTTCCTGCAGACCTGGCGCGCTTCGATCATCCCGCTGGTGGCGGTGCCGGTATCACTGGTAGGTACCTTCGCGATCATGTACCTGGCCGGCTTCTCGCTCAACGCGCTGTCGCTGTTCGGACTGGTGCTGGCGATCGGCATCGTGGTCGATGACGCGATTGTGGTGGTGGAGAACGTCGAACGACATATCGAGCTTGGCGAACCGCCACGCGAAGCCACGCGGAAGGCGATGTACGAAGTCACCGGCCCGATCGTGGCCACCGCACTGGTGCTGTGTGCGGTATTTATCCCAACCGCTTTCGTCAGCGGCCTGACCGGCCAGTTCTATCGCCAGTTCGCGCTGACCATCGCGATCTCCACGGTGATCTCCGCGTTCAACTCGCTGACCCTGAGCCCGGCGCTGGCTGCGGTGTTGCTGAAACCACACGATGCGCCGAAGGACCGCCTCACCCGCGGCATCGACCGTGCCTTCGGCTGGCTGTTCCGCCCGTTCAACCGGATGTTCCAGCGTGGTTCGGAGCGCTACGTGGGTGGCGTCAGGCGCGTGGTCGGCAAGGGCAAGCTGGCATTGGTGGTGTACGGCGGGCTGATCGCGCTGACCTGGTTCGCCTTCTCGCACGTGCCGTCCGGCTTTGTGCCGGCGCAGGACAAGCAATACCTGGTGGCGTTTGCGCAACTGCCCGATGCGGCCTCGTTGGACCGTTCGCAAAGCGTGATCGAGCGGATGAGTGCGATCGCGATGAAGCAGCCGGGCGTCGAGCACGCCATTGCGTTTCCCGGACTGTCGATCAACGGCTTCACCAACTCGACCAACTCCGGCGTCATATTCATCACGCTGAAGTCGTTCGAGGAACGCCACGGTGACGCGCTCTCCGCCGGCGCGATTGCCGGCGCGCTGAACCAGAAATTTGGGTCGATCCAGGATGCGTACATCGCTGTGTTCCCGCCGCCGCCGGTGATGGGGCTGGGCTCGATCGGCGGCTTCCGCATGCAGATCGAGGATCGCAGCGCCCGCGGCTTCGAGGAGCTGGACAAGCAGACGCAGAACCTGATCGCCGCCGGCCGCCAGGATCCTGCACTGGCCGGCTTGTTCTCCAGCTTCCAGGTCAGCGTGCCGCAGGTCGACGCCGACGTGAACCGCGAGAAGGCCAAGGCCGAAGGCGTCGATCTCGCCGACGTATACCAGACCATGCAGGCGTACATGGGTTCGCTCTACGTCAACGACTTCAACCGTTTTGGTCGCACCTACCAGGTCAATGTCTCGGCCGACCCGGCGTTCCGCGGTAGCCCGCAGGACATCCTTGCGCTGAAGACGCGCAACGCGCAGGGCCAGATGGTGCCGTTGGGTTCGTTTGTCACCGTGCAGCAAGGCGCCGGCCCGGACCGGGTGCAGCATTACAACGGCTACCCCACCGCCGAGATCAACGGCGGCCCAGCGGCTGGCTTCAGTTCCGGCCAGGCGCAAGCGGCGATGGAGACGCTGGCGAAGGACAACCTGCCCAACGGCTTCAGCTTCGAATGGACCGAGCTGACCTACCAGCAGATCCTGGCCGGCAACACCGCGATCCTGGTGTTTCCGTTGTGCGTGCTGCTGGTGTTCCTGGTGCTGTCCTCCCTGTACGAAAGCTGGTCGCTGCCGTTGGCGGTGATCCTGATCGTACCGATGGTGCTGCTGTCCGCGATCGCCGGGGTGTGGCTGACCGGTGGCGACAACAACATCTTCACCCAGATCGGCCTGATCGTGCTGGTGGGGCTGGCGTGCAAGAACGCGATCCTGATCGTGGAGTTTGCCCGTGAAATGCAGATGGAAGGCATGAACCGGCACGAGGCGGTGCTGGAAGCAGCACGACTACGATTGCGTCCGATCCTGATGACCTCGATCGCGTTCATCATGGGCGTGGTGCCACTGGTGACCTCCAGCGGAGCCGGTGCCGAGATGCGCCATGCGATGGGCGTGGCGGTATTCGCTGGCATGCTCGGCGTAACCATCTTCGGGCTGATCTACACGCCGCTGTTCTACGTCGTCATTCGCGCCCTGGTTGAACGCCGCCAGGCGCGCGCGGCCGAACGCGCTGAAGCGCCTGCGCTGCCAGCGCTGGAGAATCACTGATGGAAACCATGCGCAGAATCGCTGCCGTCGGTGTCGCGGTCGCCTCGGACATGCTCGGCATGACGCTGTCCGGCCTGATCTACACACCGTTTGCCTACGCCGTCATGCATGCCCTCGCGGAGCGCCGCGAGTCATGCACCCGCCATCGCGTTGGAGAACCCTAGAGATGAAATCACTATTGAAGATCGCCGCGCGCGGCACGGCATGGATCACCGTATGGGTTCTCGCCGGCTGCGCCAGCGTCGGTCCCGACTACCACCCGATGAAGCTCACCACGCCGACATGGCAGGGACTCGATATCGCCCAGGAACATGGCGCCGCATTCCAGGCGGCATGGTGGAAGCAATTCAACGACCCCACCCTGGATGCGTTGATCCAGCGCGCCGCAGCAAACAATCTGGACCTGCGTATCGCGGTAGCGCGACTGCACGAATCGCGCGCTTTGCTCAGCAACGCCAAGGCCGGCCAGCTGCCGACCATCGACACCGACATTCACTACAGCCGCAGTCGCGGCCAGCAACCGGGCTTCAGCGACCAGCGCAGCACGGTGAACACCTATCAGGCCGGCTTCGACGCGTCGTGGGAACTGGATCTTTTCGGCGGCGAGCGTCGTTCGGTCGAGGCCCGCCAAGGCGACGTTGGCGCCAGCGAAGCCGCCTTGCGCAACGCGCAGGTCAGTCTGCTGGCCGAAGTGGCGCGGAACTATTTCGCGCTGCGCGGCAGCCAGCTCCGGCTGGGCATCGCGCGACGAGACATCGACAACCAGCACCAGACCGTGCACCTGACCGAAGTACGGAACCAACTTGGCGCCGGTTCCGAGCAGGATGTGGCCAGCGCCAAGGCACGTCTCGCCTCGGTCCAGGCCCAGCTGCCGGTTCTTGAAGCAGCAGTGAGTGCTTCAGCCTTCCGTCTGGCCGTACTGCTTGGCGAGCGTCCGGGCGCACTGGATATCGACTTGGCGTTGAAGCACTTCAAGCCGATCGCGGTGAGCCTCCCGATCGGCGACGCGGGCGATGTGTTGGCACGTCGGCCGGACGTCCAGATGGCCGAACGTCAATATGCGGCCGCCACCGCACGGATCAGCGTCGCCAAGGCGGATTTCTTTCCACACCTCACTCTGGGCGGCTTTCTCGGCTTCCTCTCCGGGCGAAGCAACGATTTCGGCAATCCGGCCACGCGCGCATGGTCGCTTGTGCCGAGCATCAGCTGGCCCGGTCTGAACGTGCAGCGTGTGCGCGCCAATCTGCATGCCAGCGAGGCCCGCGCCGACGCGGCCAAGGCGAACTACCAACGCGCCGTACTGGAGGCCATCGAGGACATCGACATTGCCGTCACCGGCTTCAACCAGCAGCGCGTGCGGGTTGATCACCTGATCGAACAGGACGCCCAGAGCCGACGCGCTGCCGAGTTGGCTCGCGTGCGCTACGAGGAAGGTGAAACCGGCTTCCTTGAACTGCTTGATGCCATGCGCACCCAGCTCGCCGCCGAGGACGATCTGGCCCAGGCCGAAGCAGCGGTGGACACCCGCGCGGTAGCCTTGTACAAGGCGCTCGGCGGCGGCTGGCAGGCCTGCGGCGACGAGGACTGCAGCGCGGTGGCCAAGAGCGGCGTCGCCGTGAGTGGCCTCACGCGATGAGCAGATCCCGACTGCTGGCCGAAAGGCGACCTTCTGCAAGGGCGTTCCCTGGCGGCCAGCTTCGCGCTACCCGATTTTCCTCGTGGCTGCTCTGGGAGGAGTTTCCTGAGCGCGCCCTGTGCACACCCCCGAAAGCGAATCGTGAACTGCAGAATTTCAGCAAATCTGACGGCTCCTGTTAAAGGTCTCGCCCCATGCGCTTTTCGTCGCGCCGAATCCGTATCGCCAGTTGGATTGCATTGATCTTGTTTGCCCCTTCGGCTGCCGCCACCCAGATCCAGCTCGAAGGCGGCCGCAGTTACACAGGCTCCTCCGACACCGCCGCAATCTTTGCCGAAGCAGTGTTCAATCCGCGCCGCATTGGCGACAGCGCGTTCAGTTGGGCGCCGGATGTTTCCGTGGGCGCCATCACCGGTCGCGACATGACTTGCTATTGTCTCAGCCGCTATGGAGTGACCGATAACGTCTATCTCGTGGCCGCCGGGGCGCGCTTTCATTATGCCGACGAAGGTCGTTGGTATCATCGGCTTTTCTTCAGCTTTCAGCCCGCCTTGCAGACCGGCCGCACCATGGCCCTCAGCACCCGTTACGAATTCGTCAGCACACTGGGCTGGCAGGGTCGCTCCGTGAGCGTGCAGATCCGGCACATCTCCAACGGCAGTACGGGCGGCCCCAACCGGGGCGAAACCATGGCGCTGGTCGGCGTGGCTTTCGGTCGGTAGCTAGCTGGATCCTATGCCCATCGCGCGAATTGCCTGCCGGTAAAGAGCTTCACGCCCAGGCGCGCAGGCGGCAGTTCACTTCGTCTGACGACCGAGCAGGACACGCGCGAACGCGGCCAGAGAGCTGAGGCACCGTAGACAGGCTCGGTGGGTTGATGGCAGTCGTTGTAGCAGCCGGCTTTGCGGTCTACCGCGGCTGCGTAGTTTGATCGAGCACCCGAGCTCCGTTTCCCCCATCGTCGGGAACTTGGTGTCGATGAACGCATGTTGCGGTTGCAGGTGCGCGCGGTTCTTTCGGGTTTGCCGCGGCTGGAGGCGTGAGGTTTCCGTCAAACCAGAGCCATCTCACTCCGCCTTCTTTGCGTCCTTACCCCAGGCGGGCCGCCACCGGGCTTCCTTCGCGATGCCCTCAGGTTTGCCAAGAAGCTCGATCAACCGTGACTCGCACGAGGAGAGGTCATGACCGCGCCGTTGCGAAATCACGAACGTGAGCGGACCAAGGTGCCAGGCACGGCGTTCAAGTTCGATCAGCTCTCCGCTCGCCAGATCCTCGCCGACGAGGTGTCGCGGCAAGTGTCCCCAGCCCAGACCGGCTTTGAGAAGATCACGCTTGGCGCCCAGATCGTTGACTCGCCACTGGCGCTTGCCCGCAACGCCTTGTTGGGTCTTTTCCGCTTGCGGTTGGTTGTCCGTGACGATGATCTGGACATGGCGACCAAACTCATCCACCGGGATGGGTCTCGGTGTCGAAGCAAGCGGATGGGACGGCGCGCACAGCGTGACCATGTCGGCTTCGCACAACCAGCGGCGCTCGATCGCATCCGGGTTCACTTCTGGCACGTTCTCCACCGTGACGGCCAGCGCGCAGATCTTTTCGAGCACCAGTCTCTCGCCGCCCTGCATGGTGGTGATGCGCAGGTTGATCGCCGCGGTGGGGAACTCCGCTTGCAGCGTGCGCAAACCGTCGATCAGGTGGCCCCGCGGAAAGTACACATCGACCGCCACCGAAACTTGGGGTGCTCCTGCCTTCGCGATCGAGCCGGCGCGGGTCTTCATTTCTTCCGTGCGTGAGATCACCGCCCGCGCGTCCGGCAACAGGCTGCGACCGGCCGCGGTGAGTTGCGCCTTGCGTGCGTTGCGATCGAACAGCTCGACATCGAAGGCGCTTTCCAGTGCCTTGATCGCATGGCTGATCGCCGATTGCGCGCGCCCGAGGGTCCGCGCAGCTCCCGAAAAGCTGCCCTGATCGCAAACGGCAACGAACGCACGCAGCTGGTTGATGGTGACGTTGTCGAGCATTTGTATCCATTAAATAGATCGTATCAAGCAATATTTCGTCAATTGCCTTGATGTGTCAACGGGTTCATCGTGCTCTCCACTTTCAACAAAGAACCCATGGTGCATGAGATGAACAGACTGAATGGAAAGACCGCCGTGATCACCGGTGGCGCTACCGGGATCGGCCGCGCCGCCGCCGCACGTTTCATCGAGGAAGGCGCTTTCGTCTTCATCTTCGGTCGTCGGCAGGAAGCGCTCGACGCCGCTGTGGCAGACCTCGGGCCGAATGCTCGAGCGGTGCAGGGCTCGGTCTCCAATCTCGCCGATCTCGACCGACTCTACGAGACGGTGAAGGCCGAGCGCGGAACCCTCGACATCGTCTTTGCCAATGCCGGGATGGGAAGCCTGCTTCCGCTTGGCAAGATTACCGCGGAGCACATCGATGAAATCTTCGACACCAATGTGAAGGGCGCGACGTTCACGGTGCAGAAGGCGCTGCCGCTGATGGGCCAGGGCGGTTCGATCGTTCTGACGGGGTCCAGCGCAGGCACTACCGGCGCGCCGGCGTTCAGTATCTACAGCGCGAGCAAGGCGGCCGTGCGCAACCTCGCCCGGACCTGGGCGGAGGACCTGAAGGGCACCGGCATCCGGGTCAACGTGCTGTCGCCCGGACCGACGGCGACCGAACTGGCGAAGGCGGCGCTGGGTGAGGAGGGCATCAAGGCTTTTGGCGCGATGGCTCCGCTCCAGCGCATGGCCGATCCGGCGGAGCTCGGAGCCGCAGCTGCCTTCCTCGCGTCATCGGACAGCAGCTTCATGACCGCCAGCGAGCTCGCCGTCGACGGCGGCCTGGCGCAAATCTGACGCGCTACGTCCTGCGGCGCTCCATGCGATTTTCGGCGCGCCGCCAGGGCGCGGTGCCAAACCCAAGGAAAAATCATGAACTACGCAATTATCGGTTTCGGCAACATTGGCCAAGCTCTGGCCAAGGCGTTTGCCCGTAAAGGTATCGAAGTATCCATTGCAACCACGCGCGACCCGGGAAGCTTTGCATCCGACGCGGCCGCGATCGGACCCACGATCATTCCCGTAAAGCTGGCGGACGCAGTCAAATCGGACGTCCTCTTTTTGGCCGTCCGTTTCGACGCTCACCCGGATGTAGCCAACGCGCTTTCCAGCTGGAAGGGCAAGACGATCATCGACGCGATGAACACGTTTGCTGATCCAGTCGACGAGCTCGCCGGCCTTCCGTCCTCAGCATTCGTTGCCAAGGCGTTCCCCGGCGCCAAGCTCGTGAAGGGATTCAATCACCTCGGCGCCGGCACGCTCGCCGAAGATCCGGACGTCAACGGTAATCACCGGGTGGTGTTCCTCTCCAGCGACGACCAAGGCGCGGCCGAAGTGGTGGCGTCACTCGCCGAACAGCTCGATTTCGCGCCCGTCAACCTCGGCAAACTCGCGGAAGGTGGCGTGCTGGTGCAGGCGCGCGGCAAAAGCTGGGGGCCGCTGATCTTCCAGGATCTGTTCAAGAAAGCACCGTGATCGACGCGAGGCGATCACGACCAGATCGTGATCGTCATACGGCCCGAATCACCGCTCCGCAATCGTCAATCCATCGATCAGGAAATATCTCATGTCCAACAAACTCGATCCCTCGAAAGAGCTCACCGGCCACCGTGCATTGATCACCGGAGGCACACGTGGCATCGGCGCCGCGATCGCGCAGCGCTTTCTCGATGCCGGCGCCAAGGTCGTCGTCGCTGCGCGTACACCCAACAACGACATACCCAAGGGAGCAACGTTCATCGCCGGTGACGCAAGCACCAACGAAGGCGTGCAGGCGATCGCGACGAAGGCGATCGCGGCGCTCGGTGGCCTCGACATTCTGGTGAACAACGCCGGCGGTGCGAGCGCGTTTCTGGAAGGGTCATCGACAATCTCCGACCAGGCGTGGCAAGACAGCATCGCACTCAACCTCTTCGCCGCGATCCGCCTCACGAACACCGTCCTCCCGGCGTTGCGAGCATCGAAGGCAGCCGCCGTCGTGAACATCTCTTCGGCGGCCGCGACGATGCCATTCGGTCCCTTTGCGCACTATGGGGCCGCGAAGGCGGCGCTCAACTACTACTCGCGCACACTCGCGATGGAGCTTGCGCCAAGCGGCATCCGTGTGAACGTCGTTTCGCCCGGCGTCATCGCCACGCCAGGTTCCAAGGAGTTTGCCGACGCGACCCCAGGGTTTTCAGCTGACGATTGGCTGCAGAACATTCCGCTGGGTCGCATCGGCGCCACCGAAGACATCGCTGAGATGGTCGCACTACTCGTGTCGGAGCGTGGCAAGTTCCTGACGGGCGCGAATTACCCTGTCGATGGTGGCATGACGGCGCGCTGACGGAGGTGGGCTCCTGAGAAGGATCAGTGACCCGCTGCCGTTCCCTTCTGATTGGGAGCAGATAACGGCAACATCCAACCCAGGGGCCCCAAAGACTAATCCAGGGGCCGTGCGTCCGTCGGGCAGTTCGGACCGCCGGCTGATGGACGACTCTCATAGCCCACAGCTGGAAAGGGAAGGCGATTTGTGGCGGAAAGTTGCCGCCATCCGCCTCCGCGGGACAGCAGTTGGTCTGTCACGGTGGCTGTCTGATCGGCGGCGGGGCACGACCTGCGGGAGTGGCGCAATCCGGACTGTTTGACTTGCGTGTGTGCCTCCGCCTTTTCCGTCAGGACGGCACCCTCTTCCGCCACGGCCGGCTCGATCCGGTGTCTTTGCCGCTATACCTCGCAGGCTCGATTGGCTCCGGGTGGGGACGATCGTTGCACGCCGCCGACCACGCCTCAATCCGTGATCCCACCCGGCCGCCGCCAGGGTGCCGACGGCGTCAGCGTCTGGACCAGATAGTCGATGAATACGCGCGTCTTGGCGGGCACCATCCGTCCCGGCGGCAGCACCACGTGGACTGCAGCCTCGTGATCCAGACACCACGTCGGCAACACCCGTACCAGCCGGCCATCGGCCAGCTCAGCGCCCACCAGCCACTCGGGTGCGGGCATGATGCCCGCACCGCCGACACAGGCCACCAGCAGGCCCTCGCTGTCGTCGGAGACGATCGGACCGGCAACATGTTGGACTACCTGCTGTCCGCCATCGCGCAATTTCCAGTCCGGCCAGAGGCGCGCCTTCGTCATGCCAAGGCAGGCGTGATGTGCCAGATCATCGGGTTGCCGCGGAATGCCCCGACGCTCGAGGTAACCGGGCGAGGCGCACAACACCACGTCGAAACTCGCCAGGCACCGACTGACCAGGCTGCTGTCGGGCAATTGGCCGATGCGGACGGCCGCATCAAAGCCCTCCGCGACCAGGTCGACAAAATGGTGACTGTGCAACAACTCCAATTGCAGATCGGGGTACGCGGCCACAAAGGCCGGCAGCCACGGCGCGATCCAGCGTTTGCTGAATTCGGCGGGCAGCGACAGCCTCAACAGACCACGCGGTGTGGCCGCCGCCTCGGTCACATCCAGATCGGCGGCGGCCAGTTCATCGAGGACGGCCCGGACCCGCGCCAGGTAGCGCGCGCCCGCCTCCGTCAGGCTCACCCTGCGCGTGGTGCGTGACACCAAGCGCACGCCCAGCCGTTGCTCCAGCGCATCCACCCGCCGGGAAATCACCGACGCATCCCGACCCAGCGCGCGACCGGCTGCGGCAAAGCCACCGCGCTCGGCGACGGCGGCGAACGCCTGGATCTGCTCCCATTGGGCACCGCTTCGTTCGTGCATGATTTGCATGGGACTTTTGGGTGAGTGGCTGATTATCGCCTTTGCATGCAGCAATTATAGTCATTCGCATGGCGCCATCCCGGCCGAACCATCGATCTTGGCCCGCCCTCACCGCTATCCGGAGCATCCCGATGTCCACCCGCAATGTCATCTTCCCTGCCGGCCGGCAGGAGCTTTACGCCATCAACCATTATTCCCCGGCAATCCGCTCGGGTGATCTGCTGTTTGTTTCCGGCCAGGTCGGCAGCCGCGAGGACGGCTCACCCGAACCGGAATTTGCCCAGCAGGTGCAACTGGCCTTCGACAACCTCGCGGCGGTGTTGACCGCGGCGGGTTGCCGCTATGACGACATCGTCGACGTGACCACTTTCCATACAGATCCGGAGGCTCAGTTCAACGCGGTGAACATCGCACGCAAAAGAGCCTTCGGTCAGCCGCCGTATCCGAACTGGACTGCAGTCGGCGTCAACTGGTTGGCCGGATTCGATTTCGAGATCAAGGTGATCGCGCGGATTCCATCAACCGCTTGATTGCGCTGACCACCGCACGCCTCTTTCCCTCGACCGAACGGTTGCAGTAAACGTGGGCATCCGGTTCGCTCCCCTCCGGCGAGCGTGGTGTCGTTGCACACCGCGTGGCCTCGAGAGACTGACGTTGCCGGAGGCTGGCGCCAGATCCGGCTGTCGCCGCTTTTGGGCGTCTCACTCTGATGAGGCGGGGCGCTCGAGCTCGAGCTCGCGATGGGATCAACTCATCGTTGAACGCCCTTTTGCCAGACGCAGCCATTGCAGGGAGGCCGAGGTCGAGTGCATGCAGCAGCTATCGTCCACAGTGTTGCCGAAAGCTGAGGTCGGCGGTCACTGGCTTGTCGGCCCCGCCCGATCCAGCGCCCACAGCAGGGCGTCGCGCGTACCCAGGAAACTCAGCGCATGGGCTTGTGGCTGGATTCGCTGTGCATGCTCCGCGAAGCGGGTGATGTGAATCATGAGCCGTCCACGCAGGGCGCGTCTGATACGCGAAAGGGATCACGCCGCGACCATTACTTGATGTGCGGCCGTCGCCAGACGGCCTAGTCCCGCAAGCTGGTGACCGGCGGCAGACGGAGCGTTAGATGTGGGTTCGCACCGCGATGAAGGAACGTGCGTTGGTGAGGTTTGCAATTAGCCCGGCACGGGTTCGATGTGCGTGCGCACACCATGCCAACTGGCAAGGGCGACCTCACCGGGACTCACCGCGTGGGCCGTTGTCGGTCGTGTCGAAACCGCACTGAGCATGCAACCGCCTCACCCGTGACCCCCCGGGGGGGATTGGTCGCCACCGAGGATACATGCCGATGGCATGGTGCCCAAAGGGCGATTTGTGCCTGAAACGGAGATGTTGTCACTGGACTACGCGGAACGGGGAGTGGTGCTGTCGGGGAGAACGTCTCGTGGGCGTCGGCGGTGCGCGAAAACCCTTGATGTGGTGCGCCCGACAGGATTCGAACCTGTGACCCCTGCCTTCGGAGGGCAGTACTCTATCCAGCTGAGCTACGGGCGCATTGATGGCCGCGCGCGTCACCGGCCTGGGCGGGTGACGCGGGGGAGCGCAGTATAACGGAGATGCTGCAGCTCGTGGCTGCCTGGTCGGGCACGACGCGGGAGCGGGTCCGTTGGCGTGCCGGTCTGCGTCGCCTGGGTGGGAGGCGAAGCAGGTCGGCACGGGCGGAGCTTGGTGGGGGCGCGGTCAGCGGGCCTTGAGCAGCTTGCTCAGGGTGTCCGGCTTGCTGGTGTCGCGGACCAGATGCGGGTACTTCAGGCCGTCGTGGTAGTCAATGCGCACGGTCTTGTAACGGTCGAAATTCTTCACCAGCAGCTCGATCGGCAGGCTTTTGTCCTTGGCCGAGGCGGTAACCGCTTCCTTCAGTGCATCGGCGCCGTAGTCCTGCCCGTTCACTGCAACCACGGTCATGCCGGAGGAAATGCCGGCGTTGAACGCCGGGCCATCCCACAACACGTCACCAACACTGCCGTCCTTGCCCAGCGACAGACCCAGCGAATAGGTCAGGTCGGCGGAATGCCGGCGCGCCTCGAGCGCCTTGACGGCGGCGGAGGGTTTGTCGGTATAGACCAGCTTCCAACCGTGTGAGGCAACCCCGCCGATCAGCGAACCGTGGCCGTCCACACGGGTGCGCAGGTAGCTGGCCCAGTCGAATGGTTCGATCTCGTTGAGGGTCGCGACCACATCCTCGAAGGTGTAGGTGTTCACCGCCCACTGGCCGCTGTCCATGCCGAAAAAGGCCTTGGCGAAGTCATCGATCGAATGCTTGTCGCGACTGAGCTCACGCAGCTTGCCGTCCACATCGAGCCAGATCATCTGGCCGCCGGAGTAGTAGTCCTCGCTGCCCTGGTAGTTGCGGTACGGCAACGGCGCGCGACGGGCAATGATCGGGTCGTTGGTGGTGTCCTGGATGTTGCGCCAGCTGGCCAGCCCCGGACGGCCCTTGTCGTAGGTGGCGGCGACGAAGGCGAGCATGTCGCGCGCCTGCTCGTCGGTCCACAGGCCCGAGCGTGCCGCCATCACGTGACCCCAGAACTGGGTCTGGCCTTCGTACACCCACAGCAGCGAGTCCTGCATCGGCACGTTGAAATTGGGCGTGGTCAGGTCGGCACCACGGCGATATTTGCCGTTCCAGGAATGATTGAATTCGTGGGCCAGCAGATCACGGCCCAGTGCGTTCTTGTCCCATTCGGTGAAGTAGCCGGGGCTGACCCCGTTCTCGCTGGAACGATGGTGCTCCAGGCCCTGGCCGCTCATCTTCTTGCTCAGCGACAGCAGGAAATCGTAGTGATCGTAGTGGTGCGCGCCGTACAGCTTGTACATCTGCTGCACCAGGTTGCGGTGCACCTTCAGCTGCTCCGGCTTGGTCTCCAGGTATTTCGCCTCATCGGCCACGATGTTGAGATGGACCGGCACCTTGGCACCCGGGTCCAGGTCCACGCGCTTGAAATATTTGCCGGCGTAGATCGGCGAATCGACCAGGTCGTCATAGGCGATCGGCTTGAAGCGCACGGTGTCGCCGTCGCGCGACTCCACTTCCAGCGCGGTGCCGAACTGCCAGCCGGCGGGAAACTTCACCGTGGCCTGGGTCATGATGCGCTTGCTGAAGTAGCCCGCCGGATACACCGAGTTGGCGTTCCACTGCAGGTTCAGCATTTCCGGCGTCATCACCACGCGGCCTTCGCGCGTGCTCTGCGGCGACAGGAACTGGAACGACACCTCGACACTGCTGGCACCTGCCGGCACATCGACGTGGAAGGCGTAGACGTTGAGCGGGTCGCGGGTCCATGGCAAGGTCTTGCCGTTCGCCGTCACCTGCAGCCCAGCCAGCTTGTCGATCGGGCCGCTGGGCGAATGGTGGCCGGGCAGCCACTGCGGGTAAAGCAGGGTCAACGGGCCGGGCGTGGCCGGAACCACCTGGTGCACGCGGAAGATACGCCGCGCCAGGTCGGTGGCGTCCACGTTGATCTGCAAAGTGCCCTGATACGGCACATCCTGCGGAACCGGGACATCGGCCAGAGCGGAAAAACTGGCCAGCCCGAAGGCGGCAACGGCAAGGGCGGAAGCAAGACGGGTGGCTTTCAATGCAATCTCCGGATGAGGACGGGACGGCGGGCGCACCTGGCCGTCCCGTTGCAGCAAGTGGGTTGGGAACGGACCAGGCCCGACGCGGTCAGGGAATCTACATCGCAACCGGCAGATGGCCGGAAGATTCAGTGCGTCGATGCTAGTCCGGCAACCGCAAGCTGCACCCCTGCCGAAGGTCACGTCGCGGTCACGTCGCCGGCGCCGTGCCAACAACCGTAAAATCAGGCACATATCTTGCTTGCACTGGTCTGACCCATCGATTGCCGGGAATTTCTTGACTCGCAATGCCTGACCTGTACGACAAACTTCGCCGCGCCGGCGACACCGAGCAGCGCAAGCACTACCGCCAGTATCTGGCCCAGCGGTTGGGGCCGATGTTGCACGCGTTGATGCTGGTGGCCTCGCTCACCTACGTGCTGGGCGTGGTGGCCAGCACCCTGATCGGCCAGCCGACGGTGCCGCTATGGGTGCGACTGGCGCCGTTGGCGCCGTTGCTGCTGGTGGTGTGGGCCACACGGCGACCGCGTGAGCCCGGCCTGCTCAGTCTGCTCACCCTGCTCTACATCTTTCTGCTGGAGGTGGGCATCAACCTCAACTCGTTCACCGTGCATGGCCAGCACAACATGATGCTGCCCGGGTTGCTGCTGCCGGTGGCGACATCGGTGATCTGGCTGACCCGGCGGGATTTCCTGGCCGGCATGGTCCTGTGCACGCTGGGGCCGCTGCCGATGCTGATCGGTCGCGAGGACCGTGTGGTGATGGTCCAGTTCCTGATCTACATGGCCATCTCCATCGCCGTGGCCACGGTGTTGCGGGCGTTCACCTCGCGCACACTGGCCGCCCAGTACCGGCTGGAGCAACAATTGCGCGAGCAGGCCAATTCCGACGGCCTGACCGGTCTGCTGTTGCGTAACCGCTTCCTGGAACTGGGCACGCAGGCGCTGGACCAGGCCGGCGACAAGCAACAGCCGTTGTGCATGCTGTATCTGGACGCCGACCACTTCAAGCCGCTCAACGACGACTTTGGTCATGCCGCCGGCGACGCGGTGTTGATCGCGCTGGCGGCCACCACGCGCAAGCAGATGCGTCACGAAGACCTGATCGGCCGCATCGGTGGCGAGGAATTCGCCATGCTGTTGCCGGGCATCGACCTGGCCCAGGCCACGCAACGCGCCGAGCAGCTGCGCGTGGCCATGCACGAAATTCCGCGGCCCGACGGGCGATTGACGGTGAGCATCGGCGTGGTCCAGAACCAGCCGGGCAACGAGACCATCCAGTCGCTGCTGGCCCGCGCCGACCAGGCCATGCACCAGGCCAAACGCGCCGGCCGTGACCGCGTGGTCAGCGTGGCCGCCGGCAGCGATCCGGGGGCCGCCTGACAGCGTTCCAGCGCAAATTTCCGTCGCGGTTGCAAGGCATTCGGTGCAGACCCGGCCCCGTCACCTTGCCGATGCCGGGACCGTGCTGCAGACCAACCATACTGCGCCCGACCCCTGCACCCTGACACAGCAGACCACCGTGTCTGCGCCAGCTCAGCGCGCCGACGCGGCCACATCCGGCGGGCGCCGGGGTCGCCACAGCCACGGCAGGGCCAGCGCGCTCAGCCCGAAAGCCAGGCCGATCGCCAGCACCAGGTAACCGTCCAGATGGTCGTCACCAAACCAACGCCCGCTGAGCGCCGGCACCAGCGCCGTACCCAGCACACGGGCGGTTTCCGCCCAACGCGCCCACGCGCGGCTTTCCATCAACCCGCCCAGCACACACAGGCTGGCCACCAGATACAGCGCATAGACCAGCAAGCCCGACAGGCTGGACTGCGCGGCCATGCCCAGGAACTGGGTCGCCATGCCCAGCAGCAGCGCGAACTGCACCAGTGCATAGCCTTTCAGCGACCGACTCAGTGGCGGATCGAAGCGACCATCGGGCATCACGAAGTCGGGCTTGGGATAGCGCTGCGCCACGTCGGCCGGACGCCAGCCTGGCGGCTTGACCCACACCAGCACCTTGTCGCGCCAACGACGTGCGCGCCAGGCATCCACCGCGGTATGCCAGTACACCTGAGCGTTGGCCCACAGCGGATTCCAGCTGCGCAACGGCGCGCGCGTGCCGTACACGGGTGGATCGGCATCGTCCTCCTCCACGAAGGTGCCGAACAGGCGGTCCCACACAATCAGGATGCCGCCGTAGTTGCGATCCAGATAGCGCTCGTTCACCGCGTGATGCGCCCGATGGTTGGACGGCGAGCAGAACACCCGATCGAACCAGCCCAGCCGGCCGATCTGCTCGGTATGCACCCAGAACTGGTACAGCAGGTCGATCAGCGCCACCACCACGAATACCTTCAGCGGCACGCCCAGCACCGCCATCGGCAGATAGAACAGCCAACTCAGCAGCACACCGCTGCCAGTCTGGCGCAGCGCGGTGGAAAGGTTGTAGTGCTCACTCTGGTGATGCACCACGTGCGCCGCCCACAGGATGTTCACCCGATGGCCGCAGCGGTGCAGCCAGTAGTAGCAGAAGTCGTACAGCAGCAGCGCACCAGCCCAGACCCACACGCTGTCCTCGGGCAGGGTGAATACGGCCAACCGCTGCACGCACCATGCATAGATGCCGATCGTCAGCAGCTTGCTGAACACGCCCACGATCTGCGAGATCACCCCCAGCCCGATGCTGTTGATCGCATCGCTGCTGGCGTAGGCGTCGCGCCGGCGCAGCCGCGCCACCAGCAGTTCCAGTGCAATCAGCACGAAGAACACTGGCGTGGCCCAGGTGATGATCAGTTCCTGCGTGTTCACGTCACCGCCTCCACCTGGTCCGTCATGTCCGCGCGCCGTACCGAGCGCGCGATCCACCACAACGCCAGATAATACGACGACAGTACCCACAGGCTGGCCAGCGGCAGCGGCCCGTTGAAACGGTCCCAGGCCAGCAGGCTGTCGCTGAGCATGAAGGTCAGCGCGCCCAGTGCGGCCAGTCGGGCCGGCCCGGCCTGGGCATCGCCACGCCGGGTGAACGTACCGGCGCGCACCAGCGCCTGGCCGCCCATGCCGGCCAATACCAGCACATAAACAATGACCGGCAGCCGCAGCGACGTGTCGATCGCCGGCCACAGCAGCGCCAGGTTGGCTGCCCCGAACGCCAGGCACGCCAGTACCGGCAGCGGCCGTGCCGCGAAGCGACTGTCGCCCAAAAACGCCACGATGAAACACAGGTGCGCCAGCAGGAAGGCCAACAAGCCCGACACAAACAGGTCGCCCGGCCACATCAGGAAGATGTCGCCCAGCAACGAGGCGGCGATACCGGCCAGGATCCAGCCCCGGTAGCGCAGCGATTGCGCCGGCTGCCCGTGCCACGCCACCAGCAGGATCAGCACGGTGGTCAGCGGCTTGCCGACCCAATGCAGCCACTGCCAGCCCCGCCCGGGATCGGCGGTGGCCAGGATCGCACCCACGATGGCGCCCGTTGCCGCGCCCAGCGTGGCCAGCGCCAGCAGGCGCACAAACGCAGCGACTCGGACGGGTGCCGTAACAGACATGGTTGGCCTCGGCGGCAGGGACCCTCCGATCATAGCCGGCTGACTGCAAGCTGCGACGTCGCACCGGGAGCGTCAGTCCGGTCACGCTCGATCCGCCGATGCGACGGGCACCGACGACCCACCACCGCAAGCGGCGCACCGGGTCAACCCGATCTGCTAATTTGCAGCTTCATTCACCGCACGCTGCACGGAAACCGCATGTCACGCCAGACGCCACTGACCCTCTCCCTGCTCGCCGTCGGCCTGGCCCTGCTTGCCGGCTGCGCCGGTTTGCCCTGGAATCGCGCCAAGCTGTCCGATGGTGCCCGCGCCAACGTGGCGATCCTGGAGACCACCGACCTCCACTCCAACGTGCTCAGCTACGACTACTACAAGCTGAAGCCGGACTCGTCGCTGGGTTACGAGCGCACCGCCACGCTGATCCGCCGCGCCCGCGCCGAGTTCCCCAACACCTTCCTGTTCGACAGCGGTGACACCATCCAGGGCAGCGTGCTGGCCGACTACCAGGCGCTGGTCAAGCCAGTCCACTGCACCCAGGAGCTGGCGATCTACCAGGCGATGGACGCGATGGGCTACGACGGCGGCACCGCCGGCAACCACGAGTTCAACTACGGCCTGCGCTTCCTGTCGCAGGTCACCGGCACGCCGATGAACGTGGATGGTGGCCACGAAAACCGTTGCGCCGGCCCCCATTTCCCGCTGGTGCTGGCGAACGTCGACAGCGCGCGCGACGGCAAGCCGATCTTCAAGCCGTGGACGGTGGTCAGCAAAACCATCACCGCCTACACCCCCGACGGCAGCAAGATTCAGGTGCCGCTGAAGGTGGGCATCATCGGCTTCACCCCGCCGCCGATCATGAACTGGGACAAGCAGAATCTGGAAGGAAAAGTCACTGTGCGCGGCGTGGTCGAGGCGGCCGAGAAATATCTGCCGGAACTCAAGGCACAACAACCGGACCTGATCGTGGCCATCCTGCACGGCGGCCTGAGCACGGCGCCCTACACGCCGGACATGGAAAACGCCGGCTGGCACCTGGCCGGCGTAGCGGGTATCGACGTGCTGCTGCTGGGCCACTCGCACACCCAGTTCCCCGGTCCGCGCTACGCCGGCATGAAGGATGTCGACGCCGAACGCGGCTTCGTGCGTGGCGTGCCGGCAGTGATGGGCGGTTTCTTCGGCAAGGATCTGGGCGTGATCCAGTTGGTACTGAACCGCAGCGGTGGCCGCTGGGTGGTCGACCCAGACCACACCCACAGCGAAGTGCGCCCAATCTGCAGCACGCCGGACGAGACCGAGAAATCCTCCAGCCAGGCACTCGTCTGCGTACCGCCGGACCCCGCGATCGCGCCGCTGGTACAACCGGCGCATGACGCCGCCGTGGCCTACGTCAACACCCCGATCGGTCACAGCACGCTGCAGCTGAGCAGCTACTTCGCCGACGAAGGGAACATGACCGCACTGGCACCGGTGAACGCCGCCCAGATCGACTACGTCCGCCGCGAACTGCCGCGCAGCCACCCCGAACTGGCCAACCTGCCCGTCCTGTCCGCCGCTGCCGCATTCCGCACCGGCTTCGGCGGCCCGCACGACTACACCGATGTTGCCGCCGGCCCACTGACGCTGCGCAGTGCCGCCGACCTGTACTTCTACCCCAACACCTTGGCCGCCGTGCAGACCGATGGCGCCGGGCTCAAGGCCTGGCTGGAAAAATCCGCCGAGCGATTCAACCGCATCGACCCGACCAAAACCGACCCGCAGCCACTGATCAACCGTCGCTTCACCGGCTACAACTTCGATCAGATCCAGGGCGGCATCCATTACGTGATCGACGTATCCAGGCCGGTCGGCGAACGCATCACCCACCTCACCTTCCACGACCAGCCCGTCGCGCCGACCGACCCGTTCATCATCGTCACCAACAACTACCGCGCCAGCGGCGGCGGCCACTTCCCCGGCCTGGACGGCAGCAACATCGTGTTGGCCGCACCCGACGGCACGCGCGAGATCCTGGCCAAATGGATCGAGCACAAGCAGCAGATCAGCCCCACCTCGCTGGAGCCCCCGTCCTGGAACTTCGCCCCACTGAAGCTGCGCGGCCCGGTGATCTTCACCGACGCCGCCAACAAGCTGGATGTGGCCAAAGCCGCGGGGCTGGACAATATCCGGATGCTGAAAGACAACGGCGACGGCACGGCCACTTACGCGATCGATCTTTGACCTTGGTCACGCGATCGTGCACATCCTCGCGAAAAATCCCCCGTGTCCGGACTTCGTTGGGGCCAACGTGCCCAATGCCAAACTACTTCGCCGCATCCCAAGGCCAGCGCACCCCAGGGCGAACCAGGCACCTGAATCCCAAGGCGATCAGCGCACGTGCGAACGACCCGGGCACCAGTTGCGCCTGCAGATCCACTGGAAACAGCCGGACTGATGTCGAGGTGCCGGCAGAGCGACATGCCGATCCGCACTTGTTCGCATGCGCCTAATTAAGCAATAGTCGGCGGAGGCTTTTCTACAACCTCGTCAGACATCACACGGGACATTGGTATGGACATGTTTTCCGGCGTACTTGGACTAGTTGTAATTCTCTTTCTCTTTGTTCTCGCGGTTCTCTGGTTTTTCCTCCCGTTCGCCATTTTCGGGACCAAAGACAAACTCGCAGCCTTGATCGTAGAATCCAGAAAGACGAACGTGGAACTTTCCCGTGTGGTCGCCGAGCTTGCGGCCACCCGGGCTGAGATGGCACGGATTAAAGGCGGATCAAAGGGTACCGATTAAAGTGATTAAAGGGGACGGAGGTAATCAATTGCTGCCTTTTGCTCGTGGCCTACCGCGCGGTCGACAGGCAGCAGGCCGGCCCAGGGTCTTCTCGACCATGCGCTGGAACCGATCGCCGCCGAGTGGGACGCTGGACCAGCGATAGTCCTGCGCATTGGCCGTCATCGGGACGCGAACCGGGTTCAGCTCAATGCAGCGCATCACCGTGAGCAGGTAACGTTGCGTTTCTACAAGACAGGATTTGAACCGGCCTTGCCAAAGCGTGCCGCAACGCCGATGGCGGTAGTTGAACGCCTGTACGTCGTTTTGGCCAACGCTACGCATGGCGTGGGACACCGCTCCGGGCAGCTGTGAAGTCAGCAGCAGTTGGAAGTGGTTGTCGGCGAATTCAATTCTGAAGTGCACCACCCCAAGTGGTAGAGCGGCGCAGGTGCGGTAGCCTGCACGGCTTCACCGCCAAAGTGGAACTGCACATGAGCTACACACACCTGAGCCAAGACGAACGCTACCAGATTCAGTACC
>JACDJA010001088.1_pt1 | contig 24527 bp, 18 predicted proteins | sample 7449241 | NCBI WGS metagenome assembly JACDJA01 (sample SAMN14253289, study PRJNA609438) | sludge metagenome | isolation source: initial anaerobic sludge | collected 2018-12-20 | reverse complement strand
TGGGCACATGATGCCCTCCGACGACTTCCATAAAGGCCGAGCAACCCAAGAACTGATAGGGCTTGAAGCGGACATGGGGGGGACCGAGATGGAGGACGCGCTGCGTGCGACTACAACTCGCCCTTCTGAGCGGGATGGTGGTGACGTCCTCCTGATTACGGACGGCGAAATTTGGCGGATAGGATCGTTAATCGCCATGGCGCAGAAAAGCCATCTGAGATACTTCATCGTAGGGGTGGGCAGCAGCCCGTCCCATGCCACCCTACGCACGCTGGCTGAAGAAACCAAGGGCGCGTACGAAGCAGTGTCCCCCAACGAGGATATCGAATCTGTTGTTCTACGGCAGTTCGCCCGCATGCGACAGCCTCGCGCAACACGTTTGCAGGTGGCATGGCCTGTTCCCCCTCTTTGGACGACTCAGTTACCCAAGGCAATATTTCATGATGGAACGTTTCATATTTATGCGGGGTTCAGCCAGCCACTTGAGGGCGACATAAAGCTTACCTACTCACTGGATGAGGAGCGCCATGTTCAAGAGGTGGCGCATGTCTCACCCTGGGAAGGAAAACCGGCGAACCTGACGCGTATCGCAATTGCAAAGCGGATACAGGAGATGGGCAGCCCCATGTATGGACGGGAGCCCGGCTCAGCTCGACCCATGCGAATGACAAAGGGGCGGCTTGCAAAACTGGCAGTGCAGTACAACCTGGCGACCGAATACACCCATTACCTGATCGTGCACAAACGGGCCGATGGGAAAAGAGCAGCCGACTTGCCAGAAATCAGGCAAGTGAAGCAGATGCTGGCAGCAGGCTGGGGCGGTAGCGGTACTGCTATGGCGCGCCTCGGTGCGAAACCTGCGGTTATGGCGCGTCCCCAATCCTGCTTCCAACCCATGGAAGCATTCCGCGCCGGTTGTGACGATGATCTTTCCTTTGACTTTGAGATGTCGACTGATGAAGTTCCCAGCGTGATGACGTCGCGTCGTGGACTCGGGTTAGGCTCCAGGGGCCAGCTTGGCATTGCCGCATCCTTGAGAAAGCAGGCCGACCTCGAACAACGCTTAAAGCACGTCCCCCCTTATTTAAATGGCTCCTTAAAAGAATTGGTGGCTTTCGTGAACAGCGAGTTGACACATCCGGATGACTTCCCGGATCTCGTCAGAAAACTCGGGATGATGCCGGAGTTCAACCAACTGCAGGACTTCATCAGTGCCATTGATAAGCAGGGCTTGCGTACCGATGAGGTATGGGTAATTTTTATCAGTTGGGCAGCGCAGCAGCTTGGCTCTGAATGCCAACTGACCCGTCATGCAGCCAGGTCGATTCACTCTCTGTCTGGGGCTATTGCGCCTGAGCACCTTGCGGGATTGATGGCGCAGTTTAATCAACAGAAAGCACCACCCACATTTGTGCAGAATGAGGAAGCCTTATGAACTCAGAGCAACGCAAACTAATGTACAGAGGCTACGAGATCGTTTCTAGGTGCGAAAGTTGGGCATGCAAAGGGAAAGCTTGGACAAAAGAGGTTGGCCTAAACAATCAATCTGTCGATGGGGTAAGCCTTGATGACGTTGTCGATAAAATATGCAGGCTGATCGACATTGAACTTCAACCAAGAACAGAAGAGTTGCGCGGGACCGTGCCTGAGCGCCATCGAGATTACCTCATAAAGTTAGGAAAACCAGACAGAGGATTGAAGCCCGTTTCCATAACGAGGCCTCATAGGGCTTCAGTGTGCTATCAATGCGGGGAACCAGTCGACAATAAGGTGGACTTTGAGTGCGCCGCATGTGAATGGATAGTTTGCAATGCTTGCGCCGCATGCGGCTGTGGCCATGATGCACCTTTTGGTCCAAAGACGTAACCAACTTACTTGAGGCACCACACCTAGTAAACCCAGGGGTGATTTATCGTGATTGAGACGAAACAGCACACCATCGAATCTCTTGGGTTGACTTTAAGGGCGCGCACTTGCTTGGCTCAGGCGGGTATAAATACCATCGAAGATCTCTTGGCTTGTGCTGAGTATGACCTGATCCGCTTGCCTCATCTCGGCAGAACTACTCTGGCGTCTATAGTCGATCGTCTATCTAGTGCAGGCTTAGCCCTTCATTCTAGTAGGCTAGATTTGCCACCAGACTACCAACCAAGATTGGAAGTCGACACAACCATGAACTCAAGTCGTGCCTTTGAAATAATCAACATGCTCGCATGTGGTGTTGATCCGATTACTGGAGAGGTGTTTCCAACTGGAAGCGCTCTGCAGCACCCAGACATTGTGCGCGCCTTGTTTTTGGCGGCAAATGCCATCCGTTCAGTTGGAGCACAATCAGAGCCTTCGTCAGCCACTAGAACGAAAAATGTTCCAGCCAATGCAGGTAAATCCTGGTCAGAGGCCGAGGATCAAGAATTGATCTTGGCTTTTGAAATGGGGGACACTGAAAAAAAACTAGCGTCGAGGCATAAACGCACAACAGGTGCTATCCGCTCACGGCTGGTTAAACTCGGCAAGCTGGAGCCTTACGAAATCCCGACTGTCGCTTCGCAGGAAGCTCCACCAACCGAGTAGTGGATCAACAAAGACCTATGAGATTGTCGAAGTCGATATTTCTAGTGTCGCTACTGATGGCGAGCTTGCTTAATGCATGCTCCGACCACAATTCCGCAACCCAAACTGTGGAGGGGTATCGGAACGCCGCCGAGCAGGGGGATGCAGGTGCCCAGTTCAAACTTGGAATGATGTATGTCCAAGGTAATGGCGTGCCCAAGGACGCAGCGTTGGCAGTGAATTGGTTCCGCAAGGCCGCGGCGCAGGGGGATGCGCGCGCGCAGACCGGCCTTGGCTATGCATACGTGTTTGGCAACGGTGTGCCCAAAAACGCCGTAATGGCAGTTGATTGGTTTCGGAGGGCTGCGGAGCAGGGGGACGCAGATGCCCAGTCCAACCTTGGGTTAATGTATGAGGAAGGCAACGGCGTACCCAAGGATGTCGTGCAGTCTGTCGCATGGTTTCGTAGGGCCGCAGAGCGTGGAGATGCAGAATCGCAACTCAAACTTGGGTTGGCATATGGCACCGGCAACGGCGTACCCAAGGATGTCGTGCAGGCCGTAGTGTGGTTTCGTAAGGCCGCGGAGCAGGGAAATGTAGAAGCTCAGTTCAATCTTGGGGTGGCATATGTAAATGGCTACGGTGTACCCAAGGATTTTGTCCTAGCAGTAGCGTGGTTTCGCAAGTTGGCAGAACAGGGGAATGCGGAAGCGCAGAATTTTCTTGGTTGGGCATACGATAACGGCAATGGAGTACCCAAGGATGACGTGCAGGCGGCGGAGTGGTACCGCAAGGCTGCAGAGCAAGGACACGCAGATGCCCAATACATCCTTGGTTCTATGTACGTCAACGGTGAAGGTGTTCCACGCGATCTCACAGGGGCCTATATGTGGTTCAACCTGGCGGCCGCCCAAGGGCAAGAAGAAGCGAGCAGATATCGGGAGTCCATTGCCGTGCTCATGAGTCCTGAGCAGATTGCAGAGGCCCAGCGCTTGAGCCGTGAATGGAAGCCTAGCTAAACTGCAGATAACACACCCAGGAAACCTTTGGACAAGTCAAGGTCTGTGGCTTGCACGTGACGCCATGGGGTAGTTCAGATCAAGGTAATTACCTCAAGTCCGCTAACGCCGAGAACCGAACGTCAGGTTCGGTCGGCGCGACTTCCCGCAATGGGTCGGTTTCTGCCATTCCGACTAACGAAAGCGCTTGTTCAGCCTCTCGAAATCAGAGCCAACGACCGGTCTTGAGAGAACAACGGACGCAGTCAATCTAAAGGCCGGTGTCGCCTTAGGCCGATGAAGCGACTGCCATCACGGCCTTCACGAACGTCCGCTTGCGTTAGCCGGCTTTCGGTTGGAATCCCTGGCGGGCTCGGATCGGAATTTCTGGTTGCTTTCAATGTGATCAGCACAATGACCTGTGAGCTGTTCAGTGGGTGTTCCACGGTGGAACACCCCATGCGTGTCGTGCGGCGTATTCACGTGTGAACGGCTGCGAACGGAGTGCTCAATAAACGGTCGTTTTGCGAGCATGGCCACTGACTAGCGAAAACCTCCTCGCCCCGGGCTTCCAGGTGTTAGTATTCCCGTACATAAAACAAAGTTTATAAAACGTATGGGACATCGCGTCGGATACGCCCGTGTTTCCACTGACGACCAAAATCTGGACCTCCAGCGTGATGCGCTCACGAAATCCGGTTGCAAGGTGATTTATGAGGAAACCGCCAGTGGCAAGTCTGCCGGTCGCCCTGAATTGGATCACTGCCTCAAGGCCTTGAGGGATGACGATGTCCTGGTGGTCTGGCGCCTCGACCGCTTGGGCCGTTCCTTGCCGGATTTGGTGCGCATCGTCACTGATCTTGAGCAGCGCGGGGTTGGCTTCGAAAGTCTGACCGAGAAGATCGAAACCGGCAGTGCTGCAGGAAAGCTGATTTTCCACGTCTTCGCAGCCCTCGCCGAGTTTGAGCGCAACGTGATCCGCGAGCGGACTCAGGCCGGCCTGGCTGCAGCCCGCGCCCGAGGCCGCAAGGGTGGACGCAAGCCGTCACTCGACGCGAAACAGATACGAGAAATTCGCGCGTTACTGCGTGACCCTTCAATTACCGTCAACGATGTGGCGAAGCGGTATGGCGTTTCTCGCACGACGATTTACAAGAATGTTGGCGTCGTCACCCCGGACAAGGGTAGCAAGGGCAGATCATGACCAACGGGCACTCTCGCTACAAAGCATTAGATTGCTTCTTGCCTAGTCTTCGCTTCTACGACATCACAACTCGATAAAGACAAATTCATGCCATTCCTCGATTGGGTCAATAAGAATCAGGCCAAGGAAGCCACGCGCGAGGTGCCCTATCACCTGCTCAAGTTGGAGTCGGTGCACGGCGATCTCACTGGCGCCAATGAAAACCTCCTTATTCAGGGCGACAACCTGCTGGCGCTCAAGGCCCTGATCCCCTTCTATGCCGGCCGGGTTAAGTGCATCTACATCGACCCACCCTACAACACCCAGAGCGCCTTCGAGCATTACGACGACAAGCTTGAACATAGCCAGTGGCTATCGACTCTCTACCCGAGACTTGTGTTGCTCAGAGAGCTCTTGGCAGATGATGGAAGTATCTGGGTATCCATCGATGACTCGGAGGGCGCATATCTGCGCGTCCTCATGGATGAAGTGTTTGGGCGCCGTGCATTCGTGGCTACAAATGTCTGGCAAAAGCGATATTCGCGAGAGAACCGGGAGGCCATTGGTGACGTGCATGAATATCTTCTGGTTTATTCCAAGGATCCTAATCAGTTCAAAAGTCACCGCAATCTCGTGCCGCTTACCGAGCAGCAGGCAAAGGTCTATCGGAATCCAAACAACGACCCAAGAGGGCGTTGGAGGCCAGTACCAATGACGGCCCAAGAAGGGCATGCTACCCCTGATCAGTTCTATGAAGTCATCACGCCAAGCGGTGCGAAGCACCGTCCACCAGCAGGTCGATGCTGGGGCATCTCGAAAGCGACGTATGAGCGGCTTCTTGCTGAGGGGCGTATCTACTTTGGCAAAGACGGTAGCGCACAGCCGAACATCATTAGATACCTCTCCGAGGTTCCGGGCGTTGCCCCATGGACATGGTGGCCATCCGAGGAGGTAGGGCATACAGACGAGTCGAAGAAGGAGATACACGCTCTTTTTGGCAAGGTGGCTGCTTTCGATAGCCCCAAGCCAGAGAGATTGATACATCGGGTTCTACACATCGCATCGAATCCAGGAGACTTGGTGCTCGACTCCTTTCTCGGCTCTGGCACCACCGCAGCGGTGGCGCACAAGATGGGCCGCCGCTTCATTGGTATCGAGATGGGCGAGCACGCCCGCACCCACTGTCTGCCGCGCTTGCAGAAGGTCATCGACGGAGAGCAAGGTGGCATCAGCGAGGCCGTTGGCTGGAAGGGTGGTGGCGGCTTCCGTTTCTGCACCCTGGGCGAGCCCGCCTTCGATGAACACGGCCGCATCAACCCCGAGGTTCGCTTCGCCACGCTGGCCGCCTATGTCTGGCACTTCGAGACCGGCAAGCCCGGTGAGCACGCCTCCGACAAACCGTTGCTGGGCGTTCATGACGGCACGGCCTACTTCCTGCTCTACAACGGCATCCTCGGGGACCGCCGCCCCGCTGGCGGCAATGTGCTGACCCACGCTGTGCTGTCCAACCTCAACCAGAACTTCCCGTACGCGGGGCCGAAAGTGATCTATGGCGAGTCGTCTCGGCTAGGCGCCGCGCGCCTGGCGGCCGAGGGCATCACCTTCAAGCAGATTCCCTACGATGTGAAGATGCGCTAGGCCACCATGACTGAATCAACCAACTACCGTACCGCACTGGCTGAGCGTTCGTCTTATGTGGAAAACATTCTGATTCATAGGCTGGTGGCTGACCTGGCAGGCGAAATGTGGCGCCGCGATCCGGGGAGGCCGATGCATATCTTTAACTCCGAGGTAGATGAGTCTGGCTTTGATCTCGTCTTGGGCTGCGAGGACAAGCTGCGATACATCCAGGTCAAGCAGGTGCACCTAAAGGGATCGGCCAACAAGTTCTCCGTGCGCCTGGAATTCACACGGCTGCCCGGTAGCTGCGTCATCGTGATCGTCCACACCGAAGATGAGCTGCAGATCGATCATTACCTCTTCTACGGCGGGGCGCCGGACGAACCTATGCCAACTGTTGAGCATGAGAAGCCTTCGGTCTCACCAATCAAAAAGGACGCTACAGGCAGGAAGAAGGTCAGAGATCACTACCGGGACATCCCGCGCAGAAGGTTCCAAGGACCACTTGATACATCCATGCTGCTCGATGTGCTGTTCACATCACCTCCAGAGGCCGAACAATAACTATGCTGACCCTCAAGACCTACCAACAGAGCGCTCTCGCAGTGCTCTCGCAGTTCCTAACCGCCACCCGTAGCAAGGCGGTAGTTGATGCTTACGCTGCCACGCTGGCGGAGCAGAACAGAGCCGAACCATATCAGCCCCTGTTTGGTGAAACGCCTTGCGTGTGCCTGCGTGTTCCCACCGGCGGTGGCAAGACCATCATGGCCTCCCACGCCGTGGCCCTCGCGGGCAAGGCCGTGCTGGACAGCGATGCACCCGTGGCGCTGTGGCTGACACCCTCGGACACGATCCGCACCCAGACGCTGGAGGCCCTGGCCAACGCCCGGCATCCCTACCGGCAGGCCCTGGCGCAGCACTTCGGTGACCGCGTGCAAGTGTGCGACCTGGAGAGCTTGCAGACCATCAGCCCCCACGATGTCGGCAAAGCCGCCATCGTCATCGTGGCCACCATCCAGTCGTTCAACATCACCGACACGGCCAAGCGCAATGTGTATTCTTTTTTCGAGGAGTTGGCGCCGCACTTCGACGGCCTGCCGCCGCAGCTGACCGAGGGCATGGAGAAGGTGGCCGAGGCCGACTTGGCGGTGCAGCCCTACCTGACCACCAAGGATGTGGGACGGGTGAAGTATTCGGTAGCCAACTGGTTGCACCTGCAGCAGCCGATCGTCATCGTGGATGAGGCGCACAACAACCGCACCGACCGCTTCTTCAAGTCACTGAGCCGTGTCAATCCGAGCTGCATCATCGAGATGACTGCTACGCCCGTGCCTGGCAACAACGTGCTCTACCATGTCGCCGCGCAGGAGCTGAAGGCCGAGCAGATGATCAAGCTGCCCATCGTGCTGGCCGAGCACCCCCAAGGCTGGAAGGAGTGCCTGCAAGATGCTCGCCTGACCCGCGACCGCCTGGAACTGGCGGCGCAGAAAGAGCCCGACTATATCCGGCCCATCGTGCTGGTGCAGGCCCAACCGAAGGGCGGAGAGGCCACCGTCGAAGTGGTACGCCAGCACCTCATCGCCCAGGAGCAGGTGCCCGAGGAGCAGATCGCTGTGGCCACCGGCTCACAGAAGGAACTGGATGGCATTGACCTGTTCGACCCGGCGACCCCTATCCGCTATGTCATCACTGTGGAGGCGCTGAAGGAAGGCTGGGACTGCTCGTTCGCCTATGTACTGGCTAGCCTACAAACGGTGAATTCTGCCAAGGATGTCGAGCAGCTGCTGGGTCGCGTGTTGCGTATGCCATATGCCCGGAATCGCAGCCAGGACGAGCTGAACAAGGCATATGCGCACATTGTCGCCGACAGCTTCGCCGAGGCCGCTGCCACGCTCAAGGACCGGATGGTGCAGAACATGGGCTTTGAGCGGCTAGAGACTGCCTCGATCATCATCCCTCAGGCACCGCTGCCGCTACCAGGTGGTGAAAGCGGTTCGACCACTGATGGAGGATCCGCCAAGGCAGCGCCAGTTATCCCGGACTGCCATATCGAGCTGCCCCAAGTGCCAGACACCCAGCACTGGCCCGACGAGGTGAAGCAGGCGGTCAAGATCGTGCAGACCACGCAGGGAGCCACTGCCCTCCTTGCAGGTGATTCCAGTAGCGAGACGCTTGAGCAGGCTGAGGTGTTCATCAGCCAGGCCGTGCCGCCCAAGGCCCGCGCTAAGATCAAGGAGCAGTTTGACGCCCATCGAGCCATGCGCCAGGCCATGCGCGCCCCGGCCCAGCTGGGCCTCTCCTTCGTGCCGATTCCCCAGCTCTGCCTGAACCTGGAAGGGCACCTCGAAGTGATCGAGAAGGAAACGCTCTCTAGCCTAGGCGACTGGAGTCTGCTGGACCAGCCGGTGCAGCTGGCAGGCTTCACTATCACCGAGACCGTCAACTCATTTGAGATCGATGTAAACGGCCAGAAGGTGAAGTGGCGCCACATCGACGCCCAGCAACTCCATCTTAACGATGTCGTCAGCCATGTCAGCGAGCAGGACTTGGTGCGTTGGCTGGATGTCGAGGTGCGCCAGCCTGACATTGGCCAGGCGCAGATGCAGGCGTATCTGGTGAAAATGCTGACCTACCTCACCGCCGACCGTGGCTATACCCTGACCGCGTTGGTCCGTGCACGCTTCCAGCTGGCCCAGGCACTGGCCAAGGAGATCGACAGACTGCGTGGACTGGCTATGGTCAAGGGTTTCCAGGGCCGCTTGATGGACATGGCCGTGCCCAGTCTGGAAGAGATGACGCACTTCTGCTTTCACTTCCAGCCCGGCCAATACCCGGCCCGACAGGTCTATCAAGGCAGCTACGAATTCAACAAGCACTTCTACCCCGTCATCCACGACCTGCGCGAGAAAACCGGCGCCGGCCAAGTGGCCGAGGAGTTCCGCTGCGCTCAGGCCATCGACTCGCATCCCAAGGTCAAGCAGTGGGTCCGCAACATCGAGCGGCAGGAGAAGTTCTCGTTCTGGCTGCCCACCTCCACCTATTACTTCTACCCCGACTTTGTGGCCGAGCTGGATGATGGCCGCGTGCTGGTAGTCGAATACAAGGGCGAACCCTACAAGACCAACGACGACTCGCGCGAGAAGATACAGGTAGGCGATCGGTGGGAGCAGTCGAGCGGGGGGCGCTGCCTATTCCTATTCGCCGTCGAGACAGACGGTCGAGGGCGGGATGTATTTCAACAGGTTGCGGACAAGATCGCTCAAGGCGGTCATCTCGGCCAAGCCACCAGCACTTGATGGAGTACCAAAATGTCCCGGGCCAGTGAGACCTTTAATCAATCGATCCTTGATGCCGAGAACTTGTTGAGGCATTTCAACCAACTCAACACTAAGCCTCCCCCACCAGAAACCGAGGTGTTGAAGCGGGCAGGATTGATTATGGCGATGACTGCCTGGGAAACCTATGTTGAGGATCGCGTCTTGGAGGCCTCGGCAGAGCGGCTCCAGGGGTTGGCCGACAGTTCAATTGCGACCTTTGTTTCCTCCAAACTTGAAGAGGAAATCAAGCGACTGCACAACCCGACATCCGACAAAACCATCCAGCTTTTCAGGGACTATGCGGGGGTGGATTTAGCGGACAAGTGGCAGTGGAACAACTTCGATTCCAAGACTGTGCGCGAGCGGCTTAATCAGCTGATGAAGCTTAGAGGGGATGTCGTGCATCGCTCTCGAACTGTGATCCCCGGTCCACCCCAAGCGCACCCCGTCACGAAGGAAGAGCTTGAGAAGGTTATTCGCTTTCTGAAGCATCTGGTTGCTGCTACCGAGACCGCGCTCAAATGTCCTTGACGGGGGCTCGCCAGTCACAAAAGCAAAAAGAGAGTGGAAATTCATCGGTCTTTGCTGTCGATGCGCTATCCATCGGCATGTCAACAATGTACCAATTACTGACGGTGACTGCATCTGACTGTTGAACGTCAGATTTCTAAGCTCTAGGGAGCTGCGCAACCGACTACTCTTGGACGCTGAAATCAATCCGTTAGCCGTCTGGAATTTCCTTCTCCGAGCCGTATCGCCGCGCATTGGTCGCGCGCCGGAGTTCGGTTAGCGCCATATCATAATCGCTGCGAAATCGAGAGAAGCTGTGTCCCCAACCAAGCCCTTGGGAGTTCCACCGCTGTGCATCCCAGCCCGCTTCGATAAAATCTGAAGCAGCGAAGATGAACTCGAGCGCGTCGGTGAGGAACGGCACAAAGCGCTCTATCTTCTGGAACTCGATGTCACCAGAACTGCCGTGAACGAAGAAGTTCCGACACTGAACAGCCACGTTTGCAATGAACTGTAAATCAGGAAATCTACCTCCCAACTTTGATTCGACGACTGACACCCGATGAGCGATTTTCTTTGGAAGCGAAGGCTGGCCGAGCCTGCCGAGGGCCGAGAGTGCGCTATCGCGGTCGATACCGGGAGCGTGCTTGCGAAACATCGCGATGCAGGCGGCCTTCGTAGCTGCCAAATCATCGGGTAAAACTTTGGCCAAGGGCACCGCGTCTGCCGGCAGGATGTCAAACATATTAGCCGCTGCAACGAGTCGCTCTGTACCGTATTTGTTGGCCTTGCGCATGCACCCTAGATACTGTGATCGTGCGACCTGCCAGCTTGCGTGTCGACTGATCCAGTTGGACAGTACAGCGTTGAACTCTGCGGGGTTTTTAATCGGGTTCAACGGCACATCTGCAGGGTGCGGCTTGCGCTGTGTTCCTATATTGCTTGCTTTCCAGCGAAAGCTTGGATGAATACTAAGCGGAAGCGGGATGTTGCGGGCTACCTCAGTCATTGCGATTTCTATGTGGTCGACACCTTGCGTGCGTCCTGCTGCCATCGACAGGAAACCAGCCACTCCATACATGCGCCTTACCGCCTCTTCGAATGTCATCGGCTGGTCGGGCTGAATCGACACCACTATGCGATTCTTTAGGTAGACGCCCGTCGGGCCACCCATGTTGTAGCTAGGCCGGTGATGTACGGAAATCTTACCGATCACGGTGATCACCTCGGCGATGCAATCCTTTCCGGTAAAGTACATGACTTGGGGCGACTCGCCTGCCTCAACCGGCCGCATTTTGCGCCGCTCTTGGAGTACCACGTCGATGATAGGCTTTGCGTCGATCACGTGGCTAAACGCGTCGAAGTCATAGAAGAGGGTGGTCAGGTCACTGGTAGTGAAGTGGATTGAGCTGATGCAAGGCTCGTCTGGATTCAGGTGACGTCGACCGATCGCAACATAGTGTGGAAAAACCCTTGCGTGGTAACGGGTTGGCGCATCCTGGAAGGTTGTCTGTGCCGTGCCAGGACTATTGCAGTCAACGAGAGTGAGGCACTCACCGGTGTATGCGGTTCCTTTGACCAAAGAGCCCATCTCTGCATGTGCCAAAGGCTCATTCGAGTGCAGCTTCAACAACGTATTCGAACCTTTGAGTTGCAACTCGCCGACCGCAGACTGGCCACTAGGCAAAGTATAGGTACCCAGGAATCGATCAGTCTGCCGCTTCTTTGTTCGTTGCTTGCCCATGCTTGGATCGGTTCTTCGTCTGAGAGCGGCTGGCTATCCAGTCGCCAAATGGGTAGGCGTTTCTGTTATCGCTAGCGATGCGTGTTTTCCTCACTTTGTCTCCGGGCAAAGCCGCTTCGAGACGATAGCACGCGGTCGCGGGGGGCGAAAGTGGCCGTTCAGAAGCATTTTGAAGCCAACGGCCGGTCATAGGATGACAGCAGGTGCGGCCAATTGGAGAGCCGTTGTCGCATTATTTTCGGAAGAGGCGCAACTGGGGCACTTCGTCTAACTTGGCAGCTTGTCGGCCTTGCCTGCCGTTCGCCAATCCCTGAATGTCGTCGATTGGAAACGGCCTCTCTGCATCGCCACCAATTTCGGTTGTTGACCCCGCAATAGTCGTAAATGGCTATCCCTGTGGGAAGGTGGGCTTCCCACCCGTCCTAAAGAGTTCAGACACGTGACTTATCCGTTCGGCGACTGCTGGCCGATCTGGTTCTCCACCGGATAGTGGGCGACCGGGGACAGCCCCTTTGGTTCATGGGCAAAGCAAGACTTCTAGGGCGGCCAAGAGTAGCCCGAGGCGAGATCGGGATGACGCGGCTCACCCACCGGCCTGCCAAGCTCCATACGCCATTCCTCGATTTGACCGAGAAGCATGAGCGCAGAATTCCGTCGTTTCTCGTCCCCGATCGCCATTTTGAAAAGCCGGACGCGCACCTCATTTGACGCGCGTGCGTGCTGCGTGAAGATGTTGGAACCGTGCCCATAGGGCTGCCGATCGACGAAGTTGCTTTCGAGCTGGTCCATGATGCCTTGCGGAACCGGCGTGGGCTTAGTGTCATCTATCAATTTTAAGTTTGCCACTAGGGCTTCGGGCGTTCCGAGTCGGTCCATGATTTTCGAGAGGAGTTGCCGATTGGGTTCCGGCAGGTCGAGCTCGCACAAGCTCTGCAGCCGCGCGGCCACCTCCGACCGGCGTTGGGCAAGTTCCGTGAGCCGCGCGATTAGCACCTCCTCGTGGCGAGGGCGGCAGGGTAGCGCGATGCCACTGATACTTGGATCGACAAGACTCAAAAGCAACTCGCGCGTGAGTTGCGTATCGAGCGTGGCGAAGGCGTTGATGAAATTGTCCTGGCATTGCTCGAATGTCCGTGCATCAGAGGCGAGCTCGCACAGAAGATCGATAGCGGCGTCTGATCTACTCGCACCGAGAGCGGCGACGAGTTCGTGCAACTCGTATCCCCGGAGTTGCCGCTTGGCGAGGGCGTCGCGCATTTTGGCGATCCCTGCCGCGGGGTCGTCGACAAAGGGGCAGAGCGCGAGGATACGGCACAGAAGGTGCCTGTCTGAGTCGTGCATCCAATTCTCTGTCCGCTCGAGCACGGAATCGATCAGAGCGAATAAGGTGGTCGTGGGCAAGATGACTCCCGACATCAACAATCGCTCGGCGGCGTCGAGGCAGATGTGTTGGTCCCATTGGCCAGGCATGGCGATCACGTCGAGCACTTCTGTCGCGGAACCGCGGCCGTCAATTGCGGCGAGAGCCTTTGCGAGCTCTTTCAGGCCAGCGGCGGGTTTCCCGTCATGGTTCTGCACTCGCAGGCGTTTGATATCGGCATTGAGTGCGGCGGCGAACCGTGTGCGCCGCAGTTCGTCGCCAGACGGCGGAGCGTGGCCTTCGCGCGCGGCCCACATCAAGTCGTACCGGAACGATTGGCCGAAGAAGCGTTGAGGCTTTGACACGAAGTCGCGTGCCATCGCGGCTGTGGTGGCGGACAGATATTCCTGCTCGGGAAGCAGATCAATGAGGACCTGCTCAGCGAGCGCCGGGTCGAGGTGCATGATGGCGGCGACGTGCCATCCAGCGTAGCTCATGCTACCGCCATTGGCGAGATCTCCTCGGTCACCAGCTGCGCGCGCGGCCCTGCCGCGGCGCACTCGCTCGATATCAGCGAAGATAAGCGCCTTAAGGTCCGCCATGTCTTCGGGTTTTCCGACCTGTGCAATCGACGAAGCCAGGTTGGCTTTCTCCTTGCCATCGAAGTCGTCCAGGCGGAGCACGAGATCGATGTTGGATTTGAGGTATGCGCGGAGGCGTTCCTTCAAGTTGTCATCGGCGATGCTCAGGGGTTCCACGTCCGACCTGGCGACCCTGCTGAGAAGATCCGCCGCGACTTTGATGTCCAAGGGGTCGCCGGTGGTGACGGACGAGAGGACGCCGGTCACGGCCACGTCGTCGGGAAGGCGGTGGAACAAGGCCCCCAGTTGGCGCATCACCTGCCACTCAAATTCGTGCCGCACACCAGCGGTCTCCGCATCCACTTTGCGCCGCAGTTCGCGGAGCATCGCAAACACGCGCGCGGCAAGATTGGCGTCTGCGCGTGCAGCAATGACGGCAATCATGCCAGCGAAGAGGCTGTCCTGGAGGTTTTCGGTCTTGATGCGCTGCAGGTATTTCTCAATGAGGCCATCGGGGATGGCAGCCACGAACGGTAACCAGAATTCATGCTCGTAGAGGTTTCCTTCGGCAATTTGGATTGTCAGCCACGCGCTCGTCCAGGCCGGATCGGTCTTCCGCAGATGTTCGATTGCCGGGTGAATGTAGTGCAATCCCAGGCGGCGCATGTCGCTGCCGGGCAGCGCCTCCATCGCATCTTTGACGACGCCGTCCAAGCCTGTCTCGCCGAGTTCGATCAAATCAAGCGCGGTTCGCAGGCGCGCAGGGTGGTTCGTGGTGCTCTCGATGAAATGCCTCATCGCGGCGACGGTCTTGGGTCTAAGCTCTGCTGGCATTCGGGCGGTGTTCTCGCGCGCAACATCCTCGAATGTCTGCGCATCCATCGACTCAAAGACGCGGGGCAGCATTTCGTCAGCCCCATTCCACATGAGGCCGGAGACCGCCGCCTTCTTCACCGCGATGCTATTGTCCTCCACGGCGAAAGCCGCAATATCGCCATCGACACGATGATGAAGTAGTTCAGATACGAAATCCTCTCGCGCCTCGTTGCTCCAGTCACGCACCTGTTCGCGCCAGTCCGGACCAACCGACGAGAGATGAATGTCCGGCCAAAGCCGGTACGTGCGAAGCCGTGTTTGTTGGTCCTGTCCCGACAAAAGCGGCAGGATGATATCGATGAAGTCATCCGAGCCAGTAGCGAGCATGGCTGCAAGGGCATATGGCCGATAGCTGCCATCGCGGATCGCATAGATGCCGCGAAAACGCTCGCCGACGGCCACGCGGACTTCATTCCAGACGGCCTCTCCGCAAAGATACGCAAGCTCGCCGGAGAATACGGGGTCCACGACGAGGGCCATCTCCACCAGCTTCCGACCGGCGCGGGTGTTTCGCTTGCTGGTTTCGCCATCGGCGGTCGGCTCAGCAAACGTCTCGGCGATCATGCGGAGCGGCTCGGCCCAAGCCGGATCGTTCACGTAGTAGGCCATGAAGGAGCTTGTTGCCTCGCGGTCATCGTCCCCCAGGTCGAGAAGCCGCGCGCGGACATCGAGCGCCGCGTAGTACTCTTGCAGCTGCTGATGCTCGAATTGGAAGTCCATTTGCGGGTAGTCGACGCGCTCGAGAACATGGTGCGCCGTGAGCGTCGCGAGGGTCGCCGGTGCTCCCACCGGCTCGATCTGCCCGCTGTCCGCAAGCTCTCGCGTGACGGCGGTAGTAACAACGCGGGCGTCAGCCTCGGGCAATGCTACCGCACCGCGGCGGGTCATCTCAGTTGCAAGGGCCTTCAGGTAGTCCGTTTGCTGGCCGAAGATCGGCGCCCCTTGTAGCGCGTTTCTGTGCTCGTCTCGTTGTTCTTGCAAACGAAGAACCTGGGCGAGGACGCCGATCTTTGTGGAGGGGATTTCGGCGCCGGCTTCAAATAGCGACACGACTTCAGATAGGATGAAGGGCGTGCGAGTCAACTCGTCAAGCGATGGGTCGGCATCGATGCGAGCGCGGAGTTCGGCGCCTTGCGCGCCAAGGCGGGCTGTTATGTAGGCTGCCCGTTGCACGCGCCGAAGGCGCAACAACCGCAGGCGCAATGCGCCTGGCAGCGGCGGGGTCAAGTGGTGCGTGCGGGTTGCGACGATGATGCCCGCGCTCGGAAAATCCCGCTCGAGCTCCCGGAGTGCATCATTAGCTTGCGCGGAATTCGACTCCGCAATTTCATTCCAGCCGTTCAGCAACAACAAGAATGGTTCCGTCTGCTGCACCCGCGCGAGGTCAGCTGGTGTGAGGCCTTCGGCCTGGAACGCGGGCATGCCGGCAATGTATTCGAGAATTCCCCGACGCGACGACGTCCACGCCGGAAATTCGACGATGAACGATGTGCCGGCGTGGCGCGCGCGTTGCGCGATCTGTATCAGCGTCGTCGTTTTTCCGCGGCCGGCGGGCCCTTCCAGAACTATGCGGCGGCCCTGTGACAGCGCTTGGTCGATCTGCTCAAGCGACAGCACATCGGCAGACTCCGCGCCATTCGGATCAAGCCGCACCGCTGTGAGATCGATAAGCGGATGTCCCTTTATCTTGCCAGACCAGGTCTGCGTGACAGCACAAGCCGCGCGCCTTGTTCTGTGAATGAGGTCTGCGATTTGCGGTTCGGCATCGATATCGAGGCGGAGGAAGCTCGCACAGAGCGAAGCATTCTCCGGCATCATCATTAGCGTAATAATCTCCTCACGCTCGAGGATGTGAAGTTCGACGCCGTGGTCTTTCTGAATCTCATCTCCCCACTGCTTTCGGTCGGTGTTTCCGACTTTTGCGGACGTCACGAAGAGGAGCATCTGTAGGTCAGGAAAGTTCTCCTTGGCGGTCTTCGCGTCGCCAGAGATCTTCTTCAGCGTCGGCGTGATCGAGGCGGCGAGTCCCCTACCGATCTTCTCCGACGTCAAACTTGCGGGTGCGTAGGCATCGAGGCCGAAATCCTTTTTGCGCTGGCGCGCGATGAGTTCGGGCCAGCGCTGCTTCCCGAGTACTACCGCCATCCCCTGAAAACGCATGCCTTCCTCTTGGGAGGCAAGCTCATCGAGCGCTCTTTCGATATCGGTTCTCAGGACAGGCATTCGGACTCTGCGCTGGGTGAAAAAGAAGAAATCATATTCCACGAATGGCTGTCCCGTTTCAGCTGCCTGCGATGCGGCCGCTGAAGTTGCCATGGCGCAGCAGTATGGCTGCACTGGGCCGTAGTCTTGCCCTGCCCTCCGCCACGAGAGCCGCTCTTTGGCCTAGAAGTACAAATTCGATAGCAACTCGATTACAACTCGGTCATTGCGATTGATTTCACCGCGACTTGGCAGCCGGTATATGCGTCTGCTTCGGCCAATTCCCTACCCTTCACGATGGGGTCGGGGCATCGTATAGGTGCCAAACGTCACGAGGCCGCCATCATTTGAGCGGAATCGCTATGGTTTTAGAGGCAGCTGTTGCTGCCCAGTGGTGCTTCGAAAGGGGTACCTGTTCACGGCCGACTAGTACCGTGACGGTGTCGCCATCCGCAATTGAGACAACCCGGCCTACAACATCAGCGTGGACCGGCAATGCAAGAACTACCGAAAGGGCGATGGATATGAGTCGATTCATTATGCTGACCAGCCTCACAATACGCTTAGTTGTTCAGCAAGAAACGGCCTAGCGCTAGCGAGACCTCCGATGCCGCTACGCCGGTCAAGAATATCTCACGCTACGAAAACCGCATCAGTTCTGAGGGATCGACTGATAGCGCCTGGGCCAGTCTGCAAATATTGACCAGCGCGATATTGCGCTGCCCCCGCTCCACGCCCCCCAAGTAACTGCGGGCCAAACCGCTTTCAAGCGCCAGCTTTTCCTGAGACCAGCCGATCTGCTTTCGAAGATAGGCGACACGCTGCCCAAACAAGACGCGTGGGTCTTTGCTGCGTGGTGATTTGGTGGCCCGAGACATGGGCCAATCGTATGAATCGGATTACTATTAGGCCACGCTCTATGAGTGACAATTGTCCATGGAAAGTCAGATTCACCCGAAGCTTGCCCACCTCTCCGAATCGCAGATTCAGAGCCTCATCGCCAGGTACTACGGAAACGAGAAGATCCAAACCCTTCTCGACGAGTATCAGATTGACTGTATCCCGAGCAATTTCTGCTCGCTGCTACCACCGGAAACCCTGGACGATCAGCAGTGCCCGTACTGCGACGTCCCCATGCTTCGGAAGCGAGTATCGCGCTCGTCATCGAAGTACCGTCAGGTGGAGGCGTCCTGCCCTCGGTGCGGGCACTACGTAGGCAGGTGGCAATGTCATTGTCAGCGCTGCATTGACGAAAGAAAACGGTTCTCGCAAATGATCCGCGAGCTCAAGCAGGAGAAGATTCTAGCCTTCTGTCGCATGCCCCGGACCGTCGATATCCACCAACCCGCCGCCCAGGATCTGGACCTACGCACAGCCGTGGCGCTGCTGGCATTGTCGAGGACGTGCCTGATTGTGGATGAGGTGGGTGGTGGCCAATCTTCGCCCTCGGGTATGACGCTCGAGGCACTTTCTGAAGCGACCCTCCCGTTGGCGCCACGATGGGATCTAGTATCTAGTCTGTTGGCCGAGTTGAGAGCACAGAGTCTGATAGCCATCTCGGAACTGTCACCGCCTGATGCCTTTGTGTTCGAGGAAGGTGAACTGCACAGTTACGATCCATCAAGAGTCCGGTGGTCGCTGACCGTCGAGGATCCGGAGCAACTCCTGTCCGCAATCTCCCGGCTGGCCCAGAACGCCGCCGAGTGGCCAAGCCACTGGAATCAAGCAGTAAAGAATGTTTGGGTTGAGATTGCCTTAGCTGAGTGCAAGGAGTATTTCCGCTACGCAGCGGAGGAACGACGTCTGCCAGAGGCCGGAGAAAAGAGCACCGAGACCATGTTGAGAGGTTTGCTCGACAGTTTTGCCGTGGCCCAATGCTACCGAATCATCTGGACCGGTGCCCAGAGGGCCTCAGATTTTCTGGTTCGAAAGCGCTGCAACACAAAACACGCCGCCAACTACATGATTGGTGAATGTCAGCGATGGGCCGATCGAGCTAAGGCCGAGAACTGGGAGGTCAAGCCCTTCAAGCGGAATTTCGACTTGCCACGCAGCTCCATCAGCCACGTGTTTTTCGATGTGTTCCTGAAGATTGGCGAGGACGGCTTTAACTGTGTTCCCGGGGAGCCCGCAAAGCATCGCGGCACTGTCTCCATGGGTCAAGCGGATTACGCACAAGACTGACGGCAGACTCTTCCAATGCTCAATCTCGCCGACGAGACCAGGACAGTAACCCTTCTAGGGGGCTCCACAATCCTTCAGCTAAAGGGGACCAGCCCACTTGCATGGGTTTTTGCCATCCGCCAGGGCTTTCCTATTGCAGCTTTGGACTCATTCCGCCAGAACATTGACGCCACGAATACCGAACTTGCGCAGGCGCTTGGCACTTCGGTACGGTCCCTTGCAGCACGCAGGCACAAGGGCGTTATCTCCGCCTCTGAATCCGAACGCCTGCTCAGGTTGGCAAAGGTGGTGGTACGCGCGGAGAGTGTCTTCGACGACGTTGACAACGGCCTTGCATGGCTCTGGGAGCCGAATTTTTCGCTAGGCGGTGTGGCCCCGATTTCACTCCTCGATACAGAGTTGGGCGCCGAGCTCGTTACCGATGTACTTGGCCGAATTGAGTATGGGATCTGCGCATGAGAACAACTGACTCCAAAAACTGGTAGCGTGATATGGGCAAAGCAGTTCAAGAAAAAGAATCAATCCGCCCGCATCTGATCCAACCGTGCATTGACCTCGCGCTTTCCCATCTTCCGGACGGCAGCGATGGCGGCGAGCTGCTCCGCCTTTGGACGCGTTGTTCCTGCTTCCCAGTTGTAGATGGTCTGGGCAGAGACGCCAACGAGCGTACCCATCTCCGCTGCGGACAGAGCGAGCCGCGTTCTCTGAGCACGCACACCCTGCGGCTTGAACCTTAGCTTCGTTTCGGATTCGCCGCCGACGGCTGGCTCGGCTTTCCTGGACAACATCTTTTCAAGCCGGGATATTTGCTTTTCCTGGGCCTCGATGCGCCGCTTCAAGGCGGCGATATCAGCGCGATAACGGCTCGAAGCCTTCCTGATGCTTTCGGTTTCACCGCGAAGTTCCCTTCGGACCAGGCGGGCAATTTCTTCCTTGAGCAAGGATGCGATGTTCGGCAATTGGGGTTCCTCATGGCGCTAGCGAGGGTAAATGGTACAGGGATTAGTCGTCACCAACCGCTTAGACTAATAAGCGGCTGGTGTGGACCGGTACGTAGCTCGGTCGAAGTGTCTCCGTTAGCCTGCGGCGAAAATCGGGAACAGCCCCTGAACTGAGGTGCATGTTAGCTGCAGGAGCCGGCCGGTTGTCGGCCGAAGGCGACGCTGGTCTGGAAATTACCTATGACCGTTGTGCAACCAGGACCGGTCCCGAACGGCCGCTTCCATCTTTGCGAATGAGTGCTCCCGACCCGGAGCGGAAATTGGCTGGTTCGAGAAGCAAACGTTCGGCGTTTGGGTACAGCAGCGGCCGAAGAATAGTTCGCTGCAACGACGAGTTAGGCGTCATAGCCATCTCCGGTTCATGCCAAGCACTACACACGGTTAGGAAGTGAACCCAGGAACGTCGCTCCCGTGCACTTGCTGGAAAGCGCCCAGTGGCCAAGCCGCGCCTCCGGCGCCCCTAAAACCAGACTGAAGCCAAAGCTGAATGCCCTTGCGAGATAGCAGCTCCTGAATTGCCTGTTGGCATGCCCACACGTCACCCCTAGTCGGGACCGCCATGTCGTGTGCCCAGTTGTTCCGAGCCTTCCGTGCGATTTCGAGATTCTTGTAAAGGCTCCCCGTCAGCCGCCCGTGGATTTCAAGCATCTCAACCATCACCGATGCCGTGTAGTCCCGGCCGAGTAGTTTCTTCTTTCGGTCTCGTGTCATCTTCGTGTCCTCATCCCTGCCGAGGTCACTGTTCGCAAGAAGGCTCTTCCACTCCTCCGAAACTAGCTGCTCACAGACCGTCCATCCAACGGCGATGCTTTCACCAAAACGAAGCTCTACCGCACGGCAAGCAGACTGATACGCTGCCTCCACAATCGGTACATAACGCCCGCCATCGAGACTAAGAACATAGTCGAGGGTCTTAAATGAGTGGGCAACAAGGTCAATCTCCAGGACTCTGCGCTGGAGCGGCGCGAATGCGGAAGCGTACTTTCCGTCTAACACATTCCTGGCGAGCGCGTGAACGTCTTCAACATCATCGTGGTATGGCACGGGGTGAGCAATCCCGATGGATTGGACTGTATTCCATGCTGTAATCGGGAACCCCATGGCAGCTGACCTATGTCTCACGACATACTCAGAGGAGATCAGGCACGCCTGATGAACATTCATGATTTGGGCACGGAGCAAACTCACCTGTTCCACCTTTGCGCCTGCAAGCGAGTGCGATCGTGGCGGCGTATACGGCAGCGCCGCCGGCCGTTCATAGCCAGGCACGCGCACGACTTCGCCGATCTGACTCCGCAGGAAGTCGAACAAGAACAGTCCGTTGCGCATCGCGTAAGCATCGATTCCGCAGCTAAGCGTCGCCTTGTGGACGACCTGCCGCCCCAAGGACATCCCCGTCTCGGCCGTGGGGTTCGTTGGCGCGTCACCCACCCAAACTGCAGGTATTCGGAAGTAGCCCTCTACGACGGCATTGACCCGGTCTGGCTCAACGTGTGTTCCACCAGCGTTCACTTCTTGCTCTCCAGGTCGAAGAAGATGTTGTTTTCCAGCGTACCAAGGTGACGCCAGCGTCTGAATTCACCGGCCTGCACGGCTTTCGCGCAGGTCCGGTGGAATGATTGATTAGCGCTACTTAATCCAATGCGCATACCGGAATGCTACGGCAATTTTTTGAAGCCATTTCGGCATGCGTGCGCCACTCACATCAGACAAGGCCATCGCTTGGAATCATGGTTGTGGCTTAGGCGCGGTGACTTTCTTTGCGGCGTGGACCGCCAAGACATTGCACACGAAGCGGATGCCGGCGTGGCGTGCACTGACAGCGGTCAAGACGTACTGCACAAGGAAAAGACCAGCACAAAGCCAGAGTGCGTTCGTTCCGACGCCCACGAAGTACAAGCTCAGCGGCACTAGGACAATCAAAGACAATGACATCACTGCCATGTCGCGGTACATCAGGAAGTCCTTCTGCGCCGATGAGACTTCAGTCTGGTTTTCGACCATCTTGTACAGCTTGTACCACTTGGAGTTCTGCTCTTTTGGCTCGGTCGGCAACACGCCAACATTCTTCTTCAGAGCGACCATGTCGATGCGCGGATCAGCCGGCCCGTGCGTGGTGAAAGCCTCCGACCCAGGCAGCACGCCCAGTGGTTTCCAGTACACCAGCATCGCCTTAACGTTCGCCGACAGGACGTTCACAAATAACAGCACGATCACTGGTAGCACGATGATCGAAAGACCTCGCGCGATTCCCAACTGCGTCATGCTGGCCGTGCTCACCAGCTCGGGGATGACGAACAGCACAACCACGATGAGGTCGAATGCGGCCAGTGATACCAGCCATTTCATGTTCAACGACTTCAAAGATCGCTCGGGGCGGCTCTTCATCGCTGGTACTCGGTGTCGATGGTGAAGGTTCCCTGGTCGTCCACCTCAAACTGAATCCAGCCGTCACTTCGAGTTGTCAGTACGTGCCGTCGATTTCCGGAGCTGCGCACCATGACACCGTTCGGATGGTTCCGGATGACATGGTTGCGGTACGTGCTCGCCATACCCTGCGTGTCGTGCACGATGGCCTTGTCAGACATGACAATAGCCTGCGGGCGGCAGTACTCGAACACGTCTTCACAGTACCCACTCTCACGCCCGTGGTGCGAAGCGACGAGGACGTCAACATCACGCAGCATTTCGCGAAACGTTTGCTCCCGAAGGTGGTTGCGCCAGCCTGCGCCTTCCAGATCACCCGGGAACAGGATACCGAACGCCCCGTACTTGATGAAGACGACCAAGCTCAGGTCATTCGTTGTCGTGAAATGCGGCCATGGGTTCCAGAACATGGACATTGTGATCCCACCCATGCTGGTATCGAACGGGTAATCGATAGGAGCGGTGAAGGTGCTGAGGTTCTGCAAGTACCGCTGCGCGTCGCGGGTCAAGGGTCCGCTCTGTCGCTTCACAGCTTCGAACGCCGCAGGCCCGAAGGTCGGGTTGTGGTACATCACCGGTACGTTGATCCCGGTGTCCCACAAGCTCTGCAGACCGCTCATGTGGTCTTGGTCGGCGTTCGTGATGAACAGGTAGTCGAGATGGCTGCGCCCCAAGTTGTTGCGAATGAACGCGGCAGGTGTCCAGTCATGGGTGTCGCCGCTGTCGATCATCGCCAAGCGGCCTGCGATACCGTTCATGGTGTGGTGCAGCATTGCGCACCCACCATGTTCCACATCCCAAATACGCAGGGCCATCGCTCCGGGCATGCCGCCTCCTTGATGTTCTTAGCTTGGTTACATTCTCTCACGGCGGAGGCGCTCTCGATCTTGGCCACACCTAGACGTCGCCTTGCGCAAGGCGTCGATGTTGGTGATCTTGGAACCAGCATCTGCGCCCGCCTACTTAGGGGTCAGCCCGGGAAGCACGTACTTTCGACGAAAATCTGCTTAGCGGCGCGGCGTCTGATGAGTAGCCGCCCCTTTTTCCGATGGCCCCGATGATCGACATTGGCGGCATTTATGTCCAGTGGCCGGTGTGCGGTGCATAGCTGACCTAGGTGGGGCAGTACACCAACGGCGGCTCTGGCCGAGGATGCGACGGTTGACGTCCTACCATGGCAGACTGGTTATCGACCGTTGCGGACGCACATACTTGAACCTGAGGATTAAAGGGGGCCAGTCATTTGAGGGCTATTCAATTGAAAACACCAGCATATCAAGCATGGGGTAAACCGGAATTATGAAAGTAGCCATCAAGAAATGGGGTAACAGCGTTGCAGTCCGTATTCCTGCTGCTGTTTTCAAGACGGCAAAGCTTCGTCCTGGCCAAACAGTAGAGATCCGAGCGGAAAATGGCCGGGTTATCGTGGAGCCTGTATTCAGCCAAGAACTCGATATTGACAAACTGCTGGCCGGAATAACCTCGGAGAACATCCATGCTCCGGTTGATTTTGGCAAGCCTGTTGGCCTCGAAGCGCTGTAGCGACATCGAAAGCAAGAAAACCCGTCGCAGCGGAACAAGCGTCTCTTCTTCGGTGAGACCGTGTGGAAATGATGTTCCCTCGCGCATTTGTCGGCGGGTTCGGTCTTGGCGAACAACTCGTAGTACTTGGTGGTCATGGAGATTCGCTAACCATTCATTGCATAATGCGCATTCAGTTGCGCAATATGAACGATGACGTAAAATCCAACCTAAAGGCCGCCGTGCATGTGATTACGGTCAAGTCACTCACTCACTCAGGGGTGACTAATTGGTTTCAGCCTTATATAACCCGTCGATTCCCTTCGCCCGCTCCACCCCCGGCTGCCCGGCCCTCCTCCGAACCGGCTTTGTTGTCGACGGTATTTCGACAGAATCTTCGACCTCGGCAGCTTGCGGCAAAGCGCAATGCGAGCAATCACTTCGCGCTCATGA
>JACDJA010001087.1_pt1 | contig 24560 bp, 21 predicted proteins | sample 7449241 | NCBI WGS metagenome assembly JACDJA01 (sample SAMN14253289, study PRJNA609438) | sludge metagenome | isolation source: initial anaerobic sludge | collected 2018-12-20 | reverse complement strand
GACACCCGGCCGCTGTGGGGCGCGAGTTCGCCGGACAGGATGTTGATCAACGTGGACTTGCCCGCGCCATTGGTGCCAATGACGGCATGAACTTCGCCACGCCGTAGCGCCAGCGACACGCCGTCGACGGCGGTCAGGCCGCCGAAGCGCCGGGTGACCGCGTCGGCAGCCAGCAGGGGGTCAGGCATGGGGTTCTCCTTGGATCGGCAGGGGCAGCGGCTTGGCGGCGGCGGTCGATGGGGCCGGCGCTTGCCGCGCGCGGCGCCGGCGCCATTGCGCCGGCAGGCCGGCCAGCCCGTCGGGCAGCAGCGCTACCAGCGCGATGATGGCCAGGCCCAGCGGCAGGTGCCAATGGCGCGCGTAGTCGCCGAACAGCGCCTGTGACTGGAACAGTTCCTGCAGCAGCACCAGCGTGGCCGTGCCCAGCACCGCGCCGCCCAGGCTGCCCATACCGCCCAGGATCACCATCAGCAGCACCAGCCCCGACTGTTCCCAGGCCAGCAGTTCGGGCGTGACGAAGCCGTCCTTGAGCGCGAACAGGAAGCCGGCCAGGCCGGCCAGCGCGGCGCCGATCACATAGGCCGCCAGCTTGTACGGATAGGTCGAATAGCCGGCCGCCCGCATGCGTTGTTCGTTGATGCGGATACCGGCCAGCGCGGCGCCGAACGGCGAGCGCCGCAGCAAGGCCAGGAAACCCCAGGCCAGCGCCAGGCAGGTCAGCACGAAGAAGTAGTAGGTGTGGCCCTGGTCCAGGTCGAACGGCAGCCAGCCGCCGATGGCCGCCTGCGGCCGGAAATACAGATAGATGCCGTCGCTGCCGCCGCCGACCTCGGTGTCATGGAACACGTAATAGGCCATCTGCGCGAAGGCCAGCGTCACCATGATGAAGTACACGCCGCGCGTGCGCAGCGCCAGCGCGCCGGTCAGCGCGGCATAGGCTGCCGCTGCCAGCAGCGCCGCCGGCAACAGCAGCCACAGGCTGGCGGCTTCGGATTGCGGCGACAGCAGCGCGGCGACATAGGCGCCGATGCCGAAGAACGCCGCGTGGCCCAGGCTGACCAGTCCGGCGCCGCCCACCAGCAATTGCAGGCTGAGCGCGAACACCGCGTAGATCATGATCTTCACGGCCAGGCCGGTGTAGTAGTCGCTGCCGCTCCAGGCGAAGGCCGCCAGGGCCAGCAGGGTCGCGACAGGCAGGATTCGATGCATCTTCATGGTCAGCCCTGTTTGAACAGCCCTTCGGGCTTGCACAGCAGAATCGCGGCCATCAGCACGTACACCAGCACGCCGGCGGCGGCCGGGAACAGCACCTGGCCGAAGGTCTCGACCACGCCCACCAGCATCGCCGCCAGGAACGCGCCGCGGATCGAACCGATGCCGCCGATCACCACCACCACGAAGCAGATGATCAGCACGCTGTTGCCCATGCCGGGATAGACCGACGACACCGGCGCGGCGATGCTGCCCGCCAGCGCCGCCAGCGCCACGCCGGCCGCGAACACCAGCCGGTACAGCTTGTTGACGTCGATGCCCAGCGACCCGGTCATCTCGCGGTTGCTGGCGCCGGCACGCAGCATCATGCCCAGCCGCGTGCGCGCGATGACCCAGTACAGCAGCAGCGCCACCGCGATGCCCACCGCCGAAATGAACAGGCGGTACACCGGATAGCTCATCACGTCGCCCAGGGCGATGCTGCCTTGCAGCCAGGACGGCAGCGGCACGCCGTGGACGTCATTGCCGACCAGGATGCTGCGCAACTCCTCGAACACCAGGATCAGGCCATAGGTCATCAGCACCTGCTGCAAATGATTGCGGCGGTACAGGTAGCTGAAGAACGCCGCTTCCAGCAGATAGCCGAGCGCGGCGGCGGCCAGCACGCACACCGCCAGCGTGGCGACGAAGCCGCCGCCGAGCCAGCGCTCCACCGCCGGCCCCAGCGCGAACGCCATGTAGGCGCCGATCATGTAGAAGCTGCCGTGCGCCAGGTTGATGATCCCCATGATGCCGAAGATCAGCGTGAGCCCGCTGGCCACCAGGAACAGCAACAGGCCATACTGGAAGGCGTTCAGGCTCTGGATGAGCAGGATGCCGACGTCCATTGGGGCGCCGTCCCTAGAGCTTGCAGCCGCGCGCGGGGTCGGCCAGCTTGCGCACGGCCACCTCGACCACCTTGTTCTCCAGGCCGTCGACGCGCCGCAGGTAGATGTCCTGCACCGGGTTGCCGGCCTTGGACAGCGTGAACGGACCGCGCGGGCTGTCGACCGTGGCGCCGCGCATGGCCTGGCGGAATTCCGCCTTCTTGCCGAAGTCGCCCTTGACCGCCGCCAGGCCCGACTGCATCAGTTGCGCGGCGTCATAGCCCTGCACCGCATACACGTCCGGCTGCATGTTGTAGGCCTTGCCGTAGTCGGCGCGGAAGGCGTTGTCGCGCGGCGTGTTCAGGCCGTCGGCGTAATGCAGCGTGGTCAGCAGCCCCTGCGCCGACGCGCCCTGCGCCTGCAGCGTGCCGTCGGTGAGAAAGCCCGAGCCGTACAGCGGAATGGTCTTATCCAGGCCGGCCGCGTGATAGTCCTGCACGAATTTCACGGCGCCGCCGCCGGCGAAGAAGGTGAACACCATGTCGGGCTTGAGCGCGGCGATCTCGGTCAGCAGCGACTGGAATTCGACATTGGGGAAGGGCAGGCTGAGTTCCTTGACGACTTTGCCGCCGGCCTTTTCGAAACCTTCCTTGAAGCCGCCGATGGCTTCGTCGCCGGCCGCGTACTTCCAGGTGATGGTCACCGCGGTCTTGTGGCCGCGCGCCTTGGCCACCGGACCCATGGCGTAGGCGGGCTGCCAGTTGGTGAACGAGGTGCGGAAGATGCCGGGGCCGCACAGCGGTCCGGTGATGGCGTTGGCGCCGGCGTTGGTCACGATCAGGGTGGTGTCGGTGTCTTTGGCGGCCTTGGCCAGGGCCATCGCCACTCCCGAGTGCACGGTGCCGATCAGCACGTCGACCTGGTCGCGCTTGATCAGCCGGTTGGCGTTTTCGGCGGCCTTGGAAGGGTTGGACTCGTCATCCACCTTGAAGTACTCGAGTTCGCGCCCGCCGAGCTTGCCGCCTTGTTCGGCCACATACAGTTTGAAGCCATTCTCGATGGCGGTGCCGAGCGCGGCATAGGTGCCGCTGTAGGGCAGCATGAAGCCGACTTTGAGTTTTTCGGCGGCCAGGGCGCCGCTTGCGGCCAGCATCAGCGCCGCGCCTAGCGCGGCCCGGGTCAGGGCGTGGGTCATGGTGGAGTCTCCGTGCTTGTCATGGGCTGCCGCTGGGGCGGCCGGGTTGTTCCAGCGCGCCGACGAAGCCGGCGATGGCCTGGATAACGGTGGCGGGCTGGTCCTTGTGCGGCGAATGGCGGCAGTCGGGAATCTCCAGCAGTTGCGTCTGCGGCGCGGCGCGGCGGATACCGCGTATCTGTTCGAGCGTGCCGTATTCATCGTCCACGCCCTGCATCGCCAGGACCGGACAGGTAATGCGCGGCAGATGTTCTTCGATGTTCCAGCGGCGGAAGGCGGGATCGAGCCAGATATCGTTCCAGCCCCGGAAGGCCGAATCGACGTCGTCGTGGTGGCGCGCCAGCCGCGCGCGCAGATCCGTGTCCCGGTAGGCCTGGCGCGCCTGTTCGATGTGGGTCACGGTGCGGTCCTCGACGAAGATGTGCGGCGCGGCGACCGCCACGCCGGCCACCGCGCCGGGATGCATGGCGGCATAAAGCAGGGCGATCGAGCCGCCATCGCTGTGGCCGAACAGGATGGGGCGGTCGCGTCCGGCGTCGATGCCGAGCGCGGCGAACAGCGCCGGCAGCGCCTCGCCGGCCTCGCGGTGCATGAAATCCACCTGGCGCTTTTCCCCCGCCGCCAGCGGCGTGGAGCGGCCATAGCCGTAGCGCGAATAGACCAGGCCGCGGCAGCCGGCGGCCGCGCAGGCCTGTCGCGGCCAATCCTTCCACATCGACACCGAGCCCAGCCCTTCGTGCAGGAACACCAGCAGCGGCGCGTGCGGGCGCGATGCCGCGATCCACTGGTATTCCAGCTGCAGGGGGCGGCCGAACACATGCACGTCGGCGCGGGCGCCGGATGCGGGAAGCGGCACGGCGCTCATGGCGTGACCTGTTCCAATTGCCGCAGCCGGAAGCGCTGGATCTTGCCGGTGGCGGTCTTGGGCAGTTCGTCGGTGAAGTCGATCTGGCGCGGGTATTTGAAGGGCGCCAGGTGCTGCTTGACGTAGCGTTGCAGGTCGGCGCCGGTGCTGGCGTCGGGCGCATAGCCCGGCCGCAGCACCACATAGGCCTTGGTCTTGACCAGCCCATCGTGATCGGGCACGCCGATCACCGCCGCTTCCAGCACCGCCTCGTGCTGCACCAGCACGTTCTCGACCTCCACCGGCGACACATATTGGCCGCTGACCTTGATCATGTCGTCGCTGCGGCCGGCATAGGTGTAGTAGCCGTCGGCGTCGCAGATGTACTTGTCGCCGCTCTTGAGCCAGTCGCCCAGAAAGCACTGGCGCGTCTTGTCGCGGTTGTTCCAGTACATCAGCGCGGCGCTGGGGCCTTTGATGTAGAGGTCGCCGATGGCGCCGGCGGCCACCGGCGCGCCGTTGTCGTCGCGCAGCTGTACTTCGTAGCCGGGCACCGGTTTGCCGGTGGTGCCGTAGCGTAACTGGCCGGCGCGGTTCGACAGGAAAATGTGCAGCATCTCGGTCGAGCCGATGCCGTCCAGGATGTCACAGCCGAAATGGCGCTGGAAGCGTTCGCCGATGTCGCGCGGCAGGGCTTCGCCGGCCGAGGTGCAGATGCGCATCGCCACCTGGTCGCGCGACGGCAGGTCCGGCGCGGCCAGCATGCTGGCGTAGAGTGTCGGCACGCCATAGAACACGGTCGGGCGGTGCCGCACCAGGCGCTGGAACACGGCTTGCGGCGTGGGCCGCTCGGCCATCAGCACGACGGTGGCGCCGACCGACAGCGGAAACGTCAGGCCGTTGCCCAGCCCGTAGGCGAAGAACAGCTTGGCGGCCGAGAACGCCACGTCGTCCTCGCGGATGCCCAGCACCGGCTTGGCGTACAGCTCGGCGGTGTGCCACAGATTGCCATGGGTGTGGACCACGCCCTTGGGCTTGCCGGTGGACCCCGACGAATACAGCCAGAAGGCGATTTCATCGGACAGCGTGCGCGCGGCGGGCGCCAGCGGGGCGGCGGCCAGCAGCGCTTCGAGGTCGTGGGCGCCGTCAGGCAGCGCCGCGGCCGGGCGCGACACCACCAGGTGCTCGACCTCGCCGGGCGCCTGAGCCCGCGCCGCCTGCAGCGTCGGCAGCAGGCTCCCGGAGACGAAGGCGGCCCGCACGCGGCTGTGGCTGAGGATGTAGGCATAATCGTCCGGCGTCAGCAGCGTGTTCACCGCCACCGGCACCACGCCCGCGTGCAGCGCGCCCAGGAACACCACCGGCCAGTCGGCCGTGTCCTGCATCAGCAGCAGGATGCGCTCTTCGCGCCGCAGCCCCAGCTGGCGCAGCGCGCCCGCCATGCGGGCCACGCGCTCGGCCAGCTGGCCGTAGGTGATCTGGCCGCTATCGTCGATGTAGGCGGGTTTGGCGGCGCGCGGCGCGTTCAAGGCGGCCAGGTGGCTGGCGAAATTCAGTTCGGTGGGGCAGGCATTCACGGTTGTCTCCTGGTGTCCTGGCGGGCGGGGCGGCCCTTGCGGCGGTCCGCAAGCGTCTGGCGGCTTGTCGTGACCGGCGGCATGGCAGGGGCGTGGGTCAGCCGACGCCGGCGGGGGGCCGGCCGCGCGCGATGCGGCGGCGGGGAAGCGGACGCGGATTCATGGCTGGGTGAACTCGATGGCGCCGCCCGGCAGCAGATACAGCACCAGCGCGCGGCCCTGCGTCACCGTGGGGCGATGGGCGCTGCCAGGTCCGTAGACCAGCCAGCCGGCACCTTGGCCGTCGAAGCGGGCCTCGGCGGTCAACGGCATGATCAGGTCGATTTCGCCATTCGGATGGGCGTGGTGCGGGCCGGCCAGGTCGTCCATGTCGACCACATCGACCGAGCAGCCGGCCAGATCCTCGGCCGGCTTGATGACGCGGCCATAGCGGATGCCGCCGCCTTCCCGGCTGCACATCCAGCCGTCGGCCACGCCCTGCCTACAGGTGGCGAAGATGTCCGCGTACAGGGCGCTGTCGGGGCCGGCCGCGGCATTGAGCCGCTGTTGCAGGGCGCCGTCGAGCGCCTGGCCGGCCATCAGGCCCGTCACCTGGCGCATCAGCGCGTGGAATTGTTCTGGCGTGCTCACCCTGTCTCCTCCTATACACTGTCGGCGCTTCAGCGGCGGATGCAATCCAATGCTGTTTTGCTACACCTGACACACTGTTGAAGCCGTGGAAGGAAAAATAGTGCTTCCATTGATGTGGGTCAAGCACTATAGTGCATAAATCGGGTGTTATCAGGGTTTTTGCGGAGTCAGCTACACCATGAACCAAGCGCTAGACACGGCGCCAACCGAACCCAGGCGGGAAGCCTTTTTGGTGGCATTGGGCGAGCGGGTGCGCCGCCTGCGGGCCATACGCGGCATGACGCGCAAGAGCCTGTCGCAGGTGACGGGCGTGTCCGAGCGCCACCTGGCCAACCTGGAACACGGGGTGGGCAACGCCTCGATCCTGGTGCTGTTGCAGATCGCCAAGGCCTTCAACTGCGCGCTGGCCGAGCTGGTTGGCGACGTCACCACCGAATCGCCCGACTGGCTGTTGATCCGCGAACTGCTCAGCGGCCGCACCGAATCCGACCTGCAGCGCGCCCGCGAGGCGCTGACCCAGTTGTTCGGCGTGGGCGCCGGCGCGCAGCGGCCCAACCGCACCCAGCGCATCGCGCTGATCGGTCTGCGCGGCGCCGGCAAGTCGACCCTGGGTCAGATGCTGGCCGACGACCTGGGCTACCCGTTTGTCGAGCTGAACCGCGAGATCGAGCGCGTCGCGGGTTGCAGCATCCTGGAGATCCACAACCTGTATGGCCCCAACGCCTACCGCCGCTACGAGCGCCGCGCGCTCGAAGAAGCGGTACAGATCTATCCGGAGATGGTGCTGGCCACGCCGGGCGGACTGGTGTCCGAGCCCGCCACGCTCAACCTGCTGCTGGCCCATTGCTATACGGTCTGGCTGCGCGCCACGCCCGAAGAGCACATGGGCCGCGTGATGGCGCAGGGCGATTTCCGGCCCATGTCCGGCAACAACGAGGCGATGGCGGACCTGAAGCGCATCCTGGCCGGACGCGAGGCCTTCTACGCCAAGGCCGACCTGACCTGGGTCACCAGCCACCTGGAGGTGCAGGAGAGCTTCGCCGGCCTGCGCGCGCAGGTGCGCAAGGCCTGCGGCCTGCCGTTGTAACGCCCGCGTCCTTGCGCCGGCCGCCGGGGCCGCCCTTTGGGGCGGCCTTTTCTTTGGCGGCCTTTTCTTTGGCGCGGCGCAGGGGGGGGCGGGGCGTCCGCGCACCGGAAGCGGCGCCAGCGGCCGGCAGCGCGGCGGCATCCTGCGATCTGCACTTTTGTGCATCTTTTGCTTGACGGTCATTTTCGCCTGCACTAATCTGCATAATAATTCATGTCGTGCAGTATTTTTCCTGTCCGATTCGGGCATTAGGAGACAAGCGATGAGCAGCACCGCCAGCAAGGTCGACTTTCGGACCGATCCCACCCAGTACCGTCATTGGCGCCTGTCGTTCGATGGCCCGGTCGCCACGCTGGCGATGGACGTGGCCGAAGACGGCGGCCTGCGCCCTGGCTACAAGATCAAGCTCAATTCCTACGACCTGGGCGTGGACATCGAGTTGCACGACGCGCTGCAGCGCATCCGCTTCGAGCATCCCGAAGTGCGCAGCGTGGTCGTCACCAGCATGAAGGACCGCATCTTCTGTTCGGGCGCCAACATCTTCATGCTGGGCCTGTCCTCGCATGCCTGGAAGGTCAACTTCTGCAAGTTCACCAACGAAACCCGTAACGGCATCGAGGACTCCAGCCGCCACAGCGGCCTGAAGTTCATCGCCGCGCTCAACGGCGCCTGCGCCGGCGGCGGCTACGAGCTGGCCCTGGCCTGCGACGAGATCCTGCTGGTCGATGACCGTTCGTCCTCGGTCGCCTTGCCCGAAGTGCCGCTGCTGGGGGTGCTGCCCGGCACCGGCGGCCTGACCCGCGTGACCGACAAGCGCCGCGTGCGCCATGACCACGCCGACATCTTCTGCACCTTGGTCGAAGGCGTGCGCGGCCAGCGCGCCAAGGACTGGCGCCTGGTCGACGATGTGGTCAAGCCGGCGCAATTCGAGGCCGCGGTGCGCGCGCGCGCGCTGGCCCTGGCCGAAGGCAGCGACCGTCCGGCCGGCGAGGCCGGCGTGGCGCTGACGCCGCTGGCGCGCGAGGAAAGCGCCGATGGCTTGTCCTACCGCTACGTCGACGTGCGGCTCGATCGCGACAAGCGCCAGGCCACCTGGACCGTGCGCGCGCCGCAGGGCCCGGTGGAATCCGAACTGGCCGACATCCTGGCCGCCGGCGCGGCCTGGTGGCCGTTGCAGATGGCGCGTGAGCTGGACGACGCCATCCTGTCGCTGCGCACCAATGCGCTGGACATCGGCACCTGGATCTTCAAGACCGAGGGCGATGCGCAGGCCGTGCTGGCGGCCGACGCCGCGCTGCAGCGCCACGCGGGTCACTGGTTCGTGCGCGAAACAGCCGGCCTGCTGCGCCGCACGCTGGCGCGCCTGGACGTGACCTCGCGCAGCCTGTTCGCGCTGGTCGAGCCGGGCTCGTGCTTTGCCGGCACGCTGCTGGAACTGGCGCTGGCTGCCGACCGCGGCTACATGCTGGACAGCGAGGGCGAGGAACACGAGGCGGCCCAGTTGATCGTGGGCGAGAGCAACTTCGGCGCCTACCCGATGGTCAACGGCCAGAGCCGTTTGCAACGCCGTTTCCACGAGGAACCGGCGCCTTTGGAAGCGGTGCGGGCCCGCGCCGGCCAGCCGCTGGCCGCGCGCGAGGCGCTGGAACTGGGGCTGGTGACCTACGCGCCCGACAGCATCGACTGGGATGACGAAGTGCGCATGATGCTGGAGGAGCGCCGCGCGCTGTCGCCCGACGCGCTCACCGGGCTGGAGGCCAACCTGCGCTTCGGCGGCCGCGAAACCATGGAAACGCGCATCTTCGGCCGCCTGACCGCGTGGCAGAACTGGATCTTCAACCGTCCCAACGCGGCGGGGGAGAAGGGCGCGCTCAAGTTGTACGGCAAGGGCGAACCGGCGGCGTTCGACTGGAACCGCGTCTGATCGGCTTCCCACGGCAAACACCGAGACACGGCGTCGGTCCGCATGCGGCCGGCGCCCCACGTACCCGACGCCGCCCCGACGCGGCCTTCCATCCAGGAGCAGAGACAATGTCAGGCATCAACTACAGCGACAAGATTCCCAATAACGTCAACCTGTCCGGCGACCGCACGCTGCAACGCGCGCTGGAGCACTGGCAGCCCAACTACCTGCAATGGTGGCAGGACATGGGCCCTGACGGTTCCCACGGCTTCGATGTCTACCTGCGCACCGCCGTCAGCGTCGAGCCCGACGGCTGGGCCCACTTCAACCATGTGCGCATGCCCGACTACCGCTGGGGCATTTTCCTGGCGCCGCAGGACGGCCAGCGCAAGATCCACTTCGGCGAAAACATGGGCCGCGACGTGTGGCAGGACGTGCCGGGCGAACATCGTGCCAACCTGCGCCGCATCATCGTCACGCAGGGCGACACCGAACCCGCTTCGATCGAGCAGCAACGCCACCTGGGCCTGACCGCGCCGTCGCAGTACGACCTGCGCAACCTGTTCCAGATCAACGTCGAGGAAGGCCGCCACCTGTGGGCCATGGTCTACCTGCTGCACCGCTACTTCGGCCGCGACGGCCGCGAAGAGGCCGACGCGCTGCTGCAGCGCACTTCCGGCGATTCGGACAACCCGCGCATCCTCGGCGCCTTCAACGAGAAGACGCCAGACTGGCTGGCGTTCTACATGTTCACCTATTTCACCGACCGCGACGGCAAGTTCCAGCTGTGCGCGCTGGCCGAATCCAGCTTCGATCCGCTGGCGCGCACCACCAAGTTCATGCTGACCGAAGAGGCGCACCACATGTTCGTGGGCGAATCCGGCATCTCGCGCGTAATCCAGCGCACCTGCGAAGTGATGAACCAGCTCAAGACCGACGACCCCGCCGCGGTGCGCGCCGCCGGCGTCATCGACCTGCCGACGATCCAGCGCTACCTGAACTTCCACTACAGCGTCACCATCGACCTGTTCGGCGCCGACCAGTCGTCCAACGCCGCCATCTTCTACGGCTCGGGCCTGAAGGGCCGCTATGAGGAAAGCAAGCGCAACGACGACCACCAGCTCAAGAACGACACCTACCGCGTGCTCTCCGTCGACAACGGCAAGCTGCGCGAAATCGAGGTGCCGATGCTGAATGCGCTGAACGAAGTGCTGCGCGACGACTTCATCCGCGACTCGGTGGCCGGCATCGGCCGCTGGAACAAGGTGATCGAGAAGAGCGGCATCGCCTTCCGCCTGCAGGTGCCGCACAAGGCCTTCAACCGCCAGATCGGCTCGCTGGCCGGCATCCGCATGTCGCCCGAGGGCGAGATCCTGTCCGAAGCGCAATGGCAGGCGCACCGCCACCAGTGGCTGCCCACGCCGGAAGACCGCGCGTTCGTCGCATCGCTGATGGGGCGCGTGACCGAGCCGGGCAAGTTCGCCAACTGGATCGCGCCGCCGGTCATGGGCATCAACCGCCAGCCGGTGAACTTCGAGTACGTACGTTTCAACTAAGGCCCCGCGGCGGCGCCTGGCGCCGCCGCCCCGCGCATTCGGATGACCGCGATGAACGCAGCCCTGCCCGTAGCAGTCCTGAAGCAGCACCTGATCGATCCCGAGATCTGCATTCGCTGCAACACCTGCGAAGAAACCTGTCCGATCGACGCGATCACGCACGACAGCAACAACTACGTGGTCGACCCGGACATCTGCAACGGCTGCATGGCCTGCGTGCCGCCGTGCCCGACCGGCTCGATCGACAACTGGCGGCTGGTGGCGCGCAGCGACGCTTACTCGGTGCAGGAGCAACTTGGCTGGGACGAGCTGCCGCGCGAGCAGCCCTTGCCGGACGCGCTGGCCGCCGTGGAGCCGGCAGCGGATGCGGCCATCGACCCCGCGCCGGCGGCGCAGGCCAGCGTGACGCCGGGCGCCAGCGTGCCGCCCTGGTCCGCCGCGCATCCCTACGTCAACCTCTATACCCACAAGACGCCGGTGACCGCCACCGTGGTCGGCAACTACCGCGTGACCGGCGCCGACACCGACAGCGACATCCATCACATCGTGCTGGACTTTGGCGAACTGCCGTTCCCCGTGCTGGAAGGCCAGTCCATCGGCATCCTGCCGCCCGGCACCGACGCCCAGGGCCGGCCGCACCATGCGCGCCAGTATTCGCTGGCCAGCCCGCGCGACGGCGAGCGCGCCGGCTATAACAACCTGTCGCTGACGGTCAAACGCGTCATCGAAGACCACCAGGGCCAGCCAGTGAGCGGGGTCTGCTCCAACTACCTGTGCGACCTGGCCAGGAACGACACGGTGCAGGTGATCGGGCCCTTCGGCCATACCTTCCTCATGCCGAACCACCCGGGCGCCAATCTCATCATGATCTGCACCGGCACCGGCTCGGCGCCGATGCGCGCCATGACCGAGCGCTACCGGCGCCGCATCGAGACCGGCGAGAACGGCCGGCTGATGCTGTTCTTCGGCGCCCGCACCGAACGCGAGCTGCCGTACTTCGGCCCGCTGATGAAGCTGCCGCGCGACTTCATCGACATCAACCTGGCCTTGTCGCGCGAGGCCGGCCAGCCCAAGCGCTACGTGCAGGACCTGATCCGTGAACGCGCCGCCGACGTGCGCGGCCTGCTGGCCGATCGCAATACCTGCATCTACGTCTGCGGCCTGAAGGGCATGGAAGTCGGCGTGCTGGACGCATTGCGCGACGTGACGGTGCAAGCGGGACAGGATTGGACTATCCTGCACGATGTGCTGCGCCGCGAGGGGCGGCTGCACTTCGAGACCTATTGAGCGAGCGGCTGCGGCCGCTCGCGAACGGTCGCCAATGCGAGGGGAAGTCCACCAATGAAGTTCGCTGATTTCAAGGACGGCATGCTGATCAAGGCCGGCCCGGTCACCATCACGGAAGCGGAAATTCTCGATTTTGCCCGCAAGTTCGACCCGCAGTGGTTCCATACCGATCTCAAGCGCGCCGCCGAGGGCCGCTGGGGCGGCCTCATCGCCAGCGGCTGGCATACCTGCGCGCTGGCCATGCGCATGGCGGTGGACGCCGCGCTGCACGATTCCGAATCATTCGGTTCACCGGGCCTGGGCGAAGTGCGCTGGCGCACACCCGTGCGGCCGGGCGACCAACTGCGCCTGGAAGCCCGCGTGCAGGGTGCGCGCACCTCGTCGTCCCGTCCCGACCTGGGCATCATCACCTGGGCCTGGACGGTGATCAATCAGCACGACGAAGCCGTGCTGGAACTGGACGCGACCAGCCTGTTCGATCTGTCGGGAGACTAGGCCGGCTTCGGCGATCAGGGCCGCCGTACCGCCTTCAGGATATTCGCACCCTCCGGTCCCGTCGCCGCTTCCCATTGTTTTACCGAATCCGCCGCCGCCTCCTTCAATGCGCGGCGCACCGCTATGGGCACTGCGGTATCGATGGTCACGCCGTTCTTGCGCATGTTGGCGTAGTTCTGTTGCAAGCGGCCCTCGATGCGTTTCCACTGTTCGGCTTCGGTCTGCGCGGCGGCCTGGTCGATGGCCTTGCGCGACTTCGCGTCCAGCGCCTGGTAAGCCTGCAGATTCATCGTGGCCACCGAGATCGGCATGGCGTAGTTGATCTCCGCAAAACGCGGCAGATGTTCCCACAGCTTGCGGCCGGCGCCGCCGTCGCCCGAGGACAGCACCGCGTTGACCTCGCCCGAGGCGATGCGCGGCATCGCATCCGCGAACGAGATGTTCTGCGCGCGTGCGCCGGCCTTCTGCATCACGTTTTGCGAGGTCGCGTCGTATGTGCGGATGCTCAGGGCCTTGAGGGCCGCCACGCTGTCGACCTTTTGCTTGGACCAGATACCCGAGGCCGGCCATGGCGTGGTGTAGAGCAGCTTCTGGCCGTGCGCGGCCAGCAGCTTTTCATAGGCGGGACGCGCCGACTTGTTGAGCGCGCGGGCCTTGGTCAGCGAATCGGCCAGGAACGGCAGCGAGGACACGCCGAACAGCGGGTATTTCGTCGCCAGCGCGCCGGCGAAGGCGTCACCGGCATCGACCTTGCGCGCCTCGACGGCGTCGATCATGTCGCCGGACTTGATGCCGCGGGCGGCGTCGAAGCTGGTGTCGATCAGAACCTGGCCGCCGCTCTTGCTGCGCACCAGGTCAGCGAAGGTGGACACGCCTTGCCCCGGCATCGAGGTGGCCGGATACTCGGTGGTCATGGTGAGGGTGGTGGCGGCAAATGCGCCGTGGCTGGCAAAGGCGATGACGATGCCCGCCCACAGGCGGAACGAGGGACTGCCGTGCATGCGCGACTCCTGGTCGTGACGAAAAATCCGGGGTCGGGCAGGCCGATGCAGCAGGCCGGCGCCAGGCCAATGCCGCACAGCGTACGGCAAGGGCCGGATGCCGGCTAGATCCTGAAAACCCTACGTTGTCACGATGTCGAAGGGGCCCCGCCCAGCGCTTCAAGCTGATGCCCGGCCAGGACCAGCGAGGTCGGCGTCGTTGGGACTCTGCCAAAAAAAACGCCCCTCGAAAGGGGCGTCAACGTTTCGCCATGGCGGCGAACCGCGCGTCGGGAGCAGAGCCGGGCTCCTTCCGCGCAGCGAACTGTGAATCAATAGAAGGCCTGGATGCCGGTCTGCGCGCGGCCCAGGATCAGGGCGTGCACGTCATGGGTGCCTTCGTAGGTGTTGACCACTTCCAGGTTGACCAGGTGGCGGGCCACGCCGAATTCATCGGAGATGCCATTGCCGCCCAGCATGTCGCGGGCCAGGCGGGCGATGTCCAGCGCCTTGCCGCACGAGTTGCGCTTCATGATCGAGGTGATCTCGACGGCGGCGGTGCCTTCGTCCTTCATGCGGCCCAGGCGCAGGCAGCCTTGCAGCGCCAGCGTGATCTCGGTCTGCATGTCGGCCAGCTTTTTCTGGATCAGCTGGTTGGCGGCCAGCGGGCGGCCGAACTGCTTGCGGTCCAGGGTGTATTGGCGGGCGGTGTGCCAGCAGGCTTCGGCGGCGCCGACCGCGCCCCAGGCGATGCCGTAGCGGGCCGAGTTCAGGCAGGTGAAGGGACCCTTCAGGCCGGACACGCCGGGCATCATCTGGTCGTCGGACACTTCCACTTCGTCCATCACGATTTCGCCGGTGATCGAGGCGCGCAGGCCGACCTTGCCGTGGATCGCGGGGGCGGACAGGCCCTTGGTGCCCTTTTCCAGGATGAAGCCGCGGATCTTGCCGTCGAACTCGCCGCCGACGCACTTGGCCCACACCACGAACACATCGGCGATGGGCGAGTTGGTGATCCACATCTTGTTGCCGGTCAGCTTGTAGCCGTCGGCGGTCTTGACCGCGCGCGTTTCCATGCCGCCGGGGTCGGAACCGTGGTTGGGTTCGGTCAGGCCGAAGCAGCCGATCCACTCGCCGCGCGCGAGCTTGGGCAGGTATTTCTGCTTCTGCGCTTCGCTGCCGAATTCGTTGATGGGCACCATCACCAGCGACGACTGCACGCTCATCATCGAGCGGTAGCCGGAGTCGATGCGCTCGACTTCGCGGGCGATCAGGCCGTAGCTGACGTAGTTCAGGCCGGCGCCGCCGTATTCGGCGGGGATGGTGGCGCCCAGCAGGCCCAGCTCGCCCATTTCGGAGAAGATTTCCGGGTCGGTCTTTTCGTTGCGGAAGGCATTCAGCACGCGCGGGGCCAGCTTGTCCTGCGAGTAGGCGTGGGCGGCATCGCGCACCATGCGTTCTTCTTCGGTGAGCTGCTGGTCCAGCAACAGGGGGTCTTGCCAGTGGAACGAGGGATTCGAGGACATGCTGGGTCTCCGCTATGGATTTCCGTTTTCGGAATCTGGAAAGTTTAAACCTAAAATAATTGGCGCGGCAACCCGGGGTTTACGTGACGCGCGGGCGCGTCGCCGTGGGTTGCCGCCGCCCCGGGGGTATCAGTGCTGGGCCTTGAGCGCCGCGTCGCGGATCTTGTCCAGTGTGGTCGACGGCGTGATGGCCTGCGGGTCGATGAAGCAGTGCAGGATGGCCGGCTTGCCACTGGCCAGCGCGCGTTCGAAGGCCGGGGCGAACTGCTCGGTGGTCTCGACGCGTTCGCCGTGGCCGCCGAAGGCGCGGGCGTAGTCGGCGAAGTCCGGGTTCTTCAGCTCGGTGGCGGACACGCGGCCGGGATAGTGCTTTTCCTGGTGCATGCGGATGGTGCCGTACATGCCGTTGTCGACCAGCACCACGATGATGGGCAGGTCGTACTGCACGGCGGTGGCGAATTCCTGGCCGTGCATCAGGAAGCAGCCGTCGCCGGCGAAGCAGACCACGGTCTTGTCGGGCCAGACGCGCTTGGCGCCCACGGCCGCCGGCAGGCCGTAGCCCATCGAGCCAGACGTCGGCGCCAGCTGCGTGCCGAAGCGGGTGAAGCGGTGGAAGCGGTGCAGCCAGGTGGCGTAGTTGCCGGCGCCGTTGGTCATGATGGCGTCGGCCGGCAGGGTCTTTTCCAGGTAGTCCATGACCTGGCCCATCTGCAGCGCGCCCGGGGTGGCGACGGCTGTCGGGTCGCTCCATTTCAGGTACGACTCGCGCATGGCCTGCGTGCCTTCGGCCCAGGCCGGCTGGGCGGGGGCTTTCACGCCGGCCAGCGCCGCGGCGAAGGCGGCGGGCGAGGTGTTGATGGCCAGGGTCGGGCGGTACACGCGGCCGAGTTCGGCGGCATCCGGATGCACGTGCACCAGCTTCTGCCTGGGCACCGGGATGTCCAGCAGGGTGTAGGCCTGGCTCGGGTTTTCCGACATGCGGCCGCCGACCAGCAGCACCAGGTCAGCGTCGTCCACGCGCTTGAGCAGCGCCGGGTTGATGCCCAGGCCGACGTCGCCGATGAAACACGGGTGGTCGGCGGGGAACAGCATCTGGCGGCGGAACGACACCGCCGTGGGCAACGCGTGGCGCTGCGCGAAATCGGCGAACTGCTGCACCGCGCGCGCGTCCCAGCGCGTGCCGCCGAGAATCGCGACGGGGTGCTTCGCCTGCGCCAGCAGATGCTCCAGGTCGGCCAACTGGCCGGCGGTGGGAGCGGAGTCGATGACTTCGTAACGCGGCGCGTCGGCCACCTGGGCGGCTTCGACCAGCATGTCCTCGGGCAGCGCGATCACCACCGGGCCGGGGCGGCCGGAGGTGGCGATGTGGAAGGCGCGCGAGATCAGTTCGGGAATGCGCTCGACCTGGTCGATTTCGGTGACCCATTTGGCCTGGGTGCCGAAGACGGCGCGGTAGTCCATTTCCTGGAAGGCCTCGCGCTCGCGCATGCCGCGTTCGATCTGGCCGACGAACAGGATCATCGGGGTCGAGTCCTGCTTGGCGATGTGCACGCCGGCCAGCGCATTGGAGGCGCCCGGGCCGCGGGTCACCATGCAGATGCCGGGTTCGCCGGTCAGCTTGCCGTGGGCGTCGGCCATCATGGCCGCGCCGCCTTCCTGGCGGCAGACCGTGACCTTGATGTCGGCGTCGTGCAGCCCGTCCAGCACCGCCAGGTAGCTCTCGCCGGGAACGCAGAATACGTGTTTGACGCCTTGGGCGACGAGCTGGTCGACCAGGATGTGGCCGCCGAGGCGGGATGCTTGCTGGGACATGGTGGGTGTCAGGATGAGCCGAGAATAAGACTCCCGAGCATAATGTTCCTTGATCGCACAACGCAATTGATAAAATTGCACAATCTATTGATTCGCCGGCACGACCCGGCGGGACGGCCCGGGCCGCGTCGCCATTGACGCTGCCGGGCGGTGCCGCATCCCCGGCCGGTATTACGCCTCCGGTATTACGCCTCCCATGAGAAACGGCATTCCCAATCTGAGCGCCCTGCAGGCGTTCGAGGCCTCGGCCCGCCTGGGCAGCTTTTCGCGCGCCGCCGAAGAACTGTCGCTGACCCACAGCGCCGTCTATCGCCAGGTAGCCAGCCTGGAGGCGCGGCTCGGCGTGCAACTGTTCACGCGGGTGCGGCGGCGCATCGTGCTCACCGACCCTGGCGCCGAATATGCGGGACGTATTCGCCATCACCTGGACCAGATCGAGAAGGACACGTTCGGCCTGGTCAGCCGCACCGGCATGGGCCGCAGCATCCACATCGCCGTGGTGCCGACACTGGCCACCACCTGGCTGATCCCGCGGCTGGCGGATTTCCAGCGGGCACAGCCGGACATCACGGTCAGCCTGTCGGTGCGGACCCTGCCGTTCCAGTTCAAGGACCAGCCGTTCGACGGCGCGGTCTACCATGGCGACACGCTCTGGCCCGGCACGCAGGGGGTCTTGCTGTTTCCCGAGCGCGAGCTGGTGCCGGTCTGCGCGCCCGGGCTGATGGCAGGGGTTTCCGAGGCCGGAATGGGGGCGTTGGCCGGCATGACCCATTTGCACCTGAGCTCGCGGCCCGATGCCTGGCGCCAGTGGTACGGCGCCAACAACTACCTGTATGGCCCGCAGGCCGCGGGCGGCCCGCGCTATGAACTGTTCACCATGGTGATGGCGGCGGTGCAGGCCGGGCTGGGCGTGGGCCTGATGCCGCGCTTCCTGGCGCAGCCGGCGCTGGACCTGGGCACGCTGGTGATGCCGGTGCCGCAGTCGCTGACGGTGAGCCAGGGCTATTACTTTGGCTATCCGCAACGCAGCGAGCGCTCCGAGGCGTTGAAGCTGTTCGAGGCCTGGCTCAAGTCGGCTGCCGCGGCGGTGGTGGGGCGCTGACCCCGGGCGCGGGCCGCGCCGCCGTAGAATGTGGCCCATTGCCGGCGCCGCTTCCGGCCCCGCCAGCCGCCGGCCGGCTCTCCTGACGCATCGCATCCGCCCCATGCCCGATTCCCGCCCGACGCTCGCTTCCCAGGCCGACATCGATGCCTTCATCGACGCCGTCTGGCTCGAGGATGGCCTGTCGGCCAACACGCTGGCGGCATACCGGCGCGATCTGACCGGTTTCGCGCGCTGGCTGGAAGACCCCGCGGCCTACGCCCGCGAGATGGCCGACCGGCACGGCGAGGCGGCCCCGACCCATGCCGCGCCGGCGGCCGGCCCCGCCAAGGCGCTGGCCGAGGCGGGCAAGGCCGATATCGAGGCCTGGTTCGCCTTTCGCCACGAAGAAACCCGCGCCACCACCGCCAACCGGCGCCTGGCGGCGCTGCGGCGCTTCTACGCCTGGGCCCTGCGCGAGCACCGCACCGCGCAAGACCCCTGCCTGACCCTGGTGGCGGCCAAGCAGCCCCCGCGCCTGCCCAAGACGCTGTCCGAGCAACAGGTCGATGCCTTGCTGCGCGCGCCGGACCTGTCCCAGGCGCGCGGCCTGCGCGACCGCGCCATGCTGGAAACGCTCTACGCCACCGGCCTGCGCGTGTCGGAGCTGGTCGGCCTGCGGGCGCTCGACGTCAGCCTGGACGAAGGCGTGGTGCGCGTGGTGCTGGGCAAGGGCGGCAAGGACCGGCTGGTGCCGCTGGGCGCGGAGGCGGCGCATTGGATCGATCGCTACCTGAAGACCGCGCGCCCCGAGCTGGCCGCCGGGCGCGTCAGCGATGCGCTGTTCATCACCGCCCGCGCCGAGGCCATGTCGCGCCAGGCGTTCTGGCAATTGGTCAAGAAGTACGCGGTGCTGGCGGGGGTGCATGCGCCGCTGTCGCCGCACGTGCTGCGCCATGCCTTCGCCACCCATCTGCTGAACCATGGCGCCGACCTGCGCGTGGTGCAGATGCTGCTGGGCCACGCCGACATCTCCACCACGCAGATCTACACCCATGTGGCGCGCGAGCGGCTGAAGGCGCTGCACGCCGCGCATCATCCGCGCGGTTGACGCCGGCGTTTGCGCGTCCGCGCCCGCCTGCCTACACTTTTGCCTTCGCCTTTCCAACGCCCTGCCATGAGCAAAGCCCGCCACGTTTCCGAAACGCCCGCCACCCAGTTCCTCAAGCAGCACAAGGTGGCGTACACCGAGCACACCTACGACTACGTCGATCATGGCGGCGCCGGCGAGGCCGCGCGCCAGCTGGGGCTGGACCCGCACGCGGTGGTCAAGACGCTGGTGATGGAAGACGAAGCGGCCAAGCCGCTGATCGTGGTGATGCATGGCGATCGCGAAGTCTCCACCAAGAACCTGGCGCGCCAGGCCGGCCTGAAGAAGGTCGAACCCTGCAAGCCCGAGGTGGCGCAGCGTCAGTCCGGTTACCAGGTGGGCGGCACCTCGCCCTTCGGTACGCGCAAGAAGATGCCGGTGTGGGTCGAGGCCGAGATACTGCAATACCCGGTCGTCTACATCAACGGCGGCCGCCGCGGCTACCTCGTGGGCATCGATCCGAACGCGCTGGTGAGCCTGCTCGGCGCCAAGCCGGTGACGGTGGCGCTGGAGTAGGGGACTGGCCACGGCCTTGCGTTGCGCGCGGGCCGCTCATGACCCCCAAGGGCCGCACGCGGCGCCGCGTCGGGGCATCCGCCGCCGCGTGGTATCCGGTTACCACCCCCGTTCCTGCGGGCGGGGGCACAATGGCTACAGAACATCAAGAACCGGCCGCCCTGTCCTGGGGCGCCGTAGCCGGCGATTCCCCAACTCCAGGAGACAATCATGAGCAAGAGACTGTTGATGCTGGTCGGCGACTATGCCGAAGACTACGAGACCATGGTGCCGTTTCAGACGCTGTTGGCGGTGGGCCATACGGTGCACGCGGTCTGCCCGGGCAAGAAGTCCGGCGAAAGCATCGCCACCGCGATCCACGACTTCGAGGGCGCCCAGACCTACAGCGAAAAGCGGGGCCACAATTTCGCGCTGAACTACGACTTCGACCGGGTCGAGGCCGGCTCCTACGACGGCCTGGTGATCCCGGGCGGCCGCGCGCCGGAATACCTGCGCCTGAACGAGAAAGTGCTGGAGATCGTGCGCGCCTTCGACCAGGCCGGCAAGCCGATCGCCGCCGTCTGCCACGGCGCCCAATTGCTGGCGGCCGCGGGCATCCTCCAAGGCCGCACCTGCTCGGCCTACCCCGCGTGCGCGCCGGAAGTGCGGCTGGCCGGCGGCACCTATGCCGAGATCGGTATCGACCAGGCCTACACCGACGGCAACCTGGTGACGGCGCCGGCCTGGCCCGCGCATCCGGCGTGGCTGGCGCAATTCCTGGCCGTGCTCGGCACCCGGATCACGCCCTGAAGCGGCGCCGTGTGGCGGCCTGGGCCGCTGCGCGCGATCCGGCGCCGGTCGCCGCCTCGTTGGCGCGTCGCCCGGCCGATGGGCGTGTGGCCGCAAAACAAAGGCGCCTGCCGCGGCAGGCGCCTTTTGCATGGCAGGCGAGGGTCAAGCCGCCATGTCCAGCACGATGCGGCCTTCGATCTGACCACGGCGCATGCGGTCGAACACGCTGTTGATGTTCTCCAGCTTCTCGGTGGCCACGGTCGCGCGCACCTTGCCTTCCTCGGCGAACTGCAGCGATTCCTGCAGATCCAGCCGCGAACCCACGATCGACCCGCGCACGGTCACGCCGTTGAGCACCATGTCGAAGATCGACAGGGGGAAGTCGCCCGGCGGCAGGCCATTGAGCGCCACCGTGCCGCCGCGGCGCACCATGCCCAGCGCCTGTTCGAAGGCCTTGGGCGACACCGCCGTGATCAGCGCGCCGTGAGCGCCGCCGATTTCCTTTTTCAGGTACGCCGCCGGATCGGTGGTCTTGGCATTCACCACCACTTCCGCGCCGAGGCGTTTGGCGAAGTCCAGCTTGTCGTCATCGATGTCCACCGCCGCCACGTTCAGGCCCATGGCGCGCGCATATTGCACCGCCATGTGGCCCAGTCCGCCAATGCCGGAGATCACGACCCAGTTGCCCGGGCGCGTGTCGGTCATCTTCAGTCCCTTGTAGACCGTGACGCCGGCGCACAGCACCGGGGCGATGTCCACGAAGCCGACATTCTTGGGCAGCAGGCCCACATAGTCCGCCGCCGCCAGCGCGTACTCGGCGAAGCCGCCGTTGACCGAGTAGCCTGCGTTCTGCTGCTGTTCGCACAGCGTTTCCCAGCCGCCCAGGCAATGCTCGCAGTGACCGCAGGCGGAATACAGCCACGGGATGCCGACGCGGTCGCCTTCCTTGACGTGCGTCACGCCCTGGCCCACCGCCACCACGTGACCCACGCCCTCGTGGCCGGGAATGAAAGGCGGATTGGGCTTGACCGGCCAGTCGCCCTCGACCGCATGCAGGTCGGTGTGGCAGACGCCGCAGGCCTCGATCTTCACCAGTAGTTCGCCGGCGCCGGGGCGCGGCACGTCGACTTCTTCGATTTCCAGGGGTTTGCCGAATGCGCGAGCCACGGCGGCCTTCATGGTTTTGTTCATTGCTACCTCCGAAGTCAGAACAGTCTTAGCATGCTCGGATGGGTGTGCGGCCGAGACCTTGATTTATATCAACGGGGGCCGGAAGGCTTCGACGCAAGAAACTTATCGTTGCAGAATGGGCGCGGTGCGCACCTGGGCGCGGTATCTTGCCGCGCTGGCGGCTCTCGTCGTACAGTGGCCCGCAGGTATCGTGTCGGCATCAGGAGCGCCCATGTGTGAAATCTTCATCCGCGCGAGCGAGCAGTCCTACGCGCCCGAGACCCGTTCCCTGCGCCTGCACGGCGCGGCCACCAGCCTGCGGCTGGAGCAGTTGTTCTGGCAGGTGCTGGAAGAAATCGCGGCACGCGACGGCATGCGGGTGACGCAACTGATCGAGCGCCTTTATGACGAACTGGTGGAATACCGCGGCGAGGCCGCCAATTTCACTTCGTTCCTGCGGGTGTGCTGCCTGAGGTACCAGCTGCTGCAAGCCGAGGGCCGCATTCCCGCCGATGCGGCGGTGCCGATCCGCTCGCTCAACGCCAAGGCGGTATTGGAGGGCCTGCCGCCTGCGATGTACGACCCTCAGCCGCTGCGTGCGAAACGGCCGGTGGCGGCGTAGACGGCTCACCATGGCGCAGCAGACGAAAAAAAGCCCGATCCTGGATCGGGCTTTTGCTTGGGCGGGACGATGCGCGGATCAGCCGCCGGGCTGGGTCGAGGCCATGGCCACTTCGCTCTGCACGATGCGGCGGATGCGCACGGCATCGCCGATGCGCGACAACTTTCCTTGCGAATCCAGCAGCACGATCGCCAGATCGCGGCCATTGATGCGCGCCAGCATCACCAGGCATTCGCCGGCTTCGTTGATGTAGCCGGTCTTGGATACCTTGATGTCCCAGTCGGGCTTGCGCACCAGCAGGTTGGTGTTGCGGAAGGTCTGCGTGCGTTTGTTGATTTCGACGTCGTATTCGGTGTCGGTGGAATAGCGGTGGATCAACGGGCGCTGCGCCGCGGCGCGCAGCAGGCGGGCCAGGTCGCGCGGCGACGAGACGTTATTGCTGGACAGGCCGGTAGGCTCGATGAAATGCGTGCTGGTCATGCCCAGCGACTGCGCCTTGGCGTTCATGGCCGCGACGAAGGCGGGCAGGCCGCCGGGGTAATTGCGGCCCAGGGCATTGGCGGCGCGGTTTTCCGAGGACATCAGCGCCAGGTGCAGCATGTCGCCGCGCGACAGCCGGGTGCCCACGCGCAGGCGCGACGTGGTGTGCTTGAGGCCGTCGATGTCGTCATCGGTGATCTCGAGCATCTCGTCCATGGGCTGGTTGGCGTCCACTACCACCACGGCGGTCATCAGCTTGGAAATCGAGGCGATCGGGCGCACCACGTTTTCGTTCTTGGCGAAGATCACGGTGGAGGTGGCCAGATCCTGCACGTAAGCCGTGCTGGAGCGCAGCGCGGCGGCTTCGGCGCGCACCGACACCGCGGGTGGCGGCATGGCGGCGGCGGCCGTGCGTTGCGCGCGCGGCGGCTTGTTCGGCTTGCCGTTCTTGCCGCTGGCGCCCTTCTTGGATGAGCCATGTTGGGCCACGGCCTGACGGCTGCCCTTGGGCGGCGCCTTCTTGCCCGCAACCTGCTTGGGCGCGCCCTTGCCAGCCGTATGTTTGCCCGCGGCGGCCTTGGGCGTGGATTTGGCAGCGGCCGACTTCGGCGCGGCCTGCTTGCCGGCGGCCTTGGGCGTGGCCTTGGCCGTGCCGTGCTTGGGCGTGGCCGCCTTGCCGGCGCCGGCTTTCTTGGCGGGGGCGGGGGCTTTCTTGGCTTGTTGGGCCTTGCAGGCGGCCGACTTGGCGTTGGTCTTGCAGGGATCGGTGTGCTTCGCGGCGAGCGCGGCAGGGGGCAGGAGCGCGCACATCGCCAGCGCCGCCGGCGCTATCGCGTTCGCAATTGCACGTTTCCAGTTAAATGCCATGGTTTGAGCAGGCTTGTCAGTCTGTGAGGAATTGTTTCCCGGGTCGAGCTTGTGGCGGTTCCGGAAAAGTCCAGATGAATTAGGGGGTTACGCGTCGAATTTAAACAGCAATTTCAAGTGATGCGCAAGGCGATTCACCATCATTGGGCAAAAAAATATCGGGGCCGTATTGACGGGCGACACAGACGTCCCCGGGCGCGTTCCGCGACGCTACTGGCGCGCGGCGCGTGAGCGTAGCCCGGAATTACCCTCAATTGGCTGAATACGTGGGAAGGGTTTGCAATGGGCCTGCGTGATCGAGGCCGGGAAGGGTGGCCTCGCCGGGTGGAATCGAACCACCAATTGACCCTTAGGAGGGGCCGGTTATATCCATTTAACTACGGCGAGACGGGCAAAACTGCGGGGATTCCGCAACCCCATGAATGCATGGGGATTTTATCGTAGTGCCTTGATATTACGGGGCTTTATCTTGGCGAGAGTTTATCACTCTTCATCATCGTTTCTCACCTGATCTAATATCCTGCTACTACAGAACTACTACAGCAGGAAAAGACGAGATGGCCGCGATAGTCAAGATCGGCGCCAAGTGGCGCGCCCAGGTACGCAAGGCAGGACGCAAGTCTATCAGCAGGACGTTTGAGACCAAAATCGAGGCCCAGCGCTGGGCCTTGGAGATCGAGGGAAGCTCGGCCGAAACCGCCTCCATGACGGTGGCCAAGCTGATAGAGAAGTACCGCGAGCTGCGCGCCGAATCGGGCCGCCCGATCAAGCCCAAGTCCAATGAGGACTACATGCTCCAGCACCTGGCGGCCGAGGACGACGGGCGGGCTGCGCCACACCCGTCCTACGGCAGGCTCGTCGGGTGGTTCGCTCGCATTTCCTGCGGAGAGCCTGCCCGGCATTTCATTCGTGCCGCCAGAAATTCCCCTCACT
>JACDJA010001086.1_pt1 | contig 24582 bp, 29 predicted proteins | sample 7449241 | NCBI WGS metagenome assembly JACDJA01 (sample SAMN14253289, study PRJNA609438) | sludge metagenome | isolation source: initial anaerobic sludge | collected 2018-12-20 | reverse complement strand
TCGCTGACGCAACCTTCTGGGGTTCCTGCTTCACTGCAAAAGCCAACGCTTCCGCTCCACAGGCTAGAACGGCATGCCCTGCCGCTAGGATATTGCGTGCCGCATTCGTATCGGCATTGTCGTGATGCCCGCAGCGGACACGATGAGCTTGATCCGAATGACAGCTATCGCCGCGCTGATGCATTAAATCGCTGACCCGTGCCAGCAAACGTACTCAACTTCGGATACCTGAAATACCGATGAGTGATTCTTGCCGGGGCGTGTCCGATCAACCCCGTGACTGATGGCCTCGCAGCTCGGCGGGGAGGGTTTCCCGGATGAGGGTAAGGGGTATCTGCGTATTCTCGGCAATTTCGGCGTAGGTACGGCCTTTTTTGCGTAACGAAATAATGCGCTTGCGGACTCCAGCGGGCAGGTCTGCGGCACTTTTTGATCTGCGCCCTCGCATTTCCGGGGGCAGGATTTCCGGAAGGTACAGCGGAGCAACGCCGGTCTTCTCGGTGATCTCTTGGTAGGTTGCCCCTTTTTTGCGCAGCGCCAGTATCTGCGCCTTGGTTTTGTCTGTAATGGCGGTGCGTCGCAGATGTCCTTGCATGCTCTCGGGGAGTACCTCCCGAATAGCGGAAAGGCTGAAGCCGGTTTCCGCCGCGATAGCCTGATAACTGAGGCCCCGCTTGCGGAGCGCCTGCACTTTCCTCACCTGGACGGGCTGCAACCCCCCCTTGGTGACCTCGGATTCGTCCACAGCCTTCCGCACCAGGTCCATGGGGATGCGCAGTTCGTCTTGGATTCGGTTAGGGGCCAAGCCTTGGCGGCGCAGTCGTAGGATGTCTTGGCGGAGTCTGGTCGTTAGCGTGGTCGGAGCCTTCGGCGGGATCGCCAAGGTGATGGGCTGGCCGGAGGACTGTCGCTCGATCAGGGAGATGCGGTGGATATCCGTCAGCGGAACGGCTCGCTGCACGAGGTTTCGGACCACCTGCGGGGTGACGCCGTATTCTCGGGCAACCTGAAGCTGGCGAGTACCGTCAACCAGCGCGGCCCGGGCCATGGCCTTGTGTTCGGCAGGCCAGTTCGACCAGTCGGTCAGTTTCTCGAATTGCCTTGGGGTGTAACAGGGGAATGCAGTCCTGGACATGGGGAACCCTCCTAATTACCTGGCCGGCATCATACCGGATTCGGGGTCAAAGCGCAAAGTAACGTTCTCACATTCGCTATACAAACCGAGGCACAAACCTATTAACAGAGGAGTGGGAGTATGAATTCTGCCGAAAGTCCGGTGAGGATCGAGAAGAAAATCACTGGCTTTACCGTGAAAAAGGAGGAGGTCGCCCCCGGGGCGGTGGTTCCCGCACCGGTTACGGAAGTCTCGGTGTCGGAACCCGTCCAGCTTAATGAGACGGTCTCTCGTCCCGAAAAGATGGTCGGCGAAACCTACAAGATCAAAAACCCCCTGAGCGAGAGCGCCCTGTATGTCACCATCAACGACATCGTGCTCAACGAGGGGACTGATCATGAGGAACGGCGCCCCTTCGAGATCTTCATCAACTCGAAGAACATGGAGCACTTCCAGTGGGTTGCTGCCCTGACGCTGGTGATCTCTGCGGTCTTCCGCAAAGGTGGTGACGTGACCTTTCTGGTTGAAGAGCTGAAGAGCGTATTCGATCCGCGAGGTGGTTACTGGAAGCCCGGCGCTGGCGTGTTCATGAACTCGACAGTGGCTCACATCGGTGCGGTCATTGAGGATCATCTCGTGAACATCGGACTCCTGAAGAAGCCCGGATTGGACGAGCATCAGCGGAAGCTGATTGCGGAAAAACGAGCGCAATATGCGAACGAACCGCAAGGCGAGTCCGAAGAGTTTCCAGCGTCAGCAACCTTGTGCGCAAAGTGCAGCAAGAAGGCCGTGATCATCATGGATGGTTGTGCGACCTGCCTTAACTGCGGAGACAGTAAGTGTCAATAATGGTTTAAAAGTGTTCTTGACCTATTGAAAAATAAAGGAAATAAGCTTTTTTGATTAGGTCATAAGCTACAAACCCAGCATTTCGCCCCCTCGCCTAGAGGGGGTTTTCTTTAGCCCATCCAACGCCTTGTGTCGCCCTTGCTGCGCAACCTGTTTGCTGGCGGGGTTGCGGTGGAGGGTGAGGCGGTGACAACTCACCCGTTCTTTTCGCTATATATCTGTGAGGACATTGGCCAATGAACTCATCAATAGGAGAGGATATGAAACCTGAACTGAAGGTCGTAAAGAGCGTCGGCCAGACCGAACCCTCAATGGGTGCGGCCTCGCTGGACGTTTGGGATAAGAAGTACCGCCTGAAGGCAAAAGATGGTCAGATCCTTGATCAGACGATTGAGGACACCTACTGTCGAGTCGCCAAGGCGATCGCCGCGGTCGAAACGACTGAGGAGAAGCGCAAGGAATGGGAAACCAGGTTCTTGTGGGCGTTGCAGCGCGGGGCGATCCCTGCGGGGCGCATCACCTCAAACGCCGGCGCCTTGGAGCACAAACCGGCAACATCGACGATCAACTGCACGGTATCGCAGACGATCAGGGATTCCATGACGGCAATCCTGGACGGTGTGAAGGCGGCAGGTATCACGCTCAAGGCAGGCTGTGGCATTGGGTACGAGTTCAGTACCCTGCGCCCGCGAGGAGCGTTCGTGGCAGGTGCCGGGGCCTACACCTCGGGGCCGTTGAGCTTCATGGATATCTACGATTCCATGTGCTTTACGGTGTCATCAGCCGGCGGGCGTCGTGGCGCGCAGATGGCGACTTTCGACATCGGCCACCCGGATGTTATGGATTTCATTCGGGCCAAGCGTGAGGACGGAAAACTGCGTCAGTTCAATCTGTCGCTGCTGATCACGGACGAGTTCATGAAAGCGGTGAGCGAGGATGCCCTGTGGAGGCTTGCCTTCCCGTTGGATCCTCGTGAAAAAGACACCGTGGACATGGACGACCCGGATCAGATCGTGTGGCGGGAGTGGCCTCTCACCGAGGGGTACATTACCGACGCATCCAATCTGGTCGCCTGCAAGGTGTACAAGGTACTGAAGGCACGTCGCCTCTGGGATATGATCATGGCGTCAACGTATGATTTCGCCGAGCCGGGGTTCATTCTCATCGACAAGATGAATGAGATGAACAACAACTGGTTTTGCGAGAACATTCGTGCTACGAATCCCTGCGGTGAGCAAGGATTGCCTCCGGATGGGGCTTGCCTGCTAGGGTCGGTGAATCTGACGAAGTTTGTCAGGGATCCGTTTACAGACCGCGCGCGCTTTGACTGGGACGAGTTCCGTGAAGTCGTCAAGGTGTTCACGCGTATGCTGGACAATGTGGTGGAGATCAACGGTCTGCCCTTAGCGGAGCAGCGACTGGAGATCATGCGTAAGCGCCGCCACGGCATGGGTTACCTCGGGTTGGGATCGACGCTGGCCATGCTTTGCATGAAGTACGGTTCGGCGGAATCTTTGGCGTTTACCGAGGAGGCCACACGTGAACTGGCTGTTGCCGGCTGGGAGGCTGGGCTGGAACTCGCCGAAGAGAAGGGTCCTGCCCCGATCATGCTGGATGAGTTTACGGTAACCGAGGAGATGTTGCGCAAGCGTCCGGAGATGGTGGCCGATGGCTATACGGTCGGTGATCGTGTCCCGGGTCGGGTGCTGCATGCGAAGTATTCGCGTTATATGCAGAATCTGGCTTCGGTAGCGCCGGAACTCGTGAGGAAGCTGGCGGAGACGGGGGCTCGCTTTACGCATCACTCGTCGATTGCGCCGACCGGGACGATCTCCTTGTCGCTTGCGAATAACGCCAGCAACGGCATCGAGCCGTCATTCTCACACGAGTATTTCCGGAACATCATTCGTGACAATCGCAGCACCAAGGAACGAGTCGCGGTGATGAGCTACGAACTGCGCGCCTATCGCCACTATGTGGATGAGAACGCCCAGGCCGAGGACCTGCCTAAATATTTCGTTACGGCAGAGAGCGTTACGCCCAAGGAGCATGTGGATGTGCAGGCTGCGGCTCAGAAGTGGATCGATTCGTCGATCTCGAAGACCGCGAATGTCCCGACGGATTTTCCTTACGAGGAGTTCAAGGACATCTACCTGTATGCCTATGAGCAGGGACTGAAGGGATGCACCACGTTCCGCTTCAATCCGGAGGCGTTCCAGGGAGTGCTGGTCACCGAGAAGAACCTCAAAGACACCACCTACCAGTTCACACTGGATGATGGGTCTGTCGTGGAGCTGACTGGTGACCAGGAAGTCGAATACGATGGCGAGACACACACTGCCGCCAATCTGTTCGATGCGTTAAAGGATGGTTATTACGGGAAACACAAGACCAGTTAAATCTGGTCTCAACCCCGCACTTCACCCGCCTCTTCTGAGGCGGGTTTTTATTGCGCCAACCCCCATAAGCCTTGAAACATGAGCGCACCCAGGCTATACTAATGTAAAGTAAATGAAGCCAACAAACAGCATCTCCAAGGACTAGCCATGACTCCTGACGCCCGTGCCTCTTTCCTGCGCCGCGAACTCGCCCGCCACAATCATCTGTACTATGTCTTGGATACTCCCGAGATCCCGGATGCGGAATATGACCGTATGTTCCAGGAGCTGCTGGGTCTGGAGCGAGCAAATCCGGCGCTGCGTACGCTGGATTCCCCGACCCTGCGAGTGGGCGGTGCGGTGCGGGCGGGCTTTGAGGAGGTCGTGCATCTGCGCCCAATGCTGTCGCTCGACAACGCCTTTGAGGACCAGGATGTCGCCGCTTTCGTGCGGCAGGTCGAGTCCGTGCTTGGTGTTGATGAGGTGGACTTTGCGGCTGAGCCAAAATTTGACGGACTGGCGATCAGCTTGGTCTACGAGCAAGGAGTTCTGACTCGTGCTGCAACCCGTGGGGATGGCACCACCGGCGAGGAGGTGACGGCGAACGCCCGCACGCTGCGCTCGATCCCCCTTCGTCTGCGCACAGAGACGCCTCCTGCGCTTCTTGAAGTGCGGGGTGAGGTCTTGATGACCAAAGCGAGCTTTGCCGCCCTCAACGACCGTCAGCGGGCCGCAGAGCTCAAAGAGTACGTGAACTGCCGCAACGCTGCGGCCGGTTCGCTGCGCGTGCTGGACCCGAGCATCACAGCTGCCCGCAAGCTGGATTTCTTTGCGTATGCGCTCGGCGAGGTAGATGGGGGGCAGGTGCCTGACCGGCATAGCGCTGTCCTGACTTGGCTGGAAGAGTTTGGATTTCAGGTCTCTGACCTTCGTCGCACGGTGCGCGGGGCGGGAGGACTACTGGACTACTTCGCTTGGATCGGCGAGCAGCGTCCGTCGCTCCCGTTCGATATCGATGGCGTTGTTTACAAAGCGGATCTGTTTGAGCATCAACAGGAACTGGGGTTCGTTTCACGCGCCCCGCGCTGGGCGATTGCCCACAAATTTCCTGCCGAGGAGGCGCTCACGCAGGTGCTTGACATCGAGATACAGGTCGGGCGTACGGGGCGACTGACCCCTGTAGCCAAACTCGCCCCGGTGTTCGTCGGGGGCGTCACCGTCGCCTCGGCGACGCTCCACAATCAAGACGAGATCGATCGCAAGGATGTCCGTATCGGCGACACCGTCGTCGTGCGCCGCGCCGGTGACGTGGTGCCGGAACTGGTGCGGGTGTTGCCGGATCGTCGTCCGGCGGCCGCAACACCTTTCAAACTGCCTGACTCGTGCCCTGTCTGCGGCTCCCACGCGGTCCGCGAGGAAGATGAGGTAGACCTTCGCTGCACCGGAGGACTCGCCTGTGATGCGCAACGCAAGCGTGCTTTGGTACATTTCATCGGCCGCGAAGCGATGGATATGGATGGCGTGGGGGAGAAGCTCATGGCGCAATTGGTCGATGTCGGGCTGGTGCGCACCCCGGCCGATCTCTTTACCCTGACGACCGCGCAACTGCTGGGGCTTGAGCGCATGGCGGAGAAGTCGGCGGCCAACGCCCTTGCTTCTATCGAAAAGGCCAAGTCCACGACGCTGCCGCGGTTCCTGTACGCCCTCGGCATCCGGGAGGTGGGGCGAACCTTGTCTAAAGCCCTTGCGCGCCGGTTTGGAACATTGGACGCTCTGATGGCAGCCTCGCTTGAGGAGTTGCTGGAGGTCAAGGATGTAGGTCCTGTGATTGCGCACCGGCTGTGCGAGTTTTTCGCTCAGGAGGCCAATCGGGCCGTCATTGCTCGGATGCTGGAGGCTGGTGTTGTGTATGAAGCGGTACAGGTCGTTGAGGCTGCGGAGAACCCGTTCAAAGGCAAAACCGTCGTGATCACCGGAACACTGCCCTCGTTATCCCGCGAAGAGGCCAAAGCGCGGGTAGAGGCGCTGGGTGGCAAGTCCTCGGGTAGTGTCTCCGCCAAGACTGACTACCTATTGGCGGGTGAGAAGGCTGGATCCAAACTCGCAAAAGCCCAATCGCTAGGGGTGCCTGTACTGGACGAGGCCACTTTTCTGGCCATGGCCGGGGGTGCGGGATGAATCCAATCCAAACGCTCTTTTTGAGCGTGTTCGCGGCAATCGCGTTAATTTTTGTCGTACTGGACCCCTCGGACTTTGCAGGATTTGGGTTCGCAATAGGGTTTTGCGTTAGCGCAATGCTGCTGTTTCGCGTCAGGTTCCTCTGGATGCTGGCCGCCGGACTGGTGCTCTGGGGGTCTGTGCTGCTGACACCGAATCCGACAGGCACACTCACCGGCTTCCTGATTGGGGTCTTTGCGGGAGGCGTCGCCGGTCTTGGGCTAAAGCTTGCCATAGCATGGGTTGTGCGCCGGCCGGGGTGGTAGCTCGGATTCGCCATACACGCTGAGGACAATCACATAGAGGTGACTATGACTACAGAGACTGATCCGTTTGCCGAACACACGGTGTTCGATATGCGGAAAAAGACGAAAGGCGCCAAAACGCCGATCAATTTCGGGCGCAGCAAGCGCTGCGCGTTCGAGGCGGGCGTCTCGCGCAGTTATAACCTCGGTGACGGCTCGGTGATGCTCACCGGCGAGATCGTGACGGCCTCCGGGCATCGCTTCCACGCGCTGCTGGGGGTTTCCCTCCAGGATTCAGGCGAACACTTCAGCACCGGGGTGGTGTACCGGGATGCGAACGGTCAGGTTCAGATCGTCTTTCAAGGCGATGCGGACTTCAAGGACCTGACGGACTACATGCAGGCGCAGCACCCGGCGTTTCGGATGTTTCCGTACACCTACCGGTATTATAAGTGGCACGCAGAAGACATTCATGTCGATGAGGATACCGGCTGGTCCAATACTTGGGATGGGTTGCAACTCATGGCCCAAAAACTGGCCAAATCAAACCCATAACTCCTTTACAGGTGGACTTCGGGCCGCCTTCTTTATTCCGGTCATGCGCCTCCCTCTTTGGTAAGGGCGCTTACTGCGTCCCGTCCGGGCGTAGTGATTCGCTATATGTCTCAGGCCCCTTGACCGAACCCCGACCAAGCCGGTGCAACCAGCACTCGGTGGCCTGGCAACTATTAGGAGGCACAATGCCATTCGTTATGAAAGAAGAGGTGAAATCCCTGCGCGAGCAGTTTCAGTCTCTGTCGAAACAGATCCACGACCTGGTGGAAGAGCGCGATGAAGTTCGTGCCAAACTGCAAGCGGTGTGTGAGCATGAGTTGATTTGTGTCGATCTCCGCACCGGTGGCTATAAGTTCAGGATCTGTGAGATCTGCGCCTACGAGGAGCACCGAGACAAAGGTCCCTTCAAAAATCTGCGGCTTCGACAGCATGTGCGACAAGCGGAGGACTGGTACCAGGTGCGAGATCTGGATTTTGAGCCGGAAATCTAACCCATTCTTTTACCGCTCTTCGGAGCGGTTTTTTCTGTCTGACGAACTGCTGGATGGATTCGCTATACCTCCTGAGGATATTACACAGGAGAAATTGAGATGCAAAGGCAGGCCAAAGCGTATCTGGTCCCTCTGGCTCAGTCGTTGCTGGCGGTCGAGGCTGCTGCGCAGGTTTGTGATGCCGATGCGTTGAGCCACTACGAGCAAGAGGTTCTGCTGTTGACTCACGCCTACGCCAAGCGAGGCGGAGAGGTCTTGCGCTACGCCATCACGGTGACGGATTTCATCAACGGTTACGATGCAGACCTGCTTGAGCCGTTGTTGTGGATCCGGTTTGGGGAGAACAATCCCGGGCTGATGCGGGTCGAAACGGCAGACGCATTCTGTGTCTGGGTTTCCCGGCGCCAGGTGGACGAGGTCCGGCACTGGCTCAACACCGGTCCGTGGAGTACTGGGTTTGAGGTCGCTGTACTGAAGGCACCGGTGATTCGCCGGCTGTCGACGCCGCGTAAGGCTTTGCGGTATCTGGGCAAACTCAAGCAGCATTGATTACAGCCCCCTCGCTCTGAGGGGGCCTTTCTTTCTGCGGCCGTGCTCGGCGCCCTTGGAAGGGGTTCGTCGGGACCCTGACGGCTCCTGAAATCTGACTCGACAAGTGTGCAGACGTAAGCTATACTAAAAACATTATAGATATACATAGGAGCTTACACATGGCTCGTATTCCAAAAGGCGGACCCCGCTGGTATCAGTTGTCGGGTGCCTTGCAGTTTCAGGGTGAAGCGTTATCGGCGCAGGCTGCGGCGGCGCTCAGGGCGCTGCACACAGCAGCAAGCGGGCGACTACTCATCCGGGAGACGGGTCCTGTAACGCGCGAGGTCCATATCTCCGACTCGATGCTCCCAGACCAGATCACTCGTATTCGTAAAACGCTGCCGCCGCTGTTGCGCCTAGTGGCGGTGCCGTGTGAGCTGGAGGAGTCCAACGCAGGATGTACTCGCTGGATCCAGTTGGTGCCGAAGGCGCGGGAGCTGACTTCCTCGCCGCTGCCGAGCGCGCTGCGCGCGCCACCTCCGAGCGCTCAGCATAGCGTTTAGGCCCGCCGGCGATGCTGCCGCAACTTGCGGATTCGCCGCGGGATCGGCGGATGGGTGGCGAACAGATTCCCCCAGTTAGGTTCAACCTCCCCACCCAACCGCTGCAAGGCTCGCTCGCCAGCTTCGGGTCCCAGTAACCATGCCGCTTCGCGGTCGGCTCGATACTCCATGCGCCGGCCAATGAAGCGATCTGCCAGCCGAAAAACCCCTCTGGCGCTACGCTCAATCCAAGTCAGGCCGTACAGCAGCACCAAGGCGGGCAACAAAATCAGGACCTCCAAGACCCATCGAAAGGGCATGGCGTGCAATGCGCCACTGAACGCCCGCACAAGGCTTGCCCGCAGCCGATACCCCCAACGCAAGGTGTGTACGGCAGTGATCCAGAAAACGCCTGAGTGCGTGTCCCCGTGCTTAAGATGCGTCATCTCGTGCGCCAGCACCCACCGCAACTCATCAACGGGGAATGTGGCGACGAGCGGCGTGGTGAGCAGAATCACCCCGCGCCGCAAACCGGATAGGGCGTAGGCGTTGGTGCTTGGGGTGTCGACCAGCCAGACCCTGGGAGGTGCGACCTGCATTCGCTGGGCGATCTGTGCCGCCATCAGGCTCAGCGGATGCTCGTCTGGTAGTCGGACGGGTTTGTAGGGATGGCAGAGCTGGCGGAGGTGGCGTGTGGTGGGCGTGATCAGAAACACCAGGTAGTGCAGCAACGCCACCGCGATACCGAACAGCAAGGTGCCGTGCAGGGCTGGTGCGCTGAAACGGCGCAGGTTGGGCATGGCGAGTTCCAACAGAGGCAGCGCAAAGATCCACAGTGCGGCGGCCGTACCGCTGACGATGATTGTCCAGCCAAACGCCAACGCCAGAAGGGCCGCAAGACTGCGCAAGGTTGCCATAACGGTCAGTCCCAGTGCAGGTAGATGATGCGACCGAGAATCCTTTCCTGAGGGATTAGTCCTTGGTACCGTGAATCAAAGCTGCCGGGTCTGCGTCCGGCGTAGAGGTAGTAATAGCCCTCCGGGATGATGTGGGCTTTCCACGGATGCTCAAAGGGCATAGGACGCCCCTTGGAGTCCTCCTCAAGCACCTCCCCGAGTTCTCGGCAGTCTGGCTTGCGAGGGTCTTGCGCTGCGGTTACGGTCGGGCACGCAAAAACGTGCCGCCCTTCAGTGTGTAACACTTCTCCAGGGACTGCGCCGATCGCTTTTACGAAGGTGTGTTCAGGCTTGTAGTTGTAGCGCAGCTGCGCCCAGTTCGGGATTACGGGATGGTAGGCAACGGAAGTGCCGGGTAGCAGCCACTCCGCCCGAGGAGACTCGCGCTCGAGCAGATACCATCCTGTGGGCATGCTCTCGGTGACATTGTAGAGCAGTCGCCAAGGCTGCTGATAAAATCCTGTAACGACCAGCAATGACAGCAGGATGGCGATTGCGACAGGCAGCCATACACGCTGTGTCCCCAGGTGCACGCCAAGCCTCAGGGCAGCAGCTTTTCGAGCCGTGAGTCTTTGGCGTCCTGCACGCGGTCCTCGTGGTTACGTACCGCTTGCCGGGCACGATCCTCAACCACGAGACGTGAGGCCGAGAGTGATAGTTCAGTAGGAGCGAGGTCCTTCAGGTAGCGCATTGGATCGACGGTCGGAACGTTGGTCGGGAGTCCTAAACGGGTGAGAACCGCATCGGTAATATCGAGCACCTCGCCGGTGACGATGGCCTGTTTGACCAGAACTACGGTGTCGGGACCGGCGATCTCCCTGATGGCCACCTCGCTTTCACGGCCGATTCGCGATAAAGAGAGGAGAGCGTCACTGTCTTGGCCGAGTAATCCGGCGGCCAGAGCACGCTGGGCGTTGGCCAGTCGCGTGACGTCGAATGCCACGATGGAAGGCGGACTCATCTGCGGCACAAACGGCGCGTTGTACTTGGCAGCGAGCAGTAACAGCGCCGCCGTACCGACTGCACTCGTAAAAGCGGACAAATAGATGTTTTTCATGCTCATTTTACATTACTCCACCAGGTTCGATAGTCAGCAGTCGCCAACTCGTCGATGGCTTCGACCAGCGTTTTGCCGCCAGCTACCAAGGCATCAATGCGGTTGATGTCGTTTGCGTTCGTCGTAAAGGTATAGTGACTGTGTCGGTCGACAACGAAGCGGTACACCCCTTGGCCGACTTCGGAGCGAACATAAACTTCCGAGAAGCCCTCTCCCGATTTGACGGTCCGCAGCAGGTTCATAAGATGCTCGTTCGCCACTACCCGTTTATTGGCTGCGGCGAACTCCAGCGACTCCGGCTTCTGATACAGTACGAACTGCCAGGCGGCATTTTCGATCGCCGCCCGTGCCGCAGGGGATTTCTCGAAATCCTCAAACGACTGGGTGATTACACCGGCGATCCCGTTGTATTTGCGCGCGCGGCGGAAGGCGGTCTCGATGAATTTGCCCGTTTTGACATTACCCAGCAGGTCCCACGCCTCGTCAATAGCCAGTAGCTTGGGGCGCTCCCGACCGGAGAGGTACATTTCTTTTGTGATTTGATGGATGCACAGCGTCAAGACAACGGTCTTCAGTTCGTTATCTGCGTTCAGTTCTTCCAGCTCGACCACCACCATGTCATTGTCAAACGACAATTGCCTGGGGCCTGAGAACCACGGAGCGTATCGACCGATCGCGTACGATTGCAGCTGATCACCGAGATCCTGTGCGCGCTGGTCTGAATGCTCCTTGAGCCAGTCGTACACATGCCGCAATTCGGTCTCACCCTGATGCAGCGTCCAAGCCTCGACCACGGCGGTTTCGATCAACTGATACTCCCACGGCGGTGTATCGGACTCGAGTTGAAGCGGATAAGCCATCTGTCGGAGCAACGCCTTGAGCATTGGCAGCATCTCTGCCAGATCTCGCTCATCGTTAATCCCCCAGAAGGGGTTCAGCGAAATAGGGTCTTGCGGGTCAAACACCATATTGGTGCCGCCCATAATTGAGCAGAACCGCTCATAGGAGCGACCCACGTCGATGATACGTACCAATCCTTTCTTGGAGAGGAAGTCCGATACGATTTCGTTGCAGAGGTAGCTCTTCCCGCTACCGGAGGCCGCAACAATAATAAAATTATAGTTCGACACGGTGTTCAGCAGATTGAAGGACGTCAATTGACCTCGCCGCGAGATTAGCAGAGGACCGCCTTCGGCAGGATGATTTCCCGACCAGTCGCCTTGCACATGAGCGAAGCTCGCGGCGTTTAACGAGTGCATGGTCACGGCTCGTTGCATGCCGCGGTTGGGTGGGTCCATGCTTGGGGTGTATTGCATGGGTAGGCTGGCCAAGAAGACGGGCAGTGAGATGAATGGCTCAGGGGAAGCGCGAAAGCCTGCTCGGCGCCAGACGGCGCGCACATATTCTGTATCCTTTTTGGCATTATCCATGTCGGAATACAGGTTTATGCCTGAGTAGCAGCGCACCATCTGATGGCCCTGACGGGTTCGCTGCAACAGGCCATCGACGTCGCGACGCCGGTCGAAAAGATGCGACATCATCGACTTGTACCAGTCAGAATCAGACATCGCCTGTTTGTTCAGTGTTCCGAGCTTGGTGGTCAAGCGCTCGCGTGCGCGGTCGGCATCCAGCACATGGATGGTGGTGTACACCCAAAACGGCGCTGTGATGCGGTCCTCCCGGGACAGGGGGTCGCCAATCAGCGAGGCGGTCATAGGCAAATATGCCTCTTCCGGGTAGGTGTCGACTGTGATCGGTATTACCCGCACCTCGTTCTTGACCGTCTGCTCTTCTCCTGACTCCGCGGGGGCGCGCGAGAAGCCGAGATTACCGTCGGCGCAGACGCGCACACGCGTCTCCCGATCAACAATATCGTGCTGCAAGGGCACGTCTGGCGAGGCAAGCCCGGGGCGCTCGCTTGGCTCAAGCTGCGGGTTGAGCAACTCACGCAGCACGAAGCGTACTTGGTTTTCGTCAAGCGGGGACGAGCTGATCCCGGTACCTAACAGGGCGCCTTGAATAGCGTCTCGCAGGTCGAGCACAGAGTGTCGCCAGGCGCGCAACTCGGTGGGTTCAGCCGGATTGCCTGTGAAGGGGATGCGCACAGAGAGAAAGTATTGAATGCTGCGGGGGTGCATGCGCGCCGTGGGGAGCATGCTGTACGCCATCGAAGTTGCCAGCATAAAGTCTCGCCGCCGCAAGGCCGATTGGTGCAGTAGCGGGTGTTGGTTGTTTTTCAGGCGCGCTTGCGTCCAAAGGTTCAATGTTGGCTCGACGTATGGTGACGACAGCGCGGAAAACTGTAATACAGCGCCGGGAGGGCAAGCGTTAATGACCGCCTCGATCTGCGGTTCCGCATCCGTCCCAGCCAGCAACAACGGGTAGTAGACCAGCATGAATCCGCACGCAGGCGTTTCCCCATCGTCCAAAAACAGCAGGTTGTTTTCGGTATCGAAGTCGCGGTAGCTCAGCAACGAAGACAGCCGATCCCGTTCCAGCATCGCCCGCGCCACCGAAACAGGGGAAGGGGCGGGACCCGGGGCTGGCGGACGCAGCCAATCGCCAAGCTTTTGCGTCAGTTCGCCGATGTCGAGCTTCATGGGGTCGGCACCATCTGCTGATAGGGCTGGACCACGCCATTGCGCTGCTCGACACGACCACTCTCAAGGGCGTTACGGTCGGTCACAGGATTAAAACCAAGATCCTGCGGGCGGACGGGGCCGAGTACGTTTGATCCCTCACCGGGCGCTCCGAGCGTGCCGTAGTTCCAGTATCCGGGAGTGGTGTAGTAGATGTACTCCCCACCGTGAAGCACACCGCCGGACTCAGCCCAAGGGGCGACCCACAACCGGTGCGGTTTTGGGGGTGTGTATACCGGCATGCCTCGAGCCTCCGCCTGCGGGTAGCCGGTAAAAACAGAGTCACCTGCCGCGCTTTGTGTGCTGGACGCTTTGCCGCTGTTGGCTAGCACATTCTCGCGAGAGCCGCCGCCTCGCACGGCAGCGTTGTAGGTTGCCTCCGTGTCGGCACAATACCCCTCTTCGTCATTCAGTGCGCAACTGTGGCGCGGGGATGAGGCGCAGCCGCTTATAATGACCGCCAACGTGGTTAAGGTAAAAATTCGAAGGATAGTCATCAACGCATCTCCGTCTGGGGCTTCAGGGACGGAACTCCTCCCATGCCGTAGAGCATCTCGCCCGTATCGAGGTCCACCATGACCCCCATTAGCAGATAACGAGCCGAACCATCCGTGAAGATCACTTGGCCGTCCGCCATCTGTACCGCATACAGACCAGTAATTGGTGTTGCGGCGCCAGTCCTCATCGACGTTTGCGGCAGGCGGGCTTGGAGTTTCCGGCGCGCGGATTCCGCCGCTTGTTCGGCTGGCGTTTTCTGGATGACGTGCACCTGGGCTGCCGGCGCTTGCACGGGAGCGGCGGGGGGCATATCAGCGACTAATGGCATGAGTCTCTCCTAAAAATCAATACGGTGGTGGTTATCAGGCGACCGGTTATTTGGTCGGCTTGTATTCCTTCACGAACAAGCTGTCGTGATCGGCCCACTTCAGGGACACACCTTCCGTAACCACCAGGACACCGGTACGCCCGGTAGGTACCGTGATGACGGGGAAGATATTCTTTGCTTGGTCGAGGTAGTATTGGGCAAGACTATTGGCCGCCGACGATGCACCCGAATAACCTGCGGACGCGAGGATGTCGCCACCTGTGGTGGTGCTGTAGGCCCCAGTGGCCCCGGTCGTCACGGTGCCTTGGGCGGAACCAAAGGCGCTGCTCAAACCTTGAGCAAAACCTGCAAGCAAGGATTTGTTGAGCATTTCCCCGTTGCGTCGGACAACTTTGCCACGCATACCCAGGGAGCCGTCAGAGTCGACGACATAACCTTTGAGCGGGGAGGACAGCACCAGCCGTCCCTGTTTATCGACACAAGACAGTCGCGCCAAGCGAATTTGCACACGCTGCGAGGCAAGATCCCCATAGGCCGAACCCAGAGCAACACAAGACTTCAGCGCATACCGGCTAGCGCCCGGCAATGTCGCATTGGTCTGAATGCGCATGAGTACGGGTTCCGGGTTCTGGCGGGTATAGTCGCTGGACCCTGAATCCAAGCCATTAAGCAGCACAATGCTGGCAAAGGAACCCTCTGGCAGGAAGCCTGCGTACGGGTTGGCTTTGTACTGAACTTCTGCCTTGAATTCATCCTCCACAGGCTTCTGTGCCCGAAGAATGATTGGCGCGGACTCTAGCGTACTTACGCTGCCGCCGGGTGGCGCAGGCGGCATGGCACCACGGGGCAATGGCGGAGGAGGCGGCAGGACCTTGCTGCTGTCTGTGCTTGCCTTCGTGCCCCCCGTCTTGTCCGGCGGAGGGGGTGGCAGTCGATCTTTCTCACGAGCCTCGGCCGCCTTGAGCGCTTCCAACTCCTTATCCCGTTTGGCAAGCAGTTCGTTTGTACTACGGGTCGCCTTAGCCAGCTCTTCGTTCTGCGCAAGCGCCTCTTTCACTTGATCGCGCAGCGCCGAAATCTCTGCTTGCGCTTGCGCTTCCCAAGACTTGTGGGCTACGCCTGCTGGCGTGGTATCCACGGTCAAATCCCGCTTTGACTGCGGTCTCGGCCGTTTTTCGTCGACCATCAGGACGCTCACGCCGACGGACAGCGCCACCAGCGCAAGACCTACCAGCATCCACTTCTTCTTGACAACGCCGCTTAGCGTAGACGGGGTTCGGATCTCGACCTTAAGATCATCGCGGGCCGCTGGCGTCTTGTGTTCATCAGTCATAATTACAGACCCTCTGCCCAAATTACTTCATCAACCAGAAGGAATAGTTCAGGACTTACGCCAGCAGCGATGCGGTCGCCTTCGATCTGAACGGCCCGCACACCTTTGCGATAAAATTGGGCCGGCGCGACCTTGACGTCCACCGAGCCTTTTGCGGTAAGCCGGTAGATGAGCATGCGCTCGGTCCCGTTTGACCAGGACTCCAAAGGCACAGCCGTGAACGCCGGGAACTCAACGGGGGGCAGATTGGCTACCGACTCAAAGCCATCAGGCTCTCCGCCCTTCATGAAACGGCTAAAAATATCCACGAGATGAGCAGTGGCGGGGGTGCCTGAGGACTCTGCCGAAGCGATGTCGTCAGGGTTTGCATTCAGCACGTCTCGGGCACCATCTACCCGATGAACGACACCCGGCCCCGGCATTGGACGCAGTCTCAACATGCGCACCGAGCCATCATCAAGCTGAACAATCATCTGGATCACAGACCGTGACCCGGGCTCGACCTGAAACAAGACCGAGCGATTGCCGGATAGCGGTAACGGCTTGCCCTTGATGGGGGTCTTGGCCGGAAAAACCACATCGACAAACGGTCGCGGGAAAACGATACGGTTGAATTCGCTATCGGAGATGGCGACGACAGAGGACTCTTGATCGGACGAAGCCTCTACGGAGGTTTTGTTGTTCAGTAACGGAGATGCAACCGGAAGATTGTCATCGGCTGCGCTCACTGATACAGCGAACAGGGCTGCAAACGCCAGCGCAAGCTTACGGAGTTTCATCGCTCTTCCCCTCCACAGTTACCGAGTTTACTTCGGCGTAGCCGTTTTCAATGACGTATTCGATGCGGTATCGGATGCCGGTACGGAATGCAACCCGCTCCCCTTCCCAGCGAACCAGCTCCCCGGTCAGGCGGACCGAAGTCTTGTTGAGAACTTCAGTCTTTTTGACATAGAAACTTTGAATGGCCACGCCCTTAGTGAGTTGGCTGGCCTCCTTGATCAACTCCACCTCTTTCTGAGCACGCAGTTCGCGCGAGACCCGGTTAAGGAATCGCTGATACTGGGTGCCGACCGTGTCAGCAGTCCAACTGGTCAGCAGCTGAATATCCGCCTCAGCCAGGTAGGTGAGATATTGCGGGTCGACTACGCTACGCGGGGCCACCTCCACCTTCTCGCCGGCCAGCGCCAACTCGTAGGGGACGATATAGGCTGGCGCATCGGCCCGCATCCAGACCAGCGCCACGCTCAAGAGGACACAGACCGTGGCCAGCAGATAAGAGATCTGCTTCCAAGCGTTGCGCTCTCGAGACAGATTAACCAGCGACTCGAGGTACGCGGGGGACTTGCGTTCTTTCATTGACCCACCATCCATATCTAAAAAGCTGCACACCCCTGATTGAGGTGCGTCCGGACATTACTCAATAAACTCGTTATGCCAAGGCGCTGGAAACTTTTTCTTTAGCGGCGGATCGATCAATAATCCGGTACGCCAAATAAAATGTTGGACCGCCCCGCGCTTGGCGCCACGTTTTAGCCGTTGCGAGCCCATCAGGACACCGATGGCCCCAAGCCCTCCGAGGATCCAAAGATTCATCATCATGCCAAATCCGAGCACGGAGATTGCGATGATGAATTCCACCGGATCCCAGAAAAGAATGGGCACTGGCGCATCGATGTCCCGAGGGACTCGGTGGGCTTCTGGGTCTGCTCCGCGTGACATGGTGATCCTTAGATCAGCGCTCCAGTACCCATCATTGATGTGATGACGCCGGGACCCCAATGCAGGATAGCTGCCGCGGCAATACCTGAAAGCGCAGGCATGGGCGAGTTCTTCGCCACACCGATGCCCGCACCCACAATGAGCATCAGCACTGCAAGACCGACACCCAATGGGCCTTGAGCCCAACCCACGACGGTCTCTTTAAAGGTCCAGAACTCATCCTGGTTGTCAGCGGCAAATGCGCCAGCTGACGCCACCAGAAAGCCGGTACTGATTGCGGTCTGAGCCAGCATCCGACGGAAAGTAGATAGTTTCATGATTAACTCCAAGTAGCGTTACGAGCGATGAGTAGAAATTAAAAATACACATCACCGTATAGCTACCGGAGGGACATAATTTAAAACAATATATGGCAAATTCGCAGGACTACCGCAGCGCATCGCCAAAAGCCTCCCGTCAGCGGCCGCTCGTTTTTACGCTCGCGACCTGCTCGTGATACCCGCGCCAGCGCGTAATTACGTCCCGCGCATAATTCTGGCCGTTTTTGAGCTTAAAGCCAGCGTTGTACGACATGATCGCCTTGGCCCAATCTTGATCATGCGTTTCGTAGTACTTGCGTAAAATCCAAGTACCCACCCCGACGTTCACGCACAAATCCCAACGCAGGTCGTCCGCAGAAATCCCGTACTGGGCAAGCTCCGGCAGCCAGATGCTGGTGACCTGCATGGGGCCATAAGCAATGCTACCGTTGGGCTCCTGCTTAATATCGCCGACCCGACCCCCTGGGTAGGTCGCCCGCCGACTCTCCTGATCCAGAATGGAATAGATCAGAAGCTCCGGTACGGTGTACCGCTCAGCTGCTTCAACGACGCAGGCGTGGATTGCCTCCGCAGACGGCGGAGCCGCTGGAGGCATATCCATCGGCATCGCCTTTAGCCCTCGGTCTTCTCAGGGGCGTCAAAAACCTGCGCCGCAAAGACCCGCTCGGCGACGAGCTCGGTCACGATAAAGCCGTCAGCCATAACGCCTTTGAGCACGCCCTGAAGCCGGCCATGGACCTCGATCTCGGCACCCTCAACGAGGATGTCGCGGACCTTGGACAGGCGAAAGGCGGGGATGCGAACCGGCACCGCATTGATGAACTCGACCGCCCGGTTACCCTGACGCTCGCGCTCCGGGCCATACTGGAGAAGGATGAGGGCCGACGGCTCGTCACGGTCGGAGATGTGCACAGAACGGACTTTGCCGGTGGTTACGAACAGATTCATGATTAACGACTCCTTGCGTTAGAGGAAACTACATACAACATGAAGACAACAATAGTATAGCAACCGTATATCTGACAAATCAAGGAGCAGGACAGCCTGCCGCCTTACCTTGCGGGTCGCTCAGGATGTCAACTCGGCGTTCCCGGGCAAACACGTTCGGATTCTGTGTCACCAGCACCACACCGCATGCGTCCACAGCGGTTACGGAGTAGCTGTGTTGTGCCAACCACCGCACAACGGCCCCGGCCCGCTGACGGGACAACTCAAGGTTGCGTTCGTGAGATCCGCGTGGGTCGGCAAAACCCAATACGCGGTATTGGCCGGGAGGCAAGCCCTCGAGACGATTCAGGGCCGCGGCCGTCAACTCGGCGCTGCCGGTCGAGAAATACACTTGGATGCGGTCGGGAGGGGTTACGTCATGACTCTCGGTATGCGGGATGGTTTCTGCGGCTCTGGGGCTGATCTCCGGAAGCACGTCGAAGCCACCGATCTTGTCGAAGACCTCCCCGGGCATCCAGTTGTAGGCTGTTTCGACCTGAACCTGCTGACGAGCATGAGCGGGAGCCAGCACATAGCGCCCATGTCGCAGAGATGGTGCGACGGCGTCGGCAGAACGCTCTCCGCGGACCTCATCGGTCGTCGTTACCGGGGGCAACGACGAAGAGGGGCGCAAGAAGTCCGGCATCCAAGCGCACCCCGTGGTGGCAAGGATAGAGAACAGCAGACTGAGGCGAGCGAGGTGCATGTATGTTACTTCCCGGAAAGTTTCTTGATCTCATCCAGCACTTCGCGACGCAGTGCGGACAAGTCATTGGTAGTGGGGTTGCGGCCGATAGCGTCTACAATCTCCCCGTCTACGATGAAGATGTAGGCTGGAACTGCGTCAATGCCGGCACTTGCCCCTAGCCACAGCGCCCGCTGATAGGATTCGAGGGTGGACGGATTGAGCGCGTCTTGGCGCAAGCGAACCCAGTCCAGCTCGAGAGAACTCAGGTCTTCAGCCAGAAACACCAAGACCTGATCGAGATTCTCCATTGGCAGGTTCAAGTCCTGCGCCCCACGAAACAGTGCGGCACGTACGGCGGCTTCGGCTTTAGGACCTTGGTTGCGTGCGGCGTAATAAATCCGATCTTGCCAGTTGCTAGCCCCTTCTTGCGGCGATATGGGCGCGAAGACAAATCGCCCGCCAGTAGCTTCCGTTGCGCGTCGCAACTCGTTGCCGGCTGATTCCATCGCCAGACAGTATGGGCAGGAAAAGTTGGCGATCTCCACGACATGCACCGGCGTTGCCGCCGGTGCGATGCTGGCCCACAGCCATAACCCCAAGAGGGTAACGAAGCGCATTATTCAGACTCCGGAAGTTCAGCCGGAGGAGTGCTGGAGCCGCCGCCCTGGCCTGGGGCTGCCAGATAATCCGACTCGTAGAACAGGCGCCAAAGACTGTATTGACAGCCATAATCCAAGTTATCGAAGGCCGTTTGCGTCCTGTGCTGTCCGGAGGGGTAGGTCAGCGCCACCAGAGATACGGCCATGTTGCCCGACCATTCCACCGGGCGGCAGGCTCGATCCATGCGCTCGGCAGGGTCGCTGGCAATAAAGACCCAGCCAATGAAGATAACCATCAGCACACCAAAAAATTGACCGAACATAGACTTACCCATGTGCTGGGCGCCTCCTTGAAATTGGATGGGACTCGGCATGTATAGCCACCCGAGCGGATACTTTTGCGGGCGCCGTCAACAAAAATCCGCACATCGTATAGCAACCGTAATGACACATTATTGATAAACCCGAGTAAAAGGCGGTAAAGACTCAAGCATCCGGGCGCCGTACTGGGTGCGCCAAACCCGATTATCGAGCAGGCTGACCCGGCCACGGTCGGATTCGCGTCGAATGAGGCGGCCTACCGACTGAACCAGTTTACGGGTAGCCTCAGGGAGGATATTGGCGACAAAGTGCGCATTGCCGGCCAACTCCTTGCGCGCCTCCGCCAACGGGTTATCCGGGCGCTCGAAGGGCAGCCGAGTGATCACTAGGTGCGTGCAATACTCGCCAGCAAGGTCCAGCCCCTCGGCAAAAGACTCGGTACCCATCAGGATGCTGCCTTCGCCGGCGTCGATGCGGCTACGGTGCGTCTCGATGGCGTGCTTACTCACCCCGCGCTCCTGCTTCAGAATCCGTTCTTGCATAGCTGCCGGCAGCCGCCCGATCACGGCGTTCATGGTGCGGTAGCTGGTGAACAGGACCAGACTGGCCGCCTGCGGGTCAATATTGCACTCCAGCCATTGGGCCATTTCGGATTCATAGGCGTCCGGTGAAAACGTCGGCCCTCCCGGCGGCGCAGATTGGAAGCCGCCCAGCTCAAGGTGGCTCTCGGCGTACGGAAAGATATGGGGAAGGGCGATGTACCGGGTCCGTGCCGGCAAGCCTGCTTTGCGGCGAAAATAGGCGAAATCGCCCAGCACCTGAAGAGTGGCTGAGGCCATAACCACGCGGTTGATCCTCGGCCAAAGGATCTCTTGGAGTACCTCGGCGCCTTCGAGCGGCGACGTGCACAAGGCAAAATCGACCACTGCGCCCGATTTGTCGCGCCGAAACTCAATCCAACGAACTGGCATCTCGGCCTTGGCGAAAGCCTTGTATGCGGTCAGCAGGTTTTCCATCCGCCCCGTCAGTCGGGTGCATTCTGCCAGCAAGACGGCTGCGCCCTCAATATTTCCACGCGTCAACGTTTCCAGCGCAGAACGCACCGAACGCAATGCGGCCAACATCCCCCAACCCTTGCGGGCAGCGTCTTGCAGTGGTTCCACGAATTCGGGACTGAGATCAGTCAACCGGACATATTCCACATCCAGATGCCCGAAGCGCTGCTCCAAGAACCGATAGAGTGCGCCGAGCTGGCGACTCATCGCCCGACTGGCGATCTGGTGATACCAGGTGTCATTTTCGAAAAACGAGTGGATTGTATCGATCTGCGAACAGGACTCCGCGAACTCCGGCAGGGTGTTCAGCCATTCGCGCGGCTCGAGCAACAAACCGCGGCGTTTGGCCTGCTCGATCGCTTTGGCCGGCAGATTGTGCGCCTCATCCAGCACTAGGATGTAGTCTTCGAACGGAAAGATCCCGGGCTCATCGTTTTGCCGCAGGTCAAGGTCCGCCAGCACCAAGTCGTGATTGGCGACAACGACCTGCGCCTCTCCGAGCTGGCGCCGCGCCTCAAAGAATGGGCAGACCGCCGCATGCGCCCAGCAGCGACTACCGATACAGGTCTCCGCACTGGCGCGGACCTCCCGCCAGGTCGGCGGCAGCTTGCCCGCCCAGTCATCAGACACGCCAGACCAGCCGCCCGACTTCCACGCATTAAACAGGTGCAGCGCCTCGCGCCGTTCCCCCGGCAGACTGGGGTCGATGACATCTTCGGCTATACCGAACAGGTCTGTCTGCTTTGCCACCGGTCGCATCGGGATCTTGGCCGTCTTCTGCGCCATCAGCGGGCAGAGGTATCGGCCGCGCCCCTTGGCCAGGGCGGCGTGGTCGGGATCAAGCAGCCCGAGCTCCACGACCACCCGGATATCCTTGTCGATGATTTGGGATTGCAAGGTAGCCGTGTTGGTGGATACGACCACTGGGAGCTGCGAGGACTGCGGCTGACGGCGATGCAATTCCCGGGCGGCCGCAACAGCGCCGATGAGATAAGCCAGAGACTTGCCGGTACCGGTCGGCGCCTCTGCGCAGATCGGCGCGCCGGCGAGGATGGCGTCATAGATTGCGGTTGCCAATTCGTTTTGCTCAGGACGCTGCCGGAAACCCGGGCGTGCGGCCAGTCTCGTCAGTGCACGCTCCAGCACGGGACGCGTCGGAGGCGGGGCGTGAGCAAACTCAGGACTGCTCATGCACAGAAAATACCGCCGCACAGATCGAGGCCTGACGCCGGATCTTCGCAGAGGATCAAAAACCCTGACAAATGAGCCTGTATGAGCATTACAACCTCAGCCACGACTGAAATCGAAGAAAAGCCCCGTTGGGCACCGAAAACCCCGAAAAGAACTGGGGCTATAGCAAGGCCGGTAGCCACAACGGGTAAGCAGGAGTACCTACATGACACGATTAGTGTAGCAACAGCTTATGTTTCAGTCAAGCGCAGGGGTATACCGGCGGTGCGAGGGCCGAGTCCTGTACAAGAAGAAGGGGTTATAGAAGGGTAGGCTAGAGAAGAGCAGGGGGATGCCTGCAAAAGGAGTCCTGTGTCGCACCGGGATCGGAATGCACCGCTGTGGGTCTGTCGTTCAGTGCCGGGTGGCGTCTTGCACCTCTGCCTCGGCCAGCCAGTCCCTTGCCGCGGCCCGGCCCAGCCACGTCACCAACCGCAGCTCCCATGCCTCCGGGTCGTCTGAGCATTCCCACGCCTCCTGTATCGTAAAGCTCGCCAAGACCTCAAGAAGCCCGAGCGGGAAGCGTCGTCCGGTCTAGGGCTGCTGGAGCAGCAGACCGTGCGCGGCGCGCTTGGCTAAGCGATCGGCCATTGCGTTGGCGCGCCGCGGGATAACCTCGATGCGCAGATCGTGGAACTGTTCGGCGAGCGAGCAGATCCCTCGCATGCGCGGGTCGTCTCGGCGGTTTAGAAACAGATGCGCCAAAGCCTGGCAGTCGATGTGCATGATTAGCCGGCGGATGCCTCGGGCCAGCGCAGCCTTGAGTACCGCATAGAAGGCGTGTAGTTCAGCCTGAAAAGCATCAAGCCCGGCACAGAAATCACTGATAGTGGCGATCCGGTCGCCTTGATCGTTGTGCAGCACCCCTCCGAGACCGGCGTAGCGCTGCGCATCGGCATAGATACTGGAACCGTCGCTCCAGCCCAGACACCAACCGTTCGGGGCTTGAACGTCGACAATGCGGCACAAGAGTTTTTGCGTGCGGGTAATTGATTTCGCCTGCGACGAAGGGCTTTTATTGCGCAAGAGACGCGCTCGCGCCCGGATGCGGGCATGAAGGGAATGCTGCCCTTGTTGCCGGGCTAACCGCACCAGCGCATCGATCCGATCCTCGGCCGGATCCAGCAGAGCCTCATCAATCACACAATCAAGCCGGTACTGCATGCCTTTGGGCCGGCGCCGCATAGACCCTCCCTTCTGGAGTGTGATCAGGTTACCTTGGTATAGGGAATCCGAGACCCGAGAAGAGAAGTCTGTACATCTGTCAAGACGCGTGCTATACTGAAGTCACGACAAAGCGAATAAGGTAAAACCATGTATCGTGAAGAGCTGGAGTATGCGCAGCCGGGGCTGTGCGGCGAGCGGGCTGCTTACCAGGGGCTGGGGCGCGAGGATGCGCCTGAGGAGTATCGAGAGGATGAGCTGCGGGATTGGCGCGATGGGTTTGATCGGGTGCGACGCCTGCGTGCTGCGCTGGCGCGGCGGGGCGAATAACCGGTTAATGAGATAATCTCTCCCGGAGTCGAAGATGAAAAAACAGCGCATCCAAGCAGAAGCGGACGCTTTCTTTGAGTGGCCCACGGCCGACAAGTCTTATGTCACGACGATCAGTATGCTGGAATTCGCCAGCAGGATTGCGGACATGGTGAGACGCGAAGAACGGGCCGCTTGCGCAGAAATCTGTGACCAGCAGGGACTGGAATGGCGCGACGATGCCGCGGCAGGGGACAAGAATTACGCACTCCGCTGCCGAGATCTCATCCGTGCTCGCTAGCCGGTGCTGGGCACTCTTTTAGGAAGTAGGATTTGTTACATCACAAAGGCAGCACCATGTTGCGTTCACACGAAAACGAGTCAGACCTAACCTGTCGCATGCCGAGCGAGTTGTATCACGGTCGGGCACTGTCCACCGTGCTCTACAGCCTGATCG
>JACDJA010001085.1_pt1 | contig 24613 bp, 20 predicted proteins | sample 7449241 | NCBI WGS metagenome assembly JACDJA01 (sample SAMN14253289, study PRJNA609438) | sludge metagenome | isolation source: initial anaerobic sludge | collected 2018-12-20 | reverse complement strand
GGATACCCATACGGGGTATCGGCGGTGGCCGGCGCTGGTGGCTCGGCGGGACGGGCCCGTCGGTGACCGCCATGCTGCTCAAGCTCCAGCGCGACGGGCTGGTGACCTACGTCCCGTACCGCGGCGCCGACCTCACCCCGACCGGCCGCAGCGAGGCGCTCAGGCTGGTCAGGCGCCACCGGTTGCTGGAGACCTTCCTGATCGAGGACTTGGGCTTCGGCTGGGACGAGGTGCACGAGGAAGCGGAGCGGATGGAGCACGTGATGTCGGACCGCTTCACGGAGCGTCTGGCTCAACACCTCGGGCAACCGGCTTTCGACCCGCACGGCGACCCCATCCCGAGCGTCGACGGCACGCTTCCCGCGGGTCCCGACGTGCAGCTCGCCGATTCGAAGGTCGGCACGCGTTTCGTGGTGCAACGGGTCAAGACGCAAGACAGCGACGTGCTCTTGCACCTGACCGAGCTGGGGGTGGCGCCGGGCAGCGAGGTGGTGGTGTTGGGGCGGGAGCCGCGGGGCAACCTGCTCTACCTCGATCACGGCGACGGCCAGGACTTCGCGCTCTCGCGCGACCTGGCGAAGCTGATCCTCGGGTACCCCAAGGAGTAGCACCAGCAGCGTCCGCAAGCGGTTGCCTAGCGGACGTCGATCTGTACGAGCCCATCCAGATTCGCAAAGCCCGCATCATCTCTGCTGACGACGACGAAGCCGTGAGCGAGCGCCGTAGCAGCGATCATGCGATCGAGCACATGTGCACGGGCGCTACTGCCGCGCGCGACTACATGGCGCAGCAGATCATCATGGGCGCGGACGCAGGCATCGTCGAACGCCACACCACTCCCGAATGCTTCACGAAGGGCAGTGAAGCGCGCGAGCCGCGCCTTGAACTCCACGAGCCTGGTCGTGGCGTGCAAACCCCTGATCAGTTCAGACCAGCTGAGCGAACTGACCACCAAACCCTCGTAGCCCGAAAGGTCCGGCGCAGGCTCGCCCTTGGCCTCGCGAGCGATAAGGACATTCGTATCGAGGAGGGCGATCACGAGGTCTGCGACCAGGGGTCCCTACCGTCAAAATCGGCTGCGGCTTCCCTTACTTCCGCCGCCCAGTCATGCGCCAAGGGTGTAGCGCGCAGCAATTCCCGGAACTGCTCTGGGGTCACCGTTGCCTTCGGTTGCGGCGGCACTAGTCTGGCGACTTCACGGTCATGGCGAGTAACGATGTAGGTTGCGCCCCGCTCGACCTCATCCAGCGCCTGCGTAGGGTTTTGTCTCAGCTTGGCGACCGGAATCACCTTCATGTCTAGATAATAGCATAAGTAGACTAACGACGAATAATGGTTGTTGACCCGCCGGGCACTTTGTCGCCCAGCCGGCGTAACGCGCTTGACCCGGCGCCGAGCACCACCTATATTAGACAAGACGAAACTATGAAGATTTCCTCGACTAAATTCCACTCACGCCCCCGACGCTCCCCGCGTCGCTGGGGCCTGACTCTGCTGGTTCTGGCAACCTTCTCGGCCTCAACGGCGCTGGCCGCGAAGCCCATCCAGGTGCTCACCACCATCGGCATGCTCGGTGACGTGGCCGCCGAAGTCGCCGGCGAGTGCGCCGCGGTGGAGGCCATGATGGGGCCGGGAGTCGACCCACACTTGTACCGGGCCAGTGCCGGTGACGTCACCAAGCTGGCACGGGCCGACCTGATCCTGTACGCCGGACTCGGCCTCGAGGGGCGACTCTCCGACGTGTTGGCGAACTTCTCGCGCCGCAAGCCGACGGTGGCCGTGGCGGAACTCGCCGTGCCCGCCACCGAGCTTCGGTACGTAGGTACCAGCACGATCGACCCGCACGTCTGGATGGACGTGGCCCTCTGGCGGGGCACCGCCGCCGTCATCCGCGACGCGCTCCTCACCCACCCTGACATCGATCCCGAGTGTGCCGCCGGCATCACCGCGCGCACGTCGGCCTACGTGGAGCAACTTGCGGTCTTGGATGCCTGGGTTCGGGAGGCCGTCGCCTCGATACCGGAACGCCAGCGCGTCCTGGTGACCGCACACGACGCCTTCCAGTACTTCGGTAGCGCGTACGGCCTGGAGGTGGTCGGGATCCAAGGGATCTCCACCGACGCCGAGGCCGCCGTGGCCGACATCCGCCGCGTGGCCGAGGTGGTGGCCCAGCGCGAAGTGCCGGCCATCTTCGTGGAGAGCACCATCAATCAGCGCACGGTAGACGCCGTGATCGACGCCGTCAGGAGGCGCGGCGCCTCCGTAACCCTCGGCGGGCAGCTCTACTCCGACGCCATGGGGGCGGACCGCACCCCCGACGGCACCTACATAGGCATGCTCGTGCGCAACGTGACCAACGTGGTGGCCGCTCTGGGCGGCGCCGTGCCCGCGTTGCCACGCGGCCTGTCCGAGTGGGAAGGGCGTTGGCAGTGATGGCGGCGTTGGAGAGGCCCGGTGTGCTGCAAGTCGACCGCCGCCAGAGCGTGGCCGCCGCGGCCGCGCCTCCGGCGATACGGGTGCGGGGGCTCAGCGCCGGCTACGGCCCCGACCTCGTGCTGGAGGCGGTCGACCTGACCGTTCCCAGCGGGGTGATGGGCGCCATCGTCGGACCCAACGGGGCCGGCAAGAGCACGTTGGTCAAGGCCATCCTCGGGCTGCTGCCGCTCCGCTCGGGCGGCGTGGAACTGCTGGGGCAGCCGATAGCAAAGGGCCGCCGCCACGTGGGCTACGTGCCGCAGCGCTCCAGCGTCGACTGGGACTTCCCGGCAGACGTTCTCGACGTCGTGACCATGGGCCTCTACGGGACGCTCGCATGGTGGCAACGCCCCGGCCGAGCCGCCCGCGAGCGCGCCATGGAGGCGCTGGAGGTGGTCGGCATGGCCGACCTGCGCCGGCGTCACATCTCCCAGCTTTCCGGTGGCCAGCAGCAACGCGTGTTCCTGGCGCGGGCGTTGGTCCAAGACGCCGACCTCTACTTGCTCGACGAGCCGCTGGCGGGCGTCGACGCGGTGTCCGAGGCGGCGCTGGTGAGTACCCTTAGACGCCTGCGTGACGAGGGCAAGACGGTCCTCGCCGTCCACCACGACCTCAACACCTTGAGCGACTACTTCGAGTGGTTGACGCTCGTCAACCGCCGGGTGCATGCGAGCGGCGCGATGGCGGAGGCGTTCGTGCCGGAGGAGTTGGCGAAGGCCTACGGCAGGGCGCCCATCAACCTGCAGGCCGGCGCCGCTAGCGCGTGGTAGCTGCGCTCGGCTCGCTGGCCTCGTTGCTGGGAGACCCTACCGTCCAGACTGTCGTCCTCGGCTCGGCGCTCCTCGGCGCCACCGCAGGCGCACTCGGGACCTTCGCCGTGCTGCGCCGGCAGAGCCTTCTGGGCGACGCCATGTCGCACGCCGCGCTTCCGGGGGTCGTGATGGGTTACTTCGTCTCCGGTGGCAGGCACTTGGGCGCCATCCTGATCGGGGCCCTGCTCGCCGGCCTTGCGGCCGCGCTGTTCGCCCTGTTCCTCAGCCGCCAACCGCGGATCAAGGAGGAGGCGGCGCTCGGGGCGGCACTCAGTCTGGGCTTCGCCCTGGGTGTCGTACTTCTCACCGTCGCCCAGAAACAGGCGACCGCGTCGCATGCGGGCCTCGACACCTTCCTCTTCGGGCAGGCGGCGGCCACGCTGCGCAGCGACCTCGTGTGGCTGGGTGGCCTCGCTGCCGTGGCGGGCCTGATCCTGGCCGTGTTATGGCGCCAAGCAAAACTCGCGACCTTCGACCGCGACTTCGCCGCGGTCTCGGGCGTGGCCGTGCCGCGCATCGAGGCCCTGCTGACGGCGCTGCTGGCGTTCGCCATCGTCATCGGCCTGCAGCTGGTGGGCGTGGTGCTCATGTCGTCCCTCGTCGTGGCCCCGGCGGTGGCGGCGCGGCAGTGGAGCGGAAGCCTCGCCGGCATGGTGCTGCTGGCGGGCGCCATCGGGCTGGTCAGTGCCGTCATCGGCGCCGTGCTTAGCGCGCTCTCGCCCGGCCTTTCGACCGGGCCGCTGGTCGTCCTGGTGGCAACGGCGGCGGTCGCCATCTCCCTGGTGTTCGGCCGGCCCTCGGTAAGGGGGGCCAACTGAGTGGCCGCATTGTTCCAGTCGGTGCCGTTCGCCATTCTAGGTACGGGCGTGCTCGTGGCAGTCGCCTCGGCACTGGTGGGCACGCTGCTCACGGTGCGTGGGCAGGCCATGCTGACGGACGCGATCAGCCACGGCGTGGTCCTTGGCATCGCGGTGGTCTACCTCGCCCTCGACGTGGTCGGCGGCCCGTGGCAACTGCTGGGCGCGGCCATAACGGGGTTGATCACCGTGTTCGTCACCGAGGCCCTGAGCTCGGGCCGCCGGGTGCGCCGTGACGCCGCCATCGCCCTCGTATTCCCGGCGATGTTCGCCGCCGGGGTGCTGCTGCTGGCGCTGTTCGCCCGCAACGTCCACGTGGACCAACACACCGTGCTGCTTGGCGAGATCGGTTTCGTGTGGCTCGATCAGGTCTCGGTGTTCGGGTTCGAGTTGCCGCGGGCGATGGCCACCCTCGCGTTGGTGTTGGCGCTGGACCTGGCGTTCTTGGGCCTCCTCTACAAGCAGCTGGCCGCGGCGGCCTTCGACCCCGTTCACGCGCAGCTGCAGGGCCTCAGGCCGAAGCTCGTCGGCGGCGTCCTGCTCGCGCTGACGGCGGTCACTGCCGTCGCCGCCTTCGACGCGGTCGGCGTGGTGCTGTTCGTGGCGTTCGCCATAGTGCCCGCCGTCACGAGTCAGCTCCTGGGCAGGCGCCTGCCGGGCGTGCTGCTGATAGCGGCCGGGATCGGCACGGCGGCGGCCCTGGGGGGCTATCCGGTGGCGCTGGCCCTCGACATCTCCATAGGCGGCACCATGGCCCTGTTGACCGGCGTGCCGCTGGTGATCCTGCTGTCGTGGCGCCTGCTACGTGCGGTCGTTCACACTCGCACGCCGTCCCTGACGCGCGAAGGAGATATGTCATAAGCCGTTCCGGGTGCTAGTGCTAGCGTTATCCCTCGGAAGAAGGCGGGAGAGCCACCGTTTTTAGCGCCGTGCGGCTGGGCCGGGAACCCTGCCCGGGCGACCGCGGTCACAGCGACCGTTGGCGGCTCCTCGGCTAAACTGCCAAAGGAGGCGCGTAGACGCCATGGGATCTCAGCGAACCGAGCTCAGCCCCGGATCAGAACCGCCCCCGGAACCCGTGGGGACGGGCACGACCGCCGTCGTGGAGACCACCGCACGGCTGTTCGGCGACGAGTGCTTCTGCATCTCCGACCTAGGCGCCGTTGGTCACCCCATAGTGCACGCCTCGGTCAAGTTCGCCGAGTTGACGGGCTTCCAGGCCGACGAGGTGGTCGGTCGCAACCTCGGGTTCCTCATGCGCAACGACACCTACCAGGAAGGCGAGCGCCTCCTGCGCGAAGCCGTGGCCGCGAACCGGCCCGTGACCACCACCGTTCGCACCTATCGGGCCGACGGCAGCCTCATGTGGCTCGAACAACGCCACTACCCCGTCCATGACGGGGGAGGGGAAGCGTCGCACCTGCTCACGCTGTTCCGCGACGTCACCGGCGAGGTGCACGTAGACGGCGCCCAGGCCATGCAACTGGAGCTCTCCGGCTCGCTAGAAGGAGACGGGCGCTTCTTCAGCTACGCGCTACTGCTCCACGACGACGGCCGTAACGAGGTCGCGTGGGCCTCCGAGGCGTGGCAACAGCTGACGGGTTACGGCGTTGCCGACCTCCAGAAGCAGGGCATGGAACGCTTCGTGCACCCGGAGGACCGCGGCCACTTCCGCGAGCGCCTCCAAGGGTTGCGCGACGCCGAACGCCGCTCCGATCAGTACCGCGTGGTCACGCTCCAGGGCAAGGTCATGTGGGTCGAGGACTTCGCCAGTCGCAGGTGGCGCAGCGACGAGGCCGGTATAACGGCCGTCTACGGCATGATGAAGGACGTGAGCAACGCCCGCCGCGACCACGCGAACCTCTGGCACCTTGCTCACGTGGACTCGCTGACGGGCCTCCCGAACGCGCACCTGCTCGAGGACCGCATTCAGCAAGCGCAGCTCCAGGCGCGCCGGAACGGCACCAGCGTGGCCCTGGCGATCCTCGACCTGGACAACTTCAGGTTCGTGAACCAGACGTTCAGCCAGCGGCATGGCGACCGGGTGATAGCCGAGGTCAGCCGCCGTCTGCGCCGCACGCTCAGGCGCACCGACACGCTGGCGCGGCTCGACGGCGACGCCTTCGCCCTGCTCCTGGCCGACCTGCCTGCGCCGCGCGACGTGCTGCCGGCCCTCGACAAGGTCCTCATGGCCGTGCGCGAGCCTTACGCCGACGGCAGCCTCACCCTGAACCTGTCGGCGAGCATCGGCGTCGACATGCAGCGCAGCAGCGTGAGGGCCGCCAACCAGGTGCTCGAGCGGGCGAACGCCGCCCTCGTGCGCGCCAAGGAGACGAGCCGCGGCGGTTTCAGGTTCTTCGATGACGAGACGGACGTGGCCATGCGCTCGCGCGTGGCGATAGTGAGCGAGTTGCGGCGCGCCATCGCCGAGGACCAGCTCGTGCTGCACTACCAACCGCGGGTGCAACTCGACGACGGGGCCATCCACTCGGTGGAGGCCCTCGTGCGCTGGTTGCACCCCGTGCGCGGCCTGCTCAAACCGGTCGATTTCGTGCCCCTCATCGAGGAATCGCAACTCGGCCCACAGCTCTTCGAGTGGGTCGTCGAACGCGCCTGCCGCCAGGCCAAGCGTTGGCAGCGCCAGCGCACGCCGCGGCGCGTGGCGGTCAACGTCAGCCCCTCGACCCTCGCCCATGCGGACATCGGCGGCATAGTCCAGAAGGTCCTGGCGCGCTACGACCTTCACCCCGGACTGCTGGAACTGGAGATCAGCGAGCGCACGGGGCACGACACCCTCGCCATGAGCGCCGACAAGCTCGACGGCATGCGGGCCATGGGCATGCAGGTGGCGCTGGACGACTTCGGGGTCGCGCACTCGTCCCTCACGCAACTGCGCGCGCTGCCGCTCGACGGTCTCAAGATCGACCGCTCGTTCGTGACCAAGCTCGACGCGCGGACCCCTGGGCAGGAGATCGACCTGCTTAGGGCCATCATCGCGCTCGGCAAGAGCCTGCGGCTGCGGGTCACGGCCGAGGGCATCGAGACCAGGGAACAGAACGACATCATGCGCAACCTGCACTGCGACGACGGTCAGGGCTTCCTCTACAGCCATCCCGTCCCTGCCGAGTACCTGCCCGCATCGGCCTGAAGGCAATACCGTCGACTTACAGGCTGCTAGTCATGTGGTCGTGGCGTGAAGCGATACCCCACACCCCATACCGTGTGGAAGTAAACGGGCTTGGCTGGGTCGGGCTCGAAGTAGCGCCTTAAGCGCATGACGAAGTTGTCGACCGTGCGGCTGCTAGGGAAGGTGTCGTTGCCCCACACGGCGTCGAGGATCTCGTCCCGGCTGACGACCTCATCAGCGCGGCGATGCAGGAGCCTCAGAACGCCCATCTCGCGTTCGCTCAGGTTCACCTCTTTGCCGCTCCGCAGCGTCGCCGTCCACGCCAAAACGTCCACCACGTTGCCGCCGAACTCGATCTGCTCGTTGTCGCGGCGAGCGCCGTTCCTCCTGGCGCCGGTACTACGGGCCAGGAGCTTGCGCACCCGCAGGAGGAACTCGGGTAGGTGGAACGGCTTGGCCAGGTAGTCGTCCCCGCCCGCTTCGAGGCCCTCCACGCGTTCCCACGGGAGACCCTTGGCCGATAAGAAGAGGACAGGCGTGTCGTCCCCAGCCGCGCGCCGTTCACGACAGAGGGTGTAACCGTCCTTGTGCGGCAGCATGACGTCGAGCACCACGAGGTCGGGCGCGCCGGTCCTCCAGGCCTTGGCCCCAAGCAGCCCGTCCGGCGCCTCCACAACAGCCAACCCTTCCGCCTCGAGGTTGTCGGCGAGTACCGCTGACAGAACCGGTTCGTCTTCGATGACCAAGACTTTGGCGGACATCAGTCTGCCGCTTTCAGCCTGAGGGTCGGCTGCTGCTCGCTAAGCTCCTGCAAGGGAAGGGAAACCACCACGCGCGTGCCGCCGCCGCGTACGCCCTCGATGCGCACCTCACCTCCGCGCGCCGTCGCGGTGCCGTGCACCAGGTGGAGGCCCAGGCCCAGGCCCGAAGTGGAGCGGGTGAGCTCGTTGCCGATGCGGTAGAAGCGTTCGAGTACGCGCTGCCGCTCATGTGCGGGGATGCCGCGACCCCGGTCCTCCACCACCAGCTTGGCCGCCGACCCCTGCCTGAACAGGCGGACCGCAACGAACTTCTTGACGTCGGGACTGTACTTGACGGCGTTGTCAAGGAGGTTACCCACGAGGATGGAGACATCCTCGAGGTCGGCTATTACCGGGAGGTTCTCGCAGCTGAGCTCGACGACCAACTCGGCACCGCGCGCCTCCAGTCCGGATCTGGCGCGGGAGACGACCGTGTGCACCAGGCTGCTCAGGTCGTGCAGCCCCGGTTGGTGTTCATCGCTGCCCGCCTCCATGCGGGCGGCCGCGAGAACCTGCTGCTCGGTCTTCTCCAGGCGGTCGACCTCCACCGTCATGCGCTGCAGGTATTCCTGCTGCTTGGCGGCCGGCAGAGTGCGGAGCTGAAGCGTCTCCAGGAGGAGCCTAAGCGTACTGATCGGGGTCTTGAACTCGTGACCCATGGCGTCTAGGAAGTTGCTCTGGCGGCGCTTCAGTTCACGCTCCAGCCGCAAGCTGCGGCCGATGATGAAGAGCCCGCCGATGATGACCAGCGCGAAGAACGGCCCTTCGAAAGCGAACATGCGCACGGTGGCGCGCTGTTTGGCGGTGAACTCCGCGTAGGAGCCGGCATCGACCTCCACTTCAGCCGCGTTGGCATCTAGGCGCAGGTGCGGAGAGGCGGTGAGGAGCGCCTCGACCTCGGCGCGGGCGCCCTGCTTAAGCAGCGCGCTCAGGGCGTGAGCCTCGCGTTGCAGTGAGGCGACGCTGTCGCCGGTCACCTCGGCCACGTAACGTTGCTGGAAGTAGATCCACCAGCCCATCTGCGCCAACACGAACACGACGATGACTATGAATGCGGCGCGGGTGGCCGCGGGCGACGTGAGGGACTTGCGCGTCAGCATGACCCGCTCAGCCTATCGCCGGCGAGCCGCGAGTGGGTGTTGCCTGGAGCTGATCCAAGGGGGCAGGCGGAGCGCGCTGCTGCTGGTTGCTTGCGTGGTGGTCACCAGCTTCCTACTCCCCGTCCGCGGCCTATCAGCCAGAAGAAGAGCGGCCCGCCGATCACCGTCATCAGCACCCCGAGCGGCAGCTCCATGGGGGAGACGAGGTTGCGGGCGGCGGCGTCACCGAAGGTGAGCAAGCTAACCCCGCCCAGCAGTGTGGCCGGCAGCAGCACGCGGTGATCGTCGCCGAGCAGCCGACGCAGCAGGAACGGCACCACCAGCCCCACGAAGGCGATGCTGCCGCTGTAAGCCACCACCGTGCCGGTGGCCACCGCCGCCAAGGCGCCGGTCATCAAACGCGTACGACCGACGTTGACCCCGAGCGAGCGCGCCGCGTCGTCGCCCAGCAGCAGGATATTCAGCTCCGGAGCGCGCCGGAGAAGCAGCGCAGCTACGACGATCACGACCGGCGCTGCTACCGCAACGTCGCGCCAGAAGATACCCGTGAGCCCGCCGAGGGTCAGGAACGACGCGTCGGGCATCCCATCGCGGACGGCGCTGACCAGCAGCGTGACTACGCCCGCTAGGAACAGCTGCAGCGCCACGCCTGACAGCACCAGGGTCAACCGGTCGGAGCGGCCGTGGCGGCGGGCGAAGCCGATGAGCCACACCACGCTCACGGTCGCTGCCAAGCAGGCGGCGAGAGGCAGCACCCAGCGGCCGAGCCCGACCGCACCGAACAGGTACGCCATCACCACACCCAGGGTCGCCGCGCCGCTGACGCCTAAGAGGGTCGGGTCGGCGAGCTGGTTCCCGAACGTCACCTGCAGAGCGGCGCCCGCCAGAGCCAGCGCGGCGCCCACGGCGGCCGCCATGAGCACGCGCGGCAGGCGGATGTTCCACAGCACGATGCTCTGCTGTGGAGTGAAGTCGATACCGCTGGCGACGCCCGCCTTATCCAGCAAGATGCCGGCGATCTGGTCGGGTCGGATACTTACGGCGCCCCAGCCGAGCGAAAGGATCACGCCCGCTGCGGCAAGTAGTGCGAGTAGCAGGTAGATGGTGCGCGTGCGCGCTACCCGAGGGGAGCGCGCACGGCTGTCGGCGGTCGCGGAGTTCGCGCCTGGGCGCGCGAGCCTCACTGCAGCGAGTGCAGGTAATCGACCAGTTCCGCGAGGGCATCACCGCTGCGCAGTCCGAGGCCTAGGAAGTAGAGGTCTTCGAAGACGATCACGTTACCCGCTTTGGCGGCCGGCGTCTCGCTCACCCCGGGGATCTTGAGGACCTCGTCGACGCTGCCTACCGCCGCGATGCCGCGCTCGGTGACGATGATGACGTCGGGCGCCGCCGTCACGATCGCTTCGGGCGTGAACGGGACGTTGCCTACGAAACCGACTTCCTTACCTACGTCGATGCCGCCCGCGGCTTCGATCATCACGTTGGAGGCGGTGTCGGCGCCGCCGGCGAACTGCATGCTCCGGGCACCTAGGTAGAGGAAGAGGACGCGCGGCTTGGGCTCGAGCTCCGCGCCCCGCGCCGCCACCGCGGCGATCTTGGTGCTCAGCTCGTCAGCCAGCTTCTCGCCCTGCTCCTTTTCGCCGATGAGGCCGGCGATGAAGCGGACGTTCTCAACCGGAGTGTCGAGTGACAGGTCGCTGCCGATGTGCACTACCTGCACGCCGGCGCCTTCGAGTTGTGCGAGGACCTCCGGCGGCCCCGCTTGGTTGTTGGCGATCACCAGGGTGGGTTCGAACGCTAGCAGCGCCTCAGCCGAGAGGCGACCGTGGTAACCGACGTTAGGTAGGTCGTTGGCCGCGGCGGGGAAGTTCGAGGTGGCGTCGACCGCCACGAGCTGATCCTCCGCACCTAAGGCGAAGATGACCTCGGTGACCTCCCCAGCCAAGGAGATGATGCGCTGCGCGGCTGCCAACGGAAACAGTAGTAGCGCAGCGGTGAAGAGCGTGACGAGGGTGGTGCGTGGCTTCATCTGTGACTCCTTCATGCTTGGGCTCTCGCACGCTGCCGCTGCACGACGCCGAGTCGCGCTGGGCGGTTGGCTCGAGCCTTCTAGGGCGCATTATGGTTGCGCGCCCGGAAGGAGTTGTCATAGAACTGTCAGCGGCGCCGCGGCTCGCTCTGGCAGCTACCGGCGTTGCCGGCCCCTGGTGACCTCGACCCAACCGAACGGCCGCCATTACTCGCTTACTGCTGCTGCGGACGTTCGGGGAGCATGACAGGGCGTCCTCACCACGTGCCTAGGCGCTACCACCACCTACCCTGATGCTCACCCTGATACGCCCTTCGAGTTCCTCTGGCGGCTATCATCGGCCTCGTTGGCAGGTTGGTGTTCGGCCGTCTGCCCGCTACGGAAAGGGGTGGTGAGGTGATCGTGCTCGATGGCGTCACCAAGCGTTATGGTCGCGCCTTGGTGGTGGACGACGTTAGCGTGCGGATCGCACGGGGTGGCATCACCGCCATCATCGGTCCGAACGGCGCAGGCAAGTCGACGCTGTTGTCGATAGCTTGCCGCTTGTCGAGGCAGGACGCCGGCAGCGTGAGCATCGACGGTGATGACATCGCCAGGTGGCCTAGTGACGAGTTGGCGCGCCGCGTAGCGGTACTGAGGCAGGACTATCACTTAGCCGTCAGGCTCACGGTAGAGGACCTGGTGGCGTTCGGGCGTTACCCGCACTCCAAGGGCCGACCGACGGTAGCGGACCGTAAGCAGATCGAGGCGGCGATCGAGTATCTCGAGCTGGGTGAGTTGCGCAAACGTTTCCTGGACGAGCTGTCCGGCGGCCAGCGGCAGCGCGCGTTCGTGGCGATGGTCTTGTGTCAGGACACCGATTACGTGCTGCTCGACGAGCCGCTGGCGAGCCTCGACATGCGTCATGCGGTGGCGATGATGAAGCGCTTGCGGCGCGTGACGAGCGAGTTGGGTAAGACGGTGGTGTTGGTGCTGCACGATATCAACTTCGCTTCTGCGTACGCCGATTCGATAATCGCCTTGAAGAACGGTCGGTTGGTGCATCACGCTGCCCCGAACGAGGTGATGACTCCAGGGGTGCTACGTGAGATCTACGACATGAGCGTGAACGTGCACGAGATAGACGGGCAGCAGGTAGGCGTGTACTTCAGGTGAGTCGCGGCCAACCACCCGCGAGGGTCGCTGTCGACCACCCACCCCGGTCACTGGACCCGTCGCCCGGGTTGCGGGCGAGCGTGGCCAGGTACGGATAACATGCCGTGTTCGCCCGGCCGCCCGGGTTCCCGGCGCCGCTAGGACACGTGAGGAGAAGGATGTCCGAGAACCCGCTACTATCGACGGAGTTCGAGATCCCGTTCGACAAGATCAGGCCCGAACACGTCGCCCCAGCCATCCGCGAGGCGCTGGCCGAAGCCCAGAAGAGGCTTCCAGAGCTCAAGGCGCGTTGCGCCGGCGAACCGCTCACTTACGAGATCACGCTACAAGCGCTCGACGACCTGGTGGAGGGCGTGGTGCACCCCTACCGCCTCGCGCGCCACCTGCTCGGCGTCATGAACGGCCCCGAGCTGCGGCAGGCGTTCAACGAGGTTCTCCCGGAGGTGACCGCTTTCCTCGCGCGCCTGGCGACGGACCACGCCCTGTGGCAGATCGTCGCCCGTTACGCCGAAACGCCCGAGGGCGCTGCCTTGGAAGGCGTGCGGCAGCGCCACCTGCGTAAGACGGAGCAGGCGTTCCGCCGCGCCGGCGCGAGCCTCCCCGAGGCCGAGCGCAAGCGCGTCGAGGCGCTCAACGTCGAGCTCGCGCAGCTGAGCACCAAGTTCTCAGAGAACGTCCTGGACGCCACCAACGATTACGAGCTCGTGATCACCAGCGAGGAAGCGCTGGCGGGCTTGCCCGAGAGCGCGCTTCGCAGGGCACGTGCCTCCGCGGCGTCGCGCGGGCTCGAAGGTTACCGCTTCACCCTGCAGGCGCCTTCTTACCTCCCCTTCGTCAAGTACGTGGAGGACCGCGAGCTGAGGCGCGAGCTCCACGAGGCGTTCCTCGGGGTCGGTGCCGCCGAACCTTACGACAACCGCGGGATCATGCGCGAGATCCTGGCGCGGCGCCGCGAGCTTGCGCAGCTGCTCGGCTACGCCGACTTCGCCGACCTTCAGGCCGATGACCGGATGATCGGCACGGGCGCTCACGCGGCGGCCTTCGAGCAAGACCTCGAGGCGAGGACCCGCCCGTACTTCGACGCGGAGGTGGCCGAGCTCGAACGTCACGCGCGGACCGAGCTGAACCTGGAGCGCCTTGAAGCCTGGGACGTGCCGTTCGTCTCGGAGAAGCTACGCAAGGAGCGCTTCTCGCTCGACGAGGAGGAACTGAGGCCCTACTTCCCGCTGCCGCAAGTGTTGAGCGGCCTGTTCGACCTGACGGAACGCCTCTTCGGAGTGAAGGTGACGCCGGCCGATGGCGTTCCCACCTGGCACCACGATGTCGACGTCTACCACTTCCACCACGAGGACGGCACCTTCCTGGGCTCGCTGTACGCAGACTGGTTCCCGCGCGAATCCAAGCGCAACGGCGCCTGGATGAACGGCCTCAGAACCGGGGGCCCCGGGCCCGCCGGGTTCGAACCGCACGTGGGCATCATCGCGTGCAACTTCACGCCCCCCGAGGACGGCCGGCCGGCGCTGCTCACTCATTCCGAGGTCGAGACGGTGTTCCACGAGTTCGGGCACCTGCTTCACCACGTCATGTGCCGCGTCGAGGTGAGGGCGCGCTCGAGCATGAACGTGGCCTGGGACTTCGTTGAGTTGCCCAGCCAGATCATGGAGAACTGGACCTGGGAGAGGGAGGCCCTCGACCTCTTCGCCAAGCACTTCGAGACGGGCGAAGCCCTGCCGGCCGAACTCTTCGAGGCACTGGCAGGCAGCCGCAACTTCCTCGAGGCCACCGCCCAGATGCGCCAGCTCATGCTGGGCACGGTCGACCTGGCCATCCACCGCGACTTCGACCCGCAAGGAGGCGACGACCTGCTGGAGTTCGGCCGCCGCACAATGGCGGGCCTGGAAGTGCGGCCGGACTTCGCGAAAGGCGAGCGCCTCGCGCGCTTCACGCACATCTTCTCGGGCGGTTACGCGGCCGGTTACTACTCCTACAAGTGGAGCGAGGTACTCGACGCCGACGCCTTCAGCCGCTTCGCCAAGGAGGGCATCTTCAACCCCGAGACTGGGCGCGCGTTCGCCGCAGCCGTGCTCTCGAGGGGCGATGCCGACGACCCGGCGCAACTGTTCCGCGACTTCATGGGCCGCGAACCGGACATGGACGCCCTCATCCGGCGCAGCCTGGGTGACGCCGCTCTAGGTGGCGCCCTCCCCGACGCCGCCGGCGGGTCCGGGCAACAGTCGCAGTCGGGATAACAGCTCTAGCGCGAGCTGCGTGCCGCGGTCGTACTCCCGCAAGCCTTCCTTGCCGCCCTGGGCCCTCAGGTACGCGTCGTACACGGTGTTGGCGCCGCGTGTGAGCAGCTCGACTCGGTAACGGGCCGTAGCCTCGGCGGCGGCCTGTGCGTCCTGCTGCGCCCGAACCGGCCAAGCCGCGGCGAACGCGTCGCCCGCCTCGGGACCGAGTCCGGCGCGCACCGCGGTGGCCAGGCGCAGCGTGGCCGCGTACCGCACCGACGGGTCGTCACAGGTGAGCCCCGCCAGGATGCCGACCGCCTCCGCGTCGGCCTCCTGCGCGAACCCCGCCGTGTGCGCCAGCTCGTGAAGCGCCACCGCCAGCGCCGAGGCCGACGGTAGGCCCGCGTCCACGTGCGGCTCGAGCAGCCACGGCGATATAACGCCCGCATACCCCATGCGCAAGAGCGTGCCCGCCGGCAGCGCCTTGACGCGTTCCGGGAGGGCAAGGCCGGCCGCCTCCGTTTCGGGCAGGTAGGCCTCGCGAAGTTCCAAGGCGGTGGTCCTGACGCACCTGGAGGCGGCTGCCTGCGTGGCTGCGGACGGCAACCCGCTGCCGGCCGCCAGTGCGCCGGCCGGCAGCGCCGCAGCGGCCTCGTTGAGGCGGGCGAGCAACCACGCGTCGGGGGCCTGGGAATCAGGTCGCGACGGGCCCGCACCCGCCGCGACCGCCGCGCCTAGGCTGGTCGCCTTGTAAGCCAGCGCGAAGCCTAGGGGGAACCAGAAGACGAGCACCGCCACCGCCCAAGCGGCGACGGTGAGGAATGGCCGCCGCGGTGAGGGCCGCCACACCGGGGCTCCTCCCTTGGGCACGCGGGGCCGCGGCGCCACCAGGGCCCAAGCGGCGGCCAGCGCGAGCACGGTGAGCAGCACGCCTAGCAGCAGCAAGCTGACGCTGAGGGGGGTGGTGCCAGTCACCGTCGCCGCCCCCCGCGACCAGGCCGGGAACCACCCGTCGAGGTAGAACTCGTCGACCCACGCGCGCGGCCAGGGGACCAGCTGCAGTGCCAGCCCGACCGCCGCGACGATGCCGGCCACCAGATACCGCCGTCTACGCTTCCTCATGCTTCCGCCTCCCTCTTCTCTTTGCCGGCACCCGTGTTCCAGCCTTCCGCTGCCAGGAACGCACGCAAGTCGGCAACGTGCCAGTCGTCGCCCGCCGCCCTCAACCAGCGCGACTCGAACGGCAACTTCGACTGTAGTTGGACGGCCCGGGCGCCCATGACCGTGAACGCCAACCTCGTTCCTGCGTCCACCAGGGCGCTCCGGGCGCGGGGTATCAGGCACGCCGCGGCGGGCTCCATGACGCGAAGGTGCGCCACCTCGCCCGTGATGGTGGCGCTCAGCGCGCCGGCTCCAGGGTCGTCGGCGAGCACGAGGCGCAGCCGCCCCTCAGCCGCGTCGCCCCGCACAGCCAGCCCGTGCTCCATGACGGCGTACCGCGGAGCCGGCGCCGGGAGGCGGGCGTCGTAGAGCTCCATCAGCCTGCCCTCGATCTGCCTGACGCGCGCGCGCAGCCTGGCGCGGTCCCGGGCCGACTGGCCGACGGGATCCACGAGCAAGCCGAGGAGGGTCGAGCGCTCTGCCTCGAGGGCGTCCGTCTCTAGGCCCGCGTCGGCTTCCGTCCGAGCCGCAAGGTCACCGCCCGCTTCGGCTTCCGCGCGAGCCGCAAGGTCACCCCCCGCTTCGGCTTCCGCGCGAGCCGCAAGGTCACCGCTCGCTTCGGCTTCCGCGCGAGAAGCGACCCCGCCTCCGGCCTCTCCCGGCGCCTGGCTCTCAGCGGTGAGCAGCGGTTCGGCCCTGAGGTAGGCGCGCACGTCACGGTAGCGCTCGATCTGGCCTCCAACCAGCGACCAGACCTCAGAAGTGAGGCTCTCAGCCAGGCGACGGTCGTGCGTGATCAGCAGCAGCGCAGCGCCACTGGCCGCGAGTAGGCGCTTCAGTTGAGCTTCCAGGACCTCGACCGCCTCCAGGTCGAGGTCGTTGGTGGGCTCGTCGAGGATCCAGAAGTCGGCGCCCTGCGCGAAGGCGAGCGCCAGGCCGGTCCGTGCCCGCTCGCCACCCGAGGCGTGCCGCGCCGGTATGTCCCACGCGCGCCGGGCAACGCCGGCGTCCGCGAGAAGCCCTGGCGCCTTCGCGCCGCCCACGACGGTGGCGACCTGGCTGAGCAGCGTAGCGCCCGGTTCCAGTCCCCTGCTCTCCTGGTCCACCCAGCGCAGCTTCAGGGCCGGCAGGTAAGACACCTGAGCGAGCGGCCCGGCCCCGGCCAAGTCTCCGGCCAGGAGCCTGGCGAGCGTGCTCTTGCCGCTGCCGTTGGGGCCGAGGAGCGCCACGCGTTCCCCACGCCTCACGCTCACGCTCACGTCATCCAGCAGGTCGGGCACGCTCAGGTGCCGGGCGTCGACGAGCGTTCCCGAGGCCGCGCGCGGGTGGTGCTCCGCCATGCCCACCAGCCTGCCGGGTGTGTGGCCGGCGGGCGTGCGAGCGGCGGCCAGCAGCCGCAGGGCGCGGCTCTGCCGCTCGGCGCCCCGCTTGCGGGCTGCGGCCTTGCGTCCGAACGTGGCCAGCTCCCTAGCCATGCGCTCGAGCCGCTCGGCCTCGCGCAGTTGGTCGCGGCTGCGCTTATGGCTCGCGGCGAGCTTCTCCTCGCGCCGCTTCCGCGCCGCCGTGTAACCGCCCGCCTCGAGCCACAGGCGGCTGCCCGCCAGGAAGGCGGTTCGGAGGGTGGCGGCGTCGAGCAGCGCGCGGTCGTGGCTTATCACGACCGCTGCCCCCTCGTAGGCGCGCAGGTAGCGCCCGAGCCACTCCCGAGCGGCGAGGTCGAGGTGGTTGGTGGGCTCGTCGAGCAGTAGGACGTCGGCGCCCTGCGTCAGCGTCAGGGCGAGGCCGAGGCGGCGGCGCTCGCCGGCCGAAAGCTCGGCAACCTCGCGGCCTTGCTCATCGGCGCCGAAACCCAGCGCCGCGAAGACCTCCCGCGCCATCCCCTCGGCCGCGTACCCGCCGAGCCGCTCGAACTCGACCTGCAGCGCCGAGTAGTTCGCCGCCGCCGACTCGCCGGCTGCCAGGCGCTGCTCCTCCAGCCGGAGCCTCGCCTCCAGCTCTCGAGCATGCGCAGTGGCGGCCCTGGCCACCAGTGCCACCGTCTTGGCGGGCAAGCCGACACCGGTTTGCGGAAGGAGCGCGACCCTGACCCCCGGGGCGCGCCGGACGCTACCCTCGGCCGGCTCGAGCCTGCCGGCAACGAGTGCGAGCAGGGTGCTCTTGCCGCTGCCGTTCGCCCCCACGAGCCCTACCCGGTCCCCGAGCGCCAGCGTCAGGCTTACGGCACTGAAGAGCTCGCTGTTGCCCAGCTGGGCGGTCAGGTTGGAGGCGCTCAGCAGCTCCACGTTACCGGCCGGGTGGCGGCGAGGCGCTTGTGATCCACGGGGCCATCTTAGCCGCGCGAGTAGCGGCATGCCTGCCCTCAGGGCGGGCATGCGGCTATGCTCGGGGCGTGAAGCGTTTTACTGGCCGCGACGTCAACCAGGGGTTCGAGTGCGTGGAGTGCGGGGCCCACGTGCCTCCCCTCCAGGGCGGCGGCTACCGCAACCACTGCCCGCGCTGCCTGCACTCGCTGCACGTCGACGTCAACCCGGGCGACCGCGCCAACCCCTGTGGAGGAGTGCTCGAGCCCGTGGCCGTCGAGCGCAGCGCCAAGAAGGGTTGGGTCATCGTCCACCGCTGCCGGTCGTGCGGAGCGATCGGGCGGAACCGGGCGGCATTGGAGGACGCGGCCTTCCCCGATGACTTCGACGTCATCGTTGCCCTGGCCAGCGGCAGCCTCGCACCCTGAACGTCCAATACGGCGGTTGGATAGACTGACCCGACTCGTAGATGGACTGACCCGACTCGGCCAAGGAGCGGAAGATGAACTACGACCACTTGAAGCTGGATGAGCAGGGCGGCGTCTTGCGCGTCGCCCTTGACCGCCCGGACGTCCTCAACGCCCTCAACCTCGAGCTGCTCGAGGAGCTGGCCGACGCCCTGAGCGGGCCCGCGGCGCAAGGGAGCGTCCGGGCCGTGCTCATCACCGGTAACGGGCGCGGCTTCTGCGCCGGGGCCGACCTCGGCTCCACGCCGGTGGACGGCGACATCGGGAAGATGCTCGAGGAGTACTACCACCCGGTCGTCCGGGCCATGGCGGCGCTGCCCAAGCCCGTGGTGGCGGGCGTCAACGGCGTAGCCGCCGGGGCCGGCGTCGCGCTTGCCGCCGCGTGCGACGTGCGCGTGGCCTCGGCCAACGCCACGTTCACCCTCGGCTTCACGGGTATAGGCCTGGCGCTCGACGCGGGCAGCAGCTACTTCCTCGCGCGCCTGATAGGCACGGGACGGGCGTACGAACTGGCCATCAGCAACCGCCGGGTCGACGCCACCGAGGCCCTCGCCATCGGGCTGGTGGAACGAGTGATCAGCCACGAGAGCTACGAGCTCGAGATCATGGCCGTCCTGCAGACCTTCGCGCAGGGCCCGACCCACGCCTACGGCCTCATCAAGGAGGAGCTGCGGGCCGCCATGACGAACTCGCTCGAGGAACAGCTGCTGGTGGAGGCGCGCGCGCAGTCGGCGGCGGCGGCTTCGCGAGACGCCCGCGAGGGCGTGCTCGCCTTCAAGGAGAAGCGCGGCCCACGGTTCGAGGGTCGCTGAATGCCCGTAGCCGACACCATCCTCTACGGTTCCGTGATCACCATGGACCGGTCGCGGCCCCGCGCCTCCGGCGTTGCGCTCGCGGGCGATAGGATCGTCGCAGTTGGCGACATGGAGGAGCTGAACGAGGTGGCGGGTAAGGAAACCCGAGTCGTAGACTTCGGCTCTGCCTGCATCATGCCCGGCTTTCACGACGCGCACGTGCACCTCACCTGGCACGGGCTCGAACTGGCGGACCTCGACCTGCGCCCCGCCGGGAGCCTGGAGGAGGCCTGCGAGCTGTTGCGCGACCGGGCCGCCGCGACCCCGGAAGACGACTGGCTCACGGCGGCGGGCTTCGCCTTGCAACGGTGGAACCTCGCAACCATCGACCGGCCCGAGGCCGACGCCCTTGAGCGGGCAGCGCTGGGTCGCAAGGTGCTCATCCACAGCCAAGACCACCACTCGGCCTGGGCCAGCCGCGCGGCCCTGGCCGCCGCGGGGATCACGGGCGCCACGCCGACGGCGGAGGGCGCGGTCGTCGTCCTCGCGCGAGACGGTGAGCCCAGCGGCCTCCTGCTGGAGAGCGCCGTGGACATGGTGGCCGACGTCGTTCCCACCCCTGGCCGCGACGACCTGCGCAGGGCGCTGGAGCGTGCCGGCGATCACCTGGCAGCGTTGGGCGTCACCACCGTGCACCACATGGCGGCCGAGGGGCCGGACCTGTGGCGCCAGCTGGCGCTGACCGCCAGCGACGACGCCTATCCGTTGCGAGTGTGGGCCTGCATCCCGCACGCGGAGATCGAGGCCGCCGCCGCCATCGGCGTCGCCACCAACCAGGGCGGCCGCAACTTCCGCGTGGGCGGCGCCAAGTTCTTCGCCGACGGTGCGCTCGGCAGCCGCACGGCCTGGATGCTCGAGCCGTACGCCGGGACCACCGATGCGGGCATGGCGATGGACGGCCCCGACGTCTTACGCGAGCGCGTGCCGCTGGCGCTCGAGGCGGGGCTCACTCCCGTGGTCCACGCCATCGGCGACGCGGCCACGCGCGCAGCGTTGGACGCCTTCGAGGCCACTCGCGAGCAGTGGCGGGCGCTCGGCCTACGGCCGCGCCTCGAGCACGCACAGCACATGCACCCGGCCGACGTGGCGAGGGCCGGGCGCCTCGGGGTAGTGGCGTCCATGCAGCCGATACACCTGACGTTCGACATCGCGTCCATCGACAACCTGTTGGCGGACCGGAAGGACCGGGCGTACGCCATCAGGTCGCTGGCGGCGGCGGGGGCGGTCCTCGCGTTCGGTTCCGACACGCCCGTAGCCCCACCCGACGTGTTCGAGGGTCTTCGCGCCGCTTGCCGGCGTTCCGACGGCCACGGGCGTCGCCTCAACGCTTCCGAAGCTCTGTCGCCCGACGCGGCACTGGCCGCCTACACGACGGGCGCCGCCTACGCCATCCAGGCCGAGGGACACTCGGGCATGCTGAAGCCCGGTTTCGACGCCGACATCGTCGTGCTGAACCACGACCCGCTGGTGTCTCTCGACGGCCTCGCCGTCGTAGCCACGATGAAGGGCGGGGCGTTCACCTTCGGACCCGGCTGAGGTGGAGAGCAGAGACATCACCGCGCCCCGAAGGTCACGACACCCCTAGGCCACCGCATCCCGAAGGTCACGACACCTCTAGGTCACCGCGCCCCTAGGTCACCGCACCCCTAACGGGAGCTCGTGCACGAAGCCGCGAGGCGGCCGGCTGAGCAGGAACTCGACGGCGTCGCAGAACGCCTCGGCCGAGATCCACTTGTCCGGGTCCGCCTTCGGCATCGCTGCCCGGTTACCCGGGGTGTCCAGCGCCCCCAGCGGCAACAGCAGGCCCACGCTCACCCCGTTCCCGGCGACCTGAGCGGCCAGGGAGCGGAAGTAGGCCGCCAGGGCCCCCTTGCCCGCCGCGTAGGCGACCGTCTTGGGCGCGGGGTCGATGGCGGCGGCGGCGCCGACCGCAACGATGGCGCCGGCACCCGCGGCCAGCATGTCGGGCAGCACGGCGGCCGCGCTGTAGACCGCGCTCCGCAAGTTGCTGTCCAACGAGCGCTCGAGCGCCACCGCCGCGGCATCTGGTCCGGCGTCCGCTGCCGGCCCGCCCTCGAAGCGACCGGCCAGGTTGACCAAAGCCGTCGGCGCGCCCATCTCGGCCTTGATCTTGGCGAAGCCGGCACTCACCGAGGCCGGGTCGGCGAGGTCGATGCCGAACGTGCGCAGCTCGGCGCCGTCGGCCGCCAGCTCCTCGTAGCGTTGGGTGGTCTCGCGCTCGCCGCCGGGCCTGGACGTCAAGGCAAGCCGCCAACCGTGCGCGGCCAGCCGAGGAACGAGCGAGCCCGCCATGCCACCCGCTGCTGCGGTGACGACGACGAGCCCAGCTGTCACGGGTGCAAAAGTAGTCACGAGTCACCATACGTCCTACGCGGGTTCGGCTCTGTGTTGGCTATACTCGCGCATGCTCGCCTCCGCGTCCACCCAGACCGCAACCGACCAACAGGGTGCAGCCGAGGGCAAGCTGGCACCCCTCCTGGCCGCCGCGCGTGCCGCCTCGCGCTCGCTGCCCCACCTCGACCGCCGTGCGGCGCTCGTCGCGGTGGCCGAGCACCTGCGCGGAGGTTCGGCGCTGGTGCTCGAGGCCAACGCCGAGGACGTGGCGGCCGAGCGGGAGCGCGGCACAAGTGCGCCGCTGCTGGACCGGCTAACCCTCACGGCCGAGCGCCTGGAGAGCATGGCCGTCGCCGTGCTCCAGGTAGCCGATCTGCCCGACCCCCTCGGCCGCGTGCTGGCTGGCTGGGAGACACCGAACGGCCTGCGCATGCGGCGCGTGAGCGTGCCGTTCGGGGTCATCGGCATGGTGTACGAGTCGCGGCCCAACGTCACCGTCGACGCCGCGGTGCTCGCACTGAAGGCCGGTAGCGCCGCGGTGCTGCGGGGCTCTTCGAACGCGCTGGCCAGTAATCGCGCCCTGGTCTCGCTCATGCGAGCCGCGCTGGAGGCCGCAGGGGCGCCGGCGGACGCCGTCCAGCTCGTCGACTCCAAGGACCGCGCGTTGGTGACCGCTCTGCTGCGCGCCCGTGGGCAGGTCGACCTGGTCATCCCACGGGGCGGTGCGGGCCTCATCCGTCACGTGGTCGATACGGCGCGCGTCCCCGTCATCGAGACGGGCGTCGGCAACTGCCACGTCTACGTGGACGCGGGTGCCGACCTGGCGGCCGCCCTGCCCATCGTCCTCAATTCCATGGTGCAGCGCCCTGGCGTGTGCAACGCCATGGAAACCCTTCTCGTCAACGAGGACGAGGCGGCGGCCTTCCTGCCCAGCGCGGCGGCGGCGCTGCGGGCGGCTGGCGTTACGCTCTACGGTTGCGAGCGCTCGCGGGAACTCGTCCCCGGAATGCTGCCCGCCACAGACGCCGAGTATGCCGAGGAGTTCTTGGGCCTTAACCTGGCGGTGCGGGTGGTGGCCGACCTCGATGAGGCGTTGGCGCACGTGGCGCGTTACGGCACGCAACACACCGAGGTGATACTCACCTCGGACCTCGCCCGCGCCGAGCGCTTCAGGCGCGAGGTCGACGCGGCGGTGGTGATCGTCAACGCCTCGTCGCGCTTCACGGACGGCTTCGAGTTCGGTTTCGGCGCCGAGATAGGGATCAGCACGCAAAAACTCCACGCTCGCGGGCCTGTCGGGCTCGAGCAGTTGGTCACCTACAAGTACCTGGTGGACGGCGACGGCCAGACGCGCGCCTGACGCCCCGGCAAGGTGGGGCGAAAAGCCCAAGGACCATAGGCAGAAATACCGTCCAGGACGGTAAGTTTCGTTTGACCAGGGGGCTCCCCGCGGGGTAGAATCGAGGGGCTTGAGGGCCGCGGAATCGCGGCCACCGGCCCGCGGCTGCTGCCCGGCGCCGGCGGCCGGAGCGGCCCCGGAGGTAAGCCTTGAATCAACACGAGCACCAGGGCAACGGGTACACAGCCGAGAACATCAAGGTCTTACGCGGCCTGGAGGGCGTGCGCAAGCGTCCCGCCATGTACGTCCAGGGCGGCACGGGCATAGACGGCTACCATCAGTTGCTCACCGAGATCATCGACAACGCCATCGACGAGACGCTGGCGGGCTACGCCGACACCGTCGAGGTGACCCTCAACCCCGACGGCTCCGCTTCGGTCAGCGACAACGGCCGCGGTATCCCCGTAGACATCATGGAGCGCGAGGGCCGTCCCGCCATAGAGGTCATCTTCACCGAGCTGCACGCCGGCGGCAAGTTCGACGACGGCGCCTACAAGGTGTCGGGCGGACTTCACGGCGTGGGCAGCTCGGTCGTGAACGCGCTCTCGAACTGGTTCGTGGCCGAGGTCTGGCGCGACGGCAAGCACTACCGCATCGGCTTCGAGAACGGCGCCGTGGTGGAACCGCTGCACGTGGTGGGCAAGGCCGCGCGCGGCCAAGAGGGTAGCAAGGTGACCTTCCACCCCGACGCTCACGTCTTCAAGGACGTGGAGGGCTTCGACTACTCGCGCGTTCGCCGCCGCCTGCGCGAGCTCTCGTACCTCACCGGCGGGGTCAAGATCGTCCTTTCCGACCTGCGCGGCGCCACCCCGAAGACCGAGACCTTCCATGAAGAGGGCGGGGTGGGCGCGTACGCCGCGTTCCTCGCCCGCGAGGGCACGGCCCTTTACGACAAGCCGGTCGTGCTCAAGGGCACCGCCAGCGTGCCCACGGAGAGCGGCACCCACGACGTCGAGGTCGACGTAGGGCTCACGCACACGACGGGCTACGGCCAGACGGTCCTCACCTACGCCAACATGATTACCAACCGCGACGGCGGCACTCACCTCACGGGCTTCAAGAGCGCGTACACGCGCGTCCTGAACAACTACGCCAGGAACAAGAACCTGATCAAGAAGGGCGACACCCAACCCACGGGCGACGACTTCCTCGAAGGCATCGCGTGCGTGATATCGGTGAAGCTGCCCGAGCCGCAGTTCGAGTCGCAGGCCAAGGTGAAGCTCCTGAACGCCGAGGCGCAGACGGCCGTGAACAGCGTCGTCTACGAGAAGCTCTCGGACGCCCTCGAGGAGAACCCCAAGACCGCTCGCGCCATCATCGAGAAGGCGGCCCAGGCCGCGCGCGCCCGCGAGGCCGCGCGAAAGGCGCGTGACCTCGTACGCCGCGCCAACCCACTGGACAACGACGACCTGCCGGGCAAGCTGGCCGACTGCCAGTCCTCCGACCCGGCCGTCAGCGAGATCTACATAGTGGAGGGCGATTCGGCCGGCG
>JACDJA010001082.1_pt1 | contig 24706 bp, 19 predicted proteins | sample 7449241 | NCBI WGS metagenome assembly JACDJA01 (sample SAMN14253289, study PRJNA609438) | sludge metagenome | isolation source: initial anaerobic sludge | collected 2018-12-20 | reverse complement strand
TAATTTTCAAATACCGGACTGGTATTTTTAAGGGTTGGTTTTTGGGCCTGACTGGATTTGTTGTCCAGGATGGTAATGGCCAACATCCCAAAAGGCAAATTAAAGATGGCAAACGTTTTTCCATCTTCCTTGTTCTGGTATGTTTGAACCAAATATTTAGCCATTGGTATTGGCGATAGTGTAACGGGTTTTTTGCTTAAATTTCCAATGCGCGTTGCAAGGCCATCATTTTGATAATAATTAAATCCAACCGGCGGGTCTTGTTTTGCCGGGTTAGGCTTCGTAAGGTTAAACACCGGTTCCCACGAAATGGAAGGCACGGTAAAAGCCTGCGCATTCATACCTGCAGTGATAATATCAAGGCCACTTACCTGAATGGGAAAAATGGTGGCATTGGTATCGCTGGTAATGTCAATTTTATATTGTCTGGCAATGGCAGCTTGCAGGTAATTGTTCTGCTTTGCGTACGAAACACCCATTTGATTGGCCTTACTGCTTACGTCAACCAATGAAAAGTCGGTTAGATTGAGACCAGACAATGGGTTTCTCGATGACATCGCAGCTCCCGTTATGTTAGCCATTAGGTTTGTTGGAGCAGCATTGGGGGTTTTCGCAGCCACTGAAAAATGGCTGAACACATCCGGTTGTGGATTTGGGTTGGCCACCTCAGGATTTTGGGGTCCATTGGGTTCAATATGTTTTTCTTTCTCAATTTGGAGAGGTGCCGTTAAAGGTGCAAAGTGGAAGGACACCCCAACTTTAAAAGCATCTTCTTCTTTGGGTTCCCATTTCACCAGTCCTATAAGCCATAGCCAAACCCTGCTTCCTCTTTTGGGGATATTGGCAGCCATTCCCGGAACAGAATCCCCCATCTCAAATTGCCTTTTAAAAAGGCCAATATTTGCCGCATAAGGGTCAGGCAGGGTAGGAAGATAGGAGTATAATCCAAAGCCAAGGTACATCTGGCCTTTGGTAAGCACTTTTAAATCGGGCGTCGGTTCGGCGAATAAAACCAGACTGTTGGGTGGCGTAACTGTGAAAAGCGCATTGTGCATGGCCAACGCGTAGGGTTTAACTTTCGGGATTTTATCGGCTGGCAGTTTGTTGTCCCACAGCATGTTTTCATCTACCACCATCAGCAGTGATTTTATTTTGCTGACGGCGATAATGAAAACCGAGTTTTTTGTTTTTACCGTAACCGCCTCTCCGTTCACTTTTACCGGCCGGTCGGTTTTGATGTCCCAATCGCTCAGTCCAAAAACCAATTCATCACCCTTGGCGGCTGTATCATAGATTAACAGCGACTCTTTATTAAATCTGCATTGCAAGGTTGTACCGTAACTATTTTGTTCATCCTTCCATCCGTCATAGTTTTGGAATGCACCGCTTCCGTCGCTCTTTAAATCTGTAATGCCAATACGGCCCGGTTCGCCTAATATAAATGGATTGCCAAACGATATGGATTTATTCTGAAGATTGCTCCATTTGGCATCCAGCCCTTTGTCACATTCAATAATCAGTGCTCCGTTTCCATCGGCCTCCAATGGATTGGATATATCCAGTTTTGTGACAGAGAGCGCCCACCAACTGTTTTTAATTTTTGCTGTTCCGGTGAGTTTAAAGAAAGGAGATTGGCAATCGGTGACAGCAAAATTGGCGTCTTCGCACTGAATGGGTATGGCTACCCGTCCAATAAAACCGTTATAAACACAATTTTGATTGCCCGGGTATTTGAATTTGGAGGCTTGTCCGTAAACTTTCCAACCGGCATCACTCACGGCGGTGATGTTCTTCACATTATTTTTAAATGTAAATTTAAGATTCTCAGGCAGGTGGAAGATTGCATTCCTCGCATCAGCACCATACTGGCTGGAAGGGTCACTGTCGAAGGCATTATTCTGTTCGAGTTTTAAATCAACCGAAATATTGGTCGTATTGGAAACCGTTAGACGATTGTTCGCCATAAAAGGATCGACATCTAATGTGATGTTTCCCCCCTTTACCCTGAGACCACAATATAGCTCATCGGGCACATCGGCAGAAAATACTTTGCCATGTATCCAAACTGTATCGGGGTCAACGGTAAATGTTTTTGTGAGTTCTACAGGTTTGGCATTGGGCAGTTGAAATCTTGGCTTACGGAAAGTGGAATCAAACAAAATCATGGGTCTGCTTTGCCCCTGAATGTAGAGGGCAATCAGCTTCTTCACCTTCACAAAATCAAACCAGCGTGGTATCCTGTGCACATCAAAAATTGGCCCTATGGTACGCACGCGGGCACCGGCAGAGGCCGATGTGATGCTGCCTGTAAGTTGTGTGCTCCTGATGGGCACATTTCGCACAAAGACATTCGTATCTGAAAGCTTCTCTCCTTTACTGACAATCGCTGCCAGTTCATCAATTTTTTTAAGACGACCGGCATCGATATTTGACCTGAGAAACAGATCGCTCTTCTCAAAAACAAACTCTTTGCTCTTTATGGTTGAAGGGTCTTGATTCAGGATAGCCTCTGCAATGGATGCCTGCAATTTTTCGACATTTCTTTCATCATCGGCGGTGGAGGAATGCAAATATCCGGTAAGGGTCGCCAATTGTGCGGTGAGTTGATTAATTTCCATAGAGAATTGACTTACAGATTAAATAAAGCAGAGCTGTGGCATTGAAAAAATCAGCCTTTGGAATCGTTTGGATTAAAAAGCCGGAAGTAATAAACCTCCGTCGATGAGCGCCGCAAGTATTCAGAAAACCAATAGACCATGATAAACACTCGATGGTCGGGTTGTGAGGTTATTCCAATACATCAGGATGTAACTTTTATTCAAAGCAATTTACAATCACAAGCTCCTGTTGTCAATAGCTGAAAGTAGATTTAACAAAAATTGGCTGAAATGGGGGATTAGGCAATAGGCAGCAGGCAGGCGGCAGGCAGGCAACTTCCCACTTCCATCTTCCCGCCTTTTCATTATCTTTGTGGTTCGTTTTGTAGAATCAACTATCAAAATAAACCAACCCCCGCTCTCATGGGAAAAAAGGCGCTTCAATCCCCCCCCTTATCCACCTGGGTTCAACGTACGGAAAACACCCTGTCCCGGAATTCCGTAATGTTAATGTGGGTTGCCATCGCGTTATACATCTTCTTCAGCATCTTCACTTTCAGCTTGCGAATCAGTGAAGGGGGCGATGACAGCACCTATATCATCCGGGCCCTAACGTTGATTCAGGACGGCAGGTTTCCCACCTATCAGGGGCCGCTCTATCCGGCAGTTCTCTCCCTTTTTATACTGCCTTTTGGCCTGGCTGTTGGTCTGCTGAAATTCAGTTCATGGATTTTTTTAACAGCGACCTTGCTGCTTCTGTTTAAAGCCTTTAAGGGCAAAATATCCCTTTTAACGCTCACGGGCACCCTTTTCATCCTTGTGGTAAATCACCACTTTCTTTACTATGGAAGTCAGACCTATTCCGAGGCCTTTTTTATGATGCTTCAGGGCTTCTTTATTCTCCTCCTTTTCGGGCACATAAAATGCAGACCTTCCCGGTTTGGATGGCACAACAACCTGATCCTTGCGCTGCTGATTTTAACTCTGGCCCTCACCCGTACCATTGGGGTCGCTGCCTTGCCGGCACTTCTGTTGTTTCTAATCTTTCGAAGGCAATACAGGGATGCGATGAGCATCACCCTGTTTTTTGTCGGGGCCACTCTTATTTACCTGGCCCTTAAGTATTACGTGTGGGACCTTTCGCCAATGGCTGGCGGACAAGCCACCTCGCTTCTGTACAAACATCCCTACGATTTTTCAACCGGCAAAGAGACCTTTGGAGGATTCATAATGCGTTTCCTGCAAAATTCAAACATCTATCTTTCCAAATACTTTTTGATTATGACCGGGTTTAAACCGGCGCTTTCCCTCACCAAACAACCCTTTGTCACCCTTCTGATCTATGCTTTTTTTATTGGGGGGATAATTCGTTTTTTCAAAAAAAATCCTTACCTCCTTTTTACTGGTTTTTATCTGATGTTTTTTCTGGGTGCTACCTTCTTTTCGCTTCAAACCCTGTGGGATCAAAGCAGACTCATCCTTCCTTTTCTCCCGCTCATGATATTGTTTCTTTCCGAGACTATTGTTTCCTATACCTCATCCTTAAAAAACAGAACCCTTCAAAAGCTGCCTCTCTTTATATTGGCCCTCTCTTTCACGCTCACACTGGCACAAACAATGCGGCAAACCGATTTTTCAGCCATTGGCAAACAATTGGCCGGTGATCGCTATTATGGCTATACGCCCGACTGGGTAAACTATCTGAAGATGGCCGAATATACATCTAAAGAACTGCCCAAGGAGAGTTACGTGGCGTGCCGCAAACCCAACATGGCTTGCATCTACGCCAACGGTAAAAGGTTTTACGGCATTTACCGTTTCCAAACCCAGGATGCCGACTCATTGCTTACTCAGCTTAAAGATGTGGGCGCTACCCATATTATAGCCGCCAGCTTGCGAAAAAATCCACGGGTTAATACAGGAAGCATCATAAACACCATTCACCGCTATATGGGCAATATCCTCAAAAAATACCCCAAGGCCTTTATCCTCCGTAAAAAGATGGGAACATCCGAGCCGGCCTGGCTCTTCGAAATAGATTACAGCGTATTGCCTCTGCAACAACCCGACAGCACTCTAAAGCACGACCACTGATATGAACCGCATACTCGAATACTATAACGAAGTGGCCTCCACCTGGGTAGCCTACCGAAAGAGAAAAACCTACTACTGGAACAGCATCACCCGCTTTTGCAACTATTTTACACCGCCCGACCACAAGGTACTTGAAATAGGCTGTGCCACAGGTGAATTGTTAGCCGGTTTAACTGCACAAAACAAAATTGGCATCGATTTTTCTCCAAAAATGATTGCCCTGGCCCGGGAGCAGTTTCCCCACATCCATTTTGAACAGATGGAGGCCGAAAACATCACGCTCAACGCCACCTTCGATACCATCATACTATCCGACCTGGTGGGTGTGTTGCCCGATATTGAGGAGGCGTTCAATCAACTCAATAAAGTGGTACATCCCTCCAGCCGCATCATCGTAACCTATTATAACCGGCTGTGGGAACCATTGATACGGCTGGCCGAATGGTTAAGATTCAAGCGACGAACCCCCATCCAGAACTGGCTGTCGAGCCACGACGTTAAAAATCTGCTTTACCTGGCCGGTTTCGAGACCTACCGCCTAAATCGCAGCATGCTGATTCCTTATAATATACCATTAGTATCATGGTTTTTCAATCGTATCATCTCCCGCCTGCCGCTTATCAGCATCTTCAGTCTCAATCGCTATATTTTTGCCCGTCCGGAGCCTAATGCTGTTGTTGCCGCAACCAATAGAGCAGACCATTCCGTTAGCGTGGTAATCCCGGCCCGCAATGAAGCAGGCAATATAGAAGATGCCATTCTGCGCATGCCCCAAATGGGAAAGCACACCGAAATTATATTTGTGGAGGGCAACTCCACCGATGATACCTGGCAAAAGATTACCGATATCCGCGAAAAATATGGCTCAACCCACGACATTAAATTACTTAAACAACCTGGCAAAGGAAAAGGCGACGCGGTAAGAACCGGTTTTGACGCAGCAGAGGGCGACATTTTAATGATTCTGGATGCCGACCTCACGGTTCCTCCCGAAGACCTGCCCCGCTTTTACAATGCACTTCACAGGCACAAGGGGGAGTTTATCAATGGGGTGAGGCTGGTGTATGCCCGTGAGAAAAATGCCATGCGTCCCCTCAACACGGTAGGAAACTACTTTTTCAGCCTGTTGTTTTCGTGGCTGCTTGAGCAACCGGTAAAAGACACTCTGTGCGGTACCAAGGTGATGTACAGAACGGACTATGAAAAACTGGTCAAAAACCGTCCCTTCTTTGGCGAGTTTGACCCATTTGGGGATTTTGACCTCCTCTTTGGAGCCTACAAACTTAACCTCAAGATCATTGACCTGCCTATCCGATATCGTGAACGCACCTACGGCACCACAAACATCAAACGATTTACACACGGCTTAACGCTGCTGAGAATGGCTGCCTTTGCTGCTGTCAAAATTAAATTTTGGTGAGGGATAACCGCATATCAGTTGCTTCTCTAACTTATTTTTCTGATTTTTACCGCTCTAAATGAAAACAAAATGGAAAAAACAGCACTCTTTCCGGGATCGTTCGATCCCTTTACAGTTGGTCACGAAAATATTGTAGGAAGAGGCCTCGATTTGTTCGACAAGATTATTATTGCCATTGGCTTTAATGCCAACAAAAAGGACTTTTTCCCAATGGAGCAACGGATAGAATGGATAAAGACCATCTTTGAGGGAGAAAAGCGCATCGAAGTGAAAACCTATGAAGGATTAACGGTCGATTTTGCCCGGGAGTGCTCCGCCGGATTTATCCTCCGGGGCATACGCACCGCAGCCGATTTTGAATACGAACGGGCCATTGCCCAGGTAAACAAGGTAATGACCGACATCGACACCGTATTCCTTCTCACAACCCCGCAGCACACGGCAGTAAACTCCTCCATTGTGCGCGACATACTTAAGCATGGGGGAGATGCCTCTCCCTTTATTCCCTCAAAAATAAAGATTGAAGTGGCACGGGTAACAAGGGGGTTGTAGTTATACACTGATGTTAACGTCAAGAATAAGGAACTGCTTATACGTGTAAAGTTTGAATATTTTGCACGTCTTGCGAAAAGGATATATCTTTGTAAAAATGTTGATTATTAGTAAATTAACAAAGATGAATACAAAATTGACACTCACAATTGAACAAAGATTGATTGAAAAAGCTAAAGAATATGCAAAAGGGAAAGGGCGTAGCTTATCCGACATCGTTGAAAACTATTTTAAAGCTATTGTAAGGGAAGAAGGTATTATTCAAAGCGAATCAACTCCAATAGCAGATTCATTAAGAGGTTCATTTAAAGCTCCAAAGGATTTTGATTATAAAAAGGAATTGACAAAATCTTTAACTGCTAAATACTTATTAGAATGGACAGAGTTCTAATTGATTCAGACGTAATTTTAGATTCACTTTTCAACAGAGAACCATTTGCTGAATATTCTACTGCAATATTGTCTATGTGCGAATCAAAAAAGATAAATGGTTTTTTAACACCATTGATTTACAGCAACATCTACTACTTACTGCGTCAAACAGCAAAACACGACAAAGTAATTGAAAAGCTTAAACAATTATTTCAAATCACAGAGGTTCTTCAAATGGATAGAATTGTTGTTGAAAACGCATTAAACTCAGGTTTTAAGGACTTTGAGGATAGTCTTCAAAATTTTTCAGCAATAAATAATGGAAAGATTGATTTGATTCTGACAAGGAATTTGAAAGATTATAGAAATAATGAATTGGCTGTTTTTACTCCGGAAACATATATCAAATCACTACTGTCCGATTAAAAAATATAGATTCTGTCGCTACATTTCATTTCGCTCAGAATGACAGCGAAGCGAGGAATCTCTTCATTATTAACCGGTCAATAGTGATATCAAATTATTAGATGCCGGCCGTTAATATGCTACATAAAATGTTGAAACAGACGTAGTCGCACGAGCCTCCTGACACGTATTCAGGTTGGTGTAACCTGATAGGGCAGAAGCCCGCACCCGATAGCTATCGGGTTCCCAGCGTTTTATTCAGCTGTCCGTAGATTTACTAACTGAACGATACGGCGAAAAAGGTTCTGAAAGTAGAGAAAAATTTAAAGATGAAGCATATTCATACTATTTTGGAGAAATTTTTAGAAATAGAAGGAAAGAACTGAATATGAGTCAGGAAAAACTGGCAGAAGCTGTTGTTACAAAAAGGCCCTGCATTTCCAGAATTGAAAATGGAGAAGATATTAGAATTTCTAATCTTTTATTAGTTGCAAACGCTCTTGACCTATCACTACAATTGACAGCAAGATAAAATGGTACTAAAGCACATGCGGTCACATTTCAGGCGGCAAAGAAATAAGATAGATGCTCGGGAAAGAGAACTAAAAGCCTAAATACAAATAAAATTCTTCGGCGTTCTATGAAATGATATTGCTGAAAAGAGTTGAAATTTAAACATAGAACGACTTCAGTACAAAGGAACTTTGAAACCCCAAATCTCATGATAAGTCACCTGAACCTCCCAAAATTCTTTCCGGTTCTCATCTTTTTTTTGTTCCTCCTTATCCCGGTCAGTACGGAGGCTCAGCCCGTAAAGCTCTATGGGCAGGCACCGGCCTACAGTGGTCATCACCTTGTTTTTTACCGGTATCAAAACTTCATCAACTTTCAAAAAGAGGCACTTTTTACAATGGAGGTGGATGATACAGGCCGTTTTGCAATAACCGCCGACCTGGCGCATACCACCTATGTCTTTACCGATATGGGACAATACAGAGCTTTTATCTACCTGGAACCGGGTAAGCAGTATCAACTGGTGTTGCCCCCTTACGGCAACTTAGCCGCAGCTCAAAAGTTAAATCCTTTTTTTGAGCCCGAACTGATACCCCTGGGCATTGCCAATGCCGCTGCAGGAGAGCTCAACCGACTGATATATGATTTTGATGAAGCTTTTGCATATCAATTCGACAAGTATGCGCCTGAGCTGTTTTCGACACAAAACCGAACGCTGGCTTTAACCATCATCGATACGCTCGAAAACCGTTTCCCTGTTGGCCATCCTTTTTTTATCCGGCACAAAACCTACCATTATGCCCGGCTTCTGCGACTTGCACAACGCAGGCAGGAACGTCAAATCATCTCCGAATACTTCTCCGGTCAACCTGTGGACTTTTATCTTCCGGCTTATTGGGAGGCCTTCAGGGAAATATTTTCAGGATTCCCGATACCGGATATAACGGGGCACCAGGAAGGATTTGCTTCCGGGGCAAAGGCAGACTCTTCCTCCTTCAGAGGTCTGGAGCAGGCACTCGCCTCCGACACACTTTTTACGCGTACCGATCTGAGAGAAGCCGTTCTAATTTGGTCTCTTCATGAATCCTTTTACAAAAAAACGGACTCTGAAACAATCATCCTTGCCCTCATGGAGCAGGCATCCCGTGAGGCCTACAGCCCCGAAATAAAAGAGGTGGCTGCAGTATTGTTCCATAAAATGACGCTGCTGCGTCCCGGCACGCCTGCGCCTGACTTTGAACTTAAAGACCTAAATGGCATGGTCCGGACGCTTGGCGAATACAAGGGCAAGTTTGTTTATCTGAACTTTATGCACAGCCAGGATTTCGCCAGTCAAAAGGCACTCAATACCCTCTCCCCCCTTGCCCGGGATTTGAAAAGAGAACTGGAAGTGGTAACTATTCTTTTGGATGAAGATGAGCAGGCTGCCAGGGAATACATCAACAGTACGCTGCAACCCGGTTGGGATATACTTATTATTGACGACCGCAGCCTCATACTGGAAGAGTATGATGTTCACGCTGTTCCGGCCTACTTTCTCATCGACCCCGAAGGCAAAATAGTGCTTTCACCTTCTCCTGCACCGCTTGAAAATTTCAGGGAGGTGTTTGCCGAACAATATCTTAAATATCATCGTAAAAAGCAGAGAGAAGAGAGGCCAAATCAACGCTCTATCTTTGACTTTTAAAATTGAGTAGGATCTGCTGTTTAAGCCTTAGCTTCAGTTCCAAATTAAAGTTGGCCCCAGGCTTGCGCCTGGGACCTGAAGTTCCGACTTCAGCCCCCCGATTCACTCTTAGCTACGCATTCGTGGCCGTAGCCTGTCCCGCATTTTAATCGGGAGGTTATTCAAATTTGCTCCCGGCTAACGCCGGGGATATAAGAAAACGGCTTTATCCCTTTGTGTAAGCAAGTAACAGATTATCGTCCCCGTCCGGCGGCTACCGGACGGGGGCGAGTTTGAATAACTCTCCCGATTAAAATACGCCTGCCTGCCGAAGACCCCGCCGGGACCCATGTATCACTCAGCTACCAAATGGAATTGCTTCTCCGGCAGCTGCCGGCTCGCAATGAGGGATTGCTTCGGGCGGGAGCCCTCGCAATGACAGCCAAGCCGTGGGTTAGGCGGAAGGGAAAAAGAAGGGCGGCACAGCCGCCCTTCTTTTTCCCTTCCGTCCCCTGTCTTACCGCCGAACCGTCATTGTGAGGGCTCCCGCCCGAAGCAATCTCCGCCATTGGCAACCACAGTAAGAAATCCTATTGTCAAAATGATATATATCATTTTGACAATCCCCAATAAGAGGCTCTTTCTTATCCAAAACACTGTTTTTTGACGAATCAATGGTATTTTTTTATCAAACATTCAATTTTAAGGGGGTTAACACAGGTAAATAATAATACATTTTTATTAGGTTTGTAGATAGTTTTGGGAAAGCGACGTTTTGCAGATAACTGTATCCGAATATCTTTCCGGAAGTTCTTCATTTATGGCTTTGAGATGACCCAACCTAAGTTATTATTTTTGCTTTTACTTCCGTTTATTTCGGCTACTCTCATTGCCCAAACACCCTATGCCCAAATCCTAAACGAAAGTGCAGAGATATGCGAGTCGGGCAACATCACACTTTCCATTCAGTTTTTCGGCTCTCCGCCCTTTGGCATTCGTTATAAAATAGGGGGTGCAACTTTCATTATCGACGGTAATGGTTCCAATATTATAAATATCGACAAGCTAGATGAAAATAATGTTTGGGAATCACCTGAAACCATCAGCTTTCCTAACCCTGACAACGAAAGCAGTGTCTCCCAAACCGTTGAAATACTCGAAGTTTACGACAACACCATTCCCATGGGAAGCACCCCCAGTAGCTGGATTGCAGGTACAGGAGTCACCATTTCCGATGAAAGAATTGTTTATACTTCCTATAAAATGCCGGTGCCCAATGCAGGAGATGACATTGATTCATGTGGCTTGACAGCCCGGCTGGATGCCACTCCCGATCCCATCAGCAACACTTTTGTGTGGCAAAATCCGGCTCAGAGCTCTGTGTCTGACATCCAGGACGCCAAAGCCCTCTTTACAGTACTGGCAGAGGGCACTTACCAGCTCACACTGGTTCAGGACAATGGTGCCTGTCAGGCACAGGATCAGGTGGAGGTTGTTCTCAAAGGGTCTCCTTCGGGCAGCCTTTCCACCACCTCCGAGGTTTGCGGCACAACAACTCAAAATGTCACGCTCGATTTCGGATTCACTGGCAACGGCCCCTGGGATTACACCTTTTCCAACGGTGCCCAAGCTTTTTCTTACACCGCCACCGCGCCTGTCACCACCCAAACGCTCCCCGTTACCGGCGAAACCACTTTTGCTTTTACCCGTATAATGGACATTAATGGTTGCAGTGCCACTCCCCAGCAAATGGGTGGAAGTACCACCATTGTTGACCTGGAGCCTTCCCCGAATGCCGGTAACGACCTGGCAGTGTGCGACACTGAAGTGGCTCTGGAGGGTATAGCCAGCTCCTACCCCGGCGTGTGGAGCGGGCCTTCCGGATTATCTTTCGATGACGCCACTGCACCCAACACAAAGGTGACCTCATCAGAATATGGAAATTATTCCCTTACCTGGACCGAGTTTAATGGCACCTGTTCTGCTTCGGATGAAATGGAGGTACGTTTTGACCAAACACCTACTCCTGTGGATGCAGGCGGAGATATGAAGCTGTACCATGAGTATCAAACCACGCTAAACGCCAAAGTGCCTGTGGCGGGAGAAGGCTTATGGTCGGTCATTTCAGGTCCGGGCCAGTTAACCTCTCCTGAAAACCCCAATGCACAAATATCCGGCATGGAGATGGGGAGCACCACTCTGCTGTGGACCGTTACCAATGGTGTTTGTGCGGCAATCACCGACACCCTGGTTATCACCGTAGAGGGGCTCATCTATTTCAACGGGTTTTCCCCCAATGGCGATGGCTACAACGACACCTTCCGTATATTGGGCGCAGAAGAGATACCCAACAACGAATTAATTGTATTTAACCTACAGGGAAAAGTTGTTTATCGCGAAAAAAACATGACCGATGTAGGCTGGGACGGTAGAGACCTGAGCGGAAGTCTCCTGGACGATGGCAATTATTACTTTGTGTTTACAGGCGACCGCATAAATGCTGTGAAGGATTACCTGGTGATTAAAACACGCTAATATATACAGAAGCGCATGAGAGGTTTGGTATTATTCATCGTATTGATGCTATTGGTTCCCTGTAAGACCGAGGGCCAGAGAGTAATGATGCTGAGCCAGTATATGCACAACCGTTATTCCATCAACAGCGCCTTTGCCGGGTCACGCGATGGGCTGAGTGTTTTTGGCGCCTTCCGGGAACAGTGGATGGACATGCCGGGTTCACCCCAGGCACAGTTGCTTACCGCACACATGCCGCTGAGGAATCTGAATATGGCTCTGGGTATTCAGGCCTTTAACGAAACCATCGCCCGCAGCAGCCAGTCGGGCTTATCGTTCTCTTATACATACCGTACCCGGGTAAGCAGCAATACATGGATGGGTTTCAGCCTTTCCGGCGGCTTCTCTGCCTTTTCGGCCAGCTGGAGCGAAATACCTATCGAGGACCCGGAAGACCCCCTGTTTGGCACTAACGAATCGTCCATGGGTCCCCAGGCAGGCTTTGGCTGGAGCATCTACAACCAACGTTTCTTTGGCGGTTTTTCAATCCCCCAGTTTTTCTCACACAACTTTTCTAATCTTGATAAAACCACCTTCGACTTAAACCATGCCGACTATATGCTCATGGGTGGCTACCTGTTTGAGACAGGAGCCCAACTGCAGTTTCAACCCTCTTTAATGCTCAGATATAACCCTGAAAAAACCCTGCCTTCCGACTTTTCGGCCACAATTATATACAACCGTATGATATGGGGCGGCCTCACCTGGCGTACCAACAATGATGTGGTAGCTTTAGCCGGTTTACAACTGCTGCCCCAATTGCGCATAGCCTACTCCTTCGATTATTCGCTGGATGATATTGGCCGGTTCAACCAAGGGTCTCACGAAATATCCATCCAGTACGATTTTAAATATAGGACGCATTCGCCCAGTACTAAGTTTTTTTAATAAAGTTATTGAGAGTTATGAAACGCAGTCTCCGGCATCACATCCTTCCTATACTTGCGGTAATAATCTGCTTTGCGGGCACTTCAGCTACCGGGCAGGAACCTGTTGTAAGGCGGTTGCCTGTGAGCACGCAGGCTGCTAATGAGTTCGCACCTATTCTGCACGATTCGGTTTTATATTTTATTTCCAACCGAAAGGTAAGTTTCGTTTCCACTTATGTAGATCAGGATGATGAGTTGCTCTACAGCCTTTTTGCATCTCCGCTGAATGGTGATAGCACCCTGGGGCCTGCCCAGTATTTTTCAACTTCGGGGCAGCACAACATCAACAACGGACCCTTCATCTTTTCGCCCAATGGAACCTCCCTTTATATCACCCAAAACAGAACCGACCGGCAGAGGCGCTCCTCCAATGCGCTTTTGGGCATCTTTAAAGCGGAGAAGAGAAGGGGAGAATGGGGCATTTTTAAGCCGTTAAAGTTTGCCGGTGACGGGAATTTCTCCGTGGCCCACCCGGCCTTGTCTCCCGATGGCAGAAGCCTCTACTTTGTTTCCGACATGGAAGGGGGTTTTGGTGAGACGGACATTTATGTTTCCCGTAAAACTGGCGATGAATGGGGCGAACCGGAAAACTTGGGCGGACAGATAAACACCCCGGGCAAAGAGCTTTTCCCTTTTATTCACCCTTCAGGACTGCTTTTTTTCACCTCCAGTGGTCATTCAAAAGGTGAAGACCTGAATATTTATTCTGCCGATCTGCACCTCCCTGAAGTGGAGCCAATACCGCTGCCTGCTCCCATAAACTCGGATTATGACGACTTCTCGTGTTTCATCTTTCAGGATACGGGGCGTGGTTATTTTGCCTCCAATCGCAGCGGACAGGATGATCTTTATGAATTCAACACACCTGCACCAGCCTGCAATCCCATAGAAGTGGTTAAAGACAATTTTTGTTTTACTTTTTTTGAAAATGGCCCCTTTAAATCGGACACCCTACCGCTGGTTTATGTTTGGGATTTTGGAGATGGACAATCTGCCCGGGGCCTTCAGGCCGATCACTGTTTCGAATTACCGGGAGAGTACAACATTGAACTAAATGTGACAGATACTCTCACCAATGAGAAACTTTTTTCCGTAGCTGCGTATAACCTAAAATTAGAGAAGACCCGTCAAATCTGGTTTAATCTGCCCGATACCTTGAAAAGAGACGAAGTGGTTATCCTGAAGGCAGCCCTTCAAGGATTTGAGAATCAAACGGAAGGAGCCCGTTTCTATTGGGATATGGGAGATGGCACTCATTATATTGGTGAAACGTTATCGCACCTTTACCGAAAGATCGGGAAGTACCGGATTGTTTGCTCTACGAAAATTGAAGATGGAAAAGAGGTCTGTTTTTTCCGGGATGTGATGGTGGTCGAATAGAATGATAGGGGGTGAGACGAAATTTTAAATATTATTATGAAAATATCTGTTTTCCTTTTTGTGTTCCTTTTTCCCGGGCTATCCGTGCTCCTGGCTCAGCCTGTGCCTGCTGTAGATGAGAACATCCCCTATCTGATGACCTTTGGTGCAGACGGGAATACAGCCTGGGGGGACAATGATTTTTGCCAAATTATATTTTTCTCAATTCCAGAATCTTATAATCGGCCACTTTTTGTTCATGTGTTCGACCCCGATACCGGTGGAGAGATTGACGAGAGAAAAGGGGAGTGGGACACTGTCATGCGTTTTTCGGTGTATGGTGGTGAAGGAGCCTGTTCCGAAGAGGATGCCCGGCGTGTGAATCAAAAGGGGAAATACCTAAGCGGAAATTTACTGGCCTCCAAAACATTCGCCGAAGACAGCCACTTCGATAACCAATGGTACACCTTTGGGCCCTTCAACCCTTCCGAAGGAGAGCTTCTTCCGGATTATGGCGGCTATATTTTAAAAGTTGTGGTGCAGGGTCTTTCCGGGGACGATGGTAATCTCTACCGGCTGTTTCTAAGCACCGATAAAACAGAAAGAGTTCCTGTAGAAGGTGCTTTTGCCTTTTACTTCAAATACAAATTCCGCCTTCACAACGATGTAAACGAGGTTTCGCATATCTATCCCTATATGGATTCGAGAGTGGTGGCTATAAAACAAACCAATTTCGACTGGGATAATGACGGTATGATACGCATCATCTCACCTGAAAAAAACGGGGAATTGGCAAAAGTTTCGGGTGAAAATAACTGGGCGGAGAGCACCCATGAAATAACCGGCGATGAACAAAACAGCTCGCTGGATATTCAGATGATTAAAGATCGTAAAAGCCTGGTCCGCAACAACAACGTAGTCATCTATCTGGAAAATCAATACGGCGAGTTACTCCCATTTTACAGTATTCCTATTGGCGGCATTCCCCGATATAAATACAGCATTGGCATAAAACAAAAACAATAGCAGTATGATTTATCGCTGTAACTATCTCTCTATTCTCTTTTTTTTTCTCACCTCTGCGCTGAGCTTGCAAACCATTGGTGCCCAGTCATTCCGGTTCAAAATCTACGACTCGAATGTGGGACTGCCACAAAATTTTGTATATTGCCTGGCACAGTCTGCCGATGGTTATATATGGATGGGAACAGGTGAAGGCCTGGTAAAATACGACGGTCATAAATTTGAAAGCTACAACACCGGAGATTCACTGGCCGGCGATTTTATATCCACGCTGCAGGTAACGCCTCATGGAGAGCTGTGGATAGGTCATAACAATGGTGACATCACCATTCATTCGGACGGACATTTTAAACCCCTTTTTATCTCTGACACACAAAGCCCGGTACAGGAAATTTGTTCCCGCCCCGACGGCACCATCTGGGCTTTAACTCAAAATGAGGGATTGTTACGATTAGACTCTGAGGATACACAATATCAGATGTTTGAGCATCCCGACCTGCGACGGATACTCTTTTACTCTATGGCCCCGTTGGGCAATGATGTTTTTATTTTAGGGACCTCCGAAGGCCTGTACCGCATTGGTGTGAGTGCCAGTGATGGCATCTCCTTTGTGGAACACATTGACGACATCCCTTCTGTCAATATCACCACCGTGAAGCCGCACAAGGGCGTAGAGGGAGAATTCTGGATTGGCACCGAAAGCAACGGATTTTACCGATATTCGGATGACCTGCACCAATCCCGGCCTATAGTGGATCATAGCCTCTGCCTTCTTTTTAATATTCAGGAAGAAAATATTCAGGACATTGAAGAGGAACCCAATGGAAACCTCTTGCTGGCCACCTGGGGAAATGGGGTGATAAAATTATTTTTTGATCCCGCCACACAATCCTTCATAGATTCGTACAACTTTACAACTGCCAATGGGCTGAATGACAATTTTGTAAAAGACATACTGTGCGACCGGGAGCAAAACTATTGGTTTGCCACATACGGAGGTGGCACATCGGCTCTGATAAACGATTACATGATTTTTTATAATATGGAGACCATTGGTTTCGAGCATAATAAGGTCAAATCGGTATTCAGAACTGACAGTTTACTGTGGTTGGGATTGGAGAATGGCCTCCTCCTCACCGACCCTTTTTGCTTCACCAATTTTCAATTTTACGACGCGGAACTGGGTATTCCCAACGATGAAATTACCGGCTTTTATCAGGACCCCAACGGCACTATGTATGTTGCCAGCGCCAACCGTGGCCTCTTTTACAGAGAGCCGGGTGCATTAAAATTCAAATCCTGGAACTATACTTCCGACCTTCCTGGCAGGAAAATTCGTGACATAGCCGGCAAAGGCTCTACGGTTTATCTGGCCACCTATGGAGGCTTCTTCATTATTGATACAGAAAAAAAGAGCCAAAAGCGCCTCACTACCGCAAACGGTCTGCCCCACAACAGCATCAACTTCGTTTATTTAGGCGCCGATGGAGAAATTTGGATAGGCCCTAAAAACAGTGGGGTAAGTAAGGTGAGCGCCAACCATATTGAGATTCATAAAATACTGCAGCTACCTGTTGATGTTTACGATATGGTTGAAGACGAAGACGGAAATACCTGGATGGCTACTCAGGGACGCGGTTTGCTAAAATATACCGAGGACTCTATTAAGAGCATTGACGTAAATAACGGACTGGCTAAAAACTTCTGTTACAGCTTAAATATCGATCACGAAGGCAGGTTGTGGGTGGCTCACCATCCGGGCATGAGTATGTTCAATACTAAAACCGGAGAGATAGTGACTTATGGGTATGAACAAAACATGGGTTACGACTTTCAGCAGATATGGAAAGACAGTGATCAAACGCTGTGGTTTGTAGCCAACGAAGAGGTCATCCACTATCTGCCCGCATTCGACCAACCAAACCATTCTGCCCCTGTTCTCAACTTTACAGATGTGACCATTTCGGGCAAGGACTATAATCCTAATAAAAAAATCTATCTGCCCTATCCCTATGGGAAGAAATATCAATTCAGGTTTAATTTTATAGGTGTGAGCTTTAAGAACCCCTCGGGTGTTACCTACCAGTATCAGCTGGTGAAAGATGGTGAAAAACCACCTGTCACCTGGACCGATTTGGGAACCACCAATTTCAGGGAATACGATTTTTTGCCTAGTGGAAACTACGATCTTAGCATCCGATCGTTTAATGCCGATGGCGTATCCAGCAGCCCCATCACTGCATCCTTTGAGATAGCTACGCCCTTCTGGGAAATGACCTGGTTCTATCTGGCAGCCGCAGCTGTCTCCTTTTACCTGGTTTACATTATCATTATCATGCGCGAGCGAAACCTGCGGCGTCAACGAAAGCAACTTCAAAGAGAAGTAGAACTTCAGACGGTTCAGCTAAGAGAGCAAAAAGCTGAGATAGAGAAGAAAAACCGCGACATCACCGACAGTATTAACTATGCCCAGCGCATTCAAAAGTCGATACTTCCTTCGGTTAAAACAATGAAGAACCATTTTCCACAATCGTTTGTGTTTTTTGCGCCCCGCGATATTGTGAGTGGTGATTTTTACTGGTTTCATAAAACCAGCCATTCGTTTTTAATTTGTTGCGCCGATTGTACCGGGCACGGCGTACCTGCTGCATTTATGTCGATGATTGGTACCACTTTGCTTAACGATATTGCCCGCCGAAAAGAGATCGACTCCCCCGCCGCATTACTAGAGCAGCTTGATCAGGAGATAAAAATATTGCTGCAACACGATAACAACCGGGAAAATAATAGCGACGGCATGGACATTTCAGTGGTGGAAATTGAATTGAGAGGGCGTAAAGTGAGAGCAGCTTCGGCCAAACGCCCAATCTATCTGTTTCTCGACAAGGAATTGGTTGTTTACAAAGGCAATCGACGGAGTATTGGCGACTCTCTTGTAAAAGAGAGCACCCCCTTTGTAAACATCGAATATCAGTGTTCACCCAACGATCTGATCTACCTTTTTTCAGACGGCTACTCCGACCAGTTTGGAGGACCTAAGGGAAAAAAATTTATGACCGGAGGAGTAAAAAATTTGCTGCATGAGATTCATCTTTTGCCTATGAATGAACAGGCAAAGCGCATTGAGGGCCACTTTATCGATTGGATGGGAGAGCTGGAACAGATTGATGATGTGATATTTATGGGAGTGAGGCTGTAGAAGGCAGAAGATTGAAGGAAGAAGATTGAAGGAGATTGGAAGAAAAAGGGGCCGGAAGACGGAATATAAAATAATGCTGCTCCTCCGGAGCTCAATCAATTGTAATCGTAACTTTTTCTACCAAAATGGCGCACCTATGGTGCTTTTCTTCCGTCTTCGAGCTTTCTTTTTCTCAATTCATCCATCCCATTATGGTTTGACGCCCCTTCACCTTTTGGCCGGGTTTAACATCTATCCGGCTGCCAAGGGGAAGGAACAAATCAACCCTTGAGCCAAACTTTATGAACCCCATCTGAGCACCCTGTTTAACGGTTTCACCTGTGGTGGGATAACAGACGATGCGCCGGGCCAGGGCACCTGCAATTTGTCGTACCACCACGGTCTTTCCATTTTTGGTTTCAATGGTCACCGTGGTGCGTTCATTCTCTGAAGAAGATTTGGGTAAATAGGCCGCCATGAACCGCCCGTTGTGATGCTTGCAATACTTAACTACCCCCGCAATAGGGATCCAGTTGATGTGCACATTAAATACCGACATGAAAACCGAAACCTGAATGCACCGCTCCTTTAACACTTCATTCTCATCTGTTTCTTCGATGGCCACCACGGTGCCATCGGCCGGGGAAATTACAGCATCGGGATGTAAATATCCAAGACGCCGGGGACTGCGAAAAAAACTGACAAAAAAGAAAAACAGGATTACTGAAAAAGTGACACTCCATTGCAAAACGATTGTATAATTTACGAAAAAGAACCAGATACCGGTATTTAATATTAACAAAATAAGAAATACCAGCGCAAGGATACGATACCCTTCTTTGTGAATCTTCATAAACAAAACTGTAATACAATAAAACAATAGTGCTTTAACACAACAGTAAATAACCGCTTACTACCGGCGCTGAGAAAAACACCGCATCGAAACGGTCGAGCAGCCCGCCGTGTCCCGGAAGAATACTTCCTGAATTCTTTAGATTTACGCTTCGTTTGAGCATCGACTCTACCAGGTCGCCATAAATACCCATTACTGATACCAGTATTCCAATAACCAGCCAGTTGATTAACGAAATGGTACCCCAGAGCTCAAAGTTAAGCAAGGCCATCCCCAGGGTAATTATTCCCCCCCCAATGGCACCTTCCCAGGTTTTGGCCGGTGAGATACGCGGAAACAATTTGTGGCGTCCAAAAGCAGAACCCGTAATGTAAGCTCCCGTGTCGTTCAGCCAGGCCATTAAAAAAAAGCCAAGCAGCAATCGCCAATTATAATCTCCCCCGTAAAAGGCTAAAAAATGGAGAAAAGCAAAAGGTACTGCCACATATAATGGCACCAACATCGTAGTAGCTATGTTGAGCAAAGTGGTTTTACTCTTTAAGTACAGCTCTGCGATAAACACACTTATTACAAGAGGAATTACCAGGAGCAGCCAATAGTGAGGAATGTGAAGATAGAAAATAAGGAAAGTGATAATGTAAACTGAAAAACCAATGATGAAAGAGAACAGGGTGCGTACCTCTATCTGCAGACCCTTTATGAGGGAAGTAAATTCAAACATGCCCACAGTAATAATACCCAAAAAAACCAATGAGTACACCAATGGATGAAGCCACACGCCTCCAACAATACCTCCCACAAAGAGAATTCCGGTTATGCTTCTTTGACGAAAGTCACTCATTACAAGAGTTTTAATTAAGTTTCCAAATCTATCAGCACAACCAACTCCCGCGGCCCGTGGGCACCCATCACCAATGTCTTTTCAATATCGGCGGTTCGGCTGGGGCCACTTATCAAGGTTACTTGTGAGGGTTTAGCTTGTGGGTACCTCTTCTCAATTTCCTTAAAGCCATCCACAATGGAGGGTACTATCTGCCGCTTTCCTGCCACCACCACATGCACCGGCGGAAACACATTCATTTTGCGGCCCGAAGTGCCGGCTGAGCTCACCATAACACCACCTGTAAGGGCCACAAGTGCCTCGCAGGTTGTGACACCCACTTCAAAATCGCTGTCAAAGTCAGCCCGGTTGGTACATTTAATTCCTGCATTCTGCATTTCATCATACAGCGCAGCATTCAGTGTAACAGGCTGCACCCATCCATTGGCTTCGCACAATTTTTTAAACTCCAGGAATAGTGCTTCCCTGCCATGAGCCTCCACAACTTTGCCGCCCACCTGAACCAGCTCTTCACGGAATTGCGAAAGAAGGTCGCTCACTGAAGGAAATACAGCACCTGCAGGCACTTCCAGGGGCCAGTTTTTATGCCAGGGTTGCTCGCTAACCGCTTTTAACCGCGACAGTATATTGCCACGGGCATCATTATTAGGCGTGGTCATCGGGCTTGCTGTTTTTGGCTTTGGCCTTGGTCTTGGTCCCCACCAGATCATCGGATGCAGCCTCCTTATCCGGATTGTCCACCTTCTTTTTCCGGTTGTGCGGTTTCTCAGATGTCTCTGCAGGCAGAGCCTTTTTATTTCCTTTGCCATTGCCACTGGCGTCGGGTTGAATGACATGATCGGGCCATTCGCGCTTACCAAAGATTTTCTCCAGATCTTCGCTGAAAATGACTTCACGCTCCAAGAGCAATTCGGCCAGAATACTATGTTTTTCTCTGTTTTCGGAAAGAATTTTCTTAGCGCGCTCATACTGCACTTCTATAATGTCGGAGACTTCCCGGTCGATTAATTCTGCAGTCTTTTCGCTGTAAGGTTTATGAAAGGAGTATTCGTTTTGTCCTGAAGAGTCGAAAAAGCTGATGTTGCCTAACTTGGGACTCATCCCAAAATAGGTGACCATAGCATAAGCCTGACGCGTTACTTTCTCCAGGTCGTTAAGAGCCCCCGTTGAGATTCGGCCAAAGATAAGTTCCTCGGCGGCTCTGCCACCCAATGCAGAACACATCTCGTCCAAAATTTGTTGGGTGGTGGTAAGCTGACGCTCCTCAGGCAAATACCAGGCAGCTCCCAGTGCTCTGCCACGAGGCACCACGGTGACTTTTATCAACGGATGGGCAAACTCCAGCAACCAGCTTATAACAGCATGGCCTGCTTCGTGATAGGCAATGGAACGTTTCTCGCCGGTAGTTATAATCATATTCTTTTTCTCGAGGCCACCTACAATACGGTCCACAGCGTCGAGAAAATCTTCGCGCTCAACCACCTTTTTATCATGGCGGGCGGCTATCAGTGCAGCCTCGTTGCATACATTGGCAATATCTGCCCCGGAAAAACCGGGGGTATGTTTGGCCAAAAAAACAGGGTCAACGTCAGAGCCTAACCTCAGTGGCTTCAGATGCACCTTAAATATATCTCTGCGCTCATTCACATCGGGTAATTCAACAGCTATCTGGCGGTCGAAGCGACCGGCACGGGTAAGAGCTCTGTCCAGTACATCAGCACGGTTGGTAGCTGCCAAAATTATAACCCCACTGTTCGATCCAAACCCATCCATTTCGGTAAGCAGCTGATTGAGTGTATTTTCGCGTTCATCATTTCCACTGAAATTCACGTTCTTTCCACGGGCCCGGCCAATGGCATCAATCTCATCGATAAATACAATGCATGGGGCCTTTTCCTTTGCTTTTTTAAAGAGGTCGCGAACCCGCGAGGCGCCCACGCCCACAAACATCTCCACAAAATCGGAGCCCGACATGCTGAAGAAGGGTACGTTGGCTTCGCCCGCTATAGCTTTGGCCAGTAAGGTCTTACCGGTTCCTGGAGGACCTATAAGCAAGGCGCCTTTAGGAATTTTCCCACCCAGATCGGTGAATTTCTCGGGCTTCTTCAAAAATTCCACTATCTCTTCCAATTCCTGCTTGGCTTCAACCAAACCGGCCACATCCTCGAAAGATACATTGATGCTGGCCTCTTTGTCGAATACCCTGGCGCGCGATTTTCCTACGTTGAAAATATTGCCGGCTCCACCACCGCCCTGGGAACTCATGCGACGGAAAATAAATATCCATATCACAAAGAGTAGCAGCAAGGGCCACATGAGGCCGAAAAAGTCCCGAAAAAGGTTTGCCCGCTCTTCGTATTCAACCGGAATTTTAATCCCATACTTATCTTCAGCATCTTTCCGGGCTTCCTCAAACCGGTCGATGGTAGGGATTTTAACAGAAAATTGAGGGCCGGCAGAGGGGGGCAAGTTGTCATCTTTAAAAAGCTTCCGGTACTTATCTAAAGCCTCGGGGTTCAGGGTTATTTCAGCCACTCCTTCGTTGGTCACTACCACCACCTTTTTGATATCTCCTCCGGGGAGAAGCTCATTTTCAAAAACACTGTAAGAGAGGGTTTCAGGACCTTGTCCTAAATTAAAGGTGCTTACAACGATAAGGGCTATCAAAATAAGTCCGTAAATCCAGTAAGCGTTAAACTTAGGGAATTTCGGAGTCATCTTAGTTTCACCTCCGACAGGCTTTTTTTCTTCTTTTTTATCTTTATCTTCAGTCATTCCAAAAAGTAAATGTTCAATCAAAAAATATCTTCCACATCGGTACGTTTTCCATCGGCCCAAAGTGTTTCAAGATTATAAAAGGCACGTACCCGCTTTTGAAAAACATGCACAACCACGTCCATATAATCAATCAGTATCCACTCTGCATTTCTACGCCCCTCTACCCGCAAAGGTTTTTCCCGGGCTCTTTTCTGCACTTCCTCTTCTACCGAATCGGCTACCGCTTCCACGTGCACATTGCTGTCGCCTTCACATATCACAAAATAGTCGGTAATGGTATTTTCAATTTCACGCAGATCGAGAAGAGTAATGTTTTTACCCTTTTTCTCCTGTATTCCTTCTACCACAGACTTTAGTAACTGTTCTGATGTGTTTGAATCCAAATTGTATTAATTTATAGTAGTTTACAATGTAGTTAAATGAGTATTTGCAACCATTGTTACAGAGAAAATTATGCCAACATTAAATTTCCGCCCAAAGATAACATTTTAATAGCATATATATATCTATTTTTGTCTGGCAGGATCTCCAATTTGTGACAATTTGTCGGAAAATGCGTGCCATGAATCACACCCCTGAAATAATTCAGATGGAGAGTATTCCATCTACCAACTGGTATCTTAAAGAACTACTTAAACAGCGCCACCTCCCCGAATGTTCGGTGGTGATAACTCAAAACCAAACCCGGGGACGCGGTCAACAGGACAATGGCTGGGAGAGTGAACCCTTTAAAAACCTCACCTTTTCCATCGTTTTTTATCCGCATTACCTCAAGGCAGCTCAGCAGTTTATCATCTCCAAATGTGTTTCGGTGGCTATTGCGGAAGTGTTAGCCGGAATTTTACCTCAATTCGCCATCAAATGGCCCAACGACCTCTATTGTGGGGCCGGAAAGGTGGGTGGTATCCTGATTGAGAATTCACTTAAGGGAATGATTATTGAGCAGTGTGTGGCTGGAATTGGCATCAACGTGAATCAGGAAATATTCCATTCCAGCGCTCCCAATCCTCTGTCGATAAAAGGGATAACAGGACGGGAGACCGACCTGACAGAACTGTTCCAACAAATTTACGAATCTCTTCTTACCCAATATGCGCAACTCTCAAGCCTGAGGACTGAAACCATAAATGAGAGATATCTTCATTTTTTATTCCGAAAAGAGGGTTGGCATCGATATAGAGACGCTGGGGGTAATTTCGAGGCCCAATTTGCCGAAATTGAATCCTCCGGACATTTGGTGCTACAGCGCAAAGATGGTTCGTTTTCGCGATATGCTTTTAAGGAAGTGAGCTTTGAGCAGATGGGAGCCGAGGGTTAAAACACGCAATGGGGATTGTCAAAATGATGTGCATCATTTTGGCAATATGATTTCTCCCTTCGGTCGAAAAGACCGGTAGCCTTATATGGAGGGATGCGAGGAGTTGGGTGGATGAAGTTGGCCGCGCCAACTTCATCCTACCAACACCTCGCCTTTGTCCCCAAATACCCCGTCATTTCGTCCGAAGGGTGAAATAAACTTTGGCGCAAAGATGAATATAGTTTAGGCCAAGTT
>JACDJA010001079.1_pt1 | contig 24720 bp, 20 predicted proteins | sample 7449241 | NCBI WGS metagenome assembly JACDJA01 (sample SAMN14253289, study PRJNA609438) | sludge metagenome | isolation source: initial anaerobic sludge | collected 2018-12-20 | reverse complement strand
TACGCGTGCCGCTGTTGCGAAAGCTGGCGGTCAGCGTGACGGATGCCTTGTTGCCCGGGTAGGCGGCCGAGGCGATCACATCATAGGCTACGCCGCCGGCCAGATTCGATTGGCCGGCTCGCGCCGTCGCTTCCTGTTGAAAGGCCTGTCCCATCAGCGTCATGGCTGCCGGGTCGCCCGGCGCATAGCTCTCGAACTCGCGGACGATCAGGTTGCTGGAACCGCCCGACCAGTTCGGCTCGGTGACGATGCTGTACCACAGCCACTGCTGCACCAGGCGATTTTCGTCGCCCGGATAGCCGAGGTTGGGGTCTTTTGTGTCCTCCATGAAAGCAACCGTGTCGCGCAGATATTTGGTTACCCGCTCCGGATAGAAGCATTGCTGATGTTCGTCCTGCAGGAACTCGCACTGCCCGCCCGTCGTGCCGCCCAGATAGGGGTAGAGCAGGCTGTACTCCGAGATGATCAGCGGCTTGTTTTGTTGCCCGCGCGCTTTCATCCACTGGCGCATGCCATAGACCTGCTCGCGGAAGATGCGCACGCTGTCGTGTTCGGAGCGACAGTAGACGTCCTGACGAGGGTCATTGGCCGGGATGTCGGCCGCGCCGAGAGCCGGACAATACTGTGGATCGCCATAGGACGTCAGCTTCGCCAGCGCGGGGTCTGTTCCCAGGGCGATTTTGCCGTCGCCGTATTCCATAAAGTTATCAGGGTTGCGCTCCTCAAGAATATAAAGGTGCATATTCCAGATGTCCACCGGCATATCCGTGCCATAGAGACTGCGATACGTATCCCAGACGATGGACAGGTACTGCAGGCGACCGGGAGTCATCATCGACAGACCGGCGATGGCAACCTTGGCGGTGGGATCAACTTTCTTGATGTAGGTATATGCTTCGTGGTAGGCGCGGGCGTATACTTCGGGGAAGGTGTTGTCCTGCACGTCGTTGTTGACGTCAACCTCGTTGCCCACGATCCAGAAGTGGCCGCGATTTGAAGAGACGAGCTTGCCCACTCCGTCGCGCAATTCTCCGTTCTCGCCCCGGTATTGATAAGCCAGCGGTGGGTTAAAGGTGTAGGTCGGCAGGCGCTCGCCGTTGGGGCCGCGATCCTGCCGCAGCCGCACAACGGGGGCGAAGGTGGCGCTGTCGACCTGGGCGCCCCACGTCTGCGCGCCGAAATTGATGTACCAACCGGCGTCGAGTGTGGGAACCCAGGCCAGCGACCCGGAGTAATCGGGCACATAGCCAACGCCATAGCGGCAATTTGTCGCCGCCAGAGCATCGACTGCCACGGTCGTCTCGGAACTATCTGTGGAGCGCGTGGCATCGCCGAAGTGCAGGCGCGGTTCAAAGTCGCCGCGCGTCGCTCCGGCAAAGTACACCACGCCCAATACGGCGACAATCGCCGTCAGTCCGGCCAGCAGAACCTTTTTCCTTGCTTCATTCATCTTGTAATCGACCTCTCAATGTTAATTTTAGCTTGCGCCAGGTCGGTGGTGGGGTGGTCCGGGCTGCCATGCAGCGGCTCGGACAGGCATGTGGCGCTTGTGCGGCCGCGGGTCAGTGGGAAATTCCCGAGGCGCTTGTGATTCCGGCCGGCGCGGTATCGCGGGCGGGTGAATACGCCCACGAAGCATCCAGCGCCAGCAGTCCCTCTTTCTCATCGGTGCCGCCCTCGACCACACGAAAACTATAGGCTTCCTCGTGGTAATCGTAGGCGATCGGATCGACACTGTCGTGGACGGCGACCGTCAGATTATAGCGGCCCGGCAAAAGCGGCAGCCGGGGAACGGCATAGCGCACCCGGCCCGACCCGGCGACAACGCCCAGCCGCAGGCCGGCGGCGCGGGTGTTCGGTCCGCTGACGTGAACGCCGTCCTGGCGGTGCAACGCCAGCCCGAATTCCGGCTCCTCGATCGGCTCGTGAGCCGTGTAGGCTATCTCCACTGTCAGTGCATCGCCGGTGCGGAAGATGGTCGTTGGCTCGTCCGTCCCGTTCAGCAGCCGTACGTCGGTGATCTCGATCTGCATTGTCCCCCACCGTCGAAAGCTGCCGAAATCGTTGGCAGCCGACATTTGCTCATCCGCCCGGTTGAACAGGTGGCTGCGGTAATGGGCCAGCACGTGGTCGGTCGGGCCGACCATGCGCACGACGCCGTGGTCGAGCCAGACGACGTCGCTGCACAAGTGGGCGACGTTGGTCAGGTCGTGGCTGATGAAGAGGATAGTCACGCCGTTGCGCTTCATCTCCATGATCCGATCCATGCACTTGGTCTGAAAGTTCTGGTCGCCCACGGCCAGGATTTCATCGACGATGAGAATGTCGGGCCGGACGTGGATGGCGACGGAGAAGCCGAGCCGCATGTACATGCCGGACGAGTAATGCTTGACGGGCATATCGATGAACTCGCCCAACTCCGAGAAGTCGACGATGTCGGCAAACAGTGTTTCGGTCTCGTCCCGGCTCAGACCGAGCACCGAAGCGTTGAGATAGATGTTTTCGCGCCCGGTCAGATCGGGATGGAAGCCCGCCCCCAGTTCCAGCAGGGCGCTGACACGGCCGCTCACCAAGATTTCGCCCGACGTGGGCTGGATGATGCGGGCGATCAGCTTGAGGAGGGTGCTTTTGCCGCTGCCGTTGCGGCCGACGATGCCGACGCACTGGCCGGGCATGATCTCGAAGGAGACGTCATGCACCGCCCAGAGGGCTTGCGAACTGTGTCGCCGCCGCCGCGAAAAGACGTCGATTGCCGTCTCCAGCACGGATTGTGGCATGTCCGGCGTAAACGCAAAGCGTTTGCTGACATTCTGCAACCGAATTGCCGGTTGGCTTTGCGTACTCATAAGCGCGCGGATAGTATAACAAGTCGGCTTGATAGGCAACCGCCATGACCATTACTTAATACTTATCCTGGGTTGCCCAGGCTGAACCGTAATACTATGCTCGATCAGAAATCGCTCTCGATCCTGGAATTCGACAAGATACGTGAACTCGTTGCCGGCCACACGTCCTTTAGTGGTGGGCGCGAGCTGGCTTTGGCGATGCAGCCCACCACCGAGATGGAGCAGGCCCGCGAGTGGCAGGCCGAAACGCGCGAGGCGGTATCGCTCTTCGAAACCGACAGCGGCGTGACCATCGGCGGGGCCCGGGACGTGCGCCGCGCGGCCGACAATGCCATGCGCGGCTTCATCCTGTCGCCGGAGGACTTCCTGGGCATCCAGGCTACCATCGTCGCGGGGCGTAACCTGCGCCGTCAACTCCTGCGCATGGAAGAGCGCGTGCCCCATCTGGCGGCCGTTGCCGTCCTCATTGAGGAGTGTCGCGGCATCGTCAGCGCCATCACGAATACGCTCGACGAGCGCGGCGAAGTGCTCGACAGCGCCAGTCCGCGCCTGGCCAAGATTCGACAGGAGCAGCGCGCTGTCCACGGTCGCATCCAGGACAAGCTCCAGCGTATCCTCAACAGCAGTATGGCCCAGTTCCTGCAGGAACCGATCATCACCCAGCGCGGCGGTCGGTACGTCATTCCCGTGCGGGCCGACGCCAAGGGGCGACTCAAGGGCATTGTCCACGACCAGAGCGGCAGTGGGGCAACGCTGTGGGTCGAGCCGTTGGGCACGGTGGACCTGAACAATGAGTATCGTGGCCTGCTTATGGAGGAGCAACAGGAGATTCAGCGTATTCTGCGTGAGCTGTCGAATCTGGTGGCCGACCAGGGCGACGCCATTAAGCGCGTTGTAGACAGGATGGCGGAGCTGGACCTCGTCTTCGCTCGCGCCGGTTACGCGCTGGCTATCAATGCCGTGGAGCCGACGTTCATACCCTGGCGTGAGACAAAAACGTCGCGGCCGCCTCGCCACCGCAACGAGCGCGACAAGCTGCCCGAATTGCCGCGCAATATGCACCCCGGCTCAACGGTCTGGATCAAGGCCGCGCGCCATCCATTGCTGGACCCGCGCCGCGTGGTGCCGACGAACCTGACGCTCGACGAGGAAATCTTTATCGTTCTCATCACCGGCCCCAATACCGGCGGCAAGACGGTTAGCCTGAAGACAATGGGATTGATGGCGGCAATGGCGCAGGCGGGGTTGCACCTGCCGGCCAACGAAGCCCGCCTGACGGTGTTCGACAATATCTTCGCCGATATCGGCGATGAGCAGTCGATCGAGCAGAGCCTGTCCACTTTCTCGGCCCACATGACCAACATCGTTCGCATTTTGGCCCAGGTCGACGACCGCTCGCTCGTTCTGCTCGACGAACTTGGCTCCGGCACCGACCCGACGGAGGGTGCGGCGCTGGCTCAGGCGGTGGTCAATTTTCTGCGCGACAAGGGGGCGACGACCTTGATCGCCACCCACTTTCCCGAATTGAAGATATACGCCAGTCAGACGCCGGGCGCTACCAATGCTTCGCTCCTGTTTGATATGGAGACGCTCTCGCCGACGTATGAGATGACTATCGGATTGCCCGGCCGGTCGAATGCGTTTGCCATTGCCCGGCGGCTCGGCCTTGACGAAACGATCCTCGACGACGCCATGCGTCAGGTGAGCGCCGACAGCCACCAGGCTGAAGACCTGCTCGATTCCATCTACACGCTGCGCGAGAAGATGGAGGCTGAGGAGGCCCAGACGCGCCGCGCCCTGCGCGAGGCCGAGGCTGAGCGCGAGCGGTTGCAGCGACGGCTGGAGGAGGTGGAGGTCGAGCGCGGTCGCATCCTCGAAGAAACGCGCCAGGAGATGAAACGACAGATCGAACTCTTGCAAGCCGAGATACGACAGGCTCGGTCGAAGCTGCGCGACGCGGCTTCGCTCAACGCCGTCAAGAAACTGGGCAAGCAAGCGGCCGAGCTGGAAGTGACGCCTGAGACGGTGCTGGCTCCCGAGCCGGCCGATGGGCCGGATATCTCGCGTGGCAAGCGTCGCTCGTTGCGCGTTGGCGACATCGTCCAGGTGCGATCGCTCAATGTTCGCGGTGAGGTGATCTCGCTGGGGAAGAGCGAGGTGATGGTGGCCGTCGGCCGCTTGCAGATGCGCGCCGGCTATGACGACCTGGAGCTAAAGGAGCGACCGGTTGAGGAACGAGAGCCGGAGGCTGTGGCTGCGCTGCATCCCTCGCCGGGTATCGAACTGGACATCCGCGGCGTGCGGGTGGAGGACGGCATCGAGCGGCTACATCGCTACATTGACTCAGCGTTCCTGGCTCGGTTGCCGTTCGTGCGCATTATCCACGGCAAAGGGACAGGGCGATTGCGGCAGGCCGTGCGTGAAGTGTTGAGCGCCAGCAAGCAGGTGCGCGCGTGGGAAGAAGGCAAGGACGGAGAGGGCGGGCCGGGTGTGACGGTGGCACATCTGGTGGAGCACAAGTAGCTCCGTACCACACCTCAGAGGTCTCGCAAGACCTCTGAGGTGTATTGTGCCTCAGTCGATTTCGTAAGCCACGCCCGCTTCATCCAGCTTGCGCATTCGCTCCCACTCAGGCAGATCGCTTTTGCCGCCCGCTTCCTTCAACACCATGATCTGCCGCATCTCCATGACCTGATCGCGCAGCACAGCGGCGCGCTCGAACTCCAGTTGCTGAGCCGCCTGCTTCATCTGCTTTTCCAGTTCGGAGATGATCTTCGCCAGTTCCGCCTTGGGCAGGTCGGCGGCCGTCACGTAGCCGCCCTTCGACTCGGCCAGCGCCAACTCGCCGCGCTCCATCTCGCGTTGCGCGGTCAGTTCGTCGGTCAGAACGTGGACGGCTTTGACAATACTGCGCGGTTCGATGCCGTGCTCCTTGTTATAAGCCGTCTGTATCTCGCGCCGGGCGTTGGTGGTGGCGATGGCTGCGGCCATCGAGTCGGTAATCTTGTCCGCATACATGATGACTTTGCCGTCCACGTGGCGGGCGGCGCGGCCGATGGTCTGCGTCAGGGCCGTCTCGGAGCGCAGGAAGCCCTCCTTGTCGGCGTCGAGGATGGCGACAAGCGATACCTCCGGCAGATCCAGCCCTTCGCGCAGCAGATTGATGCCCACTACCACGTCGTAGACACCCAGCCGCAAGTCGCGCAGGATCTCTGTGCGCTCCAGTGTCGCTACTTCAGAGTGCAGATAATGAACCTTGATGCCCAGTTCCAGCAGGTAATCACTCAGGTCTTCAGCCATGCGCTTGGTGAGCGTCGTGACAAGGGCGCGCTGGCCGTTGGCGATGCGCCGGTTGATCTCGCCGATGAGGTCGTCCACCTGGCCGCGCACCGGCCGCACCTCTACTTCGGGGTCAACGATGCCTGTCGGCCGGATGACCTGATGGGCCACCTGCACCGAGTGTTGCATCTCAAAGGGGCCGGGGGTGGCGCTGGTGAAGATGGCCTGATTGAGCAGCCCTTCGAACTCCTCAAAGTTGAGCGGCCGGTTGTCCATGGCGCTGGGCAGGCGGAAGCCGTAATCGACCAGAATGCTTTTGCGGCTCTGGTCGCCGCCCCACATGCCGCGCACCTGGGGAATGGTCATATGACTCTCGTCGATGACCACCAGGTAGTCGGCCGGGAAGTAGTCGAGCAGCGTCCAGGGACGCGAGCCGGGTGGCCGCTGGTCGAGGTGGCGGCTGTAGTTCTCAATGCCCGGCGTGAAGCCCACCTCGCGCAACATCTCCAGATCGAACATAACCCGCTGCTCGATGCGCTGCGCTTCAAGCAGACGATTCTCTTTCTTGTAATAGGCGATGCGCTCGGTCAGTTCGGTTTCGATATCGTTGATGGCCCGGGCCAGCTTCTCCTCATCGGTGATGAACTCGCTGGCAGGGTAGATTGCTATGTGGGTGTGCTCCAGAAACACCTCGCCGGTTAGCGGATCGAACTCGGCGATGCGCTCAACGGTGTCGCCCCAGAACTCGACCAGGAAGGCGGTTTCGGCATAGGCAGGGTAGATGTGGAGCGTATCGCCGCGCACGCGGAACGTCCCGCGTCGCAGGTCGGTGTCGTTGCGATCGTACTGGATGTCGACCAGATGGCGCAGGATTGTGTTGCGACGATATTGACCGCCGCGCTCGATCTCCAGGATGACGTTGCCCCACGCCTCCGGGTTGCCGATGCCATAGATGCACGAAACTGAGGCGACGATGATGACGTCTCGACGGCTCTTCAATGTGGCCATGGCCTGGAGGCGCAGGCGATCGATCTCGTCGTTGATCTGCGTCTCTTTTTCAATGTAGAGGTCGTGGCGCGGGATGTACGCCTCCGGCTGGTAGTAGTCGTAGTAGCTGACGAAGTAGGAAACGGCGTTTTGGGGAAAGAACTCGCGAAACTCGCTGTAGAGTTGCGCGGCCAGCGTTTTGTTGTGGGCCAGGATGATGGTCGGCCGTTGGGTTTCCTGGATGATGTTGGCGATCGTGAATGTCTTGCCCGTGCCCGTTGCGCCGAGCAGGGTCTGATATGGGTCGCCGCGCCGCAGCCCTTCGACCAGCGTGACGATGGCCTCCGGTTGATCGCCCGTCGCCGCAAAATCGGATACCAGTTTGAATGCGGACATATCTCTCCTTGGAATGGATACCGCATGACGCTGATGGGGTAGAACAGAAGTTCTTATTCTACCACTTTTCAGGTCGCAGATCAATAGCCGCGTTGGGCAATGAACCGGAAGCCTGGTTTTTTGGAGAACCCGACCTCAAGTGTGTCAGGAAGTGGGTGTCACCTCGATTTCGAAGATAGAAGGCCACAGCTTGCCCGTCACGAAGATGCGCCCCGTCGCCGGGTCAAAAGCGATGCCGTTCAATACATCTGCCGGTTGGGCCAGGTTCTCGGTATTCAGCAGTCCGGTTAGATCGATGTAGCCCAATACGTTGCCTGTTTCGGGCGAGATGCGGGCGATTAGATCGGACAGCCAGATGTTGGCCCAAATTTCGCCGTTGACGTACTCCAGTTCGTTCAGGCGATTGACGGGGCCGCGATGATCGCGCACAGTGATGTGGCCGGTCTCCTGCAGGGTGTCCGGGTCCCGGAAATAGAGGGTCGATGTGCCGTCGCTGACGATGAGTCGCCGGCCGTCGTGGGTAATGCCCCACCCCTCTGTTGGGTAGGCGAACGTCTGGAGCAGCTCGAATGTGGCCCGGTCGTAGACGAAGCCCGTCTGTTCCTGCCAGGTCAACTGGTAGATGCGATCGTTCAGTATGGTGATGCCCTCGCCGAAGTATTGCACTTCAAGCGGTTTGGAGCGCGTCACTTCTCCGGTCTCCAGCACCGTCTCTCGCAGCGTAGACTCTCCCCAGCGCCCGGTACCTTCGTATAACGCGCCGTCAAGAAATACCAGCCCTTGCGTAAACGCGGCCGGGTCGTGGGGATATGTGTTGACGATGCGGTAGGTATAGGTGATGGGCGGCGCGGGGGTCGGCAATTCCGCTTCGGTCGGCATTGCTGTGGGTTGCGAGGCGACGATGGCGGCATAGGCTACCTCCGTGGCCGCTACATCAGGCTCGTTTGGCGCGGCTATTGCCGGCTGCGTCCCGGTGGTCGCTCCGTCGCTTGTCGCGCCGGGGGCCGGGAAAGACTGGGCCGCGTCTTTTACGATTGCGGCCGTGGGGACGAGCGTGGCCGTCACCTGGAGAGGGGAATCGCACGCGGCCAGCAACAATGCCAGAGTGAATAAGGGGATAAGCAGTCGATGTGTGATCGTTTTCATAGGTTTTTCAGTTACGCACCGGCTCGCCATTGGACTAAGCAACGCCGAATTGTGCCGTCTACCGGCGACGGCGGCAAACTTGACAGCGATTCGCTAAGCCGGACATCGCATGACCTGTTGGCCACTACGCGGCCGACGCGCCGATCAGGTAACAGATTGCACCATTGTCGGCCCATTCAATCTCCCCTACCGCCGATCCGAACGTCCGGCGGCAACCGCGCAACAGCATTTGTAGTCGCCGGGTAAAGAGGGGCAGGCTCCCATCGGGTGCGCGCCGAGGCGGCAACCTGAGCAGGGAGAAGGTCGCCGCAGCCGGCGAGGTTACGGATACTTCGTCCGCGTCGCTTTCGTTCAGGCGCACGTGCCCGGCGTGCCCGGCCGTCACCATTTCCATGATCAGCACGTCTGCCCGCGCCGTCTGCGGGCAATGGCTTGCCGCCCAGACGGCGCTCACCGCTCCGGCCGCGGCTTCGGGATCGCTGAGATCTACCCAAAGCCGGGCAGCCGGGGCGGAGCCGTCGGGGGCGTCGGCGCTAAAGCGCATCGGTCGTACCGCCACCGTTTGATTGAACGACGGCAGGCGAACGCTGTGGAAAAGGGTGTTATGCCATAGTTCGATGTCGGGAATGACCAGCCGCCCACCCGTGCGCTGCGCCAGATCGTGGTCCAGGCAGAAGCGATAGAACTCGTCCAGCAATATGGCCCCGGCAGGCACGGGAAGCCCGGCCCGCGCGGCTTCGTCAAGGAAGCGCCCCTTGTCGCCCACGTGTCGTTTTCGCGCCCGACCCGAACCAAGCCAGACAAACATTGGTTGCCCCATAGTTTCCTGATTCTAGCTTCTTGCGCGGTTGTGATCTACCCCCAAGGCGAAAAGGTTGTGTGAAGATTGCACTGGAAGCCGACGGCAAAGTGTGTTAAACTCCCATTAGAATATCCGTACCCGTCGGCCGCCCGCACCGGTTTGACTTGTTTGTCGGAACATACGGATGCGAGTTGCGCGGCGCGATGGGTTAGCAAACCAACGTCCTGATCGAGGACGTTCTGACGCGTGATGGTTCTTCTATTTTCATCTTGTACGATGTCCGGCGACACAATGGGTCACTCCGAACAGCGAGGAGCCATTTCCCGCCCCCCTCATCATCCGCCATCCCTCTCAACTTGTAATCACGTTGCCCGGGCGGCCGACAGGGATCATCCTGTGGCCATGCCCGGGCGACTTTATGCTCGGACAGGATCACCCTTTTTCTTCTCTGAGGGAAGTGGAACGATCCGATGACCCAATCCGTTAGTCCTTATTATCCGGCGAAAGGAGCTTACCGAGAATGTCAAAAAAGAAGGTAGTGTTGACGGAGGATCAGAGAAAGCGTAACGCGGAGATTCTCGCCCGCCTGGAAGAAGAGCGTAGCCGTCTGGTTGAGGAGACGCGCGCCCTGCAGCAGCAGGAACGCCGCCGGCCGGGGCGCAAACGCAAGAAGAAGGCGGGCGACGAGTTGATGGTCGCCACGGATTGACGCCAGGTCTGCGCCGCCGGCGATATTTATTCGCGCAATAGTCAAGCACCCGCGCCGCCACAAATGGGCGGCGCGGGTGCTTTGTGTTAGTGGAACCAAGGGCAAAATGACAACAGAGAGCCGGCCGGGCTATGCATCGCGCAGGGCTTCCTGGAAGTGGGCGACGATGCGCTGCCAGGCGGCTTCGGCCGCCTCGGGATGATAGGCGGGCCGCCGGTCGTTCATGAAAGCATGTTGCGCTCCCGGATAGATGATTGTTTCGTGCGGCGCTCCCGCGGCATTCATCAGTTCGGCCCGGCGGCGTGCCACTTCCGGCGAGACGCCCTTGTCCAGCTCGCCATAAATCGCCAGTATTGGTGCGCGAATATTGGCCGCTTCCTCCAGGGTCAACTCGGGTCCGCCGCCGTAACAAGACACAGCTGCGCCGACGCGCTCCAGTTTGGCCGCGCCGTGCCACGCCAGCCCGCCGCCCATGCAGAAGCCGACCAGGCCGATTCGTTCGGGCAATACTCGTCCATCGGCAGCCAGATAGTCAATGGCCGCCTGGATAACTTGTAGCGCGTCGGGATACTCCATTGCCATCGCCAGTTTGCGGGCGTCGTCCGGCTCGGTTGCCGTTTGGCCGTAATACAAGTCAGGCGCGAGAGCGATGAACCCCTCGGCGGCGAACCGGTCGGTCATATCGCGAATGTGGTCGTTTAGCCCCCACCATTCCTGAATGACCACCACACCGGGCCACGGCTCATCTCCCGGAGGGACAGCCAGGTAGCCGCGGGTGATGCGGCCGTTTACAGGTAATTCGATATCGGATTGGCGCTCCATCTTTTCTGTCTCCGTCGGGACTTTCCTTCAAGGGTAACGATGGATGAATTGCCGGTCAAGGATTGAGCATGTGATCGGCCCCAAAGCCGCTTCCCATTACGACTTGCCCAGAAGATCGCGCAAGGCGGCGACCAGGGTCGGGAAACGAAATGTAAAACCGAGTTCTTGCAGCTTTTTGATGCTGACGGGACGCCCTTCGAGTACCAATGCAGACACCTCGCCCAACATCAACTTAAGGGCAAATTCGGGTACGGGCAGGATGGATGGCCGTCCCATGACCTGGCCCAGGACACGCGTGAACTCGGCATTTGTAACCGGGTCGGGCGAGGCAATGTTATAGACGCCGGCTGCTGCGTCTGTCCCGGTCAGGAAGCGGATGGCGCGAATGGCGTCGAGCGTGTGGATCCACGAGAGCCATTGCTTGCCGCTGCCCAACCGGCCGCCGGCGAACAACTTGAATTGCAGCAACGAGGCGGGCAAAGGGCCGGTTTCTTTGTTGAGTAGTGCGGCTGTGCGACCGATGACGCGGCGAACGCCCATTTGCTCGACCGGCTCGGTGGCCGGCTCCCAATAGTCGGCGATGACGTCGGCCAGAAATTGCCCGCCGCGGCCGCTTTCTTCGTTCATTACCTTGTCCGTCGCCGGGTAGTAGTCGATGCCGGACATCTGGAAGACGACCTGCGGCGGGTTGGCGACAGTGGACACGGCGTCGACGATGGCTTCGCCGGCCCATCGGCGACTCTCCTTGATTCGTTGTTTGCGCTCCGCCGACCATGTGCCGGGCAGCGGGATAGTTCTCGATCCGCCGATGTTCTCCCCGGCCAGGTTAATGATGGCAAAGGCCCCGTCGACCAGTTGTCCCCACCCGGCGGCCGTGCGGCCGTCCCACGCCACCCCGCGCACGCCGTGGGGCAACGTATGCTCCGCCGGCGCACGGCTGAGGACGATCGCCTCATGTCCATCGTCGACGAGGCTCCGGGACAAGGCTGTGCCGATGATGCCCGATCCGCCGGTAATGATATAGCGCATAATACTCCTTCCTGTTGTGCGTTCCGGTCAGGCCTGATAGCTGTCGGCCGATTGTACCTCTATTTCAGAGTGATTATTTATCTTCGGTCTGACTGCGACGTCGTCCGGCCGTTGCCGATGACCGTCGGTGCCCTTTGTTGCAGGATAAAACATTACAATTTGCGTTACAAGTATTAACAGGTTTTTCTGATTTCATTTCTCTTTAACGGGTATGTAAACTGCTTTACACTTCATTTGTATAATTTTACCCAGTTGGGCTACCTCCGGCCTCCTACACTGGATATGTGTAGTGGGAATTGCAGGTTTTTTTAGAGGTAGTACCATGAAGCAGTACGCATTACGGGTAGTCACAATATTCACCCTTTGCCTGGGGGTAGGGCTTGCTCTCCTGACGTTGATTCAGGTATGGCGGGTCCAGGCAGACGGCGACGTGCCCTCATTGGTGTACCTGGGGGAGGGTGGCAGCTATAGCGTGGGGGAAGGGTATAACTTTATCGTCAAAACACGCCACCCCTTTAGTTTCATGCTGATGCCTGGCCCCGAATACACGGCCAAAGAGGGAGAGCGCGTCTGGTCGGTGCTGGGTAATGTGGAGCCGCCCGAACCCGATCATGCAGTTACCCGAATTGTCGGGCCGGTCGAAAAGGATTGCGTCATTGAGTTCGCCACCATCGACGACGACGAGGATGAGCGGATCAACACGTTCAGCCTGGACGGGTCGGTGATCTACACGATGGCACAGGGATTGACGACGCACGGGCGATTCGTAATTCCCCGCGACGGTCTGCTTAGCTATGAGGGTGAGGACAGCATCGGCATGTTTATCGATGTATGTGGCAAGAAGATCACGCCGACACCAACCATGACGCTGACGCCGACGGCCACGCTGGAGCCGACCTTCACGCCGACGCCGACCATGACGCCGACGATGACACTGACGCCAACAGTCACCATCACCGGAACGCTGACGCCAACGCCGGTCATCACCCCGACGGCAACATCTACTCCGATCCCGGTGACGCCGACGGCCGAACCCAACATTGCCACCGCGACACCGTCGCCCAGCCCCACGGCGACCAAAGATCCCCGTCTGCCGGCCTGTTTGCGCATCAACTTCGACGTGAGCGGGCACGAGGCCAAGCGTGGACTCTACGTGGTTCAGGAGGTGGGCGGCCGTTTCCTGGTGGGTTGGGAGGCAGACGACGGCTGGAAAGACAGCGACTGGTTCTACGACGTCGATATCACTTTCGAGGCTGTCTACGCCGAAGTGTTCTATTACCATGGGCCGGGCGCCACACCCCAGCGCCTGAATATCTGGAACCCCGCGCCGGACACCGACGACGGATGGCTGGCGCGCGGAGTGTGTCACGCACTGGAAGTCGGCTGGCCGTAGGCAGTCGCCGCTAGTCGGCGATCAGGACCGTCGGTCGCCCCATGACGTGGGTCAGGAAGATGGTCCGATGCGCCTCGCCGTGCAATCGAAGGGCTTGCCGCAGGACGTCCGGGTCCAGCGGCGAGCCTCTTTTCTTGATGGTGACTGAGCCTACCCCGCGCTCGCGCAGATAGCCGCGCAGTCGTTTGAGCGAAAACGGGAAATAGTCTTGCAAACGGTAGGAGCGAGCCAACGGCGAATCGAGGGGAGTATCGCCTGTGAGGTAGGCGATCTCCGGATCGATGAGCGTTGCGCTCAACCGTGCCGCCAGTTGGCCGACCAGATGAGCGCGAATGATTGCGCCGTCCGGCTCATGGAGCCAGGCGCGTGGAGCGATCACCGTTAAATCTCCCGCTTCCAGATTCGTCAATGTTTCGCCGCCCGGCAGAAGCGTCGCCCGCCGTCCGGCTGCCCCACGCAGATCGCCATACCATAGCACCGCCTCTTTCACCTCGCCACGCAGCGAAACGAACTCCACTTCGGCCACGGGCGGCAACTCGGCGTAGTCGACGCCCGGGCTGATCTTTGCCGCTCCATGCGGTACGGTCGATCGCCAGGCGTCGATTAGGCTCAGCGGCGGCCGGTATGCTTCGACTGACCACAAACGCCGCCCGGGGGCGTGTTGCGGCCCGGTGGGCGTGCGTCGCGCCGGGTCGAAGAAGAACGCATCCACCGCCAAAGGCGACAATTGCAGCAGATCGGCCCACACAGGCAGTAGCCGGTCGGCCACGCTGTAGACGGCCGCATTAGCGCGAGCCAGGACTACATGCTCCCAAGCCAGGTCAACGGCCGCAACGACCGCGCCGGCTCGCGCCAGCGCCAGCGCGTCGCCGCCGATGCCGCACCCCAGGTCGGCCACAACTTTCGCGCCGGCGGCGGCGAAACGGGTCGCCCGGTGGCTGGCCACCGGTTCGGCCGTGGCCTGTTCCAACCCGTCGCGGGTGAAGAACATGACATCGGCGCGGCTGAACTTGGCGCGAGCGCGCTGCCGCAACTGGGCCAGCTCGAGCACTGCGCCGGCCGTTTCCGATCCCAGCGTGGCGCGCAGTCGTTCGGCCGTTGCCAGATGGGCAGACGGGGCGAGGTCATCGTCCGATAGCGCCGCCGCCGCCGCTTGGCCGGCCGGGCTTAGCAAAAACTCAAGCGTCTCTGACCGCATCAGCCCGCCGTTATCCCCATTGCGGTTCCAGCCAGGCCTCATCGGGTTCGGATTCGTCTTCATCCGTGTCTTCCGATTCCGCGGAACCGGCGGCCTGACGGCCGCAATATGCCTGATAGGCGCACCGGCGACACTCGGACCAATCCTCGGTCAATGGCCACTCACCCCCGGCGAGACGAGCATCGATCTCAGCCACTACCTGCTCCACTTCTGCCCGGTTGCGTCGGTGGGTGGCTTCGTCATAAGTGAGTTCGCGGGGTCGAGTCGGATCTTCGATGTACCAATAGGTAATCGATAGCCGATTGGGCGTAAAGGCGGACGGCATGTCGGGAGCCAGCGCCGCGCCCCCTTCGGCCGGCAAAATCAGATAGACCCGGGTCTGCCAGGCGCGTTGCAGCCGCTCAATGGTGCGCGGCTCGCCCGTCTTCCAGTCGAACAAGGCCGCCGCGGGGTGTTCGCCATCGTTGACGACCAGCAGATCGAATCGACCGGTGAGGCGGTGGCGGCCGCCCGGCCCGATTGGGATAGTGAGCGTCGTTTCCACAAAGCGGCGATTACCGGACGGGCGTGGGGCGTGCTTCAGAAATGTATCCCACCACGTGGTGAGGGCCGGGTCCGTATCGTATTCGTCGGCGACAGGCAGACCCAGAAAGTAGCGTTCGATCCGGCGGTGGAAGCGACGGCCGCGCTCGTAGGCCGTCTCTAAATCCGAACCGAGGGGCGCCTCGGGCCAGGGCACGCGGGCCAGAAAGCGCAGGTAGAAACGGCGCGGGCAGGTCTGAAACGTGTACAGATGGTGTTGGGCAAGGGTCAGGCTTTCTGTCATTGGGTCACCCGGTTTCGTGTGTGGCGCATGATAGAGGAAGTTGGGTCGCGGTGCAATACAGGCACGAGCGATGCACGGCCGTAGGTTGACGCCCGGCCTCCCTGAGCGGAGAATCAACCCTGATGAACCAACTCACCCGATTTACCTGTCGGCTGGCTTTGCTGCCGGCGCTGGTCGTCGCCGGTTGTGTGGGAGGACGGGATGATGGTCGCGCCCCGTCGCCGTTGCCCTCAACGGCCGACACATCCACAATTACTGCGGCAACGGAAGCCACCCACGTGCCGATCGCATCCCCGACGGCGACCACAGCACCGCCGCCCACAGTCACGCCCCAGCCCACCGTGCCGCCCACGCCGGCTGTCGCGCCGACCGCAACCGCCGACCCGGCCGGAACGGGGTTGCCCTGCCCGGTCCCGCCGCCGGCCAAGCCCGACTATGCGCCCTACACGTTGACCGGCGACACCTGGCCCACGCCCGATCCGGCTGCCGCGCCGCCGCCCCTGTCGCTGGCCGACCCATTGCCGAACGGCAAGCGGAACGAAGGCTATCCTTATGGCTCCGACGGCAGCGGCCGCTACCTGTTGCACAACGGCCTGGACATGGCCGATGAGGCGGGCAACCTGACCGTTGCGCCGGCCGACGGCGTCGTAATCATCGCCCGCGACGATCTGGATGAGATGTTCGGCTGGCGCTGCGATTGGTATGGGGAAGTGATCGTCATTCAGGCCGACGAGCGGCACGATGACCGATCGGTCTACCTGCTGTTCGGCCACATCCGCGACGTGCAGGTGAGCGAAGGCCAACGCGTGGCGCGCGGTGAGCCGATCGCGCGTCAGGGAACGGCCGGCGCGGCCGTGGTACCCCATCTCCATCTGGAGGTACGCGTTGGCGAGGATACGTTCGGGGCCACGCGAAACCCGTTGTTGTGGCTGGAACCGCCTGCCGGGAGCGGGGTGATTGCCGGGCGATTGGTGGATGGGGACGGCCGGGCATGGCAAGGCGTCACCGTCACGCTCATCGATCCCCGTGGTGAACCTGCTTTTCGGAATACCTGGACTTACCTCGACGATCCCGCCCACCTCATTCGGCCCGATCCGGCGCTGGGCGAGAACTTTGTCTTCGGCCCTATAGAGGCGGGAATCTACGACGTCTATACGCAGGTTGGAGACGTTGAATATCGCCGGTCGGTGACGGTTGAGGACGGCGCTATCTCTGTAGTTGAAATCGTCACTGAGCCATGAGAGGTACATATTATCCCGACAACCGGGTCTTGCGGACCCTCGCGGGTTTGGCTGCTACGCTGTTGAGCTCGCTTGTCCGGCGATGGACGTTCCCCGCGCCCGGCGGCGAGTGCGGCGTGCATTTGGATTCGGTCATCTGTCGCAGTCTTTCCACCGGCGTGATAGGATAGAGTGTATGCTGTTTGTCGATAACAACGGGGTAACGGATCCGCGGCTGAATCTGGCGTTTGAGGAGTACCTGTTGCGCCACGTCGACCGGTCGGAGCCGTTATTGCTCTTCTACGTCAACGAACCGTCGGTCATCATCGGCCGCAACCAGAACACGATCGAGGAAATCGATCCCGACTACATTGACGCGCACAACATCCACGTCGTGCGGCGGCTTTCGGGCGGCGGCGCGGTCTACCACGACCCGGGTAATCTCAACTTCAGCTTCGTGACCGACGGTAGAGAAGACCTGCACAACTTCGCCAAATTCACCGGGCCGGTCGTCGCCGTGTTGCAATCGCTGGGCGTGGCCGCCGAGCTGCGGGGCCGCAGCGACATCTTCGCTGACGGACGTAAAATCTCCGGCAACGCACAGTATGCCACGACGAGCCGGATGTTTAGCCATGGGACGCTGTTGTTTGACACCGACATGGGTGAGATGCTGCGGGCTATCAACCCCCGGCAGATGCGCATTGAATCGAAGGCGGTTCAGTCAGTCCGCAGCGTTGTCGCCAACATTCGCGAATTATTGCCGCACGATATGGCCATCGATGATCTGAAGACGGCATTGCTGCGCGGCATCTTCGGTGACGGTCCTGTGCCCACACTTGACCTGACGGCCGTCGATTGGCGCAAGATCGAGGAGATCGCCGCCACTCGTTATAACCTGTGGAGTTGGAACTACGGCCGCTCGCCGCAGTTCAATGTGCGCAAGAGCGAGCGCCTCGCCGCAGGCAAGGTTGATGCGCGGATTGACGTGGAGGAAGGGTACATTCGCGCCATCCAGCTCTTCGGCGATTTCAGCGGTCGGGAGAATGTGACCGAGCTGGAAGCGCGATTGATTGGCGTGGGCTATGACCGGGAACAATTGGTCGCTGCGCTGGCCGGCGTCGATCTCGATCGCTACTTTGGCCAAATGGACGCGGTGACGTTGATTGACCTGTTGTATTGACGCCGTAAAATCGGATTTGGGGCGAATGGCTACGAGCGCAGATACTACGCAGATCAGAGTCGGAGCGATCTGTAGCCATTGATTCGTCGAGGAGAGGATGATGAAGATCGGATGGGCGCAACTGGTGGGCATCGGCGTGGCCCTGGCGCTGGCGGCCGGCCTGGGATACGTGTTGGCGAACGCGCGCCGCGCGGCCGAACCTGCGCCGATCGAGATCGTGCCGCCCGCTCCCACCGCGACGGCCGCCCCCGCGCCAACAGTTGCCCCCACCGCTACCGGCGGACCGTTGCGGGTCTACGTCAGCGGGGCTGTCGTCCACCCGGCCGTCTACGAGTTGCCGCCCGGCAGCATTCTTGACGACGCTGTGCGAGCCGCCGGTGGCTTTGCTGCCGGGGCCGACACGGCGGCCGTAAACCTCGCTCAACCCGCGGCGGATGGCATGCAGGTGCACGTACCGTCATCGGACGAAGCGCTCGCCACGCCGCCGGTCATCAGCCTGCCACCTCAGGCCGCGGCCACGGCTCCCAGCCGCATGGGCGGCATCACGATTGGCGGCCTGGTTAATATCAACACCGCCACGCAGACCGATCTGGAGATGTTGCCGGGGATTGGGCCGAGCACGGCAGCCGATATCATCGCCTATCGCGAGGCCAACGGGCCGTTTGCCGCCATTGAGGCGATCATGGATGTGCCGGGGATCGGCGAGGGCAAGTTCGAGGCGATGCGCGATTTGATCACCGTCGGGCCATAATCGAACGGCTCTCTATTCGGTCAGCCTACTGCCTCACGACGTTGCCATCACCCGTTTCGGATAGGCACGAGCCGGAGCAAGATCGATCAGGAGCCGTCGCGCGAGGCGCGACGAGGTATCGACGACGAGTGAATGGTCCATGGATTCAGCCGGTTTCTCCCTCGACTGCTTCCTGCAATCGACTGAGCGCCGCCGTCCAATAGGCTTTCATCGCTTCGGCCGCCTCGCTGTCGGGCAGCTTGTCCTGCTGGACGGTGACGGTGCACCTCGCTGGGCCTTTGGCGTCGAACCTGACTTCAACCCATGTGCCGTCACTCCAGTTGAGGCGCAAGATCTTGTGTGGCGTGGCCTTGCGAACGGTGAATTCCGCGTCGGGTAGCCAGAAGTGGCGCGTTGCCTCGTTCAGCCAGGCATCATAGATGCGCTCGGCCGCGACAGCCATCGTCCGGCTGCGACTGATCTGATAGCCATCCGGCATTTCATGCTTCTCGCGCAGGCGTCGGCTCTGCTCATAGGCGACGGCGACTTGCTGCTGCCACCACGGTGAGATGTTGTAATGTTCCGCCAGATGGGCCACAAGCTGTTTGTGCGTCATCTGCCGCCCACCCGCGTCGTCCAGCAGCGTCATCCATGCCGCCCACGGTTTGCCGGTGGCCTTCTCGACCGCTTCGCTTGACGTATTGGTTACTTCCGCGGGATCCAAATCCTCGTTCACGCCTGTTTCTCCTTGCCGGATGACGAGTATAATCGATTGGATGATTATAACATGGGAAGCGCGGTCGTGACGGCCGACAACATTCTGTTTTACTCGATCGTCGCCGCCGTTGTGCCGGTCGCCCTCTACGTGGGGTTGATCTACTGGGCTGACTGGTACGAGAAGGAGCCGTGGTGGCTGCTGTCGGCCGCTTTCTTGTGGGGGGCCGTGCCCGCCGCGCTATTGGCCTTTCTGTTCAATTCGCTTGTCAGCCTGCCTTTCTACTACCTCTTCCCCGAACGTGCGGCCGATCTTGTCTCCAGCGGGGCGGTGGCCCCTGTCGTCGAGGAGATTGTCAAGGCGCTCGTCCTGTTCCTCATTCTCATTGTCCGGCGGCAGGAGCTTGATAGTCCGCTCGATGGCATTATCTATGGCGCAATGGTGGGTATGGGTTTCGCCATGGTGGAGAATGTCCTGTATTACGTAGCGAACTTCCGGGAGAACGGCCCCGACGGCTGGAATTCACTGGTGCTCATTCGGGGAGGTGTCTTTGGACTGAATCACGCGCTCTACACCGGCCTGACGGGGTTGGGCATCGCACTGGCGCGGGCAAGCCGTAGCCGGTGGGTGCAACTCGGCGCGCCTTTGCTGGGCCTGGGGGCGGCGATATTACTCCACTCGCTCCACAACGTGTCGATGATGGGCGGCACGCCGTTTTCATTTCTGGCCGGGTTGACTTTTGGTTGGGGAGGCGTGTGGCTGACTGTGGGGATTATTATTCTGGCGCTTTATCAGGAACGGCGCTGGATTCGCCGTTACCTGGTTGATGAAGTGGAGCGCGGGACACTGACTTCCGACGAATATCATGTGGCGAGTTCGGCCGCCGGGCGCGGGCGCTACCGATTGGGGCTGTTGCTAAACGGCAGCGTGGATGCCTACCTGCGCAGCGGGCGGCGGTTTCGCCTGTTCAGCGAACTGGCCTATCGCAAGCGCCACTACGCCTACTTCAACGACGAGACAACGCTGCGAGCCATCGACGAGCTTCGCCGGCAAATCGACCACGGCTGATCGACCGGCCGGCCTTGTCTGGTGATTACTCGTTCTCGAGAAGCACGGTGAGCTGCCCGGTGTGGGCGCGGTCGTGGCGAACGGCCAGAAAGACGATCTCCTGCAGCGAGGTGGGGCCGAAAAAGGTATGCTGGCCGCGACGTTCCCATATGTCGGGTGAGAGCGGTTCCAGCAGGGCGATGGTCTCATCGCGGGCGCTCAGAAAATCGACCAGCGCCTGTGGGCCGTCCTGAACGCAGTAGTTGCGCTGATCGGCCCATTCGTCGGCGTCGACGCCGGGCAGGAACGCGCCGTCCTCGGCCAGGAGCGCGCGGATGCGCGCCTGGTGTACTTCGATCTCCACGTCGCGCAGATGGCAGACGACTTCCGTGAGCGACCATTCCGTGCCGGATGGGCGCACGTTCCAGCGAAGTTCCGCGGCCGGCGAATCCAGGCGGGATAATCGTGCCTGAAAAGCCGCCAGTTCAGCCAGTAACTCAGGGATGGGGGGAGGGTTCATGGCGAGGACGCGCCTGCGGCGCTCAGGCAGGGCGCCCCAGTTGTTGCAGCCAGCCCGCACTGACGCGTTCCGCAAGCGTGTCCAGCGTGCCATGGCCACGAACGAGGGCAAGGTCGGGTGGCGAATCGCCATTCGCTGTCTTGCCCGGCGCAATCCACCACGTGTGCAGCCCGACCGCCGCCGCCGGAGCGATGTCATTTCGCCAATCATCGCCAACCATCAACGCCCGTTCCGGAGGACAATCGATAAAGGACAGAATCTCGCGATAGTAGGCCGGTTGGGGCTTGGCGGCGTGCATGTTCTCGTAAGACGTCACCAGCGTATAGGGGTAGTCGGCAATTGGAATGCCCGCCCATTCCAGACGTTTTTCGATGGCCACGCCGGGGAAGAGAGGATTGGTGGCGATGACGACGGCGAGATCCTCGTCCAGGGCGGCCCGCACCAGCGCCGCGGCCGCGGGGCGAACCACCGTGGACGAGCGCAGCTGCTCGAACTCCGTCTCATAGAAACGGCTGAAGAACGGCTCCAGTTCCGCGCGCCGGCCGCCGGTGAGCTGTTCGAACGCCTGCCAGAACACCGCAGCGTTGGTATGCTCCGGATCGGTGTTGCGAATCATGGATTGCGTGGCCTGGATGAGATTGGGCAGAAACGTATCGGCGTCGAACACGGGTCGCGCGTAGTCCCTGAGCAGGCCGAAATAGCGGGTCATGAACGTGTCGACGTTGTTGCCGAGCAACGTATCGTCGAGATCGAGCAGGAGGGCTTGAATCATGGGGATCGGGTTAGTTAAGTTGGGGCCTATTCAAGGTCCTTGAACAGTTCGCGCAGGCCCGGGCGTTCGGCCGCGCATTTGGGGCAGCCGGCCTCGGGCTTATCCACGTCGATTAGATGGCGGCTGCAGAAGGCATAGACAGAGACGTGACGATTGAGACCGAGGATGCCGGGTTTGATGGTCGCTTCAAGGACCAGGTTGGGGTTGCCGTTGGCCGCCAGAATATCAGGTATAGGGCAGGCGGAACAATCCTTGGGCTGCCACTGAGGCGAGCGCGAATTGGCCTTGATCAGGCGACATTCCTGCTCCGAACGCCCGCGGAAGTAGTCCTGATAATAGAAACGGCACTCCTTGCCGGCCGGTGTGATCATATGACTTGTTGTTTCGACGCAAACAAAAAGCGGCGCCGGTTAGCGCCGCTCTGCTTGAAGTACGCCCTGAGGGATTCGAACCCCCGGCCTCATGGTTCGTAGCCATGCGCTCTAATCCACTGAGCTAAGGGCGCGTAGACCGACTATGTATAGAGAGTAGCAGAAATGCCGGCTGCTGACAAGCGACAAAATGGCTTACTCATCATCCATAACGGATGGAGCGGGGAGGATGGGATTCGAACCCATGACCGAGTTTTACCCCGGTAACCGCTTAGCAGGCGGCCCCAATCGACCTCTCTGGCACCTCCCCAATCATGGGCGAAGCCTTTGTCCTCAATTGTCAACTACCAGGCGGAGGGAGAGGGATTCGAACCCCCGGTGAGCTTGCGCCCACTGCGGTTTTCAAGACCGCTGCAATCGTCCACTCTGCCATCCCTCCGGGTGAACCTGCGAGGGAACGTCGGCAAAGTATAGCATGGGCGGGGTACCATGTCAAAGCGCCCATAGACGGCGCGATCCTCATCCCAAGCCGCCCCTCCTTTGCTACCCCATAAAGTACACCAGCGACGACTTGATGGCGTGGCGGAGGTTTTCCTCGTTTGTCCGCCCGGCGACTCGATTGCCGTACTTCACCATCAGTGAGCGCGGCTGGTCGCCCACTTGCCCGGCCGGCACAACCGGATCCAGGATCAGGTAGTCGTCACCTGCCGGGGTGCGCTTGACGATGATCACCCAGTGCTGTTCGACGTTGGAATTGAACAAGCCGTCGTTTGGTCTGGTATCGACCTGGGCCAGCACAATCACGCCCGCGGCCAGATTGCGGTCAATGCGGTGGAGGGGGGCCTCGCCCGTCCATTCACTGAAATCGATCGCCGAATCCTCGAACGAACGCAAATTGATTCCCCGGCGTAGTCCCGGCAGAACGACGGTCGGAGCCGCAAACTGAACGTTGGAACCGATGAAGCCGTTCTCACCCTCATTCAGCAGGCGGTTGTTCAGTTCGCGTGGGTTGTAGCGTGCGCCATAGGCCGTCAGAGTCATCGCCATGCAGGTCAGCAGGCAGCCCCAGGCCTCGATGCGTTGCGGGCCGTGGCCGATGACGTGCGCGGCCCAGCGCGAGTCCAGTTGTGAATACCACGCCGTGGGGTCGTTGATCAGGCGGCCGAGCGCCGTACCCAGATTGGCGGGCGGCTGCCCGTCCACCGCCGGGACGCCCGGCGTCGAGACGATCTTGGCCCAGATTGGGTCGCCGAAGAAAGCGCCGTGGTCGTCTTGCAAGCGCCACAGGCTGGAGTAGTTCGTCGCCCGGCCGTCGCGAGCCGGCGGGGCGACCATCGGTACGGACAGGATGATCTCGTCGCCCGGCCGCGCCTCCGGCACGATATGGGCCGGCACGCCGCGCGCCATTTGGGCGTCACCCTGAACGAAGACCAGCCGGAAGCCGCTGCCCCAATGGCGCACGCCGGTATTGCGCACGGCCCATTGCTTCATGAAGTCCGTCCCGGCCACGAAGCGCGTCCCGTCGGGCACGGTGTGGTCGCGCACAAACGTCATCGCCGCGGGTCGCGCACCGGTCCCGGCGGTGGGTGGGGCCACGACGGTGATTTCGGCAAAAAGGTGGCCGAAGGCCACGCCGTTGGGGTCGCGCAGTTGCCAGCGACTGCGATAGGCGCGGCCGAATTGCGCCGGGGCGGTCATCGTCAGCACCACGTCCGTTTCTGCTCCCGGCGGCACGGGTGTCGGCGCGGCGACTGAGCGCAAGTCGAACCCCGTGGAAGCCATCATCGGGTCACTGTTTGCTCCATCAGGCACGTAGACCAGCCGAAAGCCGTCGCCCCATGTCGTCGCGCCATTGTTGCGAAAACGCCAGGTGTTGGTGAAGGGCGTTCCGGCCGGCACGGCGTTGTGGTTTGCCAGCGTTGTGGCGAAGGAGACGAACGCAGCCGTCGAACGATTGAGCGCTTCCAGTCCTTCAGCGGCCAGGGCCTCCAGCCCTTCCAGATCGCCCTTGCCGCGATGGCGCATGTGCTCGAAGGCGTCGAAGACGTGGGGCTTCGGCCGATTGTCGGCCGTCAGGATGCCCGCGTTACGCATCAGGTCCGTCCATCCGAACCAGATGAGCACCGGCACGTAGTCGGCGAAGGAATCGGCCACCTCATCAACGACCTCGTGCATATAGATGCCGATGTCGGCGTAGTGCTCCGGGCCGATAGGGGTGTCGTTGGCGACGCCTATCTCGGTGATCCAAAGCGGCTTGCGGGGGAAGGCGGCGCGAAAACGGTTAAGCGAATCGGCCAGCCGGCCGATCGAACCGTAGTTGAAGATGATCTTGTTGACGTAGCGGCCATAGGGGTGGACGGCCAGAGCATCGACCGGCAGCCGTCCGTCGAGCGTCGCCTGCACCTCTCGCGTGTAGCGGATGGCTTTGTCGGGGCCGGTGTTGAGACCGCCGAACACGACGACCGCGCCGGGGTGAGCGCGGCGAATGGCCTCCTGCGCCCGGTCGAGGATGATGGCATAGTCGGCCGCGGGAATGCCGATGGCCGAATGATTGTCCGGCCCGCTGTCCTGCTCGTTGAATATCTGGTAGGCTACTTGGTCGCCGAACTCGGCACAGGCGGCGGCGACACGGCCGCATGCTCTGGCGAACGTCTCGGCGTACTGTGCCCAGCCGCCATTCTGCCACGGCGCGTTGCCCCACTCTGTATCCTGATGCAGGACGATGAGCGAGC
>JACDJA010001078.1_pt1 | contig 24725 bp, 27 predicted proteins | sample 7449241 | NCBI WGS metagenome assembly JACDJA01 (sample SAMN14253289, study PRJNA609438) | sludge metagenome | isolation source: initial anaerobic sludge | collected 2018-12-20 | reverse complement strand
GCGCTTCGATGCGCTTTTGTTCAAGTTCGGCAAGGCGGTTGCGCCAGTATTGATTGTTCGGGTCGATTTCCAAAAAACTACGGCAAGCGGCGATCTCGTTGTCAATCCGTTCGTGTTCGGGGATGGTAGGTGTCCAGCCGTTCATGATGTTTGCTCCTGTTTTACTAATCGTTCGACTTCCTCGTCGGTCAGTGGGGCGTCGGTGTAGCATTTGACAACCACCCACTGACCTTTACGGAGTTCCTCGATGTCAATATGGCGGGGGTCTGCATGGCGGATGATGCGGTACTCGTTCATGCCGTCATTCTAAATCACGAAGATAAATGCCACATTAAAATTAGAGGTTGGTTTTTAGCCTCTTCTTTTCTCGCCAGCGTCTCTGATACTCGCGGTTTTTGCACTTGATACAAGCGCCACAGAGGCATGACGGCTTTTGTCCGCCGCGTTTGCCGTTCTCGCGGGCGGCGGCGATCTTGGCGGGGGATTGCGATTTACCGCCCTGCTTGCCTAACAGGGCGGCGGGTTTGGAGAGGTTGGGGGAGGTCATTGCGTCATGCCTCCGTTTCGAGCAGGGCGCGATTATTGACAATTAAGGCGTGCCATGATGATATAATGCCGTCAAGGGTATTGGGATAGCAGTGTTCTACGCACACCTGACTGGGCGGCTGTGTCTGTGGTAGAATAGCGGCATGAAGGACACGGTACAAACGCACACGGATACACACGAGGGCGCGCGCGTAATAGTTGGTCGCAACGGCGGCAAACTTCGCCCCTTCACGCCTGAGACCTCGCGCCTCGCGGCACAAGCGCGGGCGGAGAAGCGCATGAGGCTGTACGCTGAGGGCGCGGGGCTGGCTGTGGTGGATCATGCGCTGGTCAAGCAGTACGGCGAGGATGCTCACATCGTAGAGCGGGCGCGGACACTTCAGGAGATCGCCACCACCCCCGACGCGGGCAAGGCGGCGGTCATGGCTGATGCGTCACTGCGTAAGGCGCAAGGGCTGGAGGACAAGACGCCCATCACCACAGGCGGCAACGTGACCAACGTCCTGGTGCTGGATGCGGATGCGGCTGAAGCCATCCGTCGCGCGCTGGGTGATGTGGTTGACGCGGAGTAATGCTTGCAGTAACGGTAGTTATCGCAAGCATGGCTGTGTCATGCGTGACGCGATGCCCCTGCCTGCTATGTGGGCGCGGCGGCGTGTGTGAGGTGAGCGCAATCGGGACGCTGGGGGGTGGGTGGGTAGGTACGGTGTACGTTGGTCTGTGTGTTGGTCTGTCTGTTGGTTGTTAGGCACACAGAAATTTTTTTGATTTTTTTCAGGAACGCGAAAGGATAACCCCATGCTTGACTTCCACTCCAAAGCCCGTGAACTGCTGGTGGCGTCGAGGGTGACGCTTGAACAGCCGTCGAAGGTTGCAACCTTTCATGCAGACGAAGAACCTTCCCTTGTGCCGCTTGGCTACTACGCAGTGGTGACGGTGGAACTCAAACCGTTCAAGCCTGTGTTCGACACGTTGGAGATTATGGCGGAGGCGGTGGCATGACGTTTGAACAATACTTGCAAAAACAAAAAGCGGCGGACTTGGAATTGAGAAGGTTTGCGCTGGCGTTGGTGGCGAGCATTGAAAACAAATGGGAATTGCCAAGAACGGTGTTGCCGCGAGCGGAGCGGCGGGAAGTGGAGTACCGCCCGCCCAATGTAACCCTGACTACCGACATCAAAGCGTAGTCGCCTCTGAAAAGACGCGGCGTATCTGAAAAGGATACGCCGCTTTTTATTTGAACCAGATCGAACTTCTCAACCAGTTAGGCAAGCAACTTCTCGAAGCCAAAAGCCTCGAGGAGTATAAACGCATCCAAAGCGAACTGTTAGCCTTGTCGCCTGAAACGCGGCGCGAGATCGACAAGGTGGCGATGCGGGCGATTGCATCGAAGGGCGTGACCGTCAAATCGTTTCTTGCGTTTTACGAACTGCTGTACGGGTTTAGGTTGCCCGTCCATATGGACAAGGCGGTACGCAAGGCGTTTGTGGCGCACGAACAGGGGTTGCCGTTTGTACTGCTTGGCTCACGCGGGTTTTGGAAAACTGTCACGTTCATCACCTTAGATGCCTTTTTGATTGGACATCATCCGGAACAAACGGGGCTGATTACAGGCGCGAACGACGGCAACTGCAACATCATTGCAAAACAGATCGCGGCGATCATCGAATTCAACCCCGAATGGAAGAGCGTCTTTCCGCACGTCACGCCGAAGGAAAAGGCGTGGGGCGCGGACGGCTATTGGGTGATGGACAACCGCGTACCGAGAGAACAGTGGGAAGCGCAACAGGCGGGCAGGATTGACCCCACCTTTATCGGCGGCGGCTACGCTAGTTCGTCCATCAACGGCAAACACCCCAGTTTGTTTTTGCATGTGGACGACCTGCACGACATCGACAGTTGGAAATCGGAGACCGAGCGGACAAAGATCAAAGACGTATTTTTGTCGCAGATCATCAAGACCGTGATACGAAAGAACGACAAGTTGGAAACGTGGGTGAATTTGCTTGGTGTCCCCTTTTCCAAAGACGATACGCTAAATTCCATGATCGCCACAGGGCAATGCGTAGCCATGATATTGCCCTGCATGGTACGGGCAAAGGACGGGGAGGGCGTGTACATTGACGGTAAAAACACTGCCACAGGCGCGATCTACGACGACATTGTGGGCTGGTGGCATTTGACGTGGGAGGAACACTTTGGCGTAAAGTCCGTCATTTCCGAACGCGCCAACGGCAAGTTCGCCTTTTGGCAGATGTACATGATGGACGTGGAAACCGCAGGCAAAATGGGATTGCGCTATTACTCGATGGAGGAAGGCAAGATACCGGAGGACATCCCAATGGTGGGAGGCGCAGATCCCACCACGTTCCAAAAGTCGCAGGGGCAACACTCCTCGTTTGCGCTCTGTCATTTAGGCAAACTGCCGAATCATACGGCGGTGGTGGTGGACGGGTATCTCAAAGCCTGTGAGTTGACCGAGGCGCGGGACGCCATCCTTGCCGCGCAATCGCTGTACCCCAACTGGCGCATTACAGGCGTGGAGAACGTCGGCGTGGGCAAGGTCTTCTTTCAATACCTCAAAACCGACCCGCGTATCAAAGCGGTGGATAGCAACCTGTCGCAAAAAGGGACGGTGCGGAGCAAGGAGGAACGCATCAAGCACGAGGTCAGTCCCTGGATGGAAAGCGCAACCGTGTTGATCTCCAACAAGGACAGCGACTACCTGCGGGCGTTGCGAAAGTTATTCGACAACTTTTATGATTTGCCCCCGCACGATGAAGCATGGGACGCGGGCGATGCCTTGTATCACGCCATGAAGTTGATCCCTGAAATATTGCGTATTCCCTATTCAGGCGCGGAACTCAACACGCCAGAAAAGCAGAAGAAACAAAATCCCTATCACCTTGAATCGGTGTGGAGTAGTCTATGAGAGACATGAGTTATTACGTCGGCATGGCAACGGAAGCCATCAAGAACGATAAAGACCGTGACCTGATGTATGCGGAGATCGACAAACACAGGCTGGGGCAGTGGAAACCCAACCAAGCCTTATCCCGCCTACCCTGGATTGCGGGACACAACTTCTCCTCCACCTCCCCCGCCGATACGCTGGACGCGGGTTCGAGAACCTTCGCCACCATGATGCCGAAGATCGCCATCTCGCCGCTGTTCGACAACCCCGCCGAATACGACAGGGTGGAACGGCACGAGACGGTATTGGACTGGCACTTCAAGCGCATGAACATGTGGGGCAAAAAGACGACCCACTGGAAGATCATGGAAAGCGCGATGCGCTATTGCTCCGTTGCCTTTGAAACGGAATACCTGCCGTACCTGATGAAGGGTAAAAAGGACAAGCGCGTAAAGGCGCTGCTCAAAAACAGTGCCTTCCGCTGGACGGTTCATCACCCCTCCACCGTCCATTCGTTCCATTCCAAATACGGATTGGAGTGCGTGGTCTTGGCGAAGGTGATGACGCTCAAAGAACTGATGGACGATTTTGGAAAAGAGAGCAAGGGCATACAGGAGGTGTTGGAGAAGCACGTTATGAAAAAGGACAACCTGACCGCCACCGACCTGATGCAAACCTTTACCTTGTATAAATGCACGGACTGGGATTACGTCTGCATGTGGGTCACGCCCAACAACGGCTCGATGAACGCCAACCCCAACGCGACCAAAGGCGTCGAACTGATGCACAAGGAGCACGGGTTGAACTTCATCCCCTGGGTGATTGCGGACAACGAAGACCCCATCCTCAAAAACGCCATCAATACGGGCTTGCTCGACAACCTTAATAATTTGCGCCTGCTCTCCTACTCCGCCGCCGTCTCGATGGTGGCGGCAAGCCAGCAGTGGATACGCACTCCCGACGGCACGTTGACGGGCGTTCACATTGACAATGAAAACCCCATGCAACCGATTGTCACGGACAGCAATACGCAGATTACACCGATAAATCAGATGCGCCCGAACGACAGCGTGGAACAAAAGGTGCAACAGGCGCAACAGGAAGTGTACACCACCACCGTAGCGCAAATATTGGCGGACGCGAACAAACTGGCAGGCAACGAGAATTTCAGCACGGCGAACATGGCGTACAAGGTCGCCATCGGCTCGCTCTCGCTGGCGAGAGACGCCGCCGCCCGCGCCGAGGCGATGGGCTTCTACCAGATGTACGAGTGGATCGAACACGCCAACGACATCCCTTTGATTGCCTATCGTGAAAAGTCGAAAAGCATCGGCAACGAGGAGCGCATGGCGGGCGAGGAGTTGTATATCGCCAAAGGCGAGTTCGATCTTGAACACCTGTACATCGACGTGAAGTTACGCGAGTTCGGCAACATGGACGAGCAAGCCAAATGGAACCTCGCCATTACACAGGTGGAGCGCATGGGCATGTCCCGCCAGTTGATTGCCGAAGAACTGGGCGTGGAGAACTACATGCTCCACGAACAGAAGCGCGCCGCCGAAGATATGACGACGGCGAAGGTGCAGTTAGAGATACAGAAAGAACAACTAAAAGTGGAAATGGAGGCGCGAGCCGTACAACTAAAAATGGAAATGGAGGCGCGAGCCGCCACAGAACCGCCTCCCAACCCTGAAAACGCCGCGCCGGGTATGAACGCCTCCTATCCAATGGCGGAGGGCGCGGACATGAGAGGAGGCGGACTGCCAGCCCAGCCGATGAACCCCGCTGAAACGCAGGTCAGTTTGCAGGGACAGGACGCCAATGGGGTGTCTGTATGAACCAACTTCAATTCCTGACCGCCATGCTGGAATCGGAACAACGATTTAGAAAGATCGTGGAAAGTTTACAAGAGGTGACCCATGTCAACCAGACGCCGCTACCGAATGGTAACGCCGAAAGACAACTCGTCGACAGTCCCCAACCGACTGACGTTCCCAACGGGGTCATACGCCCCGAATAATGCCGCGCCGTACAGCAACCCATCGACGGCGGCAGACGGGCAATTGGGCGCGTCGTTCTCCAACGTGCCAAGCCTGACACAGCCGGGCTTGTCGCAGTACCAAGCCAGCGAACGCAATCGCGGAGTGCCAAACTTGGGACAAGCGGGACTGGCGCACAGCAAGCGGACACAGACGCCCATTGTGCCGGTGCTGTCGCCGGGGCAGGATATGTGGGTTCCCGAGGCGATCAACAACCCTAACTCGATTTACGGAAACCTCAACGGTACGCTCGCGCCGGTGTTGACTCAGACGTTTACGCCGACGTATGGTAATTTGAGCCCGGCGGGACTGGCGCAATACCAGACCAGCGAGCGGACGCACGTCGTTCCGCCTCCCGTCCCCACCGTTGCGGCGGGGTCGAGTATCTTCGGCGGCGCGCAATACGATTTGGCGGTGTTTGCCTCGGGCGGCTTGCTCCCCACCATGAGCGCGTTTCAGGTACAGCAACTGAGCCAGCAGGGATTGGATACGGGTCTCTTGGCGAAATATTACCAGCCCGACGGGAAGGGCGGCTACAAACTCAACCAAGCCGGATTGCAGGCACAGACGGCGGCAAATAACCCATCCAATACAGCCTCACAAGGAGGAGCCGCGCCATTTGGTGTCAACTCCGCTGGACAGCGGCTGGATGCTTCTGGCAATGTTTGGAATCCGGCAACTGCTACCACAGATATATACGGCGGCAAGTTTGTACAAGAGGGCGCAAGGCGTTGGGGCAGGGACGAACGCGGACGATTGGTACGACAAATAGCAAGCGGTGGACGATGGAGAAACCAAAGTCGCAAACGTGGTGGGCGTGGCGGAGCGGAATTCGGTTCGTCTGCCGTTGCGCCCACCGCCGAACCGCAAACCTCGATAGGTTCGGCTACCGCGTTCATCAACTTCAACACAGCCGTAGGATAAGATGCCACTGACCGATATTCAACAATCTGCACATCAGGCGCAACAGCGCACGGGGCAGGCGCAATCCTTGTTGCAACAACAGCAACAATACATTCAACAGATACGCCCGCCTCGCCCCGATGCGGACATGCCGCCTCCCGACCCTAAAAACTGGGACTATAAGGGTGCATTGGGGATGCAAGGGGAAACACTGCCCGCCGGCGCGCAAGGCTGGACGCCGTTCGGTCAACCGTATTTTGGAAAAGGAATCGGCGGCACGCTCAAAAAGTATCAGTGGATGTTGTTCGGCGCGCCTACATCTGGAAGCCAGTCGGACTTGTGGGAACAGTATGTCGAAGCCAATAACTTTGGAGAAAAGGCAAGCCTGTTGGGGCAGGGCATTACCGGTTCAAACATCTCCACCATGCAACAGGACGAAAATTCGGTTCGTAAAAAGGAAATCCAAGACCAATACTTCAACCCCGCCACCAAACAGTTGAGCGAGGACGCGCCCGAATCGGTCAAGATTGAATGGGAACGGTTGAACCAGACCCAATACGAAGGCTCGCTCCTCTCCCCCGTTGTGCGCGGCTCGAAGGTCGCCATGACCGCCTTGTTCGACGCGCTCGGCACGGCTTCGGTGAAGTTCGAGCAATTCCTCGGCGCGCAACAAGCCATACAGGAGTATACCAACCAGCATGGCGGCAACGCCTTGTCGTTCGACATTAATCGGGAAGACCAGCCAGAGATCGACCTGGCGCAGTTCAAAGACTACATCAACCCCGCCACCAAGCAACTCAAAGAGGACGCGCCCGCCGAACTACAGAAACAATGGGAGGAGTTGACCGCGCAGAAAATCGAACGCACGAAGAACCTTGCCAATACCGCCTCGCGCCTGCTCCTGTCCCCTCTGGCGGCATGGGACACCTTGAAGTTCATCACCGCGCCGGGGACAATCGAAGAAAAGAAGGCGGCGCTCGAAACGGGCTGGAACGCGGGCAAGATGCTGTATTCGCAAATGGCGAAACCCGCCTTGCTCGAAGAATACAAACGCCGCGCGGCGGCAGGGGAAGACACTGAACTGCTGGCGATGGACTTGCAAAACCCCTGGGCGGAAGCGATAGGGCAAATTATCCTCGACCCGCTCAACGTAGTAGGCATGTTCAGCAAGGCGGGCAAGGTTGCCAACGTCATTGCCGATGCGGAGAACGCCGTCAAGGGCGGCAGTTTGGGCGACGATGTTGTCAGGGTGTTTAAGAACGCGGGGGATAACATTGGTGAGGCAAGGGCAAGCGGGATGTTCGATGACATCGACACCAAACTTGCACAGAATATAGACAGGGTGGAAGCACAACGCCTGACCGTTAACTACAACTCTGCCTTTGATTATTCCCCCTCTGGTTTACGAGTGAAGGAGGCAAAGAACGCTTCGACTGCCAGTTTCATTGCCACCAGCGCGATCATGAAGAACGGCGGCACGGCGGACGATGTGGCGGACTTCTTCGGCGCAATGGCGAAGATGACCTCGTTGGATAAAACCAAACGCCTCGAAGGGCTGGACGAAATCATGAAAGCCTCCCAACGCTACGGCATGGGTCGCTTTGCGTTTTCGGACGACGCCATTGAAACAGGCATACTCTTTCGCAACCTGACCGAGGACAGCGCGGACTTGGTGAAGTCCATTCAAGCGGCAAAAGGAGACCTGCCCAAAACCATTGAAATCTTGACGAACAAACTGGAAGCGGCTGTCACCAAACAGATACCGACGGTGAAGGAACTGAAAGCGGCGGCGGCTGGCACAAAGCAAGCCGAACAGTATTCCAAAATCTCCAGCGTCAAAAAGGTGTTGTGGAACATCAACGACGGCAAGGTGGGGGATGTCAAGAGTGTCATCAACGCCAATCTGGGCAAGTTCTATTTCGCCTCACCGGGCTTCGGCGTTCGTAACGCCATGAACAACCTGTTCACGATGGTCGTGGATATTGGCGTAAAAGATTCACTCAAAGTATTAGGAACAAGCATTGCGGATATTGACGCGGATTTGGTCAAGTGGTTCGGGAATACGCCCGCTTCGGCGAAAGGCTTTTCGTTTGCAAAGGCGGAAAAGGCGGAGACGGGTATTTCGGCATGGAGTTCAAAGGTCGAGGAAGGGTTCGCCAAGCGCATCTATTATTCCCAATTCAGAAAGCAGATGGACAAGATGCTCTCGCCCGGTGTTGCCCTGCCCACGCGGGAGGAGTTTGCGGCGGCGGGTTTGACGGGCGACGCGGTTGACCAACTGGTTCACATGGTACGCAATAACGGTGGAAATCTTGACGAAGCCTTTGCTCACTTTGCCAAACAGGTGGACGGCGACGGGCTGATGGACTTGTGGAGAGGGTGGACGAAGAACATCGACGCCGAGGATTATCAGGGCTTGCGCGAGTTCGGCATTGACAAAAAGATACAAGAACTGGCGGACATGGAAGGCGCGACCATCAACGACATCAACAAAAAGTTCGATGAGTTGAAAAGCGCGGTATTCGACCAAGCCAAAGGCGCGGAGAACAACATCACGACCATCCCTAAAACGTATGACGTGCCGTTTGCGGACGCCATGAACGAAGCCGCCAGGAAGTACGGGAACAAAGACGCGACACAACGGATGAATGTATTGATTACCGCCGCCGAAAACGCGAAGAAAAAATACGTCGACGCGCTCGGCGCTGCCAACGTCAAATACGGCACAACGGTTGCGATGCGCGAGAAGTTTAGTTTTCTGTTCAACGCGTTCTCAGAAACGGGCGGCGCGGCAATAAAGCAAGAAGGCGTAACGCATTGGGACACCTTTTGGGCGTATGCCAGAAATAAAGGCAAATACACCCCCGCTCAGGTGTGGGAGAAGTCCATCCTGTCCAAGCAAGGCAAGTTCCCCGGCAATCTTGGAATAGACGAGGTGGTAGACCAACTCAAAAAGGCTACCGACGATCTTATGGCGTCCAAGTGGGATGAACACTTTGCCAAGACCTTCGACGCCGCCCAGCCTGAAATCGACGCGCTGACCAACGCCATTCCCGAACTGGCGGACACCTTCAAAGAAGCGCAAAAAGCGGTGGGTGAATTGCAAATGTACCGCACGGCGAAGTTTAGAGGCGGCAAGATATTTGCCGAAGTACCTCCTCAAAACGCGGCTCAACTGGCGCAACGCTATGGCATTGCTTCTGCAACCGAGGCGGGTGTACCCCTTGACAAAAAATTGCTCAACACCATCAACAAATATTCTGATGTCAAGTTCAAGTCTATTGACGAAGCGAACCAAAACTTGGAGGCGGTGGAAGCCGCGCTTAAGAAACGGTTGGCAGAGAAGGGTGGAGATGTTGCAAAGGCGGGTGGTGAAGTACCCCAATTGGCTAAAAACCCCGAAGTTCAAATCCTGCCGCCTGCCGCCGACGGTGCAACACCCATTCCCGGCGAGATGTTCCGACAGTCGCAGGAGGGGTTGATTACCACCCTCGAACGAATCAGAACGCAAATGCTGGACGACTTTGGCTTGAAGTCAACGGAGAAGATAGACAACGCCGCACTTAAGAAACTAAAGACCTTGCTCAACGACAAAAAAGGCAGGGTGACGGAGGCGGTTGCCATGTCGGACAAGGTGGGCAAGCACTGGCGCGACTTTGCTTTATTGCCCTACGGCGAGACGAAGAACATCGACCTTGCCTTGTCGTATATCTTCCCATACCAGTTCTGGTACTCTCGATCATATGCCAACTGGATGAAGCGCGTGGCAACCGACCCGCAGGTATTGGCGGGCTACGCCAAACTCAAAGACGCAATGGCTGAATCGCATAAGGACGCGCCAGAATGGTGGCGGTACAACCTGACTGTTCCCGACCTGTTGGGTGTAAACAACGGACACCCGATGAGTTTCAACATTGAGGCAAATATTTGGCCGCTCTATGGCTTGACAGGGACGGACTTCAACGACCCTGAAAAGCGGACGAACTGGTTTACCTCCACCCTTGACGACATGGGCAAGTTTGGGCCGTCTCTGTGGGCCCCCATCAACATTGCGACGGCGATAGTCTTGAAGAACCAGGGGGAGGATGAAGCCGCCGCAAAATGGGCGAACAGGCTCATCCCTCAAACCGCCGTCGTCAAAGCCCTGACATCTCAGTTCATGGGTAGACCCGTAGAACTAGACCCTGTAATCCAACTATTCAGCGGAAACGGATTGGGCGACACTCACGCCCTCGACCCCTACGAACGCCGCAGGGTGGGCAGGGCTATTGCCGCCATGATACAGGACGGCACATTGACACAGGAACAAGCCATAGACTTGGCGGAGAGCCAGGACGGCCCACTATGGGACGAGGCGGTGCAACGCGCCGCCAAGATGCGGAACTTCGGTCAGATGACCTCATGGTTGTTCGGCGTAGGCTTCAAGGGGCGCAACCCCGAAGAAGCGAAAGTGGACGAGTTCTATTCCGCATATTACAGGTTGAACAACCTGAATAACGAAGGCTTGATTGCCCCTGAAAAGTACAAGGAAGGGTGGGATAACCTGCGCCAGCAATACCCGTTCATGGACGCCCTATTGTTATCGAGGAAGTCCGGCCCAGACCGTGAGCGCGCCTATGCCTATAACGTACTCGGCAGAGTTCCGCCCGGCGGAGCCTCGGAGATATACAAGATCGTTGGCATTGACCCCAAAGTGGCGCAGGAGTTCTACGACAACGGCGGCAACATGACGGGCTGGGACGACGCGAAGAAAGACCGCTTCTATGCCGCCATGAAAGACCTCGGTGCAATGCTGGCAATCCCCGACCATGCCACGCGGCAGGATTGGACGGCGGCGCGCGGCGATTACAAGACCATGCAAGACCAAATGAAGGTCTTTTACGGCGACGATATTCTCGACAAACTTGACGAGTATTACGGCATGGAAGACCGCAAAAAAGCAAAACTATTCATGGACAGTCACCCTGAAATTACACGCGCGCTGGACTTCCAGAAACAAGCCACTGTCAACAACCCCGCCTTGATGGAATACTACGGCGGCATTAAAACGCTGGAAAGTTACTACAAAAGCAAGATGTACGACAAACTGTACGAGAAATACGGAGAAGGCATCGCGCAGACGTGGAGCGAATATTACGCCCTCAAACTGACCGACCCGAAGGCGGCAAACCGATTCAAAAAGGCTCACCCCGAACTGGATAAATACAGCAAGGAAAAGCGGAAACTGGAAGTGGAGTTCGACAGAATGATTATCGAGTTCGCCGCCAAACTCCCCGATGAGCCGCGCCCCGAACTCAGGGAAGACGCCAGCCCATCCAACCCGGTGCAGGAGAACTTGTCGTCTTACGCCCAGCAACAAGCCCCCACGTTCCAAGACTGGCAGGGCATATTGGGCGACACCTTAACGACCATCATCACCACCACCTACGAGCAGGGCAAGGCGTTACCCAGTGCCGCCCAAAGCGAGTTGGACAGGATGGCGGAGCGGTACGGGTACGCCGACGGCGACGCGCTCTACCGAGCCGTACTTATTTCAGCCAATAAATAAGTGTGGTAGAATAACGAAAAAGACGCTCCCTCTGAAAAGACGCGGCGACCCCCAAAGGTCGCCGCTTTTTTGTACATTTCAAACATCGAAAGGAATATAAAACATGACTGCAAACCAGCCCGACAGTGACGCGCTTGAATCGGCTGAACAGGGAACGCCAACCCCTAGTTCACCCGCCCAAAGCCCGACACCCTCTGATGGTCAAGTCCCCGCTTGGTTCAAAAATTATTCTGAACAGTTGGACGCTCGCTTGGGTGAACTTGATAGGACGTTCAAGACCTCTCAGGGAAACGCAAGAAAGACAGAAAACGAGTTCCGAAAATGGATGGGTCAAGTTGAACAACTGGAAAAACGCGGCATTCCCCGCGAGGATGCGATTTCGCAAATTGAAGCGGGTCAACAAGACTCCCAATGGCGAAACACCATCGAAAAACAGTTGAGTGATTTAACTTCTTTGCTAAAGACACAAGGCAGTGTCGGAGGCGTAGAGCAAGCGGTGACAACAGTTTTGTCTCAATACGGACTCGATCCCAAAGACCCCTTTGTGGCGTCTAAGATTCAAGGAAAGTCGTTTGCGAACGACCTTGAATTGAAAGCCTTTGCAGGGGAGGTGCTTTTGGAGAAGACGAGATCACCACAACCCAACGCCGCCCAAGTTGCCACCCCTGCCGGCGCGCCGCCCTTGCAAGTGGATGCGGAAGCACTGGCAATTGAGTACAACCAATTAGCCCGCAACCCTACCGCTCACATCGAGAGGATGCGCGAGATCAGGAAGGCGCTGGACGGCATCAAATAACGGAGATTTGTAATGGCTATTCAAACCACATCAAGTCCATCCACCAACGCTTATCGCACTAAATACAGCGCCGATTACCTTGAAGCAATTCATGGCAAACGCCGCGTGTACGACATCTACGCCGTGCCTGTGGGCGCGCCGCAGTTTGCGATGGAAAAGAATGGATGGCTTGCCAGCACGTATCAATTCAACTTCGCGTCGGACATGACCCCCGCCACTTCCGCCATTTCGCAGACGGTGGACATTGTGCCTCAAGTTCTTCGTGACGCCACCTCCACCATCACGACCTCTTCGCGCGGCGACGCGTTGCAGTGGGCGGAAGCGGTGGATATTCAGTCCTACACCCCCTACGGCAAAGCCCGTATGCAAGCTCTTGGCGAGAACATAAACTAACATTGTGTTCTATAAACCACTTCTGATATACGGCGAAAGCTGTGACGCTAACGCCTCGGAAGCAGGGAAGTATGGTAAAATCTAAACATGATGGACACCATACAAACCGTAGCACCGACAGAGACTGAGCGAAGTGGGCTGACAAAAGAAAGTCAGTATGCAACAGTCCGATCTCATGCGAAGGATAAGCATGAGAAGCCAACAGAAATGTTTGGCTCGCACCTTAAAAAATCAAAAGTTTGTTGCCGTTGCAAGAAAGAAAAGCCACTAAGCAACTTTTATAGAAGCCGGGCAATAAAAGACGGATTTCAAAGAGAATGTAAAAGTTGTCATTCAAAAGCGCAAATGAAATGGCAGAACGAGAATCGCAATAAAGCCAACGAAATAGCGCAAAGATACAGTAAAGGACGCGGTAAGGCTTACTATCAAGAGAATGCCGAAAAGATAAAAGCCTATCAAGCCGAGTATCATAAAAAATGGTGGCAGGAAAATAAAGACAAAAGACGAGAGTATAAAACGGTTCGCAGAGCTAGAAAATATAACTCGAACGAGCATTTTACCCAGAAGCAATTTAGAGAACTCTGTCAAAAACACGGTAACAAGTGCCTGTGTTGCAAGGAAGTGAAAAACCTGCAAGCGGATCACATAGTCCCCATAGCAAGGGGCGGAAGTGACGGGATAGAAAATATTCAACCGCTTTGTAAAATCTGCAACATAAAAAAGGGCACAAAAACTATTGATTTTCGGTGAAGTAACAACATTGGATGGAAAGTATCGACTTGCTCGCGCAATCTGCCGCGTTGACTGGCGACTTTGCGAAAAGTGCCGCCGCCCGCGCGTCGCTGGATGCGGGTACTTCGGGGCATCGCTTTTCGGACACCGCCATCGCCACCGCGCAGGCGCGTATCAAGGCTCTCAAATGCCCGCCCTTCATGAACGGCGGCTTGGTTTGCACGGTGCATACCGACGCGTTCTACGACCTCATTCAAGGCGGGAATGTTGTGACCATTGCCCAGCAAGTCCGACCTGACATCCTGATGAATCAGGAACTTGCCAAGTGGGGCGACTTCTCAATCAACGCCACCCCCTTCGCCAAAGTGTTCGGTGCGGCAGGTGCGGATAACGCCTCTGTTGTGGCTACCACGCTTTCAACGGCGGCTAACGCCCTCGACCTTTCGGCAACAGTCGCTTCCGGCTCGAACATCATTGCCGGTCAAATGCTGACCATCGGCACGGAAGAAACAGGCGACACCCACTACTCGACCAATGAGATTGTCTGGACACAGGCAGATCAGACCGTTTCAGGCACAACCATTCTGTTGGTTGGCGAGGGTGCGAACGGCGGACTTCGGTTCGACCACGCCTCTGGCGCGGCTGTTCGCAATGCGGACAACGTGTACCCCGCCGTATTCGGCGGACGCTCGCTCATCAAAGCCTTTGCGCTCGAAACGGGCGAGTTCGGGCAGGTTGTTGGGCCCAAGAACAGCGGCATCCTCGATCAGTTCACTTCGGTTGGCTGGAAGTGGTATGGCGGGTATGGTTTGGTTGCGGAAAATTACATCTTCCGCGCCGAATATTCATCCAGCCTGCAAGCATAAAAGGAGACTGACATGCCTATCACTGGACTTACTCCAAAATTACTTCCTCCTCTCTTGGGCGGTTTGGGCGCGCATGCGTCAGTCCTTGAAGTCAAGACGGCTTCGTGGACGGCAACCGCCGCTGATTCAGGCAAGAAGTTCCTCGTGGTCGGCGCGACGGCGGCAGTGGTTTGTACACTGCCCGCCATTGCCGACGGGCCGTTCGCCTTTGAGGTATTCAACGGCTCTGACCAAAACCTGACCATGACCGCCGCAACCGCTGACACCATCATCACCTACAACGATTTGGCGGCTGATAGTGTGGCGTTTTCCACCGCGTCGGAAAAACTGGGCGGCTCGTTTGAAGTGCTATGCGACGGTACAAGCCTGTTCGTTTTGGCTCGTATCAGTTCCTCGTACCAGAACGTGACTGTCTCAACGTAACCATTTGGGAGGGGCTAACCCCCCTCCCAAAACTTTAGTAGAAAGGCTTATCATGCCGAAGGCAGATAATTGCGGACATATCAATAAACATCACTACGGAGTAAACGGCAAACTGGAAGATTTAGTTTGCACGCTCCCCGCTAGACATGAAGGCGATCACTCCGCTGTGTATAAAAGACTGGTTGGAACGCCCGTTACCGACGAAAAGGGAAGGGTGCTAAAACAGACGTATGAAGAAGTGGAAGACACGGGACGCTGGAACGACGCGGCGGGAACGCCGGCGGAGCAGGTTCGTGTTGGCGATAAAGACCAGATGACCTTGTATCAAAGGGATATGGTGCTTCAAATCATCAAGAACAGCCCCAAAATATCGGTTGAACAGGCTATTGAACAAGCCAGCAAGACCGAGGAATGGGGTCAGCGTGTCCGGTAGGGCTTTCATTCTTGGCAACGGGCCGTCTTTGGCGCATACCAATCTTGACCTGTTGGAAGACGAAGTAACATTTGGAACGAACCGTATCAGCCTGATTTACCCGCACACCAAAATGCGGGTGAAACATTACGTCCGCAAGGAAGGGATGGAACTTTTCAACAAGCCGGAAACATCCCTGTGGGCGGACGATGCACTTTACCATTTGAACGACCCGAATTGCCATACGTGGATGAACCCCTGGTTTCGAGTGCGGCTTTCTGAATTTGGCGAAGGCAAAGAGTGGCACAATGAGAAGCCCGGCATGATTACATGGATTGGGGCTTGCGCTCACTACCTGATGCACTACGACATGGATAGTTGCCCTGTCTCATGGCACTTGCCAAACTTCTGCTCGTTCGGCTCTAGCGTAACCGTTGCCATTCAGATTGCGGCGAGTTTGGGATACAGCCCCATTTACCTTGTAGGTTGCGACTTGGGCTACCAAGACGGCAAACCCTCTCACTTCACAAGCGATTATGAAAAGGGCTACGAAAAGATGCTACAGCCCGCCCGATATGCCAATATGGACGCCATCATGGGACACATCATTGCCAAACGAAGTTCCCCCGCCCCCATTTACAACGCCACCAAAGGCGGTGCATTGGAGGTGTACGAGCGGGTTGAGTATGAAAGTTTGTTTCGATGAGGCATTGGATTATCGGGAACGGGTCTAGTTTGAACCATACCCCGCTTGAACTTTTGAAGGATGAAGTCAGTTGGGGCATGAACCGTATCCACTTGCACTACGGTAAAACCTCATGGCGACCCACCTATTTTTTTATGTGCGATTGGAATCAGCAGAACCCGCACAACTATTGGCGGGAATGTATCAAGGCGCATTGGAATACGCCGAAGTGGTTGTGGGAAGGCTTTAGGAACGGACACCGCAAGTTCCCCGACCTCGAAGGGATGGGCGAAGTTCCGAATACAACGTGGATACAACGCTGTGAGAGACACCATTACTACGCGGGCGATAACTACATGAAACGCGCGGAGAGTTGGCACTTACCCGAATTGTGTACCGCCTTTTCAGGCATCGGCGCGGTGATGCAGTTGGCATACTTGAACGGCGCGACGGAGATTTATCTACTTGGTTGCGACTTATACGAGGGTGGGGAGTACGGCAAAAACTTCTTTACCCCCGATTATGCCAACGATGACCGAGACCGAAGCGAAGTGGACAACACCAACATGACACAGGTGCATCGCGTGGCGGCTCGTTCATGTCCCGTCCCGATTTACAACTGTACATTCGGCGGGAAGTTGGAAGTACACGAACGAAAGAATATGTTGGACGTGTTACATGCGTAAAAAGAAACACATTGTCCTGGCACGGAATGAAAAGATCGCCGCCAAAGGTCTTGAACTGGATGGAAAGAAAATGAACTTCCATCAAGGCAAGGCGTTTTGGGTGGAAGATGAGGGCAAGGTACGCGCTTTGCAACAAAAGTACCCTCGTGATATTGCGGTGACGCTCGACCAGCAATATACATGGCACGCCAATAACGAGCGAGGAAACGGAACACGGATGGACAATACGCACAACTACACATTTCAAGGCGTAGACACGTCTCATTTCAAAGTGTGGGTGGAAGTCAAAGGGAAGCCGAAGCGCGTGACCAAAGCCGAGGCGTTGCGTAAAGGCTATCCCATCATCTCTGACAAGAAACGCTACGAGCGGCGCAAGGGCGCGGAGGTAGATAAGTAATGGCTTATTCACAAACCCAATTCCAACTGACCCACCTCATGCAAAAGGCGTACCGTCGCGTCGCCAATGTCCGCACGTCCACCGCTACAGGCGGAAGCACAACAACCATTGTTGACACAAAACTACTCGACTATCTTGAAGACAGCAACGAGGACGATTATCTCAACAACTGGACGGTGTTTGTTGTGACAGATTCGGCGGGAGCGGGAGCAGACCCCGAAGGGAAATTCAGCATCATCTCGGACTATACCGCCGAGACTGGAACGATTACCGTACCTTCTTCGCTCACCACTGCGGTTGCCTCGGGCGACACGTACATGTATTGCACTCCCGAAGTGCCGATCTACGACATGATCGAGATCGTCAACGATGCACTGGTGTATCTCGGTAAAACGCCCCGCGTCGATTCCACCCTGACCACTGCCAACAACCAGACTGAATACACCCTGCCGCTTGCGATAAAAGGCAGGAAGATTGTGATGATTGAAGTACAGGGACAAATCAACGACGCGAATGACAATCGGTATTACCTTATCCATGACTGGAAGGTGGTGGAATCTGCGATAGGCTCTACCGCCACCCTGATTATTCCCCAATATGTTTCAGGCAGGACGATACGAATCACCTATCTCGACTATCACCCCCGCGTGGACGCCTACGACGATTACATTAGCGAGTACATCCATCCTGAACTTGCCACCGCCTCGGTAGTGGCTCATGCAACACGCTGGATTAACACGCAAAACAAAGGCAACGACAAGTACCTTTTACAGCGGGAGGATAAGGCGTTCAACGATTTGGACATTGCCAAAGCCACCTACCCCATTTCACTGCCCGCCGAACAGGTACAGCCGTTCCATTGGAATACATGGATAGAAGATGAGTTCTACCCCATTCCGTTACCCTAATGCTCAAACCTACCGACCCCTTCGACATCAAATTATCCAGCGGGCGTGAAACCCGCGCCTATGGCATTGTGTTGGATGAGGGGGCAGGCGCGTTATCCATCGGCGCGACGGCGGCGGACGACAGTGTATATATCAGGAACGTGGGCAAACGCCCCGGCGACTTCGATGAACAGCGCGGTTGGAAGGGCGGGCGGGGGGTGGAAAAGTTCAACGATAACGACGAAGGCTTTTGGGATTCGCTCAACGCATGGACGCTGACCAAAGGACACGTTCATAACGGAATATTGCAGGAGTTCGGCAAGGGACTGCGAACCGCACAGGACAACCTTTCCGACAGCAAATCATGGAAGGCAATGTACAGCGGCACGCGCTCGATCTCCGTATCCTTCACGGCGGATACCACCGCCGATTACGACAAAGCCTATATGTGGGTGCGCTGGGTGGGTTCGTCTGTGGCGACCAACGCTTTGACGTTCAAACTGCATAGCGATAGTTCGGGCAGTCCGGGAACGGTGTTGCAGACCGTGACCAAAGCCGTGACAGACGTGGATGGCGATGCGCCCTCGGTGTTCATGGAGTTTGACTGGTCGGGTACACAAAACCTTGTTTCAGGCACGACCTATCACATCACGCTGACAGGCGCAACCAGTTCGACCAAAGACACGCATTGGGAAGTGGCGGCGGATGTGGACGGCACTTCGAGCAAAATCAGTTCGGACGCCTCCACCTACACCAGTCCAGCCGTTTCATTCTCCGCCTTGTACCGCATCACCGATGCGGACACAGCGAGACGCTTCTTCCCGTTCTTTTTGGACAATCATTTGTACGTGGTTGACCAAAAGGATGACGGCACTACCGCTTCACAGTTGTACATCAACGGAGATAAAGGACAGGCGACGGGCGGAAGCACGACAACCTTGATCGACACCAACTTTGGCTGTAGAACCTCCGCATGGTCGGATAACGTGCTGGCGGGCGCGACCCTCAAGTTCAAGAAAAATAACAGGTGGTATTATGCCACGATTGCCAGCCACACGGGAAGCACATACACGTTTAGTTCCGCCACTGCCGTTGCGCCCGCTTCGGGCAATCCCTATCACATTTATAGTACCGAATACTGGACGGAGATTACAGGGCATGGATTAGGCGTGGTGACAGGCGAACCCGCCACGTTGGGAGAGAACGTCTACTTCCCGCAAGGTGACAGCACGGCAATCCGTTGCATGGCAAACGACTTTACTGCTTCACAGGCGCATAAATTTCGAGCCGAGGCGGGGACGAACCCCTACGCCACCTTCCTCAAAACCTCCTACGATAAAAGCGACGGCGCGATTGTATGGCGGGCGAATAACGACAGTGTATCCGTATCGTATGCAAAATACGTTGCCTATGCCACAAATTTAACCTTCAACACGGCGATTACGTGCGGCGATAAAGCCTACCCCATTACAGGGGTCAACGAACAGCCGGGGCAGTTATACGTCTACAAAGAGAACGGAGTGGGGGCGGTGGCAGGCGGGCAGTTCGTAAACCTGCAATCGGGCAATGAGGACACCCCCGATGAAAGCAACGGCTCTGCCTCGCTGGTGGTTGAGAAGTTCATGTTTTACTCGTGGCTTCATTCGGTGGTGAGGGTGTACGGCTCGTCCTTTGACGACATTGGGCAGGATTACCGCTCGCAAGGCTTACCAGACGGACGCGAGGGTGAAGCCGCTTTTATGGACGCGTATATCATCCTGCCGTTGTTTGCAGTGGACGCGGGTTCAGGTATCTCGTCCGTGCTTGCCTTTGACGGGATTGGCTGGCACGAGGTTATTCGCGGCTATGGAGCGGGCAAACGCATCCGCATGGTCAAGGTGCAACCCAACCCCAATGCCCGCAACCGCATTTGGTTTGAGATCGGCGGGGAGTTGATGTTCATCGACATGCCGCTGAAAAAGAGTTCCCCGTTGCTCGACAGCGGCATGAAGTACCAGCACGAAGCGGTGATCGAAAGCGCAATCATCGACATGGGCGCGGCGAGCGACATGCCGAAGTTTATCAAGTCCCTTTCGGTGACGGTCAAGAACCTAAGCGCGGAAGGTCGCTCGGTGAGGATCGATTACCAGACCGACAAGGACTGCCACACGACGACTTGGACGAACGCGACAGACTTGTTTGAATCGCCTGAAAGCACGGCGAAACTCAACATCAACAATATACGGCGGTTTGTGTACCGCATGATATTGACCACCAACAGCGCAACCCTCCCCATCGACATCGAAGGTGTTGTGCCGAACGGGTACGCTAGAACACCGTTGAAACAGGTATTTAGTTTGAGGATTAAATCGGGCGGGATATACGCCAGCGGCACACAAACAAAGATGAGTACGAACAAACTGTGGAAGTGGCTGATGGATAACGCCCGCTTCCCGTATGCCGTACGAATGGAAAGCAAGTACGAAGAACTGGACGGGTACTACGTCATTGTGCATCCGCCGCGCAATCACCCCTACCAACCCCCAAGACCGGGGCAGAGCGGCGAGAGCGTGTTGAGCCTGGTGCTGGAAGAAATATGAAACTAAACGTTCCCAAGCGCGTCAAGTATCGCGGGATATGGCGGGGCGGACCCGTAGAGCCGATTGCCATTGGCGGCATCGGCAGGTCGTACATTGCCGCCGAACAGGAAGCCTTTACGGGGATGATTGGCGACGTCAAAGCCTCCGTTCCCGAAGAACGCTTTGCAAGAGCATTAGACAGGCTGGGAATTTCGTACCAGTTCCGTTTAGCGTTGGGCGGGGCGCGTAATGCGCCCGGCTTCTTTGAACTGGACTTTTTATTTCCCCGCGCGGGTATTTACTTTGCCGTCGAGATCGACAGTTTGTTCAGCCACATGGACAAGAAGTACAAGGACGCCCTGCACGATGCAATGGTGTTGAAGGAACTGGATTATTTGGGACTGTTCCCGCGCGTGTTCCACTTCGACCAAGACCGCGATTTGTCCTCACAGGAGATTGCCGACAAAACCGCGCGGACGTACTTTTCATAGGTGAGCCATGCCAACCAATAACTTGATTGCCGTCAACAGTATCTTCGTGAACGAAACCCCGATGGTCTTTTTGGAGGGCGCGGCTCACGCGTTCAACTTCAACTATTTGGGAACAGGCACGATTGATTCGGCTACCTTTGCCTTATACCGCAACAAGACCAATGTTAGCGCGACGGCATTATCCACCACCACAGGCACGGTGGCAGGCAGGACAATTTCGAGCGGGCTGGCGACGTTTTCGCTGGCGGGCGATTACATGTTGATTTGTTCCGCCGTTTCGGGGAGCGACGTGGACAAACGCGCCTTGAAAATCATGATAACCAAATTGGGAGCGTTCTAATGATCGCAGACTTGATGGACAAGATCGGCAGGAACGTACCCCTCACCTCCATTGAACTCAACGAGTTGCGTAATGAGTTTCGGAGCATGGATGAGGTAAAGAACCTTGTCAAAGGGTGGGTGCAGGCGGGGACGAGCAACCCCATCTTTGTGCCGCCGATGCAGGTGATTTACTCAAAAGTGTTGGAGGCGGATACCGCCAGCCTAACCATCAACATACCGAGCGTGTATAAGCACTTGATGATAATGGGAAGTGGGAGAATTAATGGAAGCGGTGGACAATTAGCTGTTTTTACAATGTGTCAGTTCAATGGAGATACAACGGCAGGAAATTATCAATGGGCGCATTTCGGACAATCATCGGGAGTGCCTTTCGCCTCTCACAATACTAGCGAAACAAGTACCCTATTCTGGTATTTTGTGGCGGATGGAGAGGCAACAAATAGTTTTGTCGGAAGTGCTGTAATTTTTATTCCCCATTATAGATCGTCGTGGTATAAAATACTTTTGACTATAGGCGGAATATCTCTTACGGCAGGAACCTCGACGGCAACCCGTCATGGATTGTGGAAAAGTACAAGTCCAATCGAATCAATAACCATATTCCCTGAACCGACTTACGCAAGCGCAAAAATCGTTGCAGGAACTTCAATTTCAGTCTACGGTATTTTATGAAGAAACTAATTGTACTCGCTTTGTTAGCCTTCCTTGTTCTTAACATCCAATGGCACTATGACCGCATGTGCGCGATGGTCTTTTCGCCTCGGGCGCATCTAACCTTACAAGGCGTGATGTGCGAAACTGTGCTGGGCGATAAACCATTGACTGATTTACTAGAACGACACGAAAGAGTACAAAAGCAAGTAGAGTGCAAGATTGCCAACCCCGATAAAGAATTTGTATGCGACCCCCGTTGGACACCGCCATCAAAAAAGAAGGACTTATAGATGAAAGAGTACCCAACAGGCAAGCACGAGGAAGAACTGCTCAACGTCCCCCCTGCGATGGTGGGCTGGCGCGAGATGTTGAACAGGGACGGCACGCCCGCCACCGAGGTATGGTTCGGCGGTGAGTACCCGTTTGAAAGCGACGGCAAGGACGCGAACGGAAAGGACAAGTTCAAGCACGTCAAAGCCAGCGACTTCAAGATCGAGATTGATGCGAAAAAGGACTTTTCCTCCACCGTGTTGATCGAGGCGGTGGAGGCTAAGAACGTCAAAGCAAAACTTGGCGTTGACCCCGCAAGGTCGGCTCAAACGGGCGATTCGTTTGCCAGAATCGGTGCGGCAGGTGCGGGCTTGACCGCCATCCCCTGGAATGCTTCATGGGATGCCGAAGTTCAAAGCGAGGTGGAGGATGCCCACCTATATTGATGTAATCGTTCCGCCGCTGGACTTGAACGTGGTTGTTCCCATCGGCGCGAACGCTTATGCCTACCTGTATTCCAAAGACATCCTTGTGGACGAAAGCGGAAACATACTGGTGGATGAAAGCGGGAACACCCTGACCGCCATACGCGCCGACCTGCAATGGGTGTATCAAGTGAATGTTCCGCCGCTGGATTTATCCGTGACGGTGGAGGAGGCTACCTAATGGCTAATCGAGACGTAACCAGCGATGCAAGCAACACCGACAAAAGCACACCCACACCATCCGATAAGGTGATGGTGATTGACGTTGCCACCAATCCAGACACGCTGAAAGAAAGTACGATACAGCAAATATTGAATGCGATAAACGGGTTGACCGAGGATACGTCACCCGATGAATCGGCGGACTTTGTTGAAACGTATGACACCAGCGCAGGCACGGCTAAAAAGGTGCTTCCTAAAAACCTAAACGTGGGGACGCGCTTTATACAATTAACCGTGGCCGACCCGAACACGACACCCTCGACAGGCGACAGCAAGGCGGCGGTTGTTATTCCTTCCACACTAAACGGGTACAACGTGGTCAGTGTTTTAGGCTTTGTGACAACAGTATCTTCATCTGGCACACCTACCCTTGCTTTACGCAGGCTTCGTTCAGGTTCGGCAGTGGATGTTCTTTCGACTAATGTAACGATTGACGTGAGTGAATATACCAGTTCGACGGCGGCTACAGCGGCGGTGATTAATACATCGAACGACGATCTGGTAACCGCAGATATTCTGTTGGTTGACCTTGACACGGTAGGAACGTCTGCGAAGGGACACGCCTTGCTAGTTGGAGTTCAAAAACCATAATGGCAGTCGATGATGGATATACCGTAGCCCTGTTACACATGGACGGGGCAGACACCTCCACGACCTTTACCGACGAAAGCGGCAAGACGTGGACGGCGAACGGGAACGCGCAGATTGATACGGCACAATCCGTGTTTGGCGGTGCTTCTGGTCTATTTGATGGGACAGGGGATTATCTCAGCGCATCAGATCATGCCGATTGGCAATTGGATGGAGGGTCTGATTCAAATGCGTGGACAATAGATTTTCGGGTACGCTTCAACGGAGATCCCGGTACGGGGGTGAAAGGATTTATTCAACAAAGAACGGACAACAACAATTGGTGGTCGTTATTCCTGAGCAATAATCAGTTGGTCTGGCTGGTGTATTCGGGCGGCATCAGTATTGTGGATATTCGGCAGAACTGGAATCCCGCCACTGCGACCTGGTATCACGTGGCGTTGGTCAAAAACGGCACAACGGGATACCTACACTTCATTGACGGGACGCAAAGTGGCTTGACTACAACCGATACATCCACCATCCCTGATTTTTCGGGCAATGTCTGGATTGGCAGACACACAGACAGCATAGGAACGAGTTTTGATTTGGATGGATGGATGGATGAGTTTAGAATCAGCAAAGGTATTGCCCGCTGGACGGCGAACTTTACGCCCCCGACCTCTCCTTACACTACGTTTGCCCCACAAGTCATTTGGATTTAATGCAAAACGACTCTGGTTCAAGAGGTGTTTTTTTGTCGGGCTAACGGTTTGCGTTAGCCGCGTGCGGGGCTAACCGTAACCTTTGATTTTGATGATACGTTTTTTGCGCCAGCCTTCCGCACGTCGGCTGCACGCTTTGTTAGGCTTCGCTATTTTCTCCGAACTCAAATCTTGCGGAACG
>JACDJA010001077.1_pt1 | contig 24744 bp, 27 predicted proteins | sample 7449241 | NCBI WGS metagenome assembly JACDJA01 (sample SAMN14253289, study PRJNA609438) | sludge metagenome | isolation source: initial anaerobic sludge | collected 2018-12-20 | reverse complement strand
GCCACTGGAGAATAATTCACATAGCATTGCACCGATCAGAAGGCTGAAGGATAGTGGCATCCATGCCCGCCATGAGAATTGATAGTGTGTAGCAAACCAGCGACCAGCAGCCCAGAGGGCGCTATAGGCAGGCAGCAGGAAGGCGTAGGCTGTAGTCAGACAGAATTCGCTTTCTGCAACAGTGAAGTAAGCTGAAGAGTCGAGTATCCAGGTTAATGCGAGAAAACCAGGTAATGACCAGCTTGAACGAAGATAGAGGCCGGCCAGAAAGAAGACGGCCCAGGAAGCTCCTGGCAGGCTGTGCAATGAGGCGAAGTGATATTCGCGGGTGGCAATCATCAGGGCGATCAGGATGAACCCGATCAGGTATTGATAGTGTAATGGTAATGGCTTCATGGTTTTATCCTATGGTTGATAGCGCAGGGTAGCAAAGAAGCTGCGCCCGGGTTGGTTGAAGAATGCAGCGGTTTCATAGTCCTTGTCAAACAGGTTTTCAACTCGTCCTTGTATGCGCCACTGTGAATTGATCAGATATTCTGCCCGTAAATCGACTTTGACGTAATCATCCAGCTGCTGCTTATTTGCCAGATCATCGTAACGATTGGCTTCCGCAAGAAACAGTGCCCCCACCACAAAATTACCAAGCTGGCGACTGGCATCAATCCGGAAGGCCTGTTTGCTGCGTCGTGGTAGGATATTGCCTCGATTAGCACCTTTGGAGCGATTTTCTGGATTGAGAAAAGTGAGGTTGGTTTGAATCAGCCAGCCTTTGATTTCAGTGTTGAGGATAGCTTCCAATCCTTGTATGCGCGCTTTGTCTATATTATCTGGAGCGAATGTTGCCGCATTATATGAGATCAGGTTATCAATCCAGGTTTCATACAGGTTAAGTGACCAATTACCTCGGTCGAACCGGCCAGTTGCACCCAGTTCTACTGTGTGGGCATCCTCCGGCTTGAGATGAGGGTTGCCAAATCCAGGGAAATACAGTTCATTGAAGGTAGGGGCTTTAAACGCGCTACCGAAGCCAGCAGTCAGCCTGACCCGTTCAGTCAGTGAATAGCCCCAGGAAGCACCACCGGTTACCTGGCTGCCGAATTGCTGATTGTCATCATGACGTAAAGAAAGCTGCAGTTTGTGCGCTGCGAGTGAAATCTGGTGTTGTGCAAATACACCCCAATTATAGCGTGAGGTAGTGGTGAATTTTTCCGTGCTATTGACATGATCATACAGATAATCTGTGCCGATGGTCAAAAGCTGATTCGGGGTTACAGTGATATCATTTTGCCAGGAGATCGTATCGCGCCGGGCGTGGTAGCGCGTCATGAACATTTTCTCCTTGAAATTATCGGAATCTTCATTACTGCGCCCCATTGTTAAGGTGATGCGCCAAGGCTCAAAAGGCGAATAACGCGCAGTTCCTCCGAACATCTGTTGTGCCAGTTTGGTTCGGTTGATAAAGCCGCCGTCGTATTCGTAATGTCCATCAGTGTGTAAAAAACTGGCTTCGACATCCAATCCGCTGTCGAAGTGGTAGCCGGCACGGGCCGAGCCGGAGATATTACGGTAGCCATCCTTGTCCGGTTCAACGGTGAAGCATCCCGCACTAAAAGAACCTTTGCAGGCATTAAAGCCATTGGTGTCTGATCCGCTGATGCCGAGATTAAACCAGGCGTGTTCGCTGCTACCGGAGAGAGTAGCTGAGCCATTGATGGTTCCATAGCTGCCCCCCCCAAAACTGAGGGTGGGTTTTAATCCCTTTTTTCCGCCTTTACGTGTGAAGATCTGGATGACGCCACCTACCGCTTCCGGGCCGTATAAGCTGGAACGTGGTCCCCGGACGATCTCAATACGATCAATCAACTCTACCGGGTAGTTCTGGATTTCACTAAAACCGGAGGTGGCAGAGCCCATTCTGATGCCATCAACCAGAACCAGTACGTGGTCGGATTCTGTACCTCGCAGAAAAAGTGTGGTCAATTTTCCAGGGCCACCGGTATTGGCGACATTGATACCTGCGATACCGTGCAGCAGATCTTGCACGGAACGTGCCTGCTGACGCTCAATATCAGTTCGTGTAATGACGGTAACTGAGGCAAGTGTATCTTCCGCGGCTTGATCAGTACGGCTAGCGGTAACGACAACCGGGTTTTCGAGATAGTTGATTTCTTCCGCCCATGAGACGGCAGAAAGATTGATTCCCAGCCATAGAGCCAGTACAGATGAAGCATGATTTCTGGACATTGTTTCCTCCGCGCACACCCGCGCGATGATCGGGTTATAAACAGATTGCGGAGAAACAGCAGGGAACCTGACATAATTAAATGCCAGAAATAAGATCCGGTGCCGTGTATTGCCCTCCGCAATAACATGATATTGCTTCAGGCCGGTCTCCGGACTTGTGAGTGGATTTATTTCCTGATTCTGCGCCTTCCCGTGCCGGATGGCACAGTGGCGTGTGCAGAATATTGACTCATTTACCGTTGCGGGGGCAGTGTCGGCATTGCATTGTTTGATTCCAGTGCGCACCGACTTCCCGTTTCATCCCTCGTGCAAATGCATCTGGGACACCTCAAGCAAGGGAGTGGAGACTATAGCAGCGCTATGACCATGTCAAGAATGGTCCGGGAGGATGGTTCCGAAACTGGCTGGTAATTCTTCTGTGGTGCAGGGAGAATTTTGCTGTTGGTATGTGGTTGGTAAATTGGTTCTTGTTATTCGTTTTTTCCAGTATTGTCACGCTGATGCTGCATGGCGGGTGGCGCTGATTCCCGAGCGGATTGTTTCATCGACAGGGCAGCAAGGAGGATACCCAATTCATAAAGCAGATATAAAGGAATTGCCAGCAAGATCTGCGACATGACATCAGGCGGGGTGAAAATCGCGCCGATGATAAATGCACCAACCAGAACAAAGCGGCGGACGGATCTCATTTTTCCTATTGAAACGAGACCGGTACGGATGAGGATCAGTACGAAAATCGGTACTTCAAATGTGATGCCGAAAGCCAGGAACATTGATAATACGAAGTTGAGGTATTCGCTGATGTCAGTCATGACAGCGACACCTTCTGGCGCGAAATAGACGATGAATTCAAATACCAGTGGTAGTACGGCGAAGTAGGCGAATGCCATGCCTGTGAAGAACAGGAGGCTGCTGACGAATACCAGCGGCAAAAACAAGCGTTTTTCGTGGCTGTATAGGCCGGGTGCGACAAATGCCCAAACTTGATAAAACGTGTGTGGCAGGGTGACGAGAAATGCCACCATTAACGCAACTTTCATTGGGATGAAGAACGGAGTCACCACCTCTGTAGCAATCATTTGACCACCTTGCGGCAATTTTTCCAGCAAAGGAAAGGCCAGGAAACTGTACAGCTCTCGCGCGAAAAAAGCGCAGGGGAGAAAACCCAGAAATAATGCCAGCAGTGCTCGAATCAGCCGGGCACGTAATTCCACCAGATGCGAAATAAAAGTATTGTCATCATCCATCTGTTGCTGTGGTTTATCCTGTTGTTAAATTGAGTCGCTTAATAAAGAGGAGATTACTGGCAGTTTGCAGTGGTTGAATCACTGCAAAAACTAACTGCCCAGTTGCCGGGGTTCTTTAGGGGTTGATGAGGCGGCTGTCTCGGTATTCTCGGGTTCTGTTTTTCCCCCTGATTCAACTGCATGAGATTTTTTTTCGGGTATGGCTGTGGGCTGGGTATCTGCTATCTCCGATATTTTGTTTATTTCGCTGCGCACCGAATTCTCAAATGAATCGACGGTTTCATGCATGGAATCCCTGAGCTTCCTCAGGCTGTCCAACTCCATTTCTTCGTTCAAATCACGCTTTACCTGTTCGACATAACGCCGAGCCCGTCCCAGAAAATAACCTGCTGTGCGTGCAACTGCCGGCAATCGTTCTGGCCCGATGACAATAAGGGCTACAATTCCAACGACGATAAGTTCAGTGAAGCTGATATCAAACATTTGCAGGCTCGGATAGCATTGAATGCTGCTTCGAGATTATCCGGAAAATCCTGTTCCCGTGATTGTACAGAGCCATATTGCCAGATCACACCTTTGTGTGATCTTTTTCTTCTATTTCATTTTTGATTGAATGGCTGGTTACCTGTTGCTGTGAAGGAGGTGGTTGCGAAGATTCCTCTTCAGCACCCTTCATACCCTCTTTGAATCCACGAACGGCTCCCCCCAGATCGCTGCCAAGGTTGCGGAGTTTTTTGGTTCCGAATACCAGTACAACGATCGCCAGAACAACCAGCCAGTGCCAAATACTAAAACTTCCCATTATTTGCTCCTTAAGCGGATTAGCCGTGGTGAATCATGGCGGGTAGGCGGTCTTTCCCTCCAATAACATGAAGATGAAGATGGAAAATTTCCTGTCCTCCTACCCGCCCGGTGTTGATAATGGTTCGAAACCCATCTGTACATCCCTGGTCTGCCGCCAAGCGGGGAGCTAGCCACAGCATTTTCCCGAGTAGCTGCTGATGACTCAGGTCAACTTCATTTAATGATTCGATATGTTGTTTGGGTATCAGCATAAAATGCACAGGCGCTGCCGGATGAATATCATAAAACGCTATTGTTTCATCATCTTCATGGATTTTAGTGGCTGGAATTTCACCACGTACGATTTTGCAGAATATACAATCTTCCATATCATTCAGCCTTAGTTGGCTCAGGTTGGTTTTGAGATCGTGACAATTTCTCTTCGATACCGGATACTCCTTCTCTTCGCTCCAGTTCCGACAGTATAGCTTCCGGCGAGATGTCGTGCCTGGCAAGCATGATCAAGCAATGAAACCACAAGTCCGCTGTTTCATAAATAATCTGTTCTCTGTCATTGTCCTTGCAAGCCATGATAGTTTCAGCGGCTTCTTCAGCAATTTTTTTTAGCACTTTATCTTCGTTGCTGCTTAGCAGTTTTGCGATGTAGGAATGAGCAGGGTCGGCGCTCTTACGTGCTTCAATCGTCTGAGTCAGTCGCTGTAATATCGTTGAAGAGGAGGTCATTGGGTATAAATTTGTGATGGGTCTTTGATAACGGGCTCTGTGATTACCCATTCCCCATTTTTCAATTGGCGGAAAAAGCAGCTTTGCCTGCCTGTATGGCAAGCAATCCCCCCTTTTTGTTCCACACTGAGGAGGAGGACATCTTTATCACAATCCAGATGGATTGCCTGGACTATCTGGGTATGGCCGGATTCCTCACCTTTGTGCCACAGCTTCTTTCTGGAGCGCGACCAGTAAACTGCTTCACCAGTTTCGACAGTACGTTTGAGCGCGTCGCGGTTCATCCAGGCCACCATCAAAATCTTGCCGCCGTTTTCATCCTGTGCGATTACCGGGATGAGGCCGTCAACTGACCAGTTTATTGTATCAAGCCATTCATCTGTCATTAGCTGCTCCTTGTGTGCTGCTGCTTTCAGGGCGATCTTAACAGTTTCAGGAATACTTGCAAAATGTGGGAATACCGTAGGAAAAGCGGCTTCCATGGTAATTGTGGCGACTCAGAAGTAAAGATCGTGTTCCACTTTCTTACAGGCGGACTTCTATGCCGTGTGATAACAGATATTCCTTGGCCTGACGGATACTGAATTCGCCATAATGAAAAATACTGGCTGCCAGCACTGCATCAGCATGGCCTTGCAAAATACCATCCACCAGATGATCCAGGTTACCTACACCACCGCTGGCAATAACGGGTAAGTCTACTGCATCGGAGATTGTGCGTGTCAGAACAAGATCAAATCCGGAACGAGTGCCATCACGATCCATGCTGGTCAGCAGAATTTCTCCGGCACCCAAGGATTGTATCTTTTGAGCCCATTCAATCGCATCAAGCCCGGTTGGCTTGCGCCCGCCATGGGTGAATACTTCCCAGCGCGGAGATTCAGGGTTTCCGTCAGGTGTTTGCCTGGCATCAATGGCGATTACGATACACTGAGAACCGTAATGATCTGCTGATTCCTTGATCAGTTCCGGATTCAATACTGCGGAAGTGTTGATGCTGACCTTGTCAGCCCCCGCGTTCAGCAGCCGGCGCACATCCTCGGCCTTGCAGACGCCTCCTCCCACCGTTAGCGGGATGAAAACCTGTGAGGCGACCTTTTCCACAATATGCAGGATTAAATCGCGATTCTCCACGCTTGCAGTAATATCGAGAAAGACGAGTTCATCCGCTCCCTGCTCATTATAGCTGCGAGCAATTTCAACCGGATCTCCTGCATCCCGCAGAGAGACAAAATTGACACCTTTGACGACGCGCCCGTCCTTAATATCAAGGCAGGGAATAATACGTTTGGCTAATCCCATTGGTCAAAGTTATCAGAAATAAATTAGATAAAAAAAGAAGGGGATAAAAAGCACAAAGCCAGTGAGTTTCTGTGAGTGAGTGATGTCAATCACTTTGCTGAATCCAGCTGATCTGCCAAGGCTTGTGCTTCCTTGAAATCAAGGGAGCCCTGATAAATTGCCCGGCCGGTGATGACACCGGTGATTCCTTCGGACTGGACTTGGCACAATTTCCTGATGTCATCCAGGTTGGTCACACCGCCACTTGCAATGACGGGGATTGTCAGCGCTTGAGCGAGTTCCACAGTAGCTTCGATATTGAGGCCGTTGAGCATGCCATCACGACCGATGTCGGTGTGAATAATTGCTTCGACACCGTAATCCTGGAATTTTTTTGCAAGATCAATAACGTCATGGCCGGTTACTTTGGACCAGCCGTCAACAGCCACTTTTCCACCTTTGGCATCCAGTCCGACCATAATCTGACCTGGAAACGCATAGCAGGCATCGTGCAGGAAGCCAGGTATCTTGACCGCAGCCGTTCCAATGATTACGTAGCTGATGCCATTATCCAGATAGTACTCGACAGTTTCCAGATCGCGGATTCCTCCGCCCAGCTGGATTGGAATTCTTCCATCAATGGCTTCGACTATCGCGCGGATAGCTTCACCATTTTTAGGTTTTCCGGCAAAAGCACCATTAAGGTCAACCAGATGCAGCTGACGGGCTCCGTTATCCAGCCAGTGCAGTGCAACTGTTTCAGGGGTTTCTGAAAATACTGTGGCATCTTCCATGATGCCTTGCTTCAGGCGGACGCATTGTCCGTCTTTCAGATCTATAGCAGGAATAATCAGCATACGAAGTTATCGGGGTTAATGATCAGACTTGAAAAAAAATTGATAATACAATGGAAATGCTGGATAGGATAATGCTGGAATGTTGTTATGGTATCCATTTTAGGAAATTACTCAATAATGCCAATCCTGCGGAATGACTTTTCTCCGGGTGAAACTGGGTGGCAAAAATATTGTCTCTGGCAACTGCACATGTGAATGGGGTTGGATAGTTGGTACTACCCGCCACGATTCCTGGTTCATCTGTAGCTACGTAATAGCTGTGAACAAAGTAAAAGCGTGTGCCGGTATCAATTCTATCCCACAGTGGATGCGCCATAACCTGGTGAACCTGGTTCCAGCCCATGTGAGGAATCTTGAGTTTTGGGGTGTTGTTACCGGCGGTCTCACGCACGTCTAATTTTTTCACACTGCCTGGCAAAATACCCAGTGCTGAGGTATCGCCTTCCTCACTTTCCTTGAACAACATTTGCAGTCCGAGGCAAATGCCGAGAAAAGGTTTATTTTGAGCTGCTTCGACGACTACTTCACGCAAACCCTGATCATCCAGAGCCTCCATGCAATGAGGCATCGCACCCTGGCCCGGAACAACAACGCGTGAGGCAGATCGGATAACCTCCGGATCATTGGTAACCGTGACAACCGCAGATGAATCGACATATTCCAGTGCTTTGGATACCGATCTCAGGTTGCCCATCCCATAATCTACAACGGCAATCGAGTTCATGTTCGTATCAGATGTTCTGAGCGTTTTTTTACCTACAGCACGCCTTTGGTGGATGGAATAAGGTCATCGCAGCGTGGATCAATTGTTACAGCCATACGCAGTGCACGGCCGAATGCCTTGAAAATAGATTCAGCCTGGTGATGTGCGTTTTTACCGGCGAGGTTATCTATGTGCAGTGTCATCATGGCATGATTGACAAAGCCCTGAAAGAATTCCTGGATCAGATCGACATCGAAAGAGCCGATAACCGCACGTGTAAATGTGGTGTTGAACTGCAAGCCAGGCCTTCCGGACAAATCGATGACTACTCTTGACAAGGTTTCGTCCAGAGGCACATATGCATGACCGTAGCGAAATATTCCTTTTTTGTCACCAATGGCACGATTCAGTGCCTGACCCAGTGCAATGCCAATATCTTCCACAGTATGGTGGGCATCGATATGAAGGTCGCCTTTGGCTGCAACATTCAAGTCAATCATGCCATGGCGGGCAATCTGATCCAGCATGTGATCAAGAAAAGGAACGCCGCTATCCAATTCCGCTTTGCCCTGGCCGTCCAGGTTGATTGCTACGGTAATTTGTGTTTCCTGAGTGTTGCGAGTAACTTGGGCTTTGCGCATGAGTATTTAAATTTGAACGGAGTGTTTTGTTTAGTCTTCCGGTTAATTTTCAGCGATCAAATCTTGCAGTGTATTGCAGAAATAATCGTTTTCTTCGGGCGTGCCAACTGTTACACGGAGGCAATTTTTTAATAAGGGGTGGCTGTTGTCAAGGTTCTTCACCAAAATACGACGCTGCTGAAGTTGCTTGAAAACATGGCTGGCGTTGTTGAGCCGGAATAAAATGAAATTGGCATCAGAGGGATAGGCTTCAACACCTTTCAGACTTTCAAGAAAGATTCTTAATTTGGTTCGGGTTTGTTTAATTATGTCAGCCTGATGTTGTAGCGTATCGTAATGTTGCATGATTTTTTCTGCCATAAGCTGGGTAATTACATTGACATTGTAAGGCAGGCGCAATTTCTCCAGATGATACAGCCAGCTCGGCCTGCCGACCAGGAACCCGAGGCGAAGCCCGGCCAATCCCAATTTCGAAAGCGTTCGCATAACCAGTAAATTCGGATAATTTGGGAGTTTTTCAATAAAACTTTTCCCTGCAAATGGATGATAAGCTTCGTCTATTACAACCAGACCTTTGGATATTTGAATTATTTTATTCAGGGCGGCCTCGTCAAACAGATTGCCGCTGGGGTTGTTCGGGTAGGCCAAAAACAGAATAGCTGGCTGGTGGTGTGAAATTGCCGTGAGCATCATGTCAAGATCCAGCGAGAAATCTGGTCTTAACGGAATGCCGACATATTCCATATTTGTAAATGTAGCAATCATTTTGAACATGGCAAATCCGGGTTCAACAGTCAGTAGCTTTGCTCCTGGTTTTGCAGCTGCCAGCATGATGATTTGAATGATTTCATCTGAACCATTTCCCAGCATGATTTCCATTCCATCTGGAATAGATAGCGATGTTCGAAGCGTTTCTTTGAGTGCCGCGGCATGCGGATCAGGGTAGCGGTTGATATGCGCGCCTGCTGTAATCCAGGTAATCTCTTCACCCAAAAAGGAGGGGAGCCGATAGGGATTTTCCATTGCGTCCAGCTTGATCATGTCCTTCGCGGGCGGGACGTGGTAGGCTGATAGTGCAAGAATTTCCTGGCGGATAATCTGGTCAGGTGACAAAGAAGTCATGTATCAAAAAGAAGGAGAGATGTCGTACAATCCTGTCATTTACTTGGGATTGTTATCATCTTTATCTTTTCCACCAAAATAAAAGAGAACTGCGCTGATGACCACCACCGGGAAAACGACAAAATAACTTATCGCATACAGCGTGTCTTCATCGTGGCCGGTGCTGTTGATAATTTTGTAGCCATGCATTATTGCCACAAGGATTACGCCAATCAAGCCGACCAAGCGGTGGTTGAGCAGTTTTTTGTTTGTAATTATGTTTAGCCCGAGCGCAGCGAAATGCCCGACGAAATAAATAAAAGTATAAAAAATCAGTGCGCCCATCAGGAGTACTCAAATAAAACCATCAAGTTTTGAAGCTGGTTAAACACGTATGTCGTGAAATATTTTGAAAGTATACAGCCAGAGAGAAAGGATTTTAAGAAGTTTATATATAATGGAAGCTTAAGATTTAATTATCATCCTGTTTATAGCCTTATCAAATCGGGTGAAACGGGATAAAGATGAATGACGAGTATGTGTTAATAGGATAGGCTTCAGAGATGAAAACTGAAAACCCCTTCAGGATTATTTTATAATCAAACCTGTGCGTAAATCATGGAGAAATAGGCTGATGATCAAGGTGTTGCTTGCAAACCCGAGAGGGTTCTGTGCTGGTGTTGACCGAGCCATTGAAATCGTTGAACGTGCATTGACGATGTATGGCGCCCCCATCTATGTGAGGCATGAGGTTGTCCACAATCGTTTCGTGGTTGAAGATCTGGAGAAAAAAGGAGCAGTATTTGTAGAAAATTTGGAGGAAGTGCCGGAAGGGAGCATGCTTATCTTCAGTGCTCATGGTGTTTCCCACGAAGTAAGAAGAGATGCAGCCGCTCGCAAGCTGCAGATATTTGATGCTACCTGTCCGCTTGTTACCAAGGTACACGTGGAAGTGGCCAAAATGGACCGAGAGGGCAAGGAGATCGTCATGATCGGCCATCAGGGTCACCCTGAGGTTGAGGGAACCATGGGGCAGATCGAGAAGAAAAAAGGGACGATGTACCTTGTGGAAACAGCGGAAGACGTATCCGGACTACAGGTCAAGGATGAAGATAATCTGGCATATGTCACCCAGACAACATTGTCTGTTGATGATGCGGCGCGCGTGATTGAGGCACTGAAACGACGTTTTCCAAAGATTGTTGGCCCGAAAAAAGATGATATTTGCTACGCTACGCAAAATCGACAGGATGCTGTCAAAAAGTTGGTCAAGCTCTGTGATCTGGTGATTGTGGTGGGTTCGCCAAACAGTTCGAATTCAAATCGCCTTTGTGAGGTGGCCAGAAACGAGAATGTAGAAGCATATATGGTCGATCAGGCGGCACAGTTGCAGGAGAGCTGGCTGGCCAACAAGCAGTGTATTGGAATTACTGCAGGTGCGTCTGCTCCGGAGATACTGGTTCAGCAGGTACTGGAGCGTCTTGAGCAGATTGCGACAAAACAGTCGAATCAGGGTGTGGTGGTGGAAGAGCTGGCGGGAGTCCTTGAATCCGTAACATTCCCATTGCCAAAGGCTGAGCCAGCCGGTTTCAACAAGCATATCTGATTGAAATTACCCAGACAGATTCCATCCTTGCTGATAGGGTGTGGTATCAAAAGGTTGAGCTCGTTGCATGATCTCGTTTGTTAATATTTCTGCGCTGCCAGGGGCCATCGTGACGCCATAGCGAAAATGTCCGCTGTTGACATAAAGATTTTTAAGGAATGGATGTGCCCCGATGACGGGGATATTGCCAGGTGTGGCGGGGCGCAAGCCTGACCAGTGTCTTAGCGGCAACATATTACTCAGCTTTGGTAATATTTTTCCTGCCCATTTGGATAATTTGTCTTTCGCTTCCAGTGTAATGCGCTTATCGAATCCGACATCTTCGGTTGTGCTGCCGACGAGTAAATGTCCATCACGCCGGGGAATGAGATAAAGGTCTTGTTGCAATACGACAGAATGCAAAGGTTTTTCCGGGAATTTGTATAACAGTATCTGTCCTCGGATTGGTTTTATTTCAATATTCAACGCATATTCTCCAAGAATATTCCTGCTCCATGCACCGGCTGACAGGATGTATCGATCGGCAGAGAGGTTTTTATGTGGGACCCGGATGGATCTAACTTCCTGCCTGGTAGCATTCAGTTTCTGGACCTCGCAGTGTTCAATTATATTTCCACCGAGCTGTTTGACGCGTTTGCATAACGCTTGTGACAGACGTGGATTTCGAACTTGGGCGACGTCAGGAAGCAATAGTGCCTGATCAGCTTGCTGCTGGGTGCAATCGTAGATTCCCGGAGTTCTAGCATGGGTTGAAAGTGGAAATATCTGGTATGTCAACGGTGCCGCATGAGCAGCGCACCAGCTAACAGCTTCATCCAAGTCATAGGGTGGAAGAGCGAGAAGTCCGCATACGTGATATTCCGGATTAATTCCTGTAGCCGCGCTAAGTGCAGCAGTCCACTCTGGATAGAGTGATGTGCTGAAAGCGACGAGTCGGTTTATGGTGTCCGGATAGTTCCAGGGGCACAGAGGGGACAGAATGCCTCCGCCTGCCCATGATGCCTCGCAGCCAGCTTTGCGACGTTCAAGGAGCGTGACTGATGCCCCTTCTTCAAGTAATCGGAGCGCAGTGGCAAGACCGATAATCCCAGCTCCAATCACTATAAAATCACTCATTATTCCTATTGTCAGATGTTGTTTTATGAGAGATAAATAACGTGACCCCTGAATTGCTTGTTTTGTGATTTAATGAGGTTAAATATTCTTTAACTTCGGCGAAAACACATAAAAAACTGTACAATAATACGATAACACGCCATAATTAATTCGTGGAAGCGGATGGTTAATATAGTGTAATGGTTGCGAAAATCCTGGTTGTTCACGGTCCTAATTTGAATCTTTTAGGTAGAAGAGAGCCGTCCATTTATGGGCATACAACATTGGAAGATATTAACAGGAATCTGGTCGCGAAGGCGCAGGCAGCTTCTGTGGTGTTGGATACCTTTCAAAGCAATGCCGAGCATGAATTGATCGATCGTGTACAAGAAGCCATGAATGACGGCACTGGCTTTATTATCATCAATCCCGCCGCTTTAACACATACTAGTATAGCCCTGCGTGATGCCCTGGCTGCCACAAATCTGCCTTTTGTAGAAATTCATCTTTCCAATATCTATGCTCGCGAACATTTTCGCCACACATCCTATTTCTCGGATATTGCTGTTGGGGTTATCAGTGGATTGGGTGCTGCGGGGTATGAGCTGGCTCTGCAATTTGCTTTGGCCAGGCAGTAGTGTAAAACGGGGCATGACTCCAATATATTTGTCCTAAATCAGTTAAATTATTTTTTTACCCGGTGATCAATACAAATACAAATGACAAAGCAGACTTGATCAATTGATTTACAAGCAAATCAGTTACCAGCCATCATCAAAAGACGTAAAACTGCTATCCCTGAAGATAGATCAGGGCACTTATGAAAGGGATCTGCCCCGGAGGATAAAATGGATTTGAGAAAACTCAAGAAATTAATTGAATTAGTAGAGGAATACAGTATTACAGAGCTGGAAGTAACAGAGGGGGAAGAGAAGGTCCGTATCAGCAAATCCGTAACCATGACACAATCGGTGGCAACGGTTATGCCACAATATCAGATCCCTGTTCCGGTAGAGCCGGCAGCCCCCATAGCCAGTGAGAGCGATGTACAAGAGAAGCCAGGTTTGCCGGAAGGACATATTGTCAAGTCTCCCATGGTAGGTACTTTTTATCGCGCTTCGGCCCCGGGGGCCAAACCATTTGCTGAAGTAGGTCAGCAAGTAAAGTCCGGAGATACGCTATGTATCATTGAGGCCATGAAGCTGCTTAATGAGATCGAAACCGATCGGGGGGGCAAAATCAAAGCTATTTTGCCGGAGAATGGTCAGCCAGTTGAATATGGCGAGCCGTTATTTATTATCGAATAATAATCTTTCGAGAAATAATGCTCTGAATTTTCAGGAATCTATCCGGATCTGGTTTTCATCGTTTAATTTATATGTTTGAAAAAATATTAATCGCAAATCGTGGAGAAATAGCATTGCGCGTCCAGCGAGCGTGCCGGACTATGGGTATCAAGACCGTAGCGGTTCATTCGGAAGCGGATGCCGAAGCAAAATATGTCAAGCTGGCCGATGAATCAGTCTGTATCGGCCCGGCAGCTTCTGCGCAAAGTTACTTGAATATCCCCGCTATCATTAGTGCTGCTGAAGTAACGGATGCGGAAGCCATTCATCCGGGTTACGGTTTTTTATCCGAGAATGCGGATTTTGCAGAGAGGGTGGAAAAGAGCGGTTTTTTCTTTATCGGCCCCCGACCGGATACAATCCGGTTGATGGGAGATAAGGTCTCTGCAAAACACGCGATGCTGCAGGCAGGTGTTCCCTGTGTACCAGGCTCAGAGGGTGCGTTGCCGGATTCACTTGATGAAGTAAGGAAAATTATCAAGGAGATCGGTTACCCAGTCATTATCAAGGCAGCCGGAGGAGGTGGGGGGCGCGGGATGCGCGTCGTGTACACTGAAGCGGCGCTCTCGAATGCGGTGATTACAACGCGTAATGAAGCGCAGGCGGCATTTGGTAACCCGGTGGTTTACGCAGAAAAATACCTGGAAAATCCGCGTCATATTGAATTCCAGATACTGGCTGACGAATACGGCAATACCGTTCATCTGGGGGAGAGGGATTGCTCCATGCAGCGCCGTCACCAGAAGATTATTGAAGAGGCGCCGGCGCGAGGTATTTCGATCAAGTTGCGCAATCAAATTGGTGAGCGATGTGTCGAGGCTTGCAAGCGTATTAATTACAGAGGGGTAGGAACTTTCGAGTTTCTTTATGAGAACAATGAATTTTATTTCATTGAAATGAATACCCGGCTTCAGGTTGAGCATCCGGTGACAGAAGCCGTTACTGGTATTGACCTGGTTCAAGCACAGATTCGTGTGGCGGCAGGGGAAAAACTGTCAGTGCAGCAAAAAGATATTGTGACCAGAGGACATGCCATAGAATGCCGCATCAATGCGGAAGATCCCTATAAGCTGACTCCCTCAGCCGGACGTATTACACAGTACCATGCTCCAGGCGGTCCCGGGATCCGAGTCGATTCCCATATTTACCATAATTATCGCGTGCCACCTTACTATGATTCCATGATCGCCAAGGTAATTGCCTATGGTGACAATCGTGATCTCGCTATTGCGCGTATGCGTATTGCGCTTACCGAAATGATCATTGAAGGAATCAAAACCAATATTCCGTTACATCTGGATCTTTTGGCGGACTGTAACTTTGTATCCGATTCTGTCTCTATTCACTATCTTGAAAACAAGCTTGCACTGTATAACAAAAAAACGACTTGATGTGATCGTGATAAAACCTGTTACACAGATCAGCTATGTCCTGGCTCTCTCTGACTTTTAAAGTTGGGTCCGATTACGTTGATTCGGTAAGTGATCAGTTGCTGGAGCAGGGCGCACTGTCAGTTGATGTACATGATGCGGGTGAAGGGACTGATCACGAACAACCCTTGTTTGGTGAACCAGGTGCTCTCCCGGAGCAATTCTGGCAACAGGCAGAGGTAACAGTATTGCTCGAGGAAAATACGGATGTTGATGAAATTGTGCAGGCAGTAGCTCGGGTGATGGGGATATCTGCGCTGCCAGACTATCAATTGACGCAAGTAGTGGAACAGGATTGGGTCAGATTGACACAGGCGCAATTCGAGCCAATCAAAATTTCCTCGCGATTGTGGGTCGTTCCATCTTGGCATGATTTACCCGATCCTGCAGCAATTAATCTGCGACTGGATCCGGGACTGGCTTTTGGTACGGGCAGTCATCCGACCACACAGTTGTGCCTGGGCTGGCTGGATAAATTTCTTAAACCTGGCGACAGCGTGCTTGATTATGGCTGTGGCTCCGGGATTCTGGCAATCGCAGCGTTAAAACTGGGGGCTGACCGGGTGATGGGCGTGGATATTGATCCGAATGCCATTACTGCCAGCCTCGAAAATGCCCGGAACAATCTCTGTGATCTGGATAAATTATCATTTACCACTGCGCTATCCTTTTCTGGAGGTGGCGATCCTGCTGATACCAGGCAGCGTCCTGTTTTCGTAGTGGTCGCGAACATTCTGGCTAATCCTCTGATCATGCTGGCCCCTGTTCTGATGAGTGCCTTGCAACCAGGCGGACGTATCGTGCTTTCAGGAATACTGGAAACCCAGGCTGATGAAGTGCTGCAGATTTACAGCGAGTGGTTTGATATGCAGATTGCTGCAAAAGATCAGGGATGGGTACTGCTTGCAGGTCGGAAATCAGTCAATAGGACATCATGACACTGGTGACACGCTGTCCTGGCTGTCATGCGATTTTTCGCCTGACGGGTGGGCAGCTGCATTCGCATAACGGTGATGTGCGCTGCGGGCAGTGTAAGCAAGTATTCAACGGTTTTACAGCACTGATAGCTGTTCCGGTGGCGTGTATTCAACCGCTTGTGATGTTGCCCCAACCGGATCCGGATCAATCCGACCCTGATAATGCTGCTGTAATGCCGGTTGCTGAAACACCGCCTCCTGTTGATTATTTTGACATTCAACCGTCTGCGCCAAAAATTTCCCGGCTTTGGCTGGTGCCCAATGCAGTATTGCTGGTATTGCTGCTTGGGCAGATTATGCATGCCTATCGTACAGAAATATTTATTGCTTTCCCTGCATTTCGACCGGTATTGAATGAATATTGCACCCTGATGCAATGTGAGGTTGATTTACCACGTCATCTCCATTTATTGAGCCTGGAATCATCAGACTTGCGTGTCAGTTCTTCCGCTGATCCTGATGTGGTGGAGCTTTCTGCAATTATCCGCAATCATGCGCCTTTCCCGCAAGCGTTACCGGCATTACTGCTAACGCTAACAGATGCTGATGAAAAACTGCTCGCAAGTCGTATTTTTACGGCAAAGGATTATCTGGATTCAGCAGCTGATCAATCAATATTTGCGGGGGAAAGTGAAATACAGGTCCAATGTTTCTTGAATACGAATCAGCTCAATGCTATGGGCTACAAACTGGAGCTGTTTTACCCATAAGCAGACATCTCTATAAAACAGTGTAGTCTGAGAACCGGTAGAGGCTGATATCTCTTATCTGGTATCAGCAACATCCATCCGTGTCTGCCAGGATCCGCTGTTGAAATAGCGTTTAAGTCCGACTGATATCGCATCAACCAATTTATTCTGGTGAATCTCTGAATTAAGTTTGGCTTCTTCAGTCTGGTTGCTGATGAATGCGGTTTCAACCAGAACAGATGGAATATCAGGTGATTTGAGTACTGCAAAACCAGCCTGTTCCACATTTTTTTTGTGCAGATGGCTGATTGTCCCGATTTCATTCAATACGTGATTGGCCAGCCGGATACTGTCATTAATCGTGGCATTCATGGACAGATCAATCAGTGTTTGCTTTAGGTATCGATCTTTGTTATCCAGTTTGACTCCGCCGATCAGATCAACCGCATTTTCCTTTTTGGCCAGCCAGCTCGCTGTGGTGGAAGTGGCACCATTTTCTGATAATGCGTAAATTGATGCACCATGTGCTTCTCTCCGTGGAGCAGCATCAGCATGAATAGATACAAATAAATCGGCATTGGCTTGTCTTGCCTTGATGCGCCGTTCAGCCAGCGATATGAAGTAATCTCCGTCACGAATTAGTACAGAACGCATACCGGGTTCCTTGTCAATTCTGGCCTTGAGTTTTCTGGCGATGGAAAGGGTTATATTTTTTTCCATGGAGCCTTGCGGACCAATTGCTCCCGGATCCTTGCCGCCATGTCCGGCGTCAATTGCGATAGTAATAATCCGGTTCTTTTCAGGTTTGCGGCTGGTTGCTGTCAGGACAGTCTTCGAAGTCGCAGCGGGGGTTACATTGCGGGTATGAGCAGCTGGCGCAGGTTTCTTGTTTTTTTGTATTAATGCTATGAGTGGATCCTGTTCATACGGTTCTGTTGTCAGTTTTTTCGATGGGTAAAGATCCAGCACCAGCCGATGCCCAAATTGATCTACAGGATCAAGCGCGAATGCTTTGGGTACAGCATCTGTTTTTAATTCCACGACCAGCCTGACAGTCCGCGAATTGAAATTGCCGACTCTTAATGCGCCAACCAGGGGATCCCGTGATTCGGTCTTTGCTGGCAAGCTCTTCAGTACATCGGACAATGAAATATTCTCCATGTCCATCACGATTCTTTTGGGTGATTGGAGTGTGCTGACCGAGTATTTAACCGGCTTACTCGATTCCAGTGTCAACCGGGTATACTCGGGCCCCGCCCAGTAGCGTGCTGCCGTGATTTGAGTGCCAGCTGATGTATCGTTGCTATACAAAGCCAGTTGCAGAAGGATAGCTATAACGAAAAATAGAAATGGAGAGCACTGCCTGGTTCCGGGTTGATTCATTCGGATACCTGTTTTTGCCAGCGTGATAAGCATTGTTCTCCTGCCTCCGTTTCCGCCTTGAGTTCGGCGATTCTTCCTGTTCCAGAATAACTGATCCATATTTTCAGATCAGCTGCGTGCAGAAATTCCCCTGCTTTTTCAGGCCATTCGACCAGACAGATGGAATTCTGGTTGAAATACTCCCGGAAGCCTGCTTCTTCCCACTCCAATGGGTCATTGAATCTATAAAAATCAAAGTGATACAAGTATAACTCTGAAAGTTTGTAGATTTCAACCAGGTTATAGGTGGGACTTCTCACCTTGTCATGATGCCCCAGCCCTTTCAATATTCCACGTGCAAGCGTAGTTTTGCCAGCTCCCAGATCACCATAAAGGAATACGGTCAAACCAGGGCGAAGTATGGCTGCAAGCTGCTCTCCCAGGAACAAAGTTGCTGCTTCATCGTCGAGTTGCACAACATAAGATGAGCGCATTTGGTTACCAGTGAAAGTTTGTTGCTTGAAAGGCAGGTAAAAAAGACTACCAAGGGATGTGCTGTCCATCGTAGGCAAGAAATTTGCCTGTATCCGTATGGGTGATTTTATCCAGGATGCCTTTCATGCCGGTCACACTCTGCTTTGCTGTGATTAACGCGCCACGTCCACCCATATCAGTCTGTACCCAGCCTGGATGTAGCAGCACTGAAATAATACCGCGAGGCTGCAGATCAATGGCAAGACTTTTTACCACCATGTTTACGGCAGTTTTGCTGGATCGGTAAATATAACTGCCGCCACGCTGGTTATCGTCGATACTGGCCATTTTGCTGGTGATGGTGGCGATAACTTTCAATTTGCTGCGAGCAACCTGTTTCACCAGGGCTTCTGCCATTCTGAGGGGGGCGAATGTATTGACCCTGAAGGCCTCCATCCAGTCATCATAGTTGATATGACCAAACTCCCCATTTTGTGCAGGTGGATAAACGCCTGCGTTATTAATCAGCACATCAATGGACAAATCATGCAGCTTTTGTGACAACTGATCTATTTCGGCAAGCTCACGTACATCAAGCTGGTAAATAGAAAAATGATCTTTGTACTGCTCAGCCAGCTGATTGAGCGCCATGGCCTGTTGCGGTTGCCGGCAGCAGGCGACTACCTGCCACCCGTCTGCCGCATATTGTGTGGCAAATTCCAATCCGATTCCCCGATTGGCGCCGGTAATCAAAACAGTATTCATGGAAAACTCCTGTACATGGTCAAAATAATCGGCATTTTCCGGGAGCATTGAGATGAAAAAATGACAGATTATTGCATCCGCATTACCTGATCTAGGCAGGGTCAGTAAAAAGAACAATGATTTTCATACGGATTTCTGGAATAATCCGGTTGCTCAACAAGCAGTGCTTTAAGGTAGTTTTGCACTGTACCTTAATAAATAACTGCAGTCTTTGGCCTCAAATCCGGAATTGGTTTTACTCTTGCCTGAGTATTATCTCATTCATATCCAAATTTAATTAACAAAACAAACTATGAGTAACTATCTTTTTACGTCTGAATCCGTATCTGAAGGCCACCCTGATAAGGTGGCCGACCAGATATCGGATGCAATCCTTGATGCAATTCTGCAACAGGATCCTCATGCGCGTGTAGCCTGTGAAACCATGTGCAGTACAGGGCTGATCGTTTTGTCAGGTGAAATAACGACCCATGCTACCATTGATTACAACGTCATCCCACGAGATACGGTACGTGAAATCGGCTATACCAGTTCCGAGATTGGCTTTGATGCAAGCACCTGCGCGGTGCTGACCGCTTTTAACAAACAGTCTCCCGATATTGCTCTGGGGGTGAATCGCAGCAAGGAAGAGGAGATGGATCAGGGGGCGGGAGATCAGGGACTGATGTTCGGTTATGCCTGTGATGAAACACCGCAACTGATGCCGCTGCCGATTTACTATGCACATCGTCTGGTTGAACAGCAGGCAAAATTGAGAAAAAGCGGCCAGCTGTCATGGCTGCGTCCGGATGCCAAATCCCAGGTTTCAGTACGTTATATTGACGGACAACCGAAAAACATAGAAACAGTTGTTATTTCAACCCAGCATGATCCGGATATTTCCAATGGCGATTTGTTTGAAGGAGTTGTCGAGGAAATCATCAAACCTGTGTTGCCTGCAGAAATGCTGAGTAGTGATATTCGGTATCTGGTCAATCCTACCGGTCGTTTCGTGGTGGGCGGGCCGATGGGCGATTGCGGACTAACCGGGCGCAAGATCATCGTGGATACTTACGGTGGCACAGCCCATCATGGTGGCGGTGCTTTTTCCGGTAAGGATCCTTCCAAGGTGGATCGCTCAGCAGCTTATGCTGCCCGTTATGTCGCCAAAAATATTGTAGCTGCCGGCCTGGCACGCAAATGTGAAGTTCAGGTGGCTTATGCAATTGGCGTGGCTAAGCCGGTTTCATTAATGGTGGAAACTTTTGGTACCGGTAAAGTTTCAGATGAAAAACTCGCCGAGCTGATCACCCGGAATTTTGATCTGCGCCCCAGAGCGATCATTCATGAACTGAACCTGCTGCGTCCGATTTATAGCAAAACGGCTGCGTATGGCCATTTTGGTCGGGAAGAGCCCAGCTTCACCTGGGAGAAAACCGACATTGCAGAGCAGCTTAAAGCGGATGCAGGTATTTGAATATTTTTCATCAACATCATTCAGCGTGAATGATGTTCCATTTGTACCGAGGAGCGCTGCAACGGTCTATCTCGTGAGGCTCGGACAAATGAACAACCCAACAACGGCGCTCTTTCACTTCTCAGGAGATGTGTTATGAGTGCAACAATCAACCCCGTAGTGGACAACTCTGTTTTTACCGACTGCAAGGTGGCTGATTTGTCATTGGCAGATTGGGGCAGAAAGGAAATTGCCATTGCCGAAACTGAAATGCCCGGTTTGATGGCGCTGCGCGAACAGTATGCCGGCAAGAAGCCGCTGGCAGGGGCCAGAATTGCCGGTTCCCTGCACATGACTATCCAGACCGCCGTGTTAATTGAAACACTGGTGGCACTGGGTGCAGAAGTCCGCTGGGCTTCCTGCAATATTTTCTCCACCCAGGATCATGCTGCTGCGGCGATTGCCGCCCGCGATATTCCAGTATTTGCCTACAAGGGAGAATCACTGAAGGAATATTGGGACTACGCTCACCAGATATTTGAATGGACCAGTGATGGCTCGCATGCCGCCAATATGATTCTGGATGATGGCGGGGATGCCACCTTACTGCTCATCCTTGGCAGCAGGGCTGAACGCGATCCTTCCGTGATTGCCAATCCGTCCAATGAGGAAGAACAGGTACTGTTTGCTTCCATCCGTAGCCGTCTTACCAGCCATCCGGGCTGGTACTCGCGTAACCTTGCCGGAATTCGCGGTGTGACAGAAGAAACCACAACCGGTGTACATCGCCTGTACGAAATGGAAAAGAAAGGTGAACTTCCATTCCCGGCGATCAATGTCAATGATTCAGTCACCAAATCCAAATTCGATAATCTTTATGGTTGCCGTGAATCATTGGTGGATGGCATCAAACGCGCAACCGATGTAATGATTGCCGGAAAAATAGCTGTGATTTGTGGTTATGGCGATGTCGGCAAAGGCTGTGCGCAGTCATTGCGCGGCCTGGGAGCAACTGTCTGGATTACCGAGATTGATCCAATCTGTGCATTGCAGGCGGCGATGGAAGGATATCGTGTGGTGACCATGGACGATGCCTGTGATAAAGCAGATATTTTCGTCACCGCCACCGGCAATCTGCGTGTGATCACCCATGACCACATGCTGAAAATGAAGAATCAGGCGATCGTATGCAACATCGGCCACTTCGATTCTGAAATCGATATTGCCTCAGTTCAGAAGTACCAGTGGGAAAACATCAAGCCACAGGTTGATCATGTCATCTTCCCGACTGGCCGCCGCATCATCGTGCTGGCACAAGGACGTCTCGTTAATCTGGGGTGTGCTACCGGCCATCCGTCTTTTGTCATGTCCAGCTCCTTCACCAATCAGGTGCTGGCGCAGATGGAACTCTGGCAAAACGGTAAAGATTACCAGAAGAAGGTGTATGTACTTCCTAAACAGCTGGATGAAATGGTTGCGCGTCTGCATCTGGGTAAACTGGGTGTGAAGCTGACCGAACTGACCGACGAGCAGGCGCACTACCTCAATCTCGATAAAAACGGACCTTATAAACCCGAGATGTACCGTTATTGAGTTTGAGTGGTTGAACTGATTGAAGCCGGAGAAATCGCTGTCAAAGCGACAGTTGTATTCCCCCGGCTTTATCCCGGGTTCTTCATCAGGGCAGAAGATGCGAAATTCAACAGGTGACAAAATACCGTCTTTGCGAGCACTGTAGGTGTCAAGCAATCCAGCAGATTTTGAAAGGTTGTTTTTCGCTGCTGCAAGGATCTGATGGAAAATTTGGGTTTTATTTCATAAATTCTCACTACTGCTTCCTTTGAAGGGAAGTGGCCAATGGAAGTAAGTCCAGATGTTATCCCAGAAAAATTTTACGCCCACATTCAGTTTTGAGTTTTTCCCGCCGCAGACACCGGAAGGCATGGAAAAACTGCGGGCAACGCGTATACAACTTGCCCGCTTCAACCCGAAGTTCTTTTCGGTAACATTCGGTGCAGGTGGCTCCACTCGGGAGCGGACGCTGGAAACCGTGCTGGAAATCCAGGCAGAAGGTTCCCCGGTAGCGCCGCATCTATCCTGTATCGGTTCCACCCGCGACAATATCCGCTCCATTCTTGAAAAATATCACAGCCACAATATCCGCCACATTATCGCGTTGCGTGGTGATCTGCCTTCGGGCATGGCGCAGGCGGGTGAATTCCGCTATGCCAATGAGCTGGTGGCATTTATCCGCAAGGAGTTCGGCGATACTTTCTGGATCGAAGTGGCAGCTTATCCGGAATATCATCCACAGGCACGTTCCGCACTGGAGGATTTCACCAACTTCAGACGAAAAGTTGAGGCAGGTGCCAATGCAGCGATTACCCAGTTTTTCTATAACGTCGATGCCTATCTGCATTTCGTAGAGATGTGCGAAGCTGCGAATATCAGTGTCCCAATCGTTCCCGGCATCATGCCGATCAGCAAATTTTCCCAACTGGCAAGATTTTCCGATGGCTGTGGAGCGGAGATACCCCGCTGGATTCGCAAAAAACTGGAGAGCTTTGGTGATGACATCCCTTCCATCCAGGCATTCGGGCTGGATGTGGTCACCGCACTTTGTGCGCGCCTGCTGGAAGCCGGTGCACCCGGCCTGCATTTCTACACGCTTAACTCGGCCGTACTACCCACAAAAATCTGGCAGCGGTTGGGGCTAACGGGGCATTGAAAAAAATGTAACGGCTTTCTGCGGATTATTATTTGGTAGCCAAAGAGAAAGGTTAGATCATTTTGAATTTACTTGTTTATATATCCACATGAAGCAAGGTAGTTGGCACACTCCTCAGGGGTGAACAGATCCAACACTTTGATGTGGTTTCATTAAACCACATCAAAACAGTATTGGCCTGAATGAATTGTTATATGGGGGTGGGCTAACAAATACTTTACAAATCATTTGTCTCATGTTTGAGGGTGGCTCCTGAAGAATATTCTGGATGTGGTATATGAATGGCTGATAATTATTACAGTCGGAAGCTTTCAGGCCAAAGGAAATAAGGGCCATACTTTGGACTCATGCGGAATTCACCCCCGGCATTTTTCCCTTTGAATGTGATGTAATTTTTACCGTCCCGTACTTCGAGATAACCAGCGTGCGTCAATTGCTCTATAAGATCGATAGTTTTGATTCCGATCTTTTGCGCCAGCTTGGAAGTTGTTAGCTTGTCTGTGGACTGCTCATCGGCTTCAGCTGTTGATTCCGATTCCTTTCCGATGGTCTCGACTGAAATGCGTACTTCATCACTGATACGGATGATGCGTTGTGCTTCTTCGTAAGCTTCCTGATAAAGCTCGGCATCTTCAGAGCGCTGAATGAGCACACCCATTTCGTTGTTGTTAACTTGACTGAATTCGTAGAGATTCAAGCTGGTGATAATGCATAATTCTTCATTGAGATAGCATTTTGCGTGCAGGTTCTTGCAAAAACTAGTCCGTAAATAGAAGAGTTCAGTAAGCCAGCTAATTTCTTCTGGCTGGAGTTCACTTTTTCCGTAGACGACTCTTACGTCAATTTTCAGGCGATTTTTATCTTCCAGCAATTCTTTGATTCTGTCATTCAGGCGAAGGAATGGGCTGATGAGGATGAGCCGATCCTTTGCACTTTTTATGAGTTCTTCGAGGAAGTAATTTGTCGCACTTGTGTTGAGGAACTTTACCATTGTAGATCCATGAATGAATAATTTAATGAAGATATTAATGTAATCTATACGACATCAAATGCCCGGTTCAGGCTGATAAAATAGATCTGTTGATAGCCATATTTAACGGGGGTTTGGTGCAAAGCTTTAACCAGGATGGACATGTATAGATATTTTTCTGTGAACCGCCCCGGGTTTTGAGGAGGCTCCACTATCTGAGAAGATGGAGCCATGAACAAATCAAATAAATATTCCCCCGAAGTAAG